>Ga0228698_1000168_pt1 | contig 60968 bp, 52 predicted proteins | sample McNCre117_Aug_MG_FD_178015 | JGI IMG/M metagenome (GOLD analysis project Ga0228698, IMG submission 178015) | Freshwater microbial communities from McNutts Creek, Athens, Georgia, United States - 1-17_Aug_MG | ecosystem: Environmental > Aquatic > Freshwater > Creek | place: USA: Georgia...
TGAAGCCGTAGCGCAGCACCACGTTGCCGAACACCAGGATGACCATCAGGCCGAGGATGGCGATCAGGGCCCACTCCATGGTGCGCACGATCAGACGAGAAAACATGTCGGACTCCGGGGGGGGGGCGGCGCGTCGGGCGCAGGGTCAGGAGAAAGGCGGGGAGCGAACGATCAGCGGCTGCCCAGATCAGGCGGCGGCAGCTTGCCCGGATTGGGCGGTGGCCCACTCCTGCAGCCAGGCCAGGCGCACCTTGACCACCACCTTGCGCACCGGGCCGGGCTCCCCGGTGGGCGACACGCCGGGGCGGTGCACGTCGGTGGGCAGGAACACGGCGAAGCTGCCGGGCGTCATCGTCAGCGTCGACTCGTTTTCCATCGCGGTGTAGAAGATCAGGTCGCGCTTTTCGAGCAGCACCTCGGAGACCTCGTTGTGGCCGGTGTCGCTGGCCACGCCGATGCACTCCTGGCCGCGCACCAGGTACTGCACGTCGACGTAGCGGCGGTGCACCTCGGGGCGCGTCTCGGCGATCGGCTGCGTCGTCATGTCGATCACCTGCACGTACAGGTCCGGCTCGCGCAGCCAGTAGTTGCCGGCCGGCTTGGCGGCCATGTCGGACGAGCGGATGTGCTCGAGCGCCTCGCGCAGCGGGGCGGGCAGCCAGGTGAAGCTGGTGTCGAGGTCCTGGATGTGGCCGAAGATCACGGGAGAGGTCCTGGTGAACGTGGAACGTGTCGGGGGAGGGGGCCGCGGCGCAGGGGCCGCGGCCGGGCATTCGTCTGGGCCCGGGTCAGTCCGCTCGGGGCGCTGAGTAGCCGGTGAACTGCCGCATCATCGCGGCGGTGTCCGCGGCCCCCAGGCCGGCGGCGACGAAGCTGCGGTGCAGCTCCGACACCGCGCCGGTCAGCGGCAGCGGCAGGCGCTGGGCCTGCGAGAAGGCCTGCACCGCCTCCAGGTCCTTGAGCATGTTGTCGATGCGGCCGGTGGGCGTCTCGTCGCGCGCGGCCATCTTGGGGCCGAACTCCTGCAGGATGCGGCTGTCGGCGCGCCCGCCCGCGAGCGCCTGCGACAGGCGCGCGGCGTCCACGCCCCCGGCCTCGGCCAGGCGCACCGCCTCGGCCACGGCCTGAAAGCCGATCGCGCACAGCAGCTGGTTGACCAGCTTGGTGGTCTGGCCCGCGCCGCTCGGGCCCATGTGGGTGTAGTTGGCGCAGAGGTCGTCCATCACCGCGCGGGCGCGCTGCACGTCCTCGTCGCTGCCGCCGGCCATCACCGTGAGCTGGCCCAGCAGCGCCTTGGGCGCCCCACCGGACAGCGGCGCGTCCACCCAGGCGATGCCGTGCTGCGTGCTCGCCAGCTCGGCAAATCGGCGCGTGGAGGGCGGGTCGATCGACGACATGTCGATCAGCAGCGTGCCGCTTGCAGCACCCGCAGCCACGCCGCCCGGGCCGAACACGGCGGCCTGCACGATGGTCGCAGAGTTCAGGCTGGTGATGACGAAGTCGCTGGCCGCGGCGGCTGCAGCGGCGCTGGCGGCGGCCTGGGCGCCCAGGGCCACCAGCGCGGCGACCTTGGCGGCGTCCAGGTCAAAGACCTGCAGGCGGTGACCACACTCCAGCAAGCGCCGGGAAATGGCCGTGCCCATGATGCCGGCGCCGATGACGGCCACGCGTTGGCTGGCTCTGGTTTGCATGTCTTGCTTTCTCGGGCTGCGGGTCTGCCGGGCGGCGCGCGCCCTGCGTCACGCCTTGGCGATGAGGGTCAGAGGCTGGCGGTGATGCCGCCGTCCACGTACAGGATGTGGCCGTTGACGAAGCTCGATGCCGGGCTGGCCAGGAAGACCACCGCGCCGCCCAGCTCTTCCACATCGCCCCAGCGGCCCGCCGGGGTGCGGTTGGACAGCCAGGCGGTGAAGGCCTCGTCGGCCACCAGCGCCTGCGTCAGCTCGGTCTTGAAGTAGCCCGGGCCCAGGCCGTTGACCTGGATGCCGTACTTGCCCAGGTCGGTGGCCATGCCCTTGGTCAGCATCTTCACCGCGCCCTTGGTGGCCGTGTAGGGGGCGATGCCGGGGCGCGCCAGCTCGCTCTGCACCGAGCAGACGTTGATGATCTTGCCGGCGCGGCGCTCGATCATGCGGCGCGCCACCGCCTGGCCGACCAGGAAGACGCTGTCGATGTTGGTGGTCGTGATCCGGTGCCAGGCCTCGACCGGGAACTCCGCGAAGGGCGTGCGGTGCTGCATGCCGGCGTTGTTCACGAGGATGTCGATGGCGCCGAGCTCGGCCTCGATGCGGGCCACGCCGGCCTCGACCGCGGCCGCGTCGGTCACGTCGAAGGCGGCGGTGTGCGCGTCGAAGCCCTGGGCGCGCAGCGCCGCGCAGGCCTCATCGAGCTTGGCGGTGTCGCGGGCGTTGAGCACGATGCGCGCACCCGCGCCCGCCAGGGCGGTGGCCAGCGCATAGCCGATGCCCTTGCTGGAGCCGGTCACGAGGGCGGTGCGCCCGGTCAGATCAAATGGGTTGAACACGTGCAGTTCCATTGGCAGTGCTTGCAATGGATGCAACGTTACCGGTATCACACTTGGGCGTCAATCCGCACCGATCAGTGCTTTCCCTGATGCTTGATATCGGCAAACCCAGCAGGGATTTCTCCCTAAAAGCGCCGACTGGAACGGCGATTCACTAGGGTTACCGATAACTATTTTTTGATCTGCATCAGGGGGCCAGCGGCGCTTCGGCCGCAGCCCCTTCCGGGTACGTCAGCTCGCGCCGTTCCAGCGCACTGCGCCGCCCCAGGTCCAGCAGCGCCATCACCGCCAGCGCCTCGGTGGCCGGCACCGGGTTCGGGCCGCGGCCGAGCAGGGCGTCGCGGATGCCGGCGTAGTAGGCCGGGTAGTCGCCCCGCTCGGTGGGCCAGGCCTGCGCCACCGTCGCCGGGCTGGGCGCCTGGGGATCGGCGGCCGTCACCAGCCGCCCGTCGCTCGGGTCCTGGCCCCAGGCGGCCGGCTGGGCCGGGTCGGGGCGCCGGCCGGCCTTGAGGTCGTCCTCCTGCCGGTCCAGGCCGTGCTTCACCCAGCTGCCGCGCGTGCCGTGCAGCGCAAAGCGCGGGCCCTGCTGCGCGGCCAGGGTGCTGGCGTGCAGATCCACCCGCAGGCCGTCGGCCCAGCGCAGGCGGGCGTGGAAGCCGTCGTCCGCCACCGCGCCATCGCGCATGCGCAGCAGGTCGGCGGTGATCGCCACCGGCGCGCCGAAGAGCTGAAGCGCCTGGTCCAGCAGGTGCGGGCCCAGGTCCATCCACAGCCCGCTGCCGGGGCCGCCCGCCTCGCGCCAGCGCGCCGGCACCACCGGCCGGTAGCGGTCGAAGTGCAGGCTCGCGTTCACGATGCGCCCCAGCCGCCCGCTGCGCAGCAGCGCCCGCGCGGTCAGCTGGTCACCGTCCCAGCGGCGGTTGTGGAACACGCTGAGCAGCCGCTGGCGCCGCTCGGCCTCCTCGATCAGCTCGCGCGCCTGCGCCGCGTCCAGCGCGAAGGGCTTGTCCACCACCACCGCCTTGCCCGCGCGCAGCGCCGCCAGCGCCAACGGGTGGTGGCTGTCGTTGGGCGTCGGGATCACCACCAGGTCAATGTCGCCCCGCTCAAACAGCGCCTGCGGCTCGGCGTGCACCTGCACCGCCTCCCCGAGCACCGAACGCGCCGCCTGCCCCACCTCCGGGCGCCGACACACCACGCCCACCAACTCCAGCCCCGGCGTCGTGGTGATCAGCGGCGCGTGAAACACCTGGCTGGCCGACCCCCAGCCCACCAGGCCGACGCGCAGCGGGCGGGGGGTGGCGAGCTGCGCTGCCGAGTCGTCGGGCGACTGCGGGGAGTGGGAAGTGTGGAGTGTGTCGGGGGGCATGCTGTGAGAAAGTATATACTGTATATACATTGCATTTGGAGCCGCCCATGCTCACCCGCATCTTCAAGAGTGGCAACTCGCTGGCCGTGCGCATCCCGCGCGAGTTGGCCTTTGCCGATGACGTGCAGGAGGTCGAGATCGACCGAGTCGGCAGCACTCTGGTGCTTCGGCCTTCGCAGCCGCGTACGCTGGCCGACCTGGGGGAACTGTTGGCGATGTTCAGCCCGCATTTCCTGGCGGAAGGGCGTGAGCCGCAGGACGAGGTCGAGCGTGACTGGAACACGCCCGCGCCGAGCCTGCCCACGTCGGACCGCGACTGACTCACTCCCGGAAGGCCAAGCCATGCGGTACATGTTGGACACCAACATCTGCATCTACCTGATTAAAGGACAGCCGCCGCAGGTGCTGCAGCGCCTGGCGCTGCAGCGTGAAGGGGACGTGGTGATGTCCGCCATCACCTGGGCCGAACTGCGTGCAGGGCTTGAGATGCAAAGCACGATGCGCGCGCATGACGAGCGCATCCTGGCGCTTCTGGCCCAGCGCATCCCGGTGCTGCCCTACGACGAGACCGCCGGCGCGGCCTATGGCGTGTTGCGCGCCCTGGTGCGTGAGCGCAGCCGCCACGCGATGGACCGTCTCATTGCCTCCCACGCGCACAGTCTGGGGCTGACGCTGGTGACGAACAACGAATCGGACTTCCGCGGCTATCCGGGGCTGCAGATCGAGAACTGGGCTGGCGATTGAGCTGTACCTCGAGTGGCTGGCCAGACACGAGCAGCAGCCTGACGAGAACGCAGCCATCGCCATCAGCCTGTGCAGCGACAAGGACGCCGAGGTGGTGGAGCTGATGGACCTTGAAATGGACCAGATCCACGTGGCCGAATACTGGTTGCAGCTGCCGCCCCAGAAGGTGTTGAGGGAGCGGCTGCGCCGCGCGCTGGTGGAGATCCGGACGAGTCAGGCGCACAGCGGCTCCGGTGTGGACGGAGATTGACTTGCACGCCTTTGACCTGCAGCTTGGTTGGAGGGCGGTACTGCTGTCTTCAAGGGCCTAAGCGCGGGTAAGTGCAGCCTGCCCAGCACCTTGACCGAACGCAAATGTGGCATACCTGTGGTGCCAAAACCGGTTACGAATATTGTCAATGCCAGCAAAAGTGGCAACATGGGCTTCCTGAAGTTAGGTCTGTCACCCGCTTGGTGTAATAACCTGAAGGACTTCCGGCGAATTTAATGCTGTGTGGATATACAGCCAACGGGAGGTAATTGATGCCGAATCAAGACCTTGCGATCAGTTCGACCGACCCAAGGTCGGCGGCAGCCGGCCATGGTACGGGTAAGCGTCTGTCTCCCTGTAAGACATTTAGCGGCAGGGGCTAAACTAGGGTGCGCGAGAACGGCCTTCGTATAGGCCTAATTTTTCTCAACCACAACGCACATGCCCATCAAATGAAAACACCACTCGCCCTCGCCTGCGCGGCTTCCGCTCTTGTCGGTTGTGCAATAACCCTGGAGTCAAGTGCTGAAAGAATTCGCACAGTTACAGCAGAGCAAAAGGTAAGCTGCGAGTCTCTTGGCCTCGTCACCGCTGATCAGCAGCTCGGACCATACAAGGCCTCAAACTCAATGAACAAAGCTCTGAACGAAGCGGCGCGTCGAGGAGCAAATGCAATTTACTTGGTGTCGCAAGGGCAGAGCGGCATCGATGGTGTTTCTGTCACCGCTGAGGCACTCCGTTGCAAGTAGCTCGTTGCCGCCCAAGCCTTCATTCCAGCGGATCGCCTTCGGTGTCTGCTGAATTCAAACGTCAGGCCACAAGGGAAAAGGCGCGTTTTGGAAATGCCTTGAGCACCTTCTTGTCCATGGTCACCAACTTGGCATTTAAACGTTCGGCCAGCGCAACAAATTCGCAGTCATAAGCCGAGCAATCACTGTCGCGCACCAGCTCCATGACGCTGCGCGAAGGTACGTCGAATTCGAACCCCTCCAACAAGGATTCGGCTTCGGCCTGAAGGCTGCAGGCTTGCTCGAAGCTCAGCATGTTGCGGCGCAGGTATCCCGCCAGAATGTTGCGGAACTCGCTGCGCCACAGGGGCGGTGCCGCCCATTCGGGCTCTCGCTCCAGCAAGGCTTCCGCTGCGGCCGTGAATTCGCCGGGCAGGTACAGGTACGCCAGGATGTTGCTGTCGACGACGATCACTTGCGCCCCGCGCGCTTGGCCGCATCGATGTCCTGGGCAGTGAACTGCGCAGGGGGCAGGCTGGCCCGCAGTTCGCGGGCGCGGGCCAGCCTGTCGCTTGGGGCTGCGCGGTTGGGCAGCAGCACCGACTCAAGGCAGACGATGGCCTCGCTGTTCAGGCTTCGGCGGTGCAGCTCAGCCGCTGCCTTCAGCCGCTCGTAGACGGCGTCCGGGATGTTCTTCAGGGTCAGGGAGGTCGGCATGGCAGGCCCTCAATGCAACCAAAATGGTTCCATTTTGGCACCTGAAGGCACCGCGGGCAACCGAGTGGGGCCCGGCTGATCAGGCCGCCCTTGGCCCCTCACCCCGCCCGATGCTCCAGCCGATACTCCCCCGGCGCCACGCCCGTCCACTGCTTGAAGGCGCGGTGGAAGGTGCTGGCTTCGGAGAAGCCGACGCGTTCGGCGATTTCGGGGAGGGGCCAGTGGGTGTGCAGCAGGTAGTCGATGGCGGCGTCGCGGCGGGTTTCGTCCTTGAGCTGCTGGAAGCCGCGGCCCTCGTCGCGCAGGCGGCGGCGCAGGGTCTGGGGGGTGACGGCGAGGCTGGCGCTGACGTCTTCGAGTGAGGGCATGTCGCCGCCCAGGCTTTTGCGCAGCAGGCGGCGGATGCGGTCGGTGAGGTTGCTGCTGTCGCGGTACTTGACGATCAGGTTGGCGGGCGCGCCGGCGAGGAATTCGCGCAGGCTTTGCGGGGACTGGACCACCGGGAGGTTGAGCCAGTGCGCCTCGAAGCTCAGGCCGATGCTGCCCTGGCCGTTGCGCACGGGCACCTGGTAGACGCGGGAGCTGTCGCCGGTGCCGTGGCCGCTGGTGTAGTCCACGCCGGTGAGCGGGATGCGCCGCGCCACCAGCCAGGAGGCGGCGCTGAAGCTCAGGAGCATGAAGGCCTTGATGGCGTAGTCGAGCCGGCCGTCCATCGCGCGGCGGGGCACGAAGCGCAGGTGGGCCTGCCCGCCCTGCAGGCTCAGGCGGGGCACGAAGTCGTCGACCAGCAGGTGGTAGTGGCTGAAGCCCTCGCGCAGCGCCTCGCCCAGGGTGCTGCAGTGCACGAGCTGGCGCATGCAGTGGCCGAAGCTGCCGGGCTTGAGCGGGCGGTCGAGCAGGCCCCAGAGCTCGTCGCGCAGGCCGCTGCGCAGGGCGCGGATCAGCCCGGCGTACTGGCCCTGCGAGATGCGCGCCAGCGGCGAATCCAGCAGGGCGGGGGGGATGCCCGCGCGGGCCAGGAAGGGCTCGGGGGCGAGGCCGCGGTGCAGGGCGCCCTGGAGGATGCCGTGGACCTGCTGGATGGCGATGGTGTGCTGGTGCTGGGGCATGTCGGCGCAGGCCGGCGGCGCTGGCACAGTCAAGGTGGGCGCAACGATAGCCGCAGCGCCCTCAGCCCACCACCCCGGCCGTGCGCAGGGCGGCGATGGCCGCGGCGTCCAGGCCCGCTTCGGCCAGCAGTTCGTCGCTGTGCTGGCCGGGCTGGGGGGCTGGGCGGGCGACGCTGGGCGCGAAGCCGGTCATCTGGATGGGGCAGCCGAGGCCGACGACCGTATCGACTCCCGCAGCGGCGGCAGGGCTTTGCGGATCGCCCAGCACCATGCCGCGGGCGCGGAACTGGGGGTGCGCCAGCGTCTCGTCCAGGCGCAGCACGGGGGTGACGCAGGCGTCGCTGCCCTCGAAGCGCGTCACCCAGTGCGCCAGCGGCTGGGCGGCGAAGACCGCGGCGAGGTCGGCGCGCAGGGCGGCCTGGCCGGCGGGGCCGCCGCTGCGGTGGCGCGCCAGCCAGTCCGGCCGCTCAATGACTGCGCAGAGCGCGGCCCAGAACTTGGGCTCCAGCGCACCCACCGCGAGCTGGCGGCCATCGGCGGTGTTGTACAGGCCGTAGCAGGCCAGGCCGCCGGTGAGGGTGCCTTCGCCCGGGCGCTGCACCCGGCCGTGCTGCAGCAGCGCGGCCATGGGCAGCACGGCGTGGGCGAGCACGCCGTCGGCCATCGCGATGTCGACGTGGCGGCCCAGGCCCGTGCGCGCGGCGTCGTAGAGGGCGGCCAGCACGCCGGTGACGGCGCTCATCGCGCCGCCGAGCAGGTCGGCCAGCGGCAGGTTGGACAGGGCGGGGCCGGCCGCATTGCCGACCTGGTCGGTCACGCCGGCCAGGGCGGCGTAGTTCAGGTCGTGGCCGGGCGCGTCGCGCAGCGGGCCGGTCTGGCCCCAGCCGGAGAGGCTGCACAGCACCAGGCGGGGGTTGGCCGCGTGCAGCACCGCCCAGCCCAGGCCGAGCCGGTCCATCACGCCGGGGCGAAAGCCTTCGAGCAGCACGTCGGCATCCTGCACCAGGCGCAGCAGCAGCTCGCGCCCGGCACTGTGCTTCAGGTCCAGGCGCAGGCCGCGCTTGTTGCGGTTGACCAGGGCGCGCACGCTGGCGTGGGCGTAGTCGCCGGCGCCCAGGTCCTCGATCTTGACAACGTCGGCGCCCAGGTCGCCCAGCATCTGGCCGGCCACCGGGCCGGGCAGCAGGCGCGTGAGGTCGAGGACCCGCACGCCGGCCAGCGGGGCGCCCTGTGCGGCGGGGACGCTGGCGGCAGCGGTGGCGGGGGAGAGCGGTGTCGGCGATGCGGTCATGGGCCGCGAATCTAGGAGGCGCCCGGCGGGCCGGCAATGGCAGGGCCGATCGCCGCCATTGGCCGATTTGCCCGACTGTTGCCCGGCGATCACGGGCGCGGCCAACCCTCGGGAAACCGCGGTGTTGGTGGCCTCGCAACGGCCGCATGCTGCGCCGCAACGCTGAACCCATCGCTCCGGAATCCCCCATGTCGAACGCCGCCACGACCCCCTCCACGCCCGATCCTGACGCCTCCCAACCCACCGCCGAGCTGGCCGCCTTCGCCGCCGGCCTGCAGTGGACCGACGTGCCCGACGCGGTGCAGCGCCGCTGCGAGGACCTGTACCTCGACTGGTTCGGCTCCGTGCTGGCGGGCCGCCCGGCGCGGGCGGTGCAGGCGCTGGAGCGGGTGCTGGTCGCGATGGGCCCGCAGGATGGCCCGAGCGAGATCCTGACCAGCCGGCGCCGCAGCAGCCCGATGGTGGCCGCCGCGATCAACGCCGCCGCCTCGCACGTGGCCGAGCAGGACGACGTGCACAACGGCTCGGTCTTCCACCCGGCGGCGGTGGTGTTTCCGGCCGCGCTGGCGGCGGCGCAGGCGCTGGGGCGCAGCGGCGCGGAGCTGCTCACCGCCTGCGTGGCGGGCTACGAGGTGGGCATCCGCATCGGCGAGTTCCTCGGGCGCTCGCACTACCGCATCTTCCACACCACCGGCACGGTGGGCACGCTGGCCGCCGCCGCCGCGGTGGGCCGGCTGCTGCGGCTGGACGCGCGCCAGATGACCCACGCGCTGGGCTCGGCCGGCACCACCACCGCCGGGCTGTGGGAGTTCCTGCGCGACGCGGCCGACTCCAAGCAGCTGCACACCGCCCACGCCGCGAGCAACGGCCTGCTGGCGGCCTACCTGGCGGCCGAGGGCTTCACCGGCGCGCAGCGCATCCTGGAGGGCCCGCAGGGGCTGGCCGCCGGCATGTCCAGCGACGCCGATCCGGCCCGCCTCACCGACGGCCTGGGCCGCCGCTGGGCGCTGGCCGAGACCTCGTTCAAGTTCCACGCCTCCTGCCGCCACACCCACCCCGCCGCCGACGCGCTGCAGCGGCTGATGCACGACCAGGGCCTCGCCGCGGGCGACATCGAGGCCGTCACCGCCCGGGTGCACCAGGGCGCGATCGACGTGCTCGGCCCGGTGGTGGCGCCGCAGACGGTGCACCAGTCCAAGTTCTCGATGGGCACGGTGCTGGGCCTGATCGCGCTGCACGACCGCGCCGGGCTCACCGAGTTCGACCGCCACTTCGCCGACGCCGACCTGGCCGCCTTCCGCCAGCGCGTGCGCATGGCGCTGGACGCGGAGGTGGACGGCGCCTACCCCGCGCGCTGGATCGGCAAGGTCGAGGTCACCACCCGCGACGGCCGGCGCCTGAGCGCGCGCGTGGACGAGCCCAAGGGCGACCCGGGCAACACGCTCAGCCGCCCCGAGCTGGAGGCCAAGGCCCGCGCCCTGGCGGCCTACGGCGAGGGCGCCAGCGCCGCGGAGATGGACGATGTGATCGCCCGCATCTGGGCCCTGGCCGAGGCGCCGGGGGTGGGGCGCTGGCTGCATGGAGTTTCGGCTCCCGACCCGGGCTCGAACCAGGGACCTACGGATTGACAGTCCTCAGCGCAGGCGGCTGGCGGGCACGGCAGATCGCCCTAAGTGCTTGAAACAAGGTCGAGAGCCACCGCGCCGACACGGCCGTATGTGCCGCCGAAGCGGGCCGGATGGGGGCCATGCGGCTCCGGCAGGACCGGAATCAGACCGGCGCCATGGCTCGGCTTCATCGCTGCCCGACGGCCACGTCCAGCACCGTCTCGATCTCATCGCGGACCTCGTAGACCAGGCGGTGCCCGCACACCCCAGCTTGAGCCCGATCGTGTCGGGCATGTCGACGGGGGCGCGGGACCGAAGAGCGGGCTGCTCGAAACGTGTCCATGACTCTGAGGCCTGCCGCACAGACAAGGCCGGCTTGCACCTTCAGGCTCTCAGGCAGTTCCCGGATGTCTGCGGTGCAGGCCCCGGGGCCCTTTCTTGTCCGCCTTAAGGGAGCAATGCATGACCCGTGTTCACCGCCAACGCCAGGATCCCGATTTCAACCTCAGGGCTGAGGGGCGCAGCCCGCCGCAGAGCGTCGACTCCATTCCCGGTCGTGACGTGGCGGCAAGCGTCACAACACCGGCCGCACCGGTCCCGCAGGCGCCAGCGCCTCAGGCGCCCGCGCCGGTCCAGGTTGCAAAGCCGCGCTACATGGACTCGCCCCCGGCCCTGCCGCAGGAAGCCGAGGGGGTCGACCGCGCCCAGGACACCCACCAACGGGCCTGAAGGGGCCGGCACGGGGCGTGCCGCGGGTCTGGCTTGGCCTGTGCGTGCCTCGACCGGTGGGCAGCCTCATCCGGTCGGCCCCAGCATCTGTCCCACCTGCACCCAGGCGTCGAACTCGGCGGCGCTCAAGTTGCCCACCGCCACAGCGGCTTCGCGCAGGCCGAGCCCCTGTTGGTGAGCGTGGCGGGCGATCGCGGCTGCGCGTTCGTAGCCGATGTGGGGCGTCAGCGCCGTCACCGCCATCAGGCTGCGGTCGATCTGCGCGTCCAGCTGCGCGCGCACGGGCTCCAGACCGACCACGCAGTGGCGCGTGAAGCTGTCCATCGCGTCGGTCAGCAGGCGCAGGCTGTCGAGCAGGTTGGCGGCGATCAGCGGCTTGCAGGTGTTCAGCTCGAACTGGCCCTGGCTGGCCGCCAGGCCGATGGCCACGTCGTGCCCCAGCACCTGGTAGCCCACCATCAGCAGCGCCTCGACCTGGGTGGGGTTGACCTTGCCGGGCATGATCGAGCTGCCCGGCTCGTTCTCCGGCAGGTGCAGCTCGCCCAGGCCGGCCCGCGGGCCGCTGCCCATCAGGCGGATGTCTGCGGCGATCTTGATCAGCGCCACCGCCAGCGTCTTGAGCGCGCCGTGCAGGCTCACGAGCGGCTCATGCCCGGCCAGCGCGGCGAAGAGGTTGCCCGCCACGGTGAAGGACTCGCCCGGCTGCTGGCCCAGTTGCTGCGCCAGCAATGCCGCCACGCGGGGGCCGAACTCGCGGTGGGTGTTCAGCCCGGTGCCCACGGCCGTTGCGCCGATGGCCAGGGCCTGCACCGCCGGCAGCGTGTGCGCCAGGGCAGCTGCCGTCAGGCCCAGCTGGGCGTCGTAGCCGCCGAACTCCTGCCCCAGCGTCACCGGGGTGGCGTCCTGCAGGTGGGTGCGGCCGACCTTGATGAGGTCGGCCCAGGCCACGGCCTTTGCCTGCAGCGCGCCGCGCAGGCCGGCCAGGGCCGCTTCCAGCCCGCGCACGCCCTGCAGCGCGGCGATGTGCATGGCGCTCGGAAACACGTCGTTGGACGACTGGCCGAGGTTGACGTGGTCGTTCGGGTGCACCGGCAGCGGCGGGGCGCTGCCCTGTCCCGCCAGCGCCTGCGAGGCCAGCCGCGCGATCACCTCGTTGACGTTCATGTGGCTCTGCGTGCCGGAGCCGGTCTGCCAGAGGGACAGGGGAAAGGCCTCGTCGAACTCGCCGGCGGCCACCCGGGCTGCGGCCAGAGTGATCGCGCTGGCGCGCCGCCCATCGAGCCGGCCCAGCCCGGCGTTGACCTGCGCCGCGGCGCCCTTGATCCGCGCCATGGCATGGATCAGCGCCAGCGGCATGCGCTGCTGCCCCGCCCCGCCGATGGTGAACAGGCGTCGGCTGCGCTCGGTCTGGGCGCCCCAGAGCGCTTCGGCCGGCACTTCGATCGGGCCCAGGCTGTCGCGTTCCGTTCGGGTGGTCATGTGGTCATCGCCTCGACAGCGCTCAGGCGCTCGCGCAGGACGTAGGGCAGGAGGCCGCCGTGGCGGTGGTATTCGGCTTCGACCGGCGTGTCGATGCGCAGCCGCAGTGCACACGCCAGGCGGCTGCCGTCGGCGCGCTCGATGTGCAGCGTCAGCCGCTGGTCGGGCGTCAAGGGGCCGTCGGCCCCGGGCAGGTCGAAGCGCTCGTTGCCCCGCAGGTGCAGCGAGTCGACGCTGTCGCCCGCCATGAACTGCAGCGGCAGCACGCCCATGCCGATCAGGTTGGCGCGGTGGATGCGCTCGAAGCTGCGCGCCACCACCGCCCGCACGCCCAGCAGCCGGGTGCCCTTGGCGGCCCAGTCGCGGCTGGAGCCGCTGCCGTACGCCTCGCCGGCAAACAGCAGCGTGGGCGTGCCCTCGCGCTGGTAGGCCATGGCCACGGCGAACAGGGTGTCCAGGGCCCCGTCGGGCTGGTGCAGTGCGAAGCCACCTTCCACCACTTGGCCGTCCGGCCCCGGTGGCAGGGCGCGGTTGCGCAGGCGCACGCCGGCCAGGCTGCCGCGCAGCATCACCTCATGCTGGCCGCGGCGTGCGCCATAGCTGTTGAAGTCCGCCGGCGCCACGCCGTGGCCGCGCAGCCACAGGCCGGCGGGCGACCCCGGCGGGATCGAGCCGGCCGGGCTGATGTGGTCGGTGGTGATGGAGTCACCGAAGATCGCCAGGGCGCGGGCCCCCCGGATGGGCGGCGGCGGGGGCGGCGTCATCGCCATCGCATCGAGGAAGGGCGGGCGGGCGATGTAGGTGGAGTCTTCCCAGGTGTAGCGCTCGCCCACCGGTGCGGGCACGCGCGCCCACAGCGGGTGACTCAGCGCGGCGTCGGCGTACAGATCGCGGCTGCTGTGCGGATCCATCGACTTCTTCTGGGCCGAGGCGATCTCCTTGGCGGTGGGCCAGAGTTCGTGCAGCCAGACTGGCTGGCCCTGGTCGTCCACGCCCAGTGGCTCGCGCGTCAGGTCGATGCCGACCCGCCCGGCCAGCGCGAAGGCGACCACCAGCGGCGGGCTCATCAGGAAGTTGGCCCGCAGCGCCGGGTGGATGCGGGCCTCGAAGTTGCGGTTGCCCGACAGCACCGCCGCGCAGACCAGGTCGTGGCGCGCCAGGGCCACATCGACCGGCGCGGCCAGCGGGCCGGCGTTGCCGATGCAGGTCGTGCAGCCGTAGGCCACCACGCGGAATCCCAGCGTTTCCAGCGGTTCGAGCAGCCCGGCTCGGCCCAGGTAATCGGTCACCCCCCGTGAACCCGGCGCCAGCGAGGTCTTGATGTGGGTGGCGACTCGCATGCCGCGTGCCACCGCCTTGCGCGCCAGCAGTCCGGCGGCCAGCATCACGCCGGGATTGGAGGTGTTGGTGCAGGAGGTGATGGCGGCGATCAGCACGTCCCCGTCGCCCAGGTCCTGGCTGCTGCCCACCGGCACGCGGGGGCGCACCGGCTCGTCCGTGCGGTCGTAGCCGCCCTCGGCCTCCGGCGCCCTGAGCAATTGGGCAAATCGTTCCTTCAGATCCGGCAGCGCGATGCGGTCCTGCGGGCGCTTCGGGCCGGCCACGCAGGGTGTCACCTCGGTCAGGTCGATCAGCAGCTCGCGGCTGTAGTCGATGGCTCCGGCCGCGGGCATGCCGAACAGGCCCTGGGCCTGGAAGTAGCGCCGGTAGGCGTCCACCTCCGCAGCGCTGCGGCCGGTGGCCCCCAGGTAGCCGGCGGCCACCTCGTCGGGCGGGAAGAAGCCCATCGTCGCGCCGTACTCGGGCGCCATGTTGGCGATCGTGGCGCGGTCGGGCAGGGACAGCGCGGCGGCGCCCGCGCCGAAGAACTCCACGAACTGGCCGACCACGCCGAAGCGCCGCAGCCGCTCGGTCACCACCAGCACCAGGTCGGTGGCGGTGACCCCCGCGCGCAGCCTGCCGCGCAGCTGCACGCCCACCACGTCGGGCGTGAGGAAGGACACCGGCTGGCCGAGCATGCCGGCCTCGGCCTCGATGCCGCCCACGCCCCAGCCCACCACGCCCAGCGCGTTGATCATGGGGGTGTGCGAATCGGTGCCCACCAGCGTGTCGGGCAGCAGCAGGTCGCCGCGGCGGATCACCCCGCGCGCCAGGTGCTCCAGGTTGACCTGGTGCACGATGCCGATGCCTGGCGGGATCACACGCAGGTTGTGGAAGGCCTGCTGCCCCCACTTGATGAAGCGGTAGCGCTCCGCATTGCGGCGGAACTCCAGCCGCATGTTCAGGTCCAGCGCATCCGCCTCGCGGAAATGGTCCACCTGCACCGAGTGGTCCACCACCAGGTCCACCGGCACCTGCGGCTCGATCACGCTGGCGTCGTGTCCGAGGCGCACGGCGGCGTCGCGCATCGCCGCCAGGTCGCACAGCAGCGGCACGCCGGTGAAGTCCTGGAGCAGGATGCGCGCCACGACGAAGGGGATCTCATCCCGGCGGGGCGCGTTCGGCTGCCAGTGCGCGAGCTGGCGCACCTGCGCCTCGGTGACGCGCTGGCCATCGACGTGGCGCAGCAGCGACTCCAGCACGATGCGCAGCGACACCGGCAGGCGGGCCAGCCGTGCCGGCGTGACGCCCAGGCCCAGGTCCGCCAGGGCGCTCAGCGCATGAAACTGGGCGGTGCGCCCGTCGGCGAGCGTGAGTTGGCGCAGGCTGTCTGCGGGGCGCAGGGGTGAGGTCATGGTCGTCTCCCGTGGCGGTAGGGACCCAAGGGGGGCAGGGCGGTTGGCGCCGCCGCCTGATCGCCCAGGTCGGCCAGGTCGGCCGGGCCGGCGGGAGGCTCAAGCAGCGGCAGGACGAAGCAACGGCTCGGGTCCTGCGGCGTCCATTCCACCCACTGCCCGGGCAGGAGCGGCAGCGCCCCCAGCCCGTCCGCAGCGGATCGGGCGGTGGCGGCATCGCTGCGCAGCACGACGATGCGCAGCTGCCGTCCCTCCCGGCTGAGCGTCAGCTCCGCCCGGGGCCAGTGCGAGGGCAGGCAGGGCCGCAGGCTGAACTGCCGCGCCTTCAGCCGCAGCCCGAACAGGCCCTCGATGACCGCCCGGTGCATCCAGGCCGCCGCCCCGGTGTACCAGCTCCAGCCGCCGCGCCCGACATGCGGCGGCTGGCTGCAGACGTCGCCGGCCATCACGTAGGGTTCCAGGCCGTAGGCCGCGCCCCAGAGCGGGTGCTCGCTGCGGTGCGCCGGGCTGAGCAGGGTGAAGAGCCGGTAGACCTCGTCCGCCGCGGCCTCGCGGGTCGACGGCGTCGCACCGCGCGCGAGTTCGGCCAGGGCCATCAGCGCCCAGACGCCGGCGTGCGAGTACTGGCCGCCGTTCTCGCGCACACCCGGCGGGTAGGCCTGGATGTAGCCGGCGCTCGGCTCGGCGTCGGTCAGCGGCGGGTCCAGCAGGCGGATCAGTCCGGCCGGCTCGTCGATCAGCAGCTGACGGGCCGCGTCCATCGCCGCGACCTGCAGGGTGGGTTCGCCGGCCCGCGACAGCACGCTCCAGGCCTGGGCGATCAGGTCGATGTGCGCCTGGGCGTTGTGCCGCGAGCCCAGCGGCTGGCCGTTGTCGAAGTAGGCGCGGGTGAACCAGGCGCCGTCCCAGGCGGTGGTGTTGAGCGCCTGGCGCCAGCCGGCCGCGGCGGCCTCCCAGCGCTCGGCCCGTTCGGCCTCGCCGCGTGCGCGCGCCAGCGGGGCAAAGTCCGCCACCACCGCGCAGAGGAACCAGCCCAGCCAGACCGACTCGCCGTGCCCGCCGCTGCCGACCCGGTTCATGCCGTCGTTCCAGTCGCCGCCGCCCATCAGCGGCAGGCCGTGGGCGCCCACGGCGAGGCTGCTGTCGATGCTGCGGGCGGCGTGTTCGTACACCGTCGCCTCCTCCTGACCGGCGCTCGGCGTGTCGTAGACGTCCTCGGCCCCGTCGGGAACCGCGGCACCGACCAGGAAGGGCCGGCGCTCGTCCAGCAGCGTGGCGTCCCCGGTGGCGCGCAGGTGGTGCGCGCAGGCCAGCGGCAGCCAGAGCCGATCGTCGGAGAAATGGCTGCGCACCCCCGCCCCGGAGGGCGCATGCCACCAGTGCTGCACGTCCCCGGGCGCGAACTGGCGCGCCGCGCAGCGCAGGATCTGCTCGCGCAGCAGCGCCGGCGCAGCCCAGGCCAGCGCCAGGGCGTCCTGCAGCTGGTCGCGAAAGCCCGTGGCCCCGCCGGCCTGGTAGAAGCCGGCCTTGGCCCACATCCGGCACGACACCGTCTGGTAGAGCAGCCAGCGGTTGGTCAGCACGTCCAGCAGCGGGTCGGGCGTGCTCACGGTGACGGCGCCCAGCAGGTCGTCCCACTGCGCATGGCTGCGCGCCAGGCGCTGGCGCTCGGGCAGGGCTGCGGCCTCGGCCGCCAGCCGGGCCGCGGCGGCCGCATCGTCGGCATGGCCCAGCAGGAAGACCCGCTCGGCCTGGTCGCCAGCGGCCAGCACCAGCTGGGTGGCCAGGGCCGCACAGGGGTCCAGGCCGGAGCCGGCGCGCTGTCCGAAGCGATCCGGCACGATCAGGCCACCGCGGGCGTCGAAGCACTCGCGCCGATCGCAGGTCCAGTCTGGCGCAGCGCCCACCGGATCAACCGGTTCGGTCAGGGCCAGGAAGGCCGTGCTGCCGCCGAAGCCGGCCGACCGCTCCAGCTGCGTGGCCAGCAGGGCCGTGAGTTGGTGGGCCGTGTGGCTGGCAGTGTGGCAGGCCGTGTGGAGGGCGGTGTGCACGCTGAGGCGGTCGGCTGGCGCGGCACCCATCTGCCACTCGACCAGGCCGATCAGCCGCAGCGCCAGGCTGCGCCTGCCGTGGTTGACCAGCCGCAGGCTCACCTGCTGGAGGCGCGTCTGCGGGTCCACGCACCAGGTGGTGCTGACCTCCAGCGCATCGCGGCGGTGGCGGATCACGGTGCTGCCCGCGCCGTGCGTGACCTGGTAGGTGACCCGGGGATCGCCCCAGGCCGAAGGCGCGACGTGCCAGACGGCCAGCGTCCTGGTGTCCTGCAGCAGGAACCACTGGTGCGGCGGGTCGGCCACCGGGTCGTTGGACCAGGCGGTCAGCGGGTGCAGCCGGCTGTTGATCGCCCAGGTGCAGCCCGCGCCGGTCTCCGAGACTTGGGTGCCGAACTCGGGGTTGGACAGGACGTTGATCCAGGGCCGTGCCGGGCGCCGGGTGGCGTCGACCTCGAACTGGTAGGCGCCCCGGCCGGGCAGGAACCGCCCTGCGGGGGCCTTTGCCGGGGGGGCGGGCACGGACTGCGCGCCGGCCTCGGCCGACGCGTCGGCGTCCGAGGCCGGGCCGGGCACGGGGCGGCCTGCCGCGCGCAGGCGCAGCGCGGCCGCCTGCTCGTGCTGGTCGGCCCAGGCCTGCACATGGTGGTGCAGCGGCCGGCCATCGGCGTGCAGCTGCACGCGCGCCAGGTGCCGCAGCGTGTCGAGCAGCTCGTCGCTCAGCTCGTGGGCGCGCAGCACCTGCAGGCGGGCGAGGGCCGGCCCATCGCTCAGGGGGTCGTCGCCGAGCGAGCGCTGTTGCAGCGCCGCCAGGGCCTGTGCCAGCGCCATCTCGTAGGACGGGGGCTCCATGTCGAGCACCACCAGGTCGCAGGCGATGGCGCCCCAGGCCCACAGCCGCTGCGCCTGCGTCAGCACGCGCAGCAGCCCCAGGCCCTGGGGCGTGCCCACCGTGACCAGCAGGATCGGCCGGTCGCCGGAGATGCCGTGGGCCCAGAGCAGGCGCCGGTCGCAGCCGCTGCCCGGCTCGGGCGGCGGGCAGGCCAGCTCGTGGTGCACGCGGGTCAGTCCGCACACCAGCGCGGTGGTCAGCCGCTGGATGGCGGCCAGGTCCTCCGCGCGGGCGGCCTGCAGGTTGCGCAGGCGCACGCCCGCCAGCGTGGTCGACATCAGCGAGGCGCGCTCCACCTGGTGGGTCTGGCGGTACTTGTCGATCACCGCCTGCAGCGTGGCGGCCTGCTCGCTGGCCGCGGTGGCGAAGGTCAGCCGGGCCTGGCCGGCGGCCGGCAGGCGCAGCCGCACCGACAGGGCGCAGACCGGGTCCAGCCCGGTGGACAGCGCCACGCTGGCGTCGGTGCCGTGCAGCGGCGGCGCGGCCATCTGTGCCGCGGGGTGGGCCGGGCTGCGGTTGCGGCCGGCCCAGAGCTGGCGGTCGGTCTGGATCTGCAGCTCCAGCAGCTGCGGGTCGGTCTCGGCGAGGAAGTGCGCCATCGTCAGCGTCGCTTCGCCGGGCAGGCGCGGCCGGCGTTCGAACAGCAGCGCCTGCTGCGCGGCCTGCCAGCGCGCGCTCACGAACAGGTTGGCAAAGGCGGGGTGGGCCTCGTCGGCCGCTGGCGGCGACAGGCTGACCTCGAAGGCCGAGATCAGCTCGATCTCGATCGGCTGGTCGCTCAGGTTGCGGAGTTCGACCCGGCGCAGCTCGACGTCGTCCTCCGGGCTGACCCACACCGTGCTGCGCGCCTGCAGATGGGGCCACTCGGCCTCGAAGCAGACCCGGTCGGCCTGGAAGACGCAGCGGTAGCGCGCGGTGGCGTCCGGCGCGGGATGGCTGGTCAGCGACACGACCGGCGCATCGCGCTGCGAGCGCAGGTACAGGAAGCTGCCCAGCGCATCGCGCAGCGCGTCGTCGCGCGACCGCGTCAGTCCCACCGGCCCGCAGCGGCTCCAGCCCGCGCCGTTGGGCCGCAGCGTCACGCTGTAATGGCCGTTGGACAGCAGCTGCGTCGGGGGCAGCGCCTCGGCGTCGGGCCAGAGCTCGCGTACCAGGCCGGCGGCCGGGCCTGCACGCGCCTGCGCGGGCGCAGCCAGCGGCGCAGCGGCCACGACGGGCACCTCCCGCGGCGCGCGTTCGTGCAGGAGCGAGGCCACCGCCTGCAGTCGGGGGCTGGCCATGCCCCAGCGCCGCGGCGCGCCGCCCAGCAGCAGGTTGGCCAGGGCGACGATGGTCATGCCCTGGTGGTGGGCCATGAAGGTCTGCACGCGCACGGGCCCTGCGCCCGTGGTCTGGCGGGCGGGGGAGAAATCCAGCGCCTCGATGAAGCCGTAGGTCGAACGCGCGCCCAGCGCCTCCAGCGCGACCAGGTTCCGACAGGCCCGGTGGGGGGCCAGGCCGGCCGCCAGCACCGTGGCATACGGCGCGACCACGCACTCGTCGGGGGGCGTGCGGCGCAGCGCCAGGCGGGGCACGCCCTGCGGCGCGTACTGGTAGGCCAGGGTATGGTCGTTGGCCGCGTAGGCGCATTCGGAGACGCCCCAGGGCAGCCCGCGGGCCTGTGCCCAGGCGACCTGCTCCTGCAGCGCCGCGCGGCAGGCCTCGTGCAGGACGCTGCCCTCGGGCTCGTCGAGCACCAGCCCGGGCATGAAGTACTCGAACATCGAGCCCGACCAGGAGCGCAGCCCCGCGGTGCTGCCCACCGCACAGGCCGGCCGGCCCAGCGCGGCCCAGTGGCGCAGCGGCACGTCGCCCTTGGCGATGGCCAGCAGGCTGGCCAGGCGCGATTCGGAGGCCAGCAGGTCGTAGCAGGCAGGGTCCGGCAGCCCCTCGGCAACCCGGTGGCCGATGTGCAGCAGGTGGCGCCGGCGGTCGTACAGGAAGCTGAAGTCGGCCTCCCAGGCCAGCGGCTCGAAGGCCGCGGCCAGCGCCAGCAGGCGTTCGGCCTCGGCCGGGCGCGTCGAGTCTTGCGCCAGCTCCCGGCAGGCCTGCGCCACCGCCAGCAGGTGGCCGCTGAGGTTGCCGCTGTCCACGGTGGAGACGTACATCGGCAGCAGCGGCGCCAGGCTGCGCGTGTCGTACCAGTTCAGGAAATGGCCCCGGTGGCGCGGCAGCTGCCGCAGCGTGGCCAGAGTGGCCTCCAGCCGCACCAGCAGGTCGGCGGTGTCGATCCAGCCGAACCGCCGTGCACAGGCCGCGCTGAGCAGGTACAGGCCGATGTTGGTGGGCGAGCTGCGGTGCGCCAGGATGGGGTGCGGCGCGGTCTGCAGGTTGTCGGGCGGCAGGTGGTGGTCCTGCGCGCTCACGCAGCGCTCGAAGTAGCGCCAGGTGTCGTGCGCCAGCGTGGCGAGCAGGCGCCGCTCGGTCGCGCTCGGGGCCGAAGGGGGCAGGGCCAGCGTGGCGCGCAATCTGGCGATCAGGTCGGCCGACGGCCGGCTGCCCCACCAGGCCCACAGCGGGGCGGCGCCCCACAGGAGGCACAGGGTGAGGCTCAGGCCGGGGTGGGGCGTGCCCAGGGCCCACAGAGCGGCCAGCAGGGCCGCCGCCGCCAGCGGCTCGCGGGCGTGGCGGCGCAGCGTGCCGCGCAGGCTCATGGCGCTGGCCGTGGCGGCAGCGGCCTGGGCGGCTTCGGCGGTGGTCCACTGCAGCAGGTGGCGGTGGCTGACGGCGAGGCGGTACAGCGCCCGCCCGATGGCATCGGCCGCGCTCAGGGCGTCGTGCAGCAGCATCACGACCTGCCACAGGGCCGCGCCCAAGGCACGCAGCCAGTCGGTCGCCACCTGGCGGTAGAAGTGCCGGCGAGCCACCTGGTGGCGCGACGGCGTGCTGCCCGCCAGCGCCCCCATCAGTGGCCCAGCGCCGAAGGCCAGCAGCACCAGCAGCAGGGCGCGCCCGGTGGAGACGCCGGAACCCGCCAGCGCCAGGCACAGCCCGGCCAGCGACGCCGGCGGGACCAGCGAGCGGCGCAGGTTGTCCAGCAGCTTCCAGCGGTTGACCGCACCCAGTGGCCAGCGCCGGGGCTGCAGCAGGAAGGGCAGCAGCTGCCAGTCGCCGCGGGTCCAGCGGTGGCGGCGCGAGGCGGCCACGTCGGCGTGGCTGGGCGGCGCCTCGATCACCGCGAGGTCGCTGAGCGCTGCGCAGCGGGCCAGCGCGCCTTCGAGCAGGTCGTGGCTGAGCACCCGGTCCTCGGGCAGGCGGCCTCCCAGCAGCGCATGCACGGCCTGCACTTGCAGCAGGCCCTTGCCGGCGAAGCTGCCTTCGTCGAACAGGTCCTGGTACAGCTGCGAGCTGGCGCTGCTGTACGGGTCGCTGCCGCAGGGGCCGGCGAACAGCCAGTGGAAGGGCGTGCGCTCCCGGGCGGTGGGCAGCGGGGCCGCCACATGCGGCTGCAGGATGGCAAAGCCGCTCAGAACGCGGCGCCCGTCGGCCGCCAGCTGGGGCTGGTTGTGCGGGTGGGCGGCCACGCCCACGAGGTCGCGCAGCCGCCCGGGCGGCAGCGCGGTGTCGCTGTCGAGCGTGACCAGGTGGCGCACCCCCGCCGCGACGTGGGAGGTCCGACCCAGGTCCAGGAAGGCCCCGGGCTGCCCCGTGGCCAGCAGCGCGAGCAGCTGCTCCAGCTTGCCGCGCTTGCGCTCCCAGCCGATCCAGCGCTGCTCGGTGGCGCTGAACCGCCGGGCGCGGTGCAGCAGGAGAAAGCGCGGCGGCGCGTCGGGGCCGTCCGGTGCGGCGGGTACGGCGGGTGCAGCGCCGGGCGGCTCGGCCCGGCAGCGCCGTTCCAGCGCCTCGATCTGCGCCACCGCATCGGCCAGCAGGCGGTCGTCCTCCGGGCGCTGCGGCGCATCCGCATCGCGCCAGTCGGTCAGCAGCGCGAACTGGGCGCAGGGCTCCGGGTTGGCCAGGTGGTGCAGGTGCAGCTGGTGCACCAGGGCGCGGGTGGCCTGCGGGCCGGTCAGCATCGCCGGGATCACCACCATCACCCGGTGGTCGGGCGGGATGCCGCCGGCCAGCGCCAGGCGCGGCAGCTGCCGCGGGGGCAGCGACTCGCTGACCAGCCGGTTGATCAGCGCCACCGCCGCCTCGGACGCCGGCAGCAGGAGCAGCCCGGCGGTGAGCAGCGTCCACGCCGTCAGGGGGACCAGGCCGCTGTCACCGTGCAGCAGCCAGCCGATGGCGGCCAGCGTGCCCAGCAGCAGCGCGCCCAGATACAGCGGCAGCGCGAGCCGCCGCCGTGTGTGCTGCCAGACCGGCGCTGGGCCCGCCGGCAGGCCCAGCGCCTGGGCGAGGGCCGCCCGGCCGCCGCCGTCCAGCCAGTGGGTGGCGCCCAGCGCCTGGGCAGCCGTCGCACCGGGGGCCTCGGCGCCGACCGAGGCCATCCGCTCCAGCAGGGCCTGCGCGACCTCCACCTCGCTGCGGCGGCTGCGGTGCGCGAAGCGTTCGATGGCGTGCAGGGTGTGGTCGCGGGTGCCGGTGTGTTCGGCCGCGAACAGGGCCGAGCCCAGCATCACCTGCATGAGCCGGCTGGCGCGGGCCACCAGCTGCGTCCAGTCCACCTCGCCGATCAGGCGCAGCGAGGTCACGGCGTTGCCCACGCTGAGGTTGTCGGCCGTCAGGTCGGCGTTGTGCTGGGCCAGGGCGGCCGCGGGATCGGGCAGCGCCTCATGGAGCCAGGCGCGCAGCGGGGAGGCCGGGCCTTCGCCGTGCTCGCGCAGCCGCAGGGCCAGCTGGGCCAGAAACACCGCCGCCACGCCCCGGCGGGTCATCGCGGCCAGCAGCTCGTCCAGCGGCGTGGGGTGGCAGGCGTCGAGCCGGTCGCAGCAGAGGTTGGCCAGCTCGCGGGCCGCCTTGTGGGTGGCCAGCCGCTCGCCCAAGCGGCGCAGGTTCTCCATCAGCACCACCCGCAGCGTCGTGGGCAGGGCCCAGATCTCGCCCAGCGTGAGCTCACAGCGCTCCTGGTAGGCACTCAGGAAGTGCAGCAGCCGCTCCTCGTCGAAGGCGCCGTCGCTGTGGGCGACGAAGGCCCAGGCCACGCCATACACCCGCGGCAAGCTGGCCAGCGGCTCGTCCAGCAGCACCGGCAGGGCGCGGTAGTAGTGGCGGGGCAGCCCCTCGTGCACCGCGTCGAACTGCGCCTCGATCAGGTGGAAGTTGTCCAGCAGCCATTCGGCGGCCGGGCTGATTTCGTGGCCCAGGCCGGCTTGGGCGCTGATGAAGTGGTGGGCCTGGCGCAGCACCCGGATGTTGCTGCGCAGGCGCGGGAAGAAGCTGGCGGCGTGCCAGGACGGCGTGGCGGCCCGGTGCGTGGCGCCCAGGCTGCGCCCGTGGGCGGCCAGGCGCTGCGGCCCAAAGATCTCGGCGCGCAGCGGGGGCAGCAGCGGGCCGCGCGAGGCCTCCAGCAGGGCCAGGAGGTCGTTGCCGGCCTGGGGGATCAGGGGCTTCAGTCGGGGGCGCAGCATGGGTCAGACGACGGCGATGACGACGGCCAGCAGCAGCCCCGCCACCAGCCAGCTGGTCATGGCCCGTGCGGCGATCGCCCTGTGCATCGCCTGCAGGGCGCCGGACAGGGCCGACCAACGCCGGTGTCGCCCACGGCACAGGCTCAGGTGCTCGCCCAACGCCCCGAGTTCCTGCGGGGTGGTGTCGGGTGCCAGGCCAAAGGAGGCGGTGCTCCAGTTCGGGCTGCGTGCGGGGGGCGTGGTCATGGGCATCCGTTCTTGCGGGCGGGCGGCGTCCGGGTCACCCGATGCCATGAGCGCCGCCGCGGCGGTCGCGATGTCGGGGACCTCAGGTCCGGCTCGATTGGGGGTTGTACGCAGCACCGAGGGGCCACGTCTGTGCGGTGTCGAACCCACGCCTCTCGCCAGCGCGCCTGCGGCCCGCGTGGCGTACCGCACAGACAACGGGCGACGCCTCCTTCACATTGGTCGCCGTCCATCCGTTTTCGCGATCCAGGAGGATCCATGCACCTGAACTCCGACCTTCTCCGCTCGAGTGCCCCGCTGGCCAGGGGGGGACCCGCGCCACGGGGCCGACCTGCCGAGCTCGGCGGATTGGCCGACGAGCGGTGTGCGCCCCTGCCCCGATGGGGCGAGGCACCCGAAGGCAATGGGTTCGTGGGCCTGTTGCACGCCTTCTTCGACAGCGGAGGCACCCTCGAAGCGGAAGCGGTGGATCGGCTCTTGCAGGCCTGTCAAGGGGCACAGGCCGGTGGCCTGTCCGATCTGTTGGAGACGCGACAGGTCTTCGGCTTCCAGTGGCGCGACAGCCTGTGGGTGCCGATGTTCCAGTTCGACCCGAACGACCTGTCGGTGCGGCCGGGCTCGCAGCGTGTCCGCGAGGAACTGCCGGTGCTGTGGTCCGGCTGGAACCAGGCCAGCTGGTTTGCCAGCCCCAACATCTGGCTGGGTGGGCGCACGCCGGTGGCCATGATTCACTTCGCGCAGGCTGACACCGAGGCCGCCGCGCGGGCCTGGCGCCCCGAGCCGCAGCGCCGGACCTGAACTTTCCCGTGCAGCCGGCTCAGCGGGTTGCGGCGGACGCGCCCGCCACAGCCCGCACCGCCGGCATCCACTGCGCCTGCGCCCGGCGATCCGATGCGTAGCAGCTGCAGGCGGCCCGCTCCAGACCTGGGCGGTCGAGCACCAGCAACTCGCCGCGGCCACAGCGGATCAGGCCGAGGCGGCTCAGCTCCCCCGCGGCCATGGTGATGCCCACCCGGCGCACCCCCAGCGTTTGGGCCAGCGCAGCGTGCGTGACGTGCAGGGGGGCGCCAGCGCTGCGATCGCAGAGCATCAGCAGCAGACGCGCCAGTCGGGCGCCGATGGTGTGCCGGCGTTCGCAGGCCACGGCCGTGGCCAGCTGGCCCATCTGCAACCACAGGTACCGCCGACAGCAGCGCGGCAGGGCGGTGCCGCGCGTGAGTGCGGCGCGCAACGCCGCGCTGGACACCCGCCAGGCGGACCCGGGATGGCGGACCACGGCACGCAGCGGGGCCTCGGCGATGCCCAGGGCCCAATGGGCCCCCAGCATGCCCTCCGACCCAATCAGCGCGACTTCGACATCGACGTCGCCAGCGACCGCCACCACCAGCGAGATGGCGCCATCGGTGGGAAAGTAGGCGGCCCCGCTTCGTCGACCCGCCTCGCACAGAACGCTGTGCGTTCGCAGTGCCACCGGCTCGCACACGGACAGCAGGTTCGTCCGCTCCCTGCGAGGCAGGGAGTCGATCAGCAGGTTGGAGGCAGGGATCACGGGGTCGGCGCCAGAGTGTTCTGCACTGTGCGCCCAGGCCTGCCGCTTCACCGTCTTGCAGCGCACACAACGTGTGCGGGTCGGTCGCCTCGGTCGGGGAGGACTAGGTGGCGGTCCTGTCGGGCAGCAGCCGGTCGTATTCGTGCTTGACCACGTCGTAGCACTCGCAGGTGCGCCCTTCCAGGCCGACGCGGTCGACCACGGTGATGTGGCCGCGGGCGTAGCGGATCAGGCCGGCCTTCTGGAGCTTCAGTGCGGCTTCAGTGACCCCTTCTCGGCGCACGCCGAGCATGTTGGCGATCAGCTCCTGCGTCATCACCAGCTCGTTGCCGGGCAGGCGGTCCAGGCTCAGCAGGAGCCAGCGGCACAGCTGCTGGTCCAGCGAGTGGTGTCGGTTGCACACCGCCGTCTGCGCCATCTGGGTGATCAGGGCCTGGGTGTAGCGCAGCAGCAGGTGCATGACCGGGCCGGAGCGGTTGAATTCGTCCTTGATGGCCGCGGCACGGAGGCGAAAGCCTTCCCCGGCGCTTTGCACCACCGCGCGGCTGGGTGTGGTTTCGCCCCCCATGAACAGCGAGATGCCCACCAGCCCCTCGTGGCCCACCACCGCAATCTCGGCCGACGATCCACTTTCCAGGACGTACAGCAGGGAGACGATCGCGGTGGTTGGAAAGTAGACGTGCGACATCGTGCGGCCGGATTCGTACAGCACCTGACCCAGCGACAACTCCATCCATTCGAGCTCGGGTTGCCAGCGCAGCCATTCCGCCTGCGGCAGGGCGGCGATGAGCTGGTTCGCCCGGGGCTCATGGGCGGTCGACTGCGTGTTCATGGGGCGGACTTTCAAGTCGGAGGGGCCAGACCCGCTCGCAGCGGTGAGCGTCAACCGGGATGATCGCGCAATCGGGACCGCCCGCATGGGGCACTGTGTTCGCCAGCGAACACTCGGATGACACCTGCCCGGTGGGGTGCGCCAGCGCACAGACCGGGCCGCCCATGACGCCTAAAAGGAAAGCCGCACCCCGCAAGCGGGGCTCCTTGACCTTTGAAAGCCCACCATGAAGAACAGCCTTCCTGCTGCCCGCCAGATCTCGACGTCAGGCCAACGTCCGCAGGCCGCTCGTCGGTCGGTGTCACTGAGCCCCCTGTGCGCAGCCCTGGGGCTGGTCCTGTTCTCCCTGTCCCCGGTCGCCCTGGCCGGCGAGCTGGACCGGGAACCGGCCCCGGTGTCGGGCGCCATGCCATCGACCCGCGAGCAGGTGCGTGCCGAACGTGTGGACGCCCAACGCAGGGGCGAGTCGGTGACGAGCGAGACCGGTCAGACGGCCCGTGAAGCCAATCCGAAGCGCTACCCGCCCGTCGCCAAGCCCCAGGGCAAGACCCGCCAGCAGGTCAAGGCCGAAACCTCGGCCGCTATCCGCACCGGCGAGATGACCGACGCCGAGTCCGGCAAGAAGCTCAACGAGCTGAATCCGAAGCGTTACGAGAAGGCCCGCCAGGCAGAAGGCCCGCCGGCCAGCGCCAGCCGCTGACGCGCGGCCTGCGCTCCCGCGGGCGGAGGCTGTGAGCCTGACGGGGCGGACGGGGTCATTCCCGCCCGCCCCGCTTCCGTTGGGGGCCGTTCAATCCACCCGCGTGAAGTCGATGTAGCCGCGTGCCACGTCCACCGACACCAGCTGGACCCGCAGGGCGCGGCCCACCGCCAGGTCGTCGTCGTTCCCGAACGCCAGGCGGCCTTCCACCGGTGGCGTGAGGATGCGCACCCAGGTGCCTGAGTCCGTCCGCCCGGTCACCAGCGCGTCGTAGCGCTGGCCCAGGTGGGTCTGCAGCAGCAGCGCGGCCTCGGACTTGCGCTGCAGCGTGCCGTCGGCGGCGATGAGCATCTCGGTCACCACCGCCAGGCGCTCGACGTGCGGGTTCAGCGAGCTGAGGTCGGTGGACAGGCGCTCGGGCAGCAGCGGGAAGTTGCGCGCCGAGGTGTAGACCGCGGTGGTGTTGTGCCAGGCGTGGCGGTCGATGGGCGAGCCCTGTTCGACCAGCGCATCCACGTCGGCCACCGCCACGAAGATCGTCACCGCGCCGCCGTGCTGCGGCGTGCAGGCGGTCAGTTGGTCGAGGTCCCGCGAGTCGTCGTTGTCCAGCGAGCACCAGGGCAGCCCGGTCAGGTCGTGCAGCGGCGCGGCCTTCGCCTCCTGGCGGGGGCCTTTCAGGTGGCGCAGTTGCTCCTGCACAGCCGCCGGGAACTCCGGCTCCAGGCCGCGCTCGCGCATCACCTCGCAGGCGATGCGGGCCAGGTCGCTGCGCTCGTAGTGTGATGCAACTGCCATGAAGGGTCTCCTCGGGTGGGAAGGAAGGCACGCGCAGGGCCGGCTCGCCGCGGCGTCACTGCCAGCCGTAGCGCCGGATGTACAGCCGTTTCATCGCGGTGGCCAGCAGTGCGTAGCCGAGCAGGATGGCCGCCAGCCAGGGGAAGAACGCCGCGGGCAGCGCCTGCAGCTTGAAGTAGGGCGCCCAGGGCCCCATGGGCAGCCACAGGCCCAGCAGCATGATGGCCAGGGTGAGGGCGGTGAGCGTCGGGGAGGCGCGGCTTTCCAGCAGCGGCAGCCGGGGCGTGCGGATCAGGTGGACGATCAGCGTCTGCGTCAGCAGCCCGACCACGAACCAGCCGGACTGGAAGAGCCCCTGCTCAGCCGGCGTGTTGGCCGAGAACACCCACCACAGCACCGCGAAGGTGGTCAAGTCGAACAGCGAGCTGATCGGCCCGAAGAACAGCATGAAGCGGCCGATGTCGCCCGGGTTCCACTGCAGGGGCTGGCGCACCAGTTCGGCATCGACGTGGTCGAAGGGGATGCCGGTCTGCGACACGTCGTACAGCAGGTTCTGCACCAGCAGGTGCATCGGCAGCATCGGCAGGAAGGGCAGGAAGGCGCTGGCCACCAGCACCGAGAACACGTTGCCGAAGTTGGAGCTGGCCGTCATGCGGATGTACTTCAGCATGTTGCAGAAGGTGGCCCGGCCCTCGACCACGCCCTCGTCCAGCACCATCAGGCTCTTCTCCAGCAGGATGACGTCGGCCGCCTCCTTGGCGATGTCCACCGCCGAGTCCACCGAGATGCCGATGTCGGCCGCGCGCAGCGCCGGCGCGTCGTTGATGCCGTCGCCCATGAAGCCCACCACATGGCCCTGGGCCCGCAGGCTGCGAACGATGCGCTCCTTGTGCAGCGGCGCCAGCTTGGCGAACCCGTCGTGCGCCTGCACCGCCTGCGCCAGCGCGGCGTCGTCCATGCGCTCGATCGCCGCACCGGTCAGGATGGGCCCGACCGGCAGGCCGACCTGGGCGCACACATGCGCGGTGACCGGCTCGCCGTCGCCGGTCAGCACCTTCACGCGCACCCCGTGCAAGGCCAGCGCCTGCAGCGCCGGCGCGGCCGATTCCTTGGGCGGGTCGAGAAAGGCCACGAAGCCGACGAGCACCAGCTGCGCCTCGTCGGCCACGCCGTAGACCGTCTGGCTGGGCGGCAAGGTCTTCATCGCCACCGCCACCACCCGCAGGCCGGTCTGCGCCAGCTGTGTGGCCGTCTGCTGAGCGCGCGCCAGCGTCACGGGGTCAAGCGCGGTGGCCGCCGACCCGGTGGCGATCGAGTCGGCATTGGCCCCGCTGCTGCGCACCTGGGTGCAGACCGCCAGCACCTCCTCCACCGCGCCCTTGCAGATCAGCAGGTGCTGCTCGTCGCGTCGGGACACCACCACCGACATGCGCCGGCGCAGGAAGTCGAAGGGGATCTCGTCGACCTTGCGGAAGGCCTGGTCCAGTTGCAGCTCGGCCGGGAGCTCCAGGCGCGCCAGCACCGCGTGGTCCAGCAGGTTCTTCAGCCCGGTCTGGTAGTGGCTGTTCAGGTAGGCCGCCTGCAGCACGGCCTGTGACGGGCGGCCGAAGGCGTCCACCTGCTGCACCAGCGCGATGCGGTCCTGCGTGAGCGTGCCGGTCTTGTCGGTGCACAGGATGTCCATCGCGCCCAGGTTCTGGATCGCGTCCAGCCGCTTGACCACCACCTTGCGCCTGGATAGCGCCACCGCGCCCTTGGCCAGCGTGGAGGTGACGATCATCGGCAGCATCTCCGGCGTCAGCCCCACCGCCACCGACAGCGCGAACAGGAAGGCCTCCAGCCAGTCGCCCTTGGTGAGGCCGTTGACCAGCAGCACGATCGGCACCATCACCGCGGCAAAGCGGATCAGCAGCCAGCTCACCCGGTTGATGCCCGCCTGGAAGGCGTTGGGCACCGCGCCGGCCTGCGTGTCGCTGTCGCTCACCCGCTGCGCCAGCGCGCCGAAGACCGTGCGCGCGCCGGTGTTGACCACCAGCGCCGTGGCCGCGCCGGACACCACGTTGGTGCCCATGAACAGCAGGTTGGGCTGGTCGAGCACGGCGTCGCCCGGGACATTCGCCGCGCCTGCCGCAGCCAGCGCAATGGCATCGCGATCGGTGAACTTCTCCACCGGCATCGCCTCGCCGGTCAGCGCGGCCTGGGCGACGAAGAGGTCGCGCGCCGCGAGCACCCGGCAGTCCGCCGGGATCATGTCCCCGGCCGACAGCTGCAGCACGTCGCCGGGCACCAGCTGGCGGATCGGCAGCTCGCGCAGCGTTCCGCGCAGCACGCTGGCCGTGTTGCCCACCAGCGCGCGCAGCGCCTCCGCGGCATGGCTGGAGCGCTGCTCCTGGACGAAGCGGATGGCGGTGCTCAGCAGCACCATGGCGCCGATCACCAGCGTGGCCTTGGCGTCCTGCGTCAGGTACGAAACGGCCGCCAGCGCGGTCAGCAGCAGGTTGAACGGGTCGCGGTAGCAGTGCCACAGGTGGCGCCAGGCCGGCAGCGGCGGCTCGTGTTCCACCGCGTTGGGCCCCTGCCGGGCCAGCCGCGCGGCGGCCTCCCGGGGCTGCAGCCCGTCGGCTCGCGAGCGCAGGCGCGCCAGCGCGGCGGCGGGTGCGTCCACCGCGACCTGCAGCAGGTCCTGTGCCTGGGGGTGCGGCAGCACCGCATGCGGCCCCCGGCCGGCCAGCAGGTCCTGCAGGGGATGGCGGCCAAAGTGCCGACGCCGGTGCCGCCGGTGCAGGAAGTGGCTGAAGGCGTTCTGCAGGGCGGTCAGCACAGGACTGACCGGGCGCAGGGCCGCCCGATGTCCGATCGATGGGCTTGGGTGGCGCCGAGGTGCATGATGGGCTCCTTTCCGGGCCTCGCCTGCCAGTATGCGCCTGCCCAGGGCAGTCTGACGCGGGTGCCACCGGGCCGGGCTCCGGAGCAAGGATCGCATGACGTTTGCCGGTTGGTCCCTGTTCATCGGGGTGCTGCTGCTGTCGCTGGTGCTGCTGGGGACCTGGCTGGGGCGACTGCCGCTGAGCAGTGCCATGCTCTACCTGGTTCTGGGGTGGGGGATCGGGCCGGATGGGCTGAACCTGCTCCTGCCGGACCCGTCCCGGTACGCCGCGCTGCTGGAGGGCGCGGCCGAGGCCGCCCTGCTCATCTCGCTGTTTGCCGTCGGGCTCCAGCTGGGCGTGCCCCTGCGCGACCGGCGCTGGTGGCTGCCGCTGCGGCTGGCCTTCCTGTCGATGGCCCTGATGGTGGCCCTGGTCACCGCCGTCGGTGTCTGGCTGCTCGGGTTGCCGCTGGGCGCAGCCGTGCTGCTCGGCGGCATCCTGGCGCCCACGGACCCGGTGCTGGCATCGGGCGTGCACGCCGAGCCGGGGGACTGCCCCGACCGCCTGGGCTTCAGCCTGGCGGGCGAGGGGGGCCTCAACGACGGTGCGGCCTTCCCCTTCGTGATGCTGGGCCTGGGCTTGCTCGGCCTGCACGACACCGGAGTGGGGCTGTGGCGCTGGTGGGGCCTGGACCTGCTGTGGTCCACGCTGGGCGGGCTGGCCGTCGGCGCCGCGCTCGGCGCGCTGATCGGCCGGCTGGTGGTCTACCTGCGATCGCACTACCGGGAAGCGCTGGGGCTGGACGTGTTCCTCGGCCTGGGGCTGATCGCGCTGGCCTACGGACTGGCGCAACTGCTGCTCGCCTCGGGCTTCCTGGCGGTCTTTGCCAGCGGACTGGCGCTGCAGCGGGTGCGGGAACGCCCGCTGGGCGGCAGCCAGCCCCTGATTGCCTCGCTGGAGGCGGCCGGGCACGCCTACGACGTCCTGGCCAGCCACTCGCACCACGCCAGCGCCACGATGCGCGACTCCGTGCAGTTGTTCAACGGGCAGCTGGAGAAGCTGGCCGAACTCGCCCTGGTGCTGCTGGTGGGCGCGATGCTGGCCTACGCCCGCCCGCTGCCCGCGGTGTGGTGGTTCGTGCCGATGGTCTTGCTGGTCCTGCGCCCGCTGTCGACACTGCCCGCCACGGCCGGAGAAGGGCTGAGCGGCACCCAGGCGGCGATGATCGGCTGGTTCGGCATCCGCGGCATCGGCTCACTCTACTACCTGGTCTACGCATGGAACCGCGGCATCGGCGATGGCCTGGCCGACACGCTGACCACATTGACCCTGTGGACCATCGCCGCGTCCATCGTCGTCCACGGCCTGACCGCGCAGCCACTGATGAGCCTCTATCGTGCCCGGCTCAACCGGGCCGCGCGGGTGCGCCACCCGGGTCCGGCCAAGTCCCGAGAAGTCGAGTGACGAACACTGTCCGGCGCGGCGATCAAACGCCCCAGACCACCGCCTCGCGGTCCGCGAGGGCACGCCGCAGCATCTCGGTCAGCGGCCAGGCGCGCTGACGCAGGGACACGGCAGCTTCTGCGGCGTCGTCGTCACCCTCCGACGATTCGTCCCCTGGGTCCCGGATCGCCGGCGGCAGATCGGCACCCGCCGAATTCGGCTCGATCGCCGCCTGGATGGACTTGAGGGCTTGCGGGATGGCCTCTGGAAGGAGGACGCCCCGTGTCGCTGGCACGACGCCCATCGCGGCGAGGAGCTTGTCGCCGTCGGCCTGAAGCATGAGCACGTCAGCGCAGGTTTTGGACTGGAACTTGTAGGTCATGACGAAGACCTCCTGGGGGGCGTCGCGAGTGGCGCAGTGACCGGCCCCCGGCAGCCGTACCGGTGATTCGTCAGGAGCCCTGAGTTTGAAGGTTACTGGATCTCGTGGCTCGGCGAACCGCGCTGGCGGAATCCGGCCGATGCTGCCGTGAGGGCGCACCTCGTTGTCGTCGCGTCGCCACTTGGCGATCTCGGTGCGTGCCTGGTGCAGCGTCTCGAACCAGTGGTCGTTCAGGCACTCATCGCGGAACCGCCCGTTGAAGCTCTCGATGTAGCCGTTCTGTATGGGTCAACCTGGCTCGATCAGGATGTGCCGGATGCCATGGCCCTGCGCCCACGCGATGAAGGCGCTGCTGGTGAACTCCGGCCCGTTGTCGGTTCTCACCGCTGACGGATAGCCCCGGAACAGTGCCGCCTGGTCGAGCAGCCGCGTCACGTACTGGCCGCTGATGCTGTAGTCCACCGCGATGTCCACCGCCGCACGGCTGAAGTCGTCGGCCAGCGTCAGGCACTTCAAGCGCCTGCCATTGGTCAAGCTGTCGCTGACGAAGTCCATGCTCCACACCTCGTTGACCTTGGTGGCGATGTTCAAGGGCGTGCGCTCGGCCGGCGGCCTGCGCGCCTTCTTGCGCTTGCGTACGGCCAGGTTGGCGCCGCTGTACAGCCGGTACACGCACTTGTGATTGACGCCCGGAAACTCCGGGCGCAGCAGGTCATGCACCCGCCGATACCCGAAGCGCCGCCGCACATGGGCAATCTCGATGATCTTGGTCTTGAGCGCCTCGGCCTGGGCGCTGACCACCGGCGGGCGCCGGAAGCTGTCTCGGCTCAGCCCCACAAGCCTGCAGGCCCACCGTTCGGACAGCTGATGCTCTGCAATCAGCCGCCCAATGGCCTCCCGCTTGGCCTGTGGGGTCATCTTTTTACCCCGAGGACGCTCTTGAGCGCGTGCATGTCCAGGTGCGCCTCGGCCAGCAGGTGCTTGAGCTTGGCGTTCTCCGCCTCCAGCTCGCGCAGCCGCCGTGCATCCGACGCCTCCATGCCACCGAACTTGGCGCGCCACTTGTAGAACGTGGCGTCCGAGAACCCGCCCTTGCGGCAGATCTCCGCCACGGCCAAGCCGGCCTCCGCCTGCTTGAGGAGCCCGATGATCTGTTCCTCGGTGAACTTGCTCTTCCTCAAGTCCGCCATTCTCCTGGTTGGCGGACTCCTGCGACTTCAGGCTGGTGCGGCTGCAGGGGGCAGGTCACGACCCCGACTCAGGCATCGCGTACTGGGCCGACGTTCGGCAGGCGCTCCGCAGTCCCCGTGCCGAAAAGGCCTTCGTTGAAGTGCAGGAGGAAAACCAGCTGGACTCAACGGAGGCAATCGCTCTGTTCGAGACCGCCGGCGTGCAAGAACAACCGTTCATTGGATAGATCGATCGTGTCCTCGACGTGCTTCTGTCGAACCGGTCGAAGAATGCGAACTTTCCGCTCAGTCACTTTGATCTGTTCGCGCATGGCCTGACCACCATCTGCCGGAGCATCTATTGCGGCATGGACCTGGTCAATAACGCCGTCGAGTACAACCTGACGGTCGTGGATTCTCCGTTCGGCATGGGCATGGGTGACACCGAACTTCGGTTCGCCTTCGATTTCGTCAAGTTCCTGCTTGCGCAGAACTTGGCGCAGATTGACTATGCCGACTGCCTGATCGACTGGATGGATAGAGGGATGCAACCGCACTTCGTCGCACCGCTCACCTTCCGGGGCATAGCGCTTGTCGCGCTGATCCATGAGATGGAATTGAGCTTGATTGGGGAAGGCAAGCTGGCGGATGCATGGCCTCATGCACGTCGCTCAAGAGGGGTTCTTCCGTATGGCGCCTGAGTCGTATTTCCGGCAGCTCCCGCTCATCGAGGGATTCCAGGCAGCGCTCGCGCTCGAACCACCGAAGGCGGCGACGGGAGGCCCGACACCTCCGCCGCCAATCCGTGAACGCCATCACCCGCACTCCGTAGGCCACCCGACCCACCGCACCGATTTCCCCAAGCGCGACAACAGCTTCCGCATGCCCAGCACCCACCCGCCAACCACCGGCTGGCCCGCTCCGCCGGCCGGAAAGGGACCAGAAGCAAAAACGGCCTAGACACTTTCGCGTCTAAGCCGTTGTTTTGCTTGGAGTTTTGGCTCCCCGACCTGGGCTCGAACCAGGGACCTACGGATTAACAGTCCGGCGCTCTACCGACTGAGCTATCGGGGAACAGCTGTTCGCTGTATTCGGTGGTGGGCTTGCTGAGGCGGACCTGTCCTTCGGCGGGCGAGGGGCATCAGAAGCAGAAAACCCAGAGGCTGAAGCGTCTGGGTTCTCGTTGGATTTTGGCTCCCCGACCTGGGCTCGAACCAGGGACCTACGGATTAACAGTCCGGCGCTCTACCGACTGAGCTATCGGGGATCAGCAATCTGCCGAGAAAAAGATTCTAGACGAAATCGAACGCGCTTTGCAAGGCCTGTGGCGAAGAAGTTCCATGTGCAGGCCCTGCGTCGGTGTCTGGCGTTGCGCAGCGGTCGATCGGAAGTCGGTCAGAGGTCGACTTGCAGGCCCAGGCGCCAGGTGCGTTCGGCCAGCGGGAAGAGGTAGGTGTGGCTGAACTCGTAGGGCGATTCGCGCCAGGCGTGGCGGTTGGTGGCGTTGGTGACGCCGGCGGTCCAGGTCAGGCGACGCTCTCCGGCCGTGGTCCATTGGGTGCCGAGGTCCAGGCGGGTCCAGCTGGGAATGGTGGCGGCGCCAGCGTAGGGGCTGACGGTGCGGTTGCCTTCGTGCACGAGCGCGGCGTTGGCGCTCAGGCCCTGCAGGGCGCCGTCGAAGGCGTAGCCGGCCCGGGCCTTCAAGGTGCGCTCGGGGACGTTGGCGGGGCGCTGGCCTTCCTGAGTCGCGTCGGCGCTGCCTTCGCGGCGGGCGCGCAGCAGCATGGCGCTGCCGCCGAGGCGCCAGGCGCCCAGGGCCTGGTCGATCTGGCCTTCGATGCCGCGGTGGTGGGCCACGCCGTCGTAGGCGATGGTGCAGGTGTTGCCCAGGGTGTCGCTGCTGCAGTCGCTGCCGACGGCGGCGGTCTGCGCGCGGCGGATGTCGAAGGCGGCGATTGCCCAGCTCCGGCCGCTTTGGTTGCCCTTGAGGCCGAGTTCGGTCTGGCGGCTGCGCGAGGCGAGGGCTTCACCCGCGTTGGTGTAGCGGGCGCGGTTGGGCACGACGTCGGACTCGACGCCCCGGCCCCAGCTGAGGTAGGCGAGTTGCTGCGGCGCCCAGTCCCAGCTCAGCGAGAGCCAGGGGGTGGTGAAGCTGCGGTCGTAGGCGCTGGCTTGGGCGCCGGTGGTGCGGATGCTTTCGCGGTGCAGGCGGGTGTGGCGCAGGCCGACCCAGGCCTGCCACTGCGGGGCCAGGCGGATGGCGTCGCGCAGGTAGAGCTCGCTGCTGCGCTCGTCGCGGTTGGTGTTGCTGTCGCGTTGGGTCGGGTCGGCGTCGACGCGGCTGCTGCCGTCCAACGAGACGGTGCCGACCCAGTTGTAGGCCTGGGCCTGCATGCGCTGCTCGTAGCGGGTCAGCAGCAGGCCGGTGGCGAGGCGGTGCTGCAGGCCAGCGAGTTCGGCACTGCCTTGGGCACCGAGGTCGAGGGCGTCGCTGCGGCGGCGTTCGTGCTCGCTGCGGAAGTCGTACAGGTCGGCCGTGCCGTTGGGGCAGTAGCGGTCGCCGTACCAGTTGCCGTTGCTGTCGGTGCAGCCGTAGGGGAAGGCGGCGCGGTCGTCGCTCTTCAGGTGCTGGGTCATGCCGTGGGCAATGGCCTTCCAGCCACCGGCCAGCGGGAGGGTGGCGCGCAGCGAGGCGGTGTCGCCTTGGAGCGCGACGGGCAGGGACCAGGTCTGGTTGTTGAGGTTGACGCGGCCATCGTTGGGCGCAGGCACGCTGTCGCCCAGGAGGCTGAAGCCGGGTACGCTGGGCTGGCTCTGGCGGCTGTGCTCGTACTCGGCTTCGATCAGCACGCCGCTGGACAGACGCAGGTCACCGGCGATGGCGGCGACGAGGCGGCTGCCACGGGTGTGGTCGGTGGTGGTGTTCAGGCGGTCGGCGGCGAGGTTGAGGCGCAGGCCGAGGTCACGCTCGGCGCCAACGCGGCGCGAAATGTCGGTGGCCACGCCGTAGGCATTGCCGCTCTTCCAGCCGGCGCTGAACTGGGTCAGGTCGCGGTCGGGGCGCTTGACGACGAAGTTGGCCAGGCCACCCGGGGCGCTGGTGCCGGCCTGCATGCCGCTGATGCCCTTGAGCACCTCGACGCCGGCCTTGTTGGCCAGGGCGATGCTGGTCTCGGCGTTGATCGGCAGGCCGTCGCGGCGGTAGTTGAAGCGGTTGTCGAGCAGGAAGCCGCGCACGCTGAGGTAGTCCCAGTAGCCGGTGGTGTTGTAGGCGTCGCTGATGGCGGCGTCGGCCGAGGTGATGTCGGCCAGGCGCTCGGCACCGCGTGCGCGCAGCTCGTCGCTGCCGATGACGGTGGCCGACACGGGCGTTGCGGCCAGCGGCTGATTGCCGAATCCGGTGACCGAGGCGCTGGGCTGGCGGCCGGTGATCGTGACGGTGCCGAGGTGGGCGGGGGCGGGCGGGGTGTCCGACGCGGCGTTGGCCTGCGGGGCGGCCTGGGTGGCCTGTGCCGTGGCACCGCCGTGGCTGCCGAGCAGGGTCGCGGCCGCAGCCAGGGCGATCAGGTGGCGGGGGGGGGCGGGATGGGGCGCCATCGTGACTTCCAGAGCGATGGCAGGGGGGCGGTCCGACATCAGGCGCACGGGCGGTGAGAAAGCGCTCGACGGTGCATCGAGGGGCCCGGCGCTGCATGCAGATGCTTCCCTGCGCGAGGATTACCTCAATCAGGTTCAAAGGGACTTTCTCAGTCGGCCCACCGGCGACGCGGTGGGTCAACACCCCTAGCGGATGTCACGCGGTGCAGCCCACGCGACGAGAGGAATTATGACCGCTTTGTGTCGCAGTGTTTCGCGGTGGGGCCGTTGCCGAGGTGCGGCCGGCGTCGGGGCCAGGGTCAGCCGGTGTGGCCCAGGCGGCTCTGAAGGGTGCGGCTGCTGGTGGTGTATTCCAGCGGCACCGGGCCACCGCGCAGGCGCTCGGCGGCGGCGAAGGCGGCCAGCGTGGCCTCGTGAAAGGCGCTGAGGATCAGCTTGCGCTTGCCGGGGTAGGTCACCACGTCGCCGACGGCGTGGATGCCGGGCACGGAGGTCTCGAAGCGGGCGGTGTCCACCACCAGCTGCTTGCGCGCCATCGCCAGGCCCCAGTCGGCGATCGGACCGAGCTTGGGACTCAGGCCAAGGCAGACGGCCAGGCGCTGCAGGGGCAGGGTGAGGTCGCGTTCATCGGCGGTGGCCACGTTCAGGCCACGCAAGGCGCCGTCCTCGACGACCAGGCCGGTGGGCTGGCCCGCGATCACCTCGACGCGGCCTGACGCGCGCAGCTCGGCCAGCGCGGTGCTCAGGGACGGGTCGTCGGCGTCGAACTTGTCGCGCCGGTGCAGCAGCGTCAGCCGAGCCGGCGGGGTAGGGCTGTGGGCGAGGGCAACGACCTGGCGCAGCGCCGCGTCCTCGCCACCGACGACCACCACGTCACGGCCGGCGGCCTCGGCCTCGGGCAGCACATGGTGGAACACGGCGTGCCGAGTGGGATCGGTGCCGGGGCCGCCCTCGAAGGCCTCAAGCCCCTCGACGCTCAGGCGGCGCGGCAGGAAGGCACCCACGCCCGCGGCGATGAAGACGCAGGCGGCGTCAAAGCGGTGCCCAGCGGAGGTGCCGAGTTCAAAGCGGCCGTCCTCGCGCTGCGCGAGCGCGGTGACCTGTTCACCCAGGTGCCAGGTCGGCGCGAAAGGGTGGATCTGCTCCAGCAGCCGCTCGGTCAACGCGCGCCCGCTGAGGCCGGGTGCACCCGGCAGATCGTGGATCGTCTTGTCGGCGTAGAGCTCGACGCACTGGCCGCCCGCAGCGGGCAGCACATCGACGATCACGCAGCGCAGGCCGAGCAGCCCGCACTCGAAGACCTGCCAGAGCCCGGCCGGCCCGGCGCCAATGACCAGCGCGTCGGCGTCGATCACGTCAGGGCGGGCAGAGGGGTGGCAGGCCTGCGAGGACCGTTCAGCGGATCAGCTGGTCGAGCTTGCCGGTGACGTTCTTCCACTGCTCGGCATCGGGCAGCGCGGCCTTGCGCTTGGTGATGCTGGGCCACTTGGGCGACAGATCGGCGTTGATCTGGATGTACTGCTGCTGGTCGGCGGGCACGTCCTCTTCCGGCAGGATGGCGCTGACCGGGCACTCGGGAATGCACACGGCGCAGTCGATGCACTCGTCCGGATCGATGACGAGGAAGTTCGGGCCTTCGCGGAAGCAGTCCACGGGGCAGACGTCCACGCAATCGGTGTACTTGCAGCGGATACAGGCTTCGGTGACGACGTGGGTCATGACGGGCTCGGAGGTCGGGGTTGCGGTTGGGCAGAGGGGCGATGACGGGGTGGCTGCGCTTTGCGCGCCGCCCCGAAGGCCGGCGCCTCACATCGAGGTCGGGCGATCCTCGCGCGAGGCAAAACAGCGGATTTTAGGCGCCCGGCGGCGGCGCTGGCGCGGATGGCCCTGCGCGCAGCATCGACGGGCTGGGGAGTTCACATGATGCGGATCAAATGGGGCCGCCACTCAGGTCAGGTCAGCGGGCATTGGCCTGCACCGGCCGGGCGCCCGCACCGACGATGACCACCGTGGGGCGGCCCGCGTGCTGATCGCCCGCCTCGGGCAGGCTGGCCACCGTGTGGCTGCTCGATCGTTCGTCGGCGGTGCCCGCGGCCGAGACGGCGAGCACCGGGGTATCGGCCGTCCAGCCGGCGCCTTGCAGCTGCGCGGCCAGGCTGGCGAGCTTCTGGCTGGCCATGTAGAAGACTTCGGTGTCGGCGCTGCGGCAGGCGTGCACGTCGCCGGTGCGGGTCATCGCGGTGGCAAAGCTGACGCTGCGGCCCACGCCGCGGCGCGTCAGCGGGCGTTTGGTGCTCGCGGCCGCGGCGATCGCCGCGGTCACGCCGGGCACCACCTCACTGGCGATGCCCGCTGCGTCCAGCGCGATCAGCTCCTCTTCGAGGCGGCCGAACAGGTTGGCGTCGCCGCCCTTGAGCCGCACCACCGTGGCGATGTCGCGGCGCAGGCCGTGCTCGACGAGCAGCGCGTTGATGCGCTCCTGCGCCATCGCGTGGGCATAGCCGCGCTTGCCGACGTCGACCCACTCGGCCTGCGGCGCCAGCTCGCGCAGCGCGGGGTCGGTCAGGGCGTCGAAGAGCACCACGTCGGCCTGGGCCAGGCGGTTCGCCCCGCGGACGGTGATGAGGTCGCTCGCGCCGGGCCCGGCGCCGATGAAGATGACTTTGGCCATGGCGGGATCATGCCCTGACGGCGGCCCCTGCTGGGCGCCGCAGGGGCTGAAGCTTGATGGGCGTCAAGCTGCGTGGGCCGTGTCGCCCGCCACCTCACCGACCAGCAGCGCGCCGCTGGTGCGGTTGGTGGTCGGGTCGACGACGATCAGCGCCCCGCCGACCCGGTTGGCGGCGTAGTTCTCCACCGGCAGCGGCTGCTGGGTCTGCAGCTGCACGCGACCGATTTCGTTGACGCCGAGCTGGTGGGCCTCCACTTCCTCGAGGGAGTGGATGTCCAGGCGGTGGTCGATCGAGGTGATGCGCGCCTGCACCCAACGGTTGCCGTGGCGCACCCAGTACTTGCGGCCGACGACGGCGGGCTCGGTGTCCAGCCAGGCCAGGGTGCCCTGGAAGGCCTGCTGCGTGGACGCGGAGCCGGGCGTGAAGATCCAATCGCCGCGCGACACATCCACCTGGCGGTCCAGCACGATGCCGGCGGACTGTCCGGCGGTGCAGTGGTCCACGTCGCTGCCGGCGTGGCGCACGGCCGCGACGATGGCGGTCTCGCCGCTCGGGAAGATCTGCACGCTGTCGCCGGCCTTGACGCTGCCGTGGGCGATGCGGCCCCACATGACGCGGTGCTGGTGGCCCGTGCCTTCGCCGTCGTCGCGGGCGACGTACTGGACGGGGACCAGCAGGTGGCCGTCGTGCGCCTCGTCGGTGACCGGCAGCGACTCCAGGATCTGCAGCAGGGTGGGGCCCTGATACCAGGTCCAGTTGGCCGAGGGCGTGGCCACGTTGTCGCCGCGCAGCGCGGAGACGGGCACGATGCCCTTGACGACGATGCCCGCCTCGCTGGCGAACCGGGTGAGGGCCTTGGCGACGTTCTCGAAGGCGGCCTGCGTGCCGTCCTCGATGGCGTCGAGCTTGTTGACCGCGAAGACGATCGTGGGCACGCGCAGCAGGCGCGCCAGCAGGCTGTGGCGCCGCGTCTGCGGCAGCAGCGGCACCTCGGCGGCGGTGACGTCCAGCTTGGTGATGTCCACCAGCACCACGGCGGCGTCGCTGCCGGCGGCGGCGGTCACCATGTTGCGGGTGTACTGCTCATGGCCGGGGGCGTCGGCGATGATGAACTTGCGCTTCTTGGTGGCGAAGTAGCGGTAGGCCACGTCGATGGTGATGCCTTGCTCGCGCTCGGCCTCCAGGCCGTCGGTCAGCAGCGACAGGTCGATCGGGGCGCCCGCGGCGCGCTTTTCCAGCGCGTCGAGCTGGTCGGCCAGGATGCCGCGGCTGTCGAACAGCAGGCGGCCGATCAGCGTGCTCTTGCCGTCGTCGACGCTGCCGGCGGTCAGGAAGCGCAGCGCCTTGTGAGCCAGCTCTTCGCCGGCGTCGAGGTGTTCAATGGTGCTCATGATCAGAAATAGCCTTCCTTCTTGCGGCGCTCCATGGACGCCTCGGAGGTGCGGTCGTCCATGCGGGTCGCACCGCGCTCGGAGACGGTGACTTGCAGCGTCTCGGCGACGATGTCGGCGGTCGTGGTGGCCAGGCTCTCGACCGGGCAGGTGCAGGTCATGTCACCGACGGTGCGAAAGCGCACGTCGACGGTCTCGATCACGTCGCTGGCGTCCGGCGGCGTCACGTCGGTCACCGGCACCAGCAGCCCCTTGCGGCGGTAGATCTCGCGCTTGTGGGTGTAGTAGATGTTGGGCAGCGGGATGGCCTCGCGGGCGATGTACAGCCACACGTCCAGCTCGGTCCAGTTGCTGATCGGGAAGGCGCGGAAGTGCTCGCCCGGCTTGATGCGGGTGTTGAACAGCGTCCACAGCTCGGGGCGCTGCTCCTTGGGCTGCCACTGGCCGAAGGCGTCGCGGTGGCTGAAGATGCGCTCCTTGGCGCGCGCCTTCTCCTCGTCGCGCCGGGCGCCGCCGATCATGCAGTCGAAGCGGTTGTCCTCGATGGTCTCCAGCAGCGTCACCGTCTGGTGGCCGTTGCGCGATTCCAGCGGGTGGGCCAGGCGGATCGTGCCCTTGGCGATCGAGTCGTCCAGGTGGCCGACGATCAGGCGCTCACCCATCTCGGCGACGCGCTCGTCGCGAAACCGGGTCACTTCCGGGAAGTTGTGGCCGGTGTCGACGTGCACCAGCGGGAAGGGCAGCTTGCCGGCAAAGCGCGGACGCTCGCCGGGGGCGCTCACCTTGCGCTTGAAGGCCTTCTCGGCCAGGTGCAGCACGACGCAGGAGTCCTTGCCGCTGGAGAACAGCAGGCCGGGGCGCTCGAAGGCGCCGGCGACTTCGCGCAGGATGAAGATGGCCTCTTCTTCCAGGGCATCGAGGTGGCGGTGGTCCACCTCGGGCAGCAGGTTGGTCTGGGACATGGGGGCGTTCATCGCAGAGATCGGATTCTGGGAAGGGCTCAGCGCGGGGGCAGGGCCGAGACGGCGGGCGCGTCGGCGTCGGAGGTCGGGGCCTGCGAGACGTGCAGGCCGCACTCCTTGGCCGCTTCGTCTTCCCACCACCAGCGCCCGGCGCGGAAGGGCTCACCCACCGCGATGGCGCGGGTGCAGGGCGCGCAGCCGATGCTGGGCATGAACTCGTCGTGCAGCGGGTTGTAGGGCACCTCGTTCGTGGCGATGTACTGCCACACGTCGGCCCAGGTCCAGTCCACCAGCGCGTTGACCTTCACGCGGCCCTGGTCGTCCTGGCCGTAGACGGCGACTTCGCCGCGCGCGTCGCTCTGCTCGCGGCGCAGGCCGGTGATCCAGGCGCTGCGCTCGGCGAGCAGGCGCGCCAGCGGCTCGAGCTTGCGGATGCCGCAGCAGCCCTTGCGCAGCGCGATGCTCTCGTACATGGCGCGGTCGCCGTTCTTCTGCACGAACTCGATCACGGCCTCGGCACGGGGCTCGTAGACCTCGATCTTCAGGCCCTGCTCAGCGTAGCGCGCTTCGGTGCGGCCGATCAGCTCGACCGTCTGCGCGTGCAGCGCGCCGGTCTGCAGCGTGCCGATGGCGATCGGCAGACCGTGGCGCACGATCAGGTCGGTCAGCACCTGGTCTTCGGCGCCCAGGCTGGTGGCCAGCACGATGCGCCCCGGGTGGGCCGCGGCGGCGTCGCGCAGGGTCTGCAGCGTGGCGGCCACGCGGGCCTCGAAGCCGGCGCTGGCGCGGGCGTAGAGCTTGATCGCGCTGCTCATATCGAGGCCCCTTCCTGCAGAAATTCGGCCGTGTGCGTGGCCTCGTCGGCCGGGCGGGCGAACAGCGGGCGGCGCTCCAGCGCGTCGCGCTGGTAGTGGCCGGCGAAGAAGCCCAGCTGGCGCTCGGCCGCGTCCACCGACTGGTCGTGGCGCAGGGCGGCGGCGTCAAAGCCGGTGCGCTGCAGCAGCGGCAGCATGTCCACCAGCACGTCGCCGGTGGCGCGCAGCTCGCCGCGGTAGCCCAGACGCACGCGCAGCACGTGGGCCTGGCTGTAGGCGCGCCCGTCGGTCCACTTCGGGAACTGCAGCGCGATCAGCGCCAGGCGGGGCAGGTCGGCTTCGAGCGTCTCGACGTCGACGGTGTTGGTCAGGCTCACGCCGGTGCGCAGACCGGCGGGCCAGGTGTCGCGCACCGCGTGCCACTGCTCAAGCGTGAGCAGCAGGCCGTCGCGCGGCACGGGGTGGGGCGTCGGGCCGTCTTCACCGCTGGCGGTGTGCCAGGCGTCGTGGTGGGTGTCGATGAACTTCATGGCGGTCATCCGGTTCAAGGCCCGGTTCAGGCGGTCTCGCCGGTGCGGGCGGTCGTGGTGCGGCAGGCGTTGGCGGCGGCCTTGAAGGGCTCCAGGCCGAGGCGCTTGACGGCGTCGATGAACTTCTCGCCGCTGCTGCGCTGGGCGCGGTAGGTGTCGAGGATGGCCTCGACCGCGTCGCTGATCTCGCTGGCGGCGAAGGACGGGCCGATCACCTTGCCGGCCACGGCCTGCGGCGCGTGGTTGGAGCCGTCCGAGCCGCCCAGCGTGACCTGGTACCACTCGGTGCCGTCCTTGTCGACGCCGAGGATGCCGATGTGGCCGCTGTGGTGGTGGCCGCAGCTGTTGATGCAGCCGCTGATGTGCAGGTCGATGTCGCCGAGGTCGAAGACCTCGTCCAGGTCGGCCAGGCGCTCGGTCAGCTCCTCGGCCACGGGGATCGAGCGGGCGTTGGCCAGGGCGCAGAAGTCGCCGCCCGGGCAGGCGATCATGTCGGTCACCAGGCCGATGTTCGGCGTGGCGTAGCCGGCGGCCTTGGCGGCCTCGTACAGCGCGGCCAGGTCGTCGCTCTGGACCCAGGGCAGCAGCAGGTTCTGGTCGTGCGTGACGCGCAGCTCGCCCAGGCTGAAGCGGTCGGCCAAGTCGGCGGCCGCGTCCATCTGGTCGGCGGTCGCATCGCCGGGGGCCTGGCCGGCGCGCTTGACCGACAGGGTCACGGCGCGGTAGCCAGCCACCTGGTGGGCGTGCACGTTGCGCTCGATCCAGCGGCGGTAGGCCAGCGGCGCGTCGGCGGCGACGGCCACGTCGGCGCGCGGCTGCACCGACGCCGGGCGGGCGAAGCAGGCGGCGATGCGGTCGAGCTCGGCCTGCGGGATCTGCTGGCTGGCGCCGTTGACGTCGCGCTCCAGGATCTTGGCGAACTCGGCGTTGACGGCGTCGAAGTACTTCTGGCCCTCGGCCTTCACCAGGATCTTGATGCGCGCCTTGTAGAGGTTGTCGCGGCGGCCGAAGCGGTTGTAGACGCGCACCACGGCCTCCAGGTACAGCAGAATCTGCTGCCAGGGCACGAAGGCGTGGATCTCGCTGGCCACGATGGGGGTGCGGCCCATGCCGCCGCCCACCAGGACGCGGAAGCCCACCTCACCGGCGGCGTTGCGCTGGAGCTCCAGGCCCACGTCGTGCCAGGCGGTGGCGGCGCGGTCTTCGGCCGCGCCCGTGATCGCGATCTTGAACTTGCGCGGCAGGAAGGCGAACTCGGGGTGCAGCGTGCTCCACTGGCGCAGCACTTCGGCGTAGGGGCGCGGGTCGACGATCTCGTCGGCGGCCACACCGGCCAGCGCGTCGCTGGTGATGTTGCGGATGCAGGCACCGCTGGTCTGGATGCCGTGCATGTCCACGGCGGCCAGGCGCTCCATCACGTCGGCCGACTTCACCAACGGGATCCAGTTGAACTGGACGTTCTGACGGGTCGTGAAGTGCACGTAGTCGCGGTCGAACTCGCGGGAGAGGGCCGCGAGCGTGCGCACCTGGGCGCTGGAGATGGCGCCGTAGGGCACGGCCACGCGCAGCATCGGGGCGTGGCGCTGGATGTACCAGCCGTTTTGCAGGCGCAGCGGGCGGAACTCGTCGTCGGTCAGCGTGCCGGCGAGGTTGCGCTCGAGCTGGTCGCGGTATTGGGCCGCCCGGGCGTGGACGAACTGGCGATCGAAGTCGGTGTAGCGGTACATGTCGTCTGGGTCAGGAAATCAGGGTCCGTGCGGGCCGGGCGGTCAGGCCAGCAGCAGCACTTTCTTGGCCGCCAGCAGCAGCGAGGTGGACAGCGCCAGGCGCGTCCAGAAGTCGGGCAGCAGCTTGGTGAGCTTGGCGCCCAGCCAGATGGCGGGCACCGAGCCGATCAGCAGCTCGATCAGCAGCTTCCACTCGACGTTGCCCAGCGTGGCGTGGCCGATGCCGGCGACGATCGTCAGCGGCACGGCGTGGGCGATGTCGGTGCCCACCAGCCGGGCCATGGGCAGGCGGGGGTACATCAGCAGGATCAGCGTGGCGCCCAGCGCACCGGCGCCGATGGAGCTCAGCGACACCATGATGCCCAGCGCGATGCCGCAGGCCACCGTCAGCCAGGGGCGCACGGCGTCGGTGATCCAGCGTTCGAGCCAGAAGCCGACGCGGTGCCACACCGGGCGCAGGATGATCGTCACCGCCGTGAGCACCAGTGCGATGCCCAGCGCAAAGCTCAGCGCGCTGTCGGCCTTCTTGCTCATGCCGATCATGTGCATCCAGGCCGTGGTGCCGATCGACGCCGGGATGCTGCCGACCAGCAGCAGCGTGGTGATCTTGGTGTCGACGTGGCCATGGCGGTGGTGGGCCACCGAACCGGAGACCTTGGTCAGGCCGGCGAACCAGAGGTCGGTGCCGATGGCCACCGCTTTCTCCAGGTGAAACACCGAGATCAGCAGCGGCGTCATCAGCGAGCCGCCGCCCACGCCGGTCAGGCCGACGATCAGTCCGATGCCGAAACCGGCCAGCGTGGCGGTCCAGTCGAAGGCAAACCAGGTCATGAAGGATTGAGCTCGATCAAGTGGCAATGAAGCTCGCCACTCTAAAGGCTGAGTCCTTATAAGCAAAATACATATTCAAATGATGCTTATGTCGCATCGGAATATGAAAGGCGTGCACGGCCTCAGCGCGGCGCGAAGGCCTCCCCGCCCAGGCGGCTGCCGGCCTTCAGGCCGCGTTTGGCGAACCAGCCTTGATTCATTTCCAGCGCCAGGCGCACCGGCTTGGCCGGGCAGTGCGAGGTCTCGTTCTGCGGTTGCATGTCGGCGATGTTGACGATGCTGCCGTCGTCGGCCAGGAAGGCGATCGACAGCGGCAGCAGCGTGTTCTTCATCCAGAAGCAGTGCACCGCCGGTTGCTCGAAGACGAAGAGCATGCCGTGGTTGGTCGGCATGCTGGTGCGGTGCATCAGGCCGATGGCGCGCTCCTCCTGCGTGCGCGCCACCTCGGCGCTGATGAGGTGCATGCCCGCGGTCAACCGCGTCACGCCCAGCTGCTGCGCGGCCTCCTGGGGGGGCTGAGCCTGGGCCAGCGGCAGGGCGGCCAGGACCGAGCCGGCGACCACGAGGGCGGGCCGAAGCCGGCGCAGGAACGCGTTCAGGCCGCGGGGGTGGGGGTGACGCTGCATTGCAACAAAAGGTGCGGCCGGGTGAGTCTTGATCGGTATCATGCTGAGCTCGTCGAGTCCCGTGAAGAATAGCGCAGCGCCGCGGGGGTTCCTGTGGTTGAGGTGCGAATTTCGAGTGCCTCGTCCTGCGCAGCCTGCCGGTGGACGATCGTCGCCGCCGCGGGTGCCGCCCGCCTCCGACCCGGGGCGCTGGCGGTCGAGCTCCGGGTCGTTTCATGTCAGTACCGTCTCCCACCGAAGCCCCTGCCGAACTGCGTGCGCCGCCCGAGGCCGTTCGCTCGTTGTCGTCCACCGAAGTGGTGGCGGTCGATGATGCGCGCTCGTTGGCCACGCACACGCAGTGGATTGAAGGCGGTGCGGGGGAGCGCCTGGGTCAGTCGCGCCTGCTGCTCAGCGGCCTGTACTGCGCCGCCTGCGCCGGCACGATCGAGGACGCGCTGCGCGGCGTGAGCGGCGTGAGCCGTGCGGACGTCAGTGGTGCCGCCCAGCGCGCCGTGGTGGTCTGGGACCCGGCGCGCACGCGCATGTCGGTGCTGATCGAGGCGGTGCGGCGCGCGGGCTACGGGGCCTTCCCGGACACCGGCGCTCAGGCGGTGGCCGAGGCCTCGCGCGAATCGCGCAAGGCGATCTGGCGGCTCTTCGTCGCGGGCTTTTGCATGATGCAGGTGATGATGTACGCCTCGCCGGCGTACATCGCCGAGGTCGGCGACATGTCCTTTGACATCGCCCAGCTGTTGCGCTGGGCCAGCTGGATCCTCTCGGCGCCGGTGCTGCTGTTTGCCTCCGGCCCCTTTCTGCGTGGCGCCTGGTATGCCCTCAAGCGTCGGCGCATCGGCATGGACGTTCCGGTGGCGCTGGGCGTCGTGGTGACCTTCATCGCCAGCTCCGTGGCCACCTTCGAGGCGGCTCCGGCCGGCGGTAGCCGCGAGGTCTATTTCGACTCGATGACGATGTTCGTCTGCTTCCTGCTGGTGGCGCGCTGGCTGGAGACGCGCGCGCGTCAAAGGGCGGCCCAATCGCTGGACGCGGTGATGCGGCGCCTGCCCGATGCGGTGGAGCGGCTGCTGCCTGCCGGCGGCAGCGAGTGGGTGACCACCGCCGAGCTGGCCATCGGCGACCGGCTGCGGGTGCGCGTTGGTCAGGCCTTCGCCGCCGACGGCGTGGTCGAGGAGGGCGCCACGCAGGTCGATGAGGCGGTGCTGACGGGCGAGTCCCGCCCGGTGGAGCGCCGCAGCGGCGACGAGGTGGCCGCCGGCAGCCTGAACCTGGGTGCGCCCGTGCTGGTGCGTGTCACCGGTCTGGGCGCCCAGACGCGCTACCAGCGCATCGTCTCGCTGGTCGAGCGGGCGCTGTCGCAGCGGCCGAGCTTTGCGCTGAGCGCCGACCGCATCGCCGGGCCCTTTCTCTGGACGGTGCTGGGCCTGGCGGTGGCAGCCTACGCGGTGTGGAGCTGGATCGACCCGTCCAAGGCGGTCTGGGTCGCGGTGTCGGTGCTGATCGTCACGTGCCCCTGCGCGCTGTCGCTGGGCGCGCCCGTGGCCCTGATCGCCGCCGCGGGTGAGATGGCGCGTCGTGGCGTGCTGATCCAGCGCCTGGATGCCCTGGAGCTGTTGACGCGTGTGCGCGATGTGGTGTTCGACAAGACCGGCACGCTCACCGAAGATCGGCTGGTGCTGCAGCGCAGCGTGGTCCTGACCGGGCCGGATGTCGAGGTCGCGCAGGCCGAGGGCTGGCGCGCCTTGGCGCGCGAGCTGGCCGGGCAGTCCAGCCACCCGCTGTCGAAGGCGCTGGTGGAGGGCTTGGCGCAGTCGTTGCCTGGCCTGAGCTGGTCCGAGCAACGCGAGGTCGCCGGCCAGGGGCTGGAGGCCCGCTGTGACACCGCGGGCGCCTTCGCCGGGCTTTGGCGCCTGGGCAGTGCCGCCTGGTGCGAGGCCGTCGCCGAGGGCATCGAGACACCGGCCGTCTGGCTTGCCCGCGAGGTTGAGGGCCGCTGGCAAGGTCTGCTGCGCGCCGAGTTCGATGAGCTGCTGCGCGCCGATGCGGCCCAGTCTGTTGCGCGGTTGCAGCGCAGCGGCGTGGACGTGCACCTGCTGTCCGGTGACCACCGCGCCAGCGTCGCGGCGATGGCGACCCGCCTGGGGCTGTTGCCCGAGCGCGCCCGGGCACTGTGCACGCCTCAGGACAAACTCGCGGCCGTCGAGGCCCTGCAAGCCCAGTCGCGCGTCGTCGCGATGGTCGGGGACGGGATCAACGACGCGCCGGTGCTGGCGCGCGCCGACGTGTCCGTGGCCATGGGCAGCGCCGCCGCGTTGGCTCAAGCGCGTGCCGACGTGATTGTGTTGTCCAACCGGGTGGGTGATCTGGTCGTGCTGCGCGAGGTGGCGATCGAGACGATGCGCATCGTTCGACAGAACCTGGCCTGGGCGCTGATCTACAACCTCGCCGGCGTGCCGTTGGCGCTGGTGGGGTGGCTTCCGCCCTGGCTGGCGGGGATCGGCATGGCGTTGAGTTCGCTGCTCGTGGTGCTGAATGCTTTGCGTCTGACCCGGTGGCGATGGCGCGCTGACGCAACATTTGTCGCGCCCGTGCAACACGTGGCCTGAGGATCCGATGGAAAGCCTCTACGTGCTCGTTCCCCTTTCCGTGGTGCTTGTCTTCGGGATCATCGCTGTGTTTGCCTGGGCATTGCGTGCCGGCCAGCTGGATGATCTCGAGCGCGAGGGGGAGCGCATTCTCAGAAATGACCCTGACGAGGTTGATGCCGATCAATCAGGCAGGTAACAGGTTGACAAAGAATTCCGCCCGCAAGGACGGAGAAGTTTCCAGAAAAGGAGCACACCGATGGCAACTAGTTCAAGGCCCGGAGCAGCAGGCGCTGCACCGGTTTTCGATGACGGCGTGGTCAGAGCCTTCGCTCTGGTCGCCGTCCTCTATGGCATCGTGGGTATGCTGGTCGGCGTCATCGTGGCGTCGCAGCTGGCATGGCCCGAGCTGATCAACGGCATTCCCTGGCTGAGCTACGGCCGGCTGCGCCCGCTGCATACCAATGCGGTGATCTTTGCGTTTGGTGGCAGCGTGCTGTTCGCCACCAGCTACCACGTGGTGCAACGCACCTGCCAGACCAAGCTGTTCCTGCCTGCACTGGCGTGGTTCACCTTCATTGGCTGGAACCTGGTCATCGTCTCGGCGGTGATCACCCTGCCGCTGGGTCTGACCACCGGCAAGGAATACGCCGAGCTGGAATGGCCGATCGACATCCTGATCGCCATCGTCTGGGTGGCGTACGCGGTGGTGTTCTTCGGCACGGTGGGCATCCGCAAGATTCGCCACATCTACGTCGCGAACTGGTTCTTCGGCGCCTTCATCATCGCCGTGGCCCTGCTGCACATCGTCAACAGCGCGGAAATCCCGGTCAGCCTGTTCAAGAGCTACTCGGCCTACGCCGGTGTTCAGGACGCGATGATCCAGTGGTGGTACGGCCACAACGCGGTGGGCTTCTTCCTGACCGCCGCCTTCCTCGGGATGATGTACTACTACATCCCGAAGCAGGCCGAGCGTCCGGTGTACTCCTATCGCCTGTCGATCGTGCACTTCTGGGCGCTGATCTTCACCTACATGTGGGCGGGTCCTCACCACCTGCACTACACCGCGCTGCCGGACTGGACCCAGTCGGTGGGCATGATCTTCTCGCTGATCCTGCTGGCTCCCTCCTGGGGCGGCATGATCAACGGCATCATGACCCTGTCGGGCGCCTGGCATAAGCTGCGCGACGACCCGATCCTGAAGTTCCTGATCGTCTCGCTGTCGTTCTATGGCATGTCGACCTTCGAAGGTCCGATGATGTCCATCAAGACCGTGAACGCGCTGTCGCACTACACGGACTGGACCGTCGGCCACGTGCACTCCGGTGCCCTGGGCTGGGTGGGCATGGTCTCGATCGGCTCGCTGTATCACCTGATCCCGCGCCTGTTCGGCCGCAAGAACATGTTCAGCATGAAGGCGGTTGAGCTGCACTTCTGGGTGGCCACCATCGGCATCGTGCTGTACATCGCTGCGATGTGGATTGCCGGTGTCATGCAGGGCCTGATGTGGCGCGCCACGAACCCCGACGGCACGCTGGTCTACAGCTTCGTCGAAAGCGTGAAGGCGACCTATCCGTTCTACGTGATCCGCGTGCTGGGTGGTCTGCTGTACCTGAGCGGCATGCTGATCATGGGTTGGAACGTCATCAAGACCGTGGCCGCCGGCAAGGTGGAACCGGTTCTGGTGCCGACCGCGGCCCACGCCTGATCCACGGGAGACAAGCAACATGGCAAACACCAATCATCCCGTGCAAGGTCACGAAAGGATCGAGACCAGCAACTTCCTGATGATCGTCCTGATTCTTCTGACGGTCATCTGGGGCGGCCTGCTCGAAATCGTGCCGCTGTTCTTCCAGCACTCGACCACCAAGCCGGTCGAAGGCCTGAAGCCTTACACCGCGCTGCAACTGGCCGGTCGTGACGTCTATCTGCGTGAGGGCTGCTACAACTGCCACTCGCAGATGGTGCGTCCCTTCCGCGCTGAGACGCTGCGCTACGGCCCGATCTCGGTGGCCGGCGAGTTCGTCTACGACCACCCCTTCCAATGGGGCTCGAAGCGCACCGGTCCGGACCTGCACCGCGTGGGCGGCAAGTACTCCGACGAATGGCACCGTGTTCACCTGAACAACCCGCGTGACGTGGTGCCCGAGTCGAACATGCCGTCGTACCCGTGGCTGGCCAATTCGCCCGCCAACGTGAACATCGGCGCCAACATGGCGGCCCTTCGCAAGGTGGGCGTGCCCTACACCGATGCCGAGATCGCCAAGGCGGCCGACGACGTGAAGGGCAAGACCGAGCTGGAGGCGGTGATCGCCTACCTGCAGGGTCTGGGCCTGGCTGGCAAGTGAGCGCGTGAGGCGAAGATGGACTTGAACGACCTTCGAAGCCTCACCACCGTGCTCATGCTGGGGGTGTTTCTGGGCATTTGTGCCTGGGCGTACTCCCGCAAGAACCGCGGTCAATTCGATGATGCGGCGCAACTCCCTTTCATCAAGGAAGAGTTCGCCGAGACGACTGAACAACGGAGGCACGTATGAGTGACTTCATTTCGAGCGGCTGGGCGCTCTATGTGGCAGGCATCGTGGTCCTGTCGCTGCTGTTTTGTGTGTTGGTCCTGATCGGCGCGAGCAAGCGCAAAGACATGGGCGCCGACAACACGACCGGCCACGTGTGGGACGAAAACCTGCAGGAGCTGAACAACCCGCTGCCGCGCTGGTGGATGGGCCTGTTCGTCATCACCGTGGTCTTCGCGGTGCTGTACCTGTTCCTGTACCCGGGTCTGGGTGCCAACGAGGGCACCCTGAAGTGGTCGAGCCGCAACCAGTGGGCGGCCGAGCAGGAGAAGGCTGCCGAGGCGATGAAGCCGGTGTACGCCAAGTTCAAGACCATGCCGGTCGAGCAGCTCGCTGCCGACTCGCAGGCCATGGGCATTGGTGAGCGGATCTTCGTCAACACCTGTGCCGGTTGCCACGGCGCCGATGCCAAGGGCTCGAAGAGCTTCCCCAACCTCACCGACGGTGATTGGCTGGGTGGCGACGGCAGCCACGACTACATCATCAAGACCATCACCGAAGGTCGTCAGGGCATGATGCCCCCGATGGCTGCTGCGGTGGGTTCTGCCGATGATGTCAAGAACCTCGCCAACTACGTGCTCAGCCTCTCCGGTGCGCCGCACAATGAAGTGGCGGCTCAGCTTGGCAAGTCGAAGTTTGGCGCCTGCGCGGCCTGCCACGGTGCGGATGGCAAGGGCAACCAAGCCATTGGTGCGCCCAACCTGACCGACAAGGTCTGGCTGCACGGCTGGGGCTCCGAGTCGATGATTGTCGGCATGATCTCCAACGGCAAGACCAACGTGATGCCGCAGCACGCCACGCGCCTGACCGCGGACCAGATCCGCGTGCTGGCCGCGTACGTGTGGAGCCTGTCGCACAAGCCGGCCAACAAGACGGCCATGGCCACGGCGCAGTAAATCGTGTCACAGTCCGGGTTGATCCCGGACTGGCCGAATCACTCCCTCAGGCCCTGGCCCGAGGGAGTTTTTTGTTTGTGATCCGATGCAAGGAATTCGCATGTCTCAGCGCATGTCTCCGTCCAACTCGACGAGCGAGGTGACCGAGCCCTGGTGGCGCATCAAGATGCTGTGGTTGGTCATCGGGGGGCCGCTGGCCGTGGTGATCGCCTCCTTCGTGACGCTCTACATCATCGTTTCCCACCCCGACGAGGTGCTGAGAAACTCTGCGGGGACCGAGCCCGTCCCGTATAAGGCCTCCGATGCGGCGCACCTGCCCGCACTGCAGGCCCGCAACCACGCGGCCACCGGAGGCGTTGGGGCGAAGTAGCCGCCAGCGTTGCTTGTGGCCTGACGGCGCGGCTTCTTTCCAGAAAAAGAAAATGCCCCGCACAGGCGGGGCATCGTCGTTTGGAGAGGGAATCTTCGGGCGGGTGCCGGCGTCGATCAACCGCTGGTGCCGTTGACCACCCGTTGAAGAGCCGACTGTTCAATGATCCGGATGTCTCGCTGCTTGACCTCCAGGATGCCTTCATCCTGGAACTTCGAGAAGGTGCGGCTGACCGTTTCCAGCTTCAGGCCAAGGTAGCTGCCGATTTCTTCGCGCGTCATGCGCAGCACCAGCGCGGAGGCCGAGAAGCCGCGGGCCTGCAGGCGTTGCGTGAGGTTCAGCAAGAACGCCGCCAGACGCTCCTCTGCCCGCATGCTGCCCAGCAGCAGCATCACGCCATGGTCGCGCACGATCTCGCGGCTCATGATCTTGTGGAACTGGTGCTGCAGCAGCGTGAACTCGCGCGACAGCGATTCCAGCTGGCCATAAGGAATCATGCAGACTTGGGAGTCTTCCAGTGCGACGGCGTCACAGCTGTGGCGGTCGGTGCTGATGCCGTCCAGGCCGATCAGTTCGCCGGCCATCTGAAAGCCCGTGACTTGCTCGCGGCCGTCCGAGGCGGACACCACCGTCTTGAAAAAACCGGTCCGTACCGCATAAAGCGCTGCGAAAGGGTCGCCCGCGTGGAACAGCGTCTCACCACGCTTGACGCTGCGGCGCGTGCTGACCATGTCGTCGAGCGACAGCATCTCATCGTCCGACAAGCCCACAGGCAGGCACAGCTCCCGCAGGTTGCAGGCCGAGCAGGCGACCTTCAAGGCCTCAAGCCGGGACGGCGGAGCGGTTTCTTGCGTCATATCAGGCATTATCGCATCGGCTCAGGCGGGATCCACAGATGAGACGGTGTTGATGGCGCCGGAATCGGTCAAACCGTGCAGCGAGAAAGTGACGACTCGAAACATAAAATTGAGGTACGTCAATATGGCGGGTGAGATGCAGGGCAAAGTGCGCGCATGGATCAAATAACCTCGGCTGCAGCCATGGGGGCGGCGACCGCGGCCGCTCAGGACGACACGACCCCGGTGCTCAGCGAAGAGCTGCTGCGTCGCATGGACGTTCCTGGTCCGCGCTACACCTCCTACCCAACCGCTGACCGCTTCGTCGAGGCCTTCGGGCCCAACGAGTACGTTCAAGCGCTGACTCAGCGCGCCGCGGGTGGGGTGGCCGGTGGGCCGCTGTCTCTGTACCTGCACGTGCCGTTCTGTGAATCGGTCTGCTATTACTGCGCCTGCAACAAGATCGTCACCAAGGATCACGGCCGTGCCCAGGCTTATCTGGAAGCGCTGACGCAGGAGCTGGATCTCGTCACCGACGTGATCGGCCGTGAGCAGCCGGTGTCGCAGCTGCACTTCGGTGGCGGTACGCCCACCTTCCTCAGTGATGCGGAACTGGCGGGGCTGATGGCCACGCTGCGCAGCCGGGTGCAGATGCTGCCGCGCGGTGAGTATTCGATCGAGATCGATCCGCGCACCGTCACGCACGAGCGTCTGGCTCACTTGGCCGATCTGGGGTTCAACCGCCTGTCCTTTGGCGTGCAGGACTTCGATGCCGACGTGCAGAAGGCGGTGCACCGCATCCAGCCCTCGGAGCAGGTGCATGCGCTCATGGCCTCGGCGCGGTCGCTGGGCTTCGAGTCGATCAACGTCGATCTGATTTACGGCCTGCCCAAGCAGACTCCCGAAAGCTTTGAGCGCACCGTGCGTGAGGTGGCGCAGCTGCGTCCCGACCGCATCGCGATGTACGGCTACGCGCACCTGCCTGCGCGTTTCAAGCCGCAGCGGCGCATCCCGATCGAGATCCTGCCCTCTGGCGGCGATCGCATCGGCATGTTGTCGCGGGCCATCTCCGGCTTCATCGCGCACGGCTACCAGTACATCGGCATGGACCACTTCGCGCTGCCGGAGGATCCGCTGGCGCAGGCCAAGCGCCAGGGTCGGTTGCACCGCAACTTCCAGGGCTACAGCACCCAGCCGGACTGCGACCTGGTGGCGCTCGGTGTGTCGGCGATCAGCCGTGTGGGCCCGACCTACAGCCAGAACGCCAAGACGCTGGACGATTACTACGACGCGCTGCGGGGAGGGCGTCTGCCGGTGGTGCGCGGTCTGGCGCTCACGCGCGACGACCTCGTGCGCCGTGCGGTGATCATGTCCATCATGTGCCATGGCCGGCTGTCGTACGAGTCGGTCGCGCTGGCGCACCTGATTGACGTGCGCAGCTACTTCGCCGCCGAGATCGAATCGCTGCGTGAGCACGCCGACGCCGGCCTGCTGACGATGGACGACGACGGTTTCGAGCTCACGCCGCTGGGCTGGTACTTCGTGCGCTACATCGCGATGGCCTTCGACAAGTACGTGCGCGCCGACAAGGCCCGCGAGCGCTTTTCGCGCGTCATCTGAGCGACGACCCCAGCAGGAGCAAGTTATGAGTGCGGCGCTGGTGGCCACGGCCGCCGTGATGGGGCTGGCAGGGCTGCCGCACTGCGCCGGCATGTGCGGGGCCGGCTGTGCCGCGGCGGCTCGGCTGTGCCAACCGGCGCAGCCTTCGCGTGCAGTGGCCGGTCTGCTCATCGGTCGCCTGCTGGCCTACACCGTCGCCGGCGCCCTGTCGGCCACGCTGGTGACCGGGTTGCAGACGCTGTCCGAAGGCACCGGCTGGCTGCGGCCGATTTGGGTCGGACTGCAGCTCTTCCTGCTGGTGATTGGCTTGGCGCTGCTGCTGCGCGGGCGTCTGCCGCCGAGCATCGAGGCCTGGGTCGAGACGTTCGGTCGTCGACCGCAGGACGCGGCGCTGACGCGCAAAGTTCACCTGCCGGGTGAGCTCAAAGCCGGCGCGGTTGGCCTGCTCTGGCCGGCGATTCCTTGCGGGCTGCTGCACGCCGCGCTGCTGGTGGCGGCCGTGGCCTCTGGCCCGGTGGATGGCGCGGCGGTGATGGCGGCCTTCGGTGCGACCAGCTCGCTGGGCCTGCTGATCGGCCCGGCGGTGTGGCTGCGCTGGCTGCCCGCGGCGCTGCGGCGCGCGGCCGGTGCGGACGAGCCGGGGCGCCTGGCACTTCGTCTGGCGGGTGCAACGATCAGCATCTTTGCCGGCTGGGGGTTGGCCCATGCGGTGATCGCGCCGATCGTCGCGTGGTGCGCCTGAGCGGCGTCCTGCTCGTCCCGTGGGGGGGCTTCGAGGTCACCGCCACAGTCGCAGAAGGAACGATGCGCCTCGGACCGCTCACCTAGAATGCCCGCGCTCGCTGCGCAGACCGCATTGCCACGACATTCACAGAACCACGGATTTGGCTCATGTTTCAACACATCCAGGTGCCCGCCGACGGGCAAAAGATCAGCGTCGCGGCGGATGGCTCACTCGCCGTTCCTGATCACCCCATCATCCCGTTCATCGAGGGCGATGGCACGGGCGTGGACATCACCCCGGTGATGATCCGGGTGGTCGATGCCGCGGTGGCCAAGACCTATGGTGGTGCGCGCCAGATCCACTGGATGGAGATCTACGCTGGCGAAAAGGCCACCCAGGTCTACGGGCCCGACGTCTGGTTGCCCGACGAGACCCTTGACGCGCTGCGTGAGTACGTGGTGTCAATCAAGGGTCCGCTCACCACACCCGTGGGCGGTGGCATCCGCTCGCTGAACGTTGCGCTGCGCCAGGAGCTGGACCTGTACGTCTGCCTGCGGCCGGTGCGCTACTTCAAGGGGGTGCCCTCGCCGCTGAAGGAGCCCGAGAAGACCGACATGGTGACTTTCCGCGAGAACTCGGAAGACATCTACGCGGGCATCGAGTACCCGGCCGGCAGCGAGAAGGCGCTCAAGCTGATCCAGTTCCTGCAGGACGAGCTGGGGTCGTCGAAGATCCGCTTCCCGGCGACTTCGGGCATCGGCGTCAAGCCGGTGTCGATCGAGGGCACCGAGCGCCTGATGCGCAAGGCGATCCAGTACGCCATCGACAACGACAAGCCCAGCGTGACGATCGTGCACAAGGGCAACATCATGAAGTTCACGGAAGGCGGCTTCCGCGACTGGGCCTACGCGCTGGCGCAAAAGGAGTTCGGTGCCGAGCTGATCGACGGCGGACCCTGGTGCCGCTTGACGAACCCGAAGAGCGGGCGCGAGATCGTCATCAAGGACTCCATTGCCGACGCCTTCCTGCAGCAGATCCTGATGCGCCCGGCTGAGTACTCGGTGATCGCCACGCTCAACCTCAACGGCGACTACATCTCCGACGCGCTGGCCGCCCAGGTCGGCGGCATCGGCATCGCACCGGGGGCCAATCTGTCCGAGACGATCGCCTGCTTCGAGGCCACGCACGGCACCGCGCCGCGCTACGCCGGCAAGAACTACGTGAATCCGGGCTCGATGATCCTGTCGGCCGAGATGATGCTGCGCCACATCGGCTGGACCGAGGCGGCGGACTGCATCATTGCGGCGATGGAGGCGGCCATCGACAGCAAGAAGGTGACCTACGACTTCGCCCGCCTCATGGAAGGCGCCACGCAGGTCTCCTGCTCCGGCTTTGGCCAGGTGATGATCGATCAGATGTAAGGGTGCGTGGTGGCGAGCGAACTCCCCCTCACCCGGGAGGTTCGTGCGTCGCCTGAGCTGACAAGGCCTGCAAAGGCCGACCCCAAATGCAACAAGGCCCGCATGTGCGGGCCTTTTGTTTTGCCGATGTCGGCGTCTGTCCGGATCCGGCCGGGGGCGAAAAAGCCACCCGAACCGTTACCTGCCCACTGCGCTCAGGCCCCCTGGGCCACGGGTTCCGCCTGCCGGATGTTTTGCGCCTGTTTGCCCTTCGGGCCATCGACAAGGTCAAACTCCACCGTCGATCCCTGCTTGAGGGTGCGGAACCCTTCCATCTGGATCGCCGTGAAGTGTGCGAACACGTCTTCTCCACCCCCGTCGGGCTCGATGAAACCAAAGCCCTTCACGTCATTGAACCACTTCACAACCCCAATAGCCACTTCGACCCCTCGCTTGTCTGGAACGTTTTCCAGGATTTTCTGAGGGCTGCTCCCGGCCTGTCAAGAAAATGAAAAAACCGATCAATCCGGTGTGCTGCGATGCAACATGGAACGAAACCTGCACGGTGTTCCCTCAACATGGACGGCAACGTCCGGGTTCGCTGCGGGGCAGCGAGTGGCTCTATAGAATGTGTTCATGTCCAGTCATCCTCCTGAAACACCGAAGCAGCCTGTCGTGCCCGACGACGGCGAGGGCTCGGTCGTCGCGGAGCGGCAGCTGCAGAAGGTGGAACCTCCGCCGGTCTATCAGGTTGTCCTGCTCAACGACGATTACACGCCGATGGAGTTCGTCGTCATGGTCTTGCAGCACTTCTTCCGGCACGAGCTGGAAGTGGCCACGCAGATCATGCTGAAGATCCATCATGAGGGGCGGGGGGTTTGCGGCGTCTTCACCAAGGACGTCGCAGCGACGAAGGTGGAATTGGTACTGGCAGCCGCACGAAGGGCGGGGCATCCGCTGCAGTGCATTATGGAGGTCGCATGATCGCGCAAGAGTTGGAAGTCAGTCTGCACATGGCGTTCGTCGAGGCGCGGCAGCAGCGGCACGAGTTCATCACCGTCGAGCACCTGCTGCTCGCGCTGCTGGACAACCCCTCGGCCTCCGAGGTGCTGCGCGCCTGCGCCGCCAACATCGACGATTTGCGCAAGAACCTGGCGCAGTTCATCAAGGAAAACACGCCCACCGTGGGCGGCACGGACGAGGTGGACACCCAGCCGACGCTGGGCTTCCAGCGTGTGATCCAGCGCGCGATCATGCACGTGCAGTCCACCGGCAACGGCAAGAAGGAAGTCACCGGCGCCAACGTGCTGGTGGCCATCTTCGGCGAGAAGGACTCGCACGCGGTCTACTACCTGCACCAACAAGGGGTGACGCGCCTCGATGTGGTGAACTTCATCGCCCACGGCATCAAGAAGAGTGAGCCGCCGGAGCCGGCGAAGTCCAACGAGTCCTCTTCTGGCGAGGGCGAGAAGGAAGAGTCCGACGGCAACAAGGGCTCGCCCCTGGATCAGTACACGCAGAACCTCAACCAGCAGGCCCGCGAAGGCCGCATCGACCCGCTGATCGGGCGCGAGCACGAGGTCGAGCGTGTCATCCAGGTGCTGTGCCGCCGCCGCAAGAACAACCCGCTGCTGGTCGGTGAGGCCGGCGTGGGCAAGACCGCGATCGCCGAGGGCCTGGCCTGGCGCATCACCGAGGGCAACGTGCCCGAGGTGCTGGCCGACGCCACCGTCTACGCGCTGGACATGGGCGCGCTGCTGGCGGGCACCAAGTACCGCGGCGACTTTGAGCAGCGCCTGAAGGGCGTGCTCAAGCAGCTCAAGGAGCACCCGCACGCGGTGCTCTTCATCGACGAGATCCACACGCTGATCGGCGCGGGCGCGGCCTCGGGCGGCACGCTCGACGCCAGCAACCTGCTCAAGCCGGCGCTGAGCTCCGGCCAGATCAAGTGCATCGGCGCCACGACCTTCACCGAGTACCGTGGCATCTTCGAGAAGGACGCGGCGCTGTCGCGGCGCTTCCAGAAGGTGGATGTGGCCGAACCCTCAGTCGAGCAGACGGTCGAGATCCTCAAGGGCCTGAAGTCGCGCTTCGAAGAGCACCACAGCGTCAAGTACGAACTGGGGGCGCTGCAGGCCGCGGCCGAGCTGTCGGCCAAGTACATCAATGACCGCCACCTGCCGGACAAGGCCATCGACGTGATCGACGAGGCCGGGGCCGCCCAGCGTGTGCTGCCCAAGAGCAAGCAGAAGAAGAAGATCACCCGCAACGAGGTCGAGGAAATCGTCGCGAAGATCGCGCGCATCCCGCCAGCCTCGGTGTCCAGCGACGACCGCAGCAAGCTCAAGAGCCTGGATCGCGACCTCAAGAGCGTGGTCTTCGGCCAGGATCCGGCCATCGATGCGCTGTCTGCCGCCATCAAGATGGCGCGCTCGGGCCTGGGCAAGCCCGAGAAGCCGATCGGTGCCTTCCTCTTCAGCGGCCCCACCGGGGTGGGCAAGACCGAAGTGGCCAAGCAGCTGGCCTACATCCTGGGGATCGATCTGATCCGCTTCGACATGTCGGAGTACATGGAGCGCCACGCGGTGAGCCGCCTGATTGGCGCGCCGCCGGGGTACGTTGGTTTCGACCAGGGCGGTCTGCTGACCGAGGCCGTGACCAAGAAGCCGCACTGCGTGCTGCTGCTCGACGAGATCGAGAAGGCGCACCCGGACGTCTTCAACGTGCTGCTTCAGGTGATGGACCATGGCACGTTGACCGACAACAATGGCCGCAAGTCCGACTTCCGCAACGTCATTCTCGTGATGACGACCAATGCGGGCGCCGAGACGCTGCAAAAGGCCACGATCGGCTTCACCAGCCAGCGCGAGAGCGGCGACGAGATGGGCGACATCAAGCGCATGTTCACGCCCGAGTTCCGCAACCGGCTGGACGCCATCGTCGGCTTCAAGGCGCTGGACGAGGAGATCATCCTGCGGGTGGTCGACAAGTTCCTGCTGCAGCTCGAAAGCCAGCTGACCGAGAAGAAGGTCGAGGTCACCTTCACCGACGCGCTG
>Ga0228698_1000169_pt1 | contig 60924 bp, 69 predicted proteins | sample McNCre117_Aug_MG_FD_178015 | JGI IMG/M metagenome (GOLD analysis project Ga0228698, IMG submission 178015) | Freshwater microbial communities from McNutts Creek, Athens, Georgia, United States - 1-17_Aug_MG | ecosystem: Environmental > Aquatic > Freshwater > Creek | place: USA: Georgia...
CGATGGTAACACTATCGAACCACGGAAGGTAGTTATGCAATCGCAATGCCCGGCTCTTCACTCCTGCCTTCTGGCCTCCCACTGCCTGAACATGACACTGGTGGATCTTGGGAATGGCGTTACCCGGGTGAGCGATTGCAGCTTCTCCCCTTCTGCTCCCGCTCCGCGTGGCTGGGAGTCTCTTGGGGTTCCGGTGTCTGGCCGTACTGGTGATGCGGTGGCCGTTGCGCTCGGCGCGCTTGGCGATCCGCCCTGTGTATGTGTTCTGGCGGCTTGGGGGAATTCTGCTGAGGCCGGCGCTGCGCGCGTTATGGTCCGCCGTGCGGGGTGACGGTGGCCGGCCTCTGCCCTGCTTATCGAATGCCGTCGGCAACGGGCTTGATGAAGCGCGTGCTGAAGCCCGGAACGATGTTAGGCGCTACTCCAGTGTCAGCCATTGCGAGGTTGTTGCGGTCGTTGGTCGTGAAAACGGGGCTGGTGGCTGTTTTGGCAGTGGTTGCGTTCATGCCAATGAGCGTCCATGTGTTGCCGGTAGGGTGCGTGAATCGTGCGTTGTGCGGCACGCCGGGTAGAAGGTTGTTCAGTTCGGTGACGATTTGAGTATCGGTGATCATGGCGTTTCCTTCAAAAATTGATGATGTGCGCACTATACCGCGCCTCACATGGATCGTGACTCTCCGGGTTTCGATGCACCTCCGCCCTTCCTAGTACCATGCTTCACGCTGTTGGGTGCCGGGAGCCCCCAGCATTGCCCTCACCATCACGACTGCGGACTGGCCGGATTATCTTGCTCTTCCTCCGGTCCCGGCGCAGGGGTCCACGTTTGAGGTGATCGCAATCCGCATGCGTGATAGTTGATGGCGTCCGGCCTTTTACCGGCAAAGGTGGGATTCGAACCCACGACACAAAGCTCTAACCAAACTGAGCTACACCACCATCACGGCTGCAGACTGCCGCCATCGGCTCGCGGGCTATGCCCTGTAAACAATCTGCATGCGTGATAGTCCCCGTCTCTCCGGGGTGTCTATGGGTTTCCCTGCCTAGGCCCCCATTGGGCCTCTGGTTTAGTCCGACTTCGCTCACAGGCTGCTACACCCGACGTTTCGCTGTGCCGGGCCGCGTGATGGCGCTTGTACTTCACACCATCACGGCTTCGCGCTTGCCGTTGGCCCCGGATCAAGGCATGACCCTGACCTGTACCAATTGTCTCGATTGGCAAGGTGACAGTTTTCACAACCGCTCCAGTCTCCAATCGTCTAGGCAAACGCGAAGGCGTGATGATCCCCGATTTCCCGGGGAATGCCTCGATTTTACACCAATCTGTGCTCTGGTGGTGCAATCGAATTCCAGATTTCTCCGGTCGGATCGATGGCCGGCTGTAGCCTCTTCATGTCGTTGAGTTCCGCTCTGGCCGCCCGGACCAGGCTGGCGTCATCGCTGAATTCAAAACTCCAGTCGAATGCCTGAAGCCGGGCCCTGTAGGCTGCCGTGTGCTCAGGAGGCCTTGGCATGGACGGCCTTGCTGTAGAAGTGCATTGGCTTGGGGCGGATGTCGAGGGTTGCGTAGGTGTCGCCTCGCTCCTGCCGGTCGGCCATCGTCTTTGTGGCTGACTCAGAGATCACCTGTGAGCGCTGGATGTTTGCCCAATCAATCAGGCATGGCGATGCGCGCCAGTTGAATGCGTTGTCTTGGGACTTGGGTGTGCCATCTGGCCATGTGGTGGTGTTCATTTCAGTGTCCATGCGAAAAAATCGAAGCCTGCAGCGGCAATAAAAACAAAAGGCATCATGATCTTGAATGCCCCAGCCAAAAAGACGTTGGCGAAACTGCCGTCAGCCTTGGGCCAGGCCAGTGCGGCTAGCCACACGACGGCGAGGGCGATGGCGTAGACGGTGGCGGTCATTTTTCTCCCCTCAGTTGCTCGCGTAGTTCCGCGATGGTTTTTTGGTAGCGGGTCACATGTTCCCGCAACTCCTTGCAGCGGCCGTTGGCCTGGTCGCGCTGCGCCTCCAGCTTTGTCACCCGCTGGCGCAGGAGGTGGGTCTTGCGCTGGACTTCCTTGTCGATCAGCGCCGCGAGCTGGTCGGGGATGGTCATACTTTGCCCCCGATGCCGTGGGCGGCTTCGATAGCTCTGGCAAACACCCTGCGGTCAAAGTAATCCGGCCCCGGCCCCGCTATTTCATCAATTTTCGCATTCGTCAGCGGCTCCTGTGCTGGCTGTGCCGTCAACGGGCGGATGACTTGTGCGATGCGTTCCCGCAATTGCTGAGAATCATGGAACTCGATTGCAATGTCACGCAATTTGTTCACCAGCTTTGCGGTGTCGCCATCACTGATAGGCTCCTGCTCAAACTGCTTCATCAAAGACATCACTTTGTCGTTCAGTTGCTCAATGGTTATCTGGCAGTGGGCACACTGCAGGCTGACGGCAGTTGTTGGCTCCTGCGCCGGCTGTGCCTTCAATTGCAGGCAGTAGTTCTTGTGCTGGCAGGCGTTGTAAGGCGACTCAATGTTCGATTGACCAAACCATTCTTCGCCGGGCACCTGCTCAGGCTTCGCAAGCTCTGCGCGGAGGGCTTCGTTTTCGGCGTGTAAGCGGCGCAATTCATCTTGAATCATTTGAATGTCAATCAATTCACTGTTGACATTTTCAAGCCATGCCAAATTAATGCCCTCAGCCAGCCTCAGTGCTTCGGGCTGTTGCGCCTGCTGTAGTAGTGCTCTGGTCATTTCGTTCCCCTGTTACGGATGGAGTCGGCCATACTTGTGCAGATACCTGCTCCAGCTTTGTCGCCATGGCACGACAGGAAAGATGCAAGTTCGTCACACACCTTCGCGCATTCCTCCCGCTCACGCAGCACAGCGGCTGCTACCTGGTCAGGGGTGTAGTAATCATCACATGCCTTGGTGAATAGATACTCATGCCCATCATGAATACGCACATATTCCACCAGCTCCCCCGTGCCTTCCAGCAGCTTCGCCATCAGGCGGGCTTCTACGAGGGCGGTGTAGCGATCAACTTGTGAAGGGACTACAGCCAATCCGTCCAATAATTGGCACTCCCGCGCCAGTTCAATGTTGGTTTTCATGCTGCGCCCCACAATCTTCGGGCAATAGAAACGTTGCTGTGCGTGCTTGGCATACCCCCACCGGAGCCACCGCCAACAGTGCAAACAATACCGTTTCCCATGTACCCAACACGAATCCCGCCAGGTGCATTTGACGCAGGCTTTGGCCTCAGTTCATCAAACGACTTTTTGATTTGCGCTTTGTGCCACTCCACGGAAGCATCTATTTCTGCCTGCAAGTGTTTGCTAATCATGCTGCGGCCTCCGTTGCTTTGGCGGCAGCCTCGCGGGCGTCCGGCTCCACGCAGTACAACTGCAGGAATTCATCGACGGCGGCGATGTCGCCTGCGTAGTAACGGCGGCCCACTTCCTTGAGGTTGCGCGCCAGTTCCTCCAGCATGAATTTGCTCCACTGCGATTTACTGCGCCCGGCCTGGGTCAGCATCCCGCTGTAATCGACCCTCATGCCGATATGTTTTGGCCCAAGTGGCGGTTTCGTCATACCGGCCCCCACACAAACAGGATGACGACAATGGCAACAGCCGTGATGACGCTGGCACCGACAACCAGCTTGTCCTGCCAGTCCATCGGCTGCTCACGTTCCTCGATCTGGTGGCTGGTGTAGGGCCCGAAGGCTTCCTGCAGTGTGCGGGGGTGTTTGCGGGTGTTCATAAAACTCTTTCAGGCAACGGTTGAAAACTGTTCCACGGTCAGGTAGCGGGCGAAGTAGCTGTTGCCGACCTGCTTGAAACAGGCGTGCACGGCTTTGCCGGCCTCGTTGTGGTGCTGGGGCTCGCCCACCAGGAAGCGGCTTGCGGTCTGCGCGCGCGGTGGCACGCACTCCAGCATCTGCCAGTACATGTCTTCGGTGGTTGGAATCCACTCAGCGGGGTAAGCGTCCATGGCTTCCCAGAGTGCGGACCACTCCAGCGGCTGTATTGCTGTTGCTGTTGCTGCGCTCATGCTGCACCGCCTTCGGCTTTTGCAATCGCTTCGCGGGCCGCTTTCAGGTTGAAGTCCTGCACCACGATAGTGGTGGACCCTGGGCCATTACTGCCAACGCTCGGAGCTCGGAGGAAAGATTTCAGGGCGGCAACCATGTCGGTATTGGCTTCGAGCATGTCTGCAGCATGCTTCAATTCTTCCGGCCCAAACTCTCCGCCGCCGATTGTGATGGTTTCGCGGTTGCGCGCCGCGTGTTTCAGGTTTGCTTGCATAAAACTCCTTGGTTGTAATTGGCTTGGTACAAATCCCGCACATGCCCGCTGTCACCGGGCAAGGGCTGGCGCTGTCAGGCGTAGCGGGCGGCCTGCGTGCGGTTGATCCAGTTGCGCAGTCCGCGCCCAAAAGCACCTGCGCGCTTCTGTTTGTCGGTCTTGGTGCCATCACCGTTCGCGTGATAGCGGCCAGGGCCCGCCTTGCGGCTGGATTCATTCTTGCAGCCATGGGCCTGCTTTTTGTCTGATACGCCGCTGGCCACACCAATGATGTGCAAGAGTTGCTGTGCTGTGTTCATAAAAGTCCTTGGTTAAATTGAGTTGCTGGAGTGTTTATTCTAATCGCATACTTTGGATGCCACGCAACTATTTTGCGATTATTTTTTAGGTGCAAACCCTATGCCCGGTGGGATGTCCAGTTGAAGCTGATCAACTTCCCGCCACCCTCGCGTAGCCGGTCGGTAATCCGGTCGCCCAGGTGCTCGCGCAGCGCCGCCGCGTCGAGGTTGGTCAGAATCAGGGTCGGCTTGACGTTCTCGTAGCGTTTATTCATCAGGTCGAAGATCAGGGTCTTGCTGTGGTCGGTGTCGTAGGCCATGCCCACCTCGTCCAAGATCAACAGGGCGGGCCCCACCAGTTCATTGATGGCATCCTGCTCGCTGGTGTCGGCGTCCTTGCCGTAGGCGCGCTTGATGGTACGCAGGGCGTCGGTCACGGTGGTGAACAGGGCGGAACTGCTCTGCGCGATGACGGCGTTGGCTATGGCGCAGGCGAGGTGGGTCTTCCCGGTGCCCGGGCTGCCGCTGAAGATCAGGCAGGTGCCGCGCTCGCGCATCTGTGGCCACTGCTCGGCGTAGGCCCGGGAAATGCGCAGGGCGCGCTCTTGGCCTTCCCCCTTGGCCTCGTAGCCGTCGAATGTCCGGCTCTGGAAGCGCAGGGGGATGCCGGATCGCTGGAACAGGCCTTCAATGCGCCGGGCCTGGGCGTCGGCCTTGGCTTGCTGGTTTCGGCGCGCCTCGCGCTCTCTCTCTTCGTCCAGGCAGGTAGGGCAGTGGGATGTGATCTTACGGCCCATGATTTCGACCACCTTGGCGTCGTAGGTGCCGTGCTTGCCGCATGCCCGCGGCTCGGTGTTAGAAGCTGTGGTCATCTGGATCTCGGTCGTAGTTCATGGTGGACAGGTTGGTGGCCAGTTTGGGTTTTGCCGGCGCTCGCTCGTTCGGCTTGATCCAGTCGGCCTGCAGCCCCTGCGATCCACGGGCGCACCAGATTTGCAGAAACCGCTCCAACGGCATCCCCGCCTTCTCCGCCTCTCTCACCGCATCGCGCAGCACGGTTTCGGTCACCGGGGCTTTCTTGGCTTTGCGAAGGGCCAGCCAATCGGTCCACGTCTGGTCTTCAACGCCTTCGGGCTTTGGTATCGCTTTGTTCCGGGGGGTGGCGAGCGCAGCCTCGCTCTCTCCTTCCTTTCCTTCCTTTCCTTTCCCTTCCCTTCCCTTCCCTTCCTTCCTTCCTTCCGCTTTCACGCGTGCTGACGCGTCAACATCGCGTGCTGGTAAGGTGCTGTCCGACTCCCGATTATTGATGACCTGATGGTTTTTGAAGGTGACGATCTCGGCGTATAACTTGCCATCGACCTCATAAAGCTCAACCAATCCGGCCTCAGTGAGCTCGCTGGCTAGTGCGTCGATGTCGCATTCATCGCCGGGTAGGTAGCGCATTTTCAGGGTTTTGGACTTCCAAGACAGGCGGCCCTCGCGGTCAGCCTCACACCACAGCGCCACGTAAAAGAGGCGTGCAAGCGGCGTCAAAGACACGATGTCCTCGGATGTGAAAAACTCGGGTTTGATTGTTCTGATGCGTGCCATTACGCCTCCATTGGTTTGGTTTCAGCACCACTCAAGGCGCGCAAATGGGCTTCGATGAAGATTTGCGCTTGGATCGCGTTGATAGCGTTGCCGTAGGCGCGCAGGCGTCCCACTCGGCTGGGAGCCCCATGAGCCAGCGGGAATGTTCCGGATTCAACTGGCCGCCACTTTCCATCCCGGCACAGGAGCCAGTCAGCATCTCGCCAGAAGCCGTTAGTCGGGCCGGCCGTGGGTTGTTGCGCAGTAGTGCCATCGTTTCCGGCAGCGCCATCGCACCAGGGCGGGGTTGCACATTTCCCATCTTTGATGCGTCCGCTGTGAGCGGCGTCGGCCAGCCTGCCAGATTCGCTTGCCGGCCCAACTGGTCGAACCTCTCCTTGCCGTTGTCCGATCTCGGTACGATGTCCCCGCCCGTGTCCTTCCAGTCCCGTGTCGTCGGCGTGGTCCAACCGGTCAAGCATGCTACCGCCGCAAGGTCTGGCCCATGATTGCGCATCGCCTCGATCAATCCACCCTCGAACGTGCGTACTCCTTTGTCGGCCAGCGCGCTGGTTGGCGTCGGCCACCCAGTAGAGGCGGTCTCGGATGTGCGGCGCACCGATGCTCGCAGACGGGAACGGGACCGCCCCGAAGGCGTAACCCATGGCTTCCAGGTCAGTGTGTACAAGGTCGATCCAAGGGTCTGCGTCCTTGCTCGCAACCTGTTCTCCAAAGACTGTTGGAGGGCGGCGCTGGCTGATGAGATGGTTGAAGGCTGGCCATAAATGCCGCTCGTCAGCAAACCCATCTCCTTTGCCTGCCGCGCTGAAAGGCTGGCAAGGGCATGATCCGGTCCAGACGGGGCGGTCATCGGGCCACCCAGCTTTTCTAAGGGCGAGGCTCCAGACTCCAACACCGGCGAAGAAGTGGCACTGTCGATATTCCAAAAGCTCAATTGGCGAGACATCCTCGATACTCCTTTGATCTACAAACCCGGGCGCAATGTGACCTGCATTGATCAGATTACGAAGCATCTCCGCTGCAAATGGGTCTATTTCGTTGTAATAAGCAGGACCGTCCATGTGAAATTCCAAAAAAAATGCCCCTGACTCTGCAGTACCAGTGCAGAAATCAGAGGCATTAGGCCTTGCGGCTTTGATCTATCAGCATCTGGTACATGCAAGATCAAAACCGCAACACGATAATTCTACATCAGCCCGTCGAGCGGATTGCAGAAACCACAAAATAAACGATGACGTTCAGCGCCACGACGATGGCCACATCTTTGAACGTCAATTCCCGGTTGCGAAAATTCAGGTCATCTTCATCCATGGCTTTTCTCCAGTGGTTTGGTAATCGAACCATCCGGCCCAGGCGAAAGCCGGATCTTGATCATTCCGCCGATCTCGTCCTTCACGTAGGGGTGAATGCGAAAACGCTTGTCGTCCACGCCCAGGGCCTGCGCCAGCCCATCACGGCCGGCCTTGAATGCTGCGATCATGTTGTCGTCATCCCTCGCGCGCCGGTCGGGCGGGTAGAAGTCGATCCATGCGTGAATGTCGCCTTCCCATGGCACCCCGGTCTTTGCGCCGGCCTGGATGGCCAGCATGTAGCAGGCGTGCCGGTACACCTTGGCCGCCCGGCTGCGCTTACTCCAGTGGATGCGCGCATTGGGGCTAAGTTCCTTCGGTGGCCATGGCATCGTGAACTGCATCATCGTCTTTCAGGGATTCAAACATATCGATGGTAGTCGGCCCGCGCTCGCGCTTGGCGGGCTTAGCAAACCGGATGGCCGAACCCTTGCGGGTCTTGGCAGGCGTGATGCCGGCGCGCTTGGCGCAACGCGGCCCCACGGCCATCGCGCCAATGAAGGCGAACGGCTCCGTAGGCTTTCCGCACAGGGCGCATTTCAGGCGCATGGTTGGGCTCGCTTGGTTGAGGTCACTGCATGGCTCCGGCCACTGCAAAGCCAAGTTCCTTGGCAATATGCAACTCCAGCCTCGCGCCGCGCGATCCGCGCCAGCCGGGCAGCATGTGGATGGCATCGCAATCCATCATCAGCCGGATGTCCTGCCGCATGTAATCTTCCCAGGTCATTCCCGGCTTGACCTCGTCCTGCTTTTCAGCGGGGTTGATCACGGTATGGCCTTTGGCGCGCAGTTCGGCGGCTGCAGCATGGAAGGCGGGAAAGTTCAGGTCGGGGTGCCCGGTCATGGGCCCGCTCAGGTAAATTTTGGTCATGGCAATTTCTGGTAAGTTCCGCGCGCAATGCGCTTGATGTCTTTGCGGTCGCACAGTTGGGCGAGCACCTTGTCAACAACACCGCGGCCCCAGCCGGTTTTGGCAATGATGTCTTGGTACTTCATGGGCCCGGCTTCCAGCATGGTGAGGATCGTGTGGTAGGCGGTCATACCTGTCCAAGCCAAAGGCATTTCGGGCTCATGTTGGAAGACTTGGCCGGGGCGTACCCGATACGGCGGATCACTCCAGCCTTGGCGGACTCCTTGAACACCGATCCCCAGGCCTTTGCGGTTGGTGGTGCTGATACCAGCATCTTGCGCTCGCTCCATGCGCGCACATCCTCGGCCAGAAACTGCTCGCCGCGGTGCTCTTGGCAATACTGGTGCAGAGCATGCGCTGCGCGAAGTGACCAGTCCGGGTCTTCGCGGTTCGCATGGTCCGTGGATCTGGCCATGCCGGCATCTCGCCGGCGCTCGGCTTCTGCGCGGGCAGTCACGCGGCCACCTGTTCAGGAGTGGTTGCTGTGCGAACGCCAAACACCTCGGGCTTGATGTGCTTCACGCGGGCGATGGCAAAGCGGTTCAGGATGCTGAAGTCGATGCGCGGGTTCTTGTGCTTCTTCAGCGCCTGCCAGAGCTCTTCTGTCACCAGGTCGTGGTAGGCCATGCCCAGCAGTTGCGGAATGCTGCGCGCACCAAATGTTCCCTGGTCAGCGCGGATCTTGGCGATGATCTTCTCGATCATGTGCTCAGTAATGAATTCGTCGGCGATGTCCTCTTCCACCATCTTCACGTTTACAACCGCACCGCCCATTTCAGCGATGTGCTTGTCCTTGAAGGTGTTGGTGATCAGCTTGGCCCACTTCTGGTGTCCGAAGCGGTTGGCCCATCCATATTGCTTGATGACAATGCCTTCACCCACGCCGCTGTTGTCCTTGACCAAGTAGCGGTTGTTTTCCGTCGCCTTGGTGAGAATGTCGTAGCTCGGGTTGCGGGACTTCAGGATGCACGGGATGAAGGTCGCGCCGAATTCCTTGCAAATCGGCATGTACTCTTCGTAGTGCAGGTACTCACCGGCCTCGTTCATCACGTCGAAGATGTAGAACTGCCGCCACGCGTCATCCTGGTAGGTCTTGAGCGAGTGTGGAACCAACCATTCGCCGTAGAAGCGCAATTTTGGGTGCGCATTGACCATTTTGACCAAGTGCTTTTGTGCCAGCGCCCAGGCCATGAAGCCCGCATTATCGTCATCCAGTGACAGAAGGCGATTGCGCGAACCGCAGGCCATAGCCCCGCTGTCATCCAGCCAGATCGAGGCATTGGTGCCATCGATCTTTGGGAATATGTGGCACTCGCCAATGTTGATGCCATCCACCTCGTCAGTTCCGAAGCGCTCAAGGTGTGTGTATTTCTCAAATTGCATTTCAAACTCCTAAGTTAAATTGTTGTTCGCGGTACTGACTCCAGCGCGCATAGGCCGCGTCCCACGCGCTATTTTTCTGTTCCCGGGTCATCTGGCCGCCTTGGTCCAGTATCCGGTGGCAATCGAAGCACCCGGGCACCGTGAACTTGTCGCTGGCCTTGATGCCCATGCCCTTGCCGTGCTTGCTCTGGTTGGAGTGGCATGGAACGACCGTCTCCCGGTTATGAAATCGAACCATCGGCAGCAACAAAAAGCACTCCTGCCCCCTGCACATGGCCAGATAGTCGATGCCATCCACCTTTGGTCGAGCCTTGCGCCTGGTCTTCATGGCCGTGCCGCGCGCCATGGGTGCACCCCTGCTCATGGGCTTGGTGCTGGGCTTCATGGCGCTGCGCTTCACAGGAACTCCAGCATCTTGTCTACCACGGCATCGAGCTCGGCCCGGTCTTTGTAGTTGGACAGCACGCGAGCCAAGAGCACATCCGCCACTGCGCTATACAGCTTCTCGAATTTGGCATCATCCATGGCGGCAAAAGACATCGACTGCGGCCGGACAGTCACCACGCCGTCCAAGTTCCATGTCTGGGTGTAGTACCCGGCGAGGATGATCACATCGCCTCGGAACTGCTCGAAGTTCTTGGCGACAAGCTGGCCCTTGTGGACCGCATCGGGGTGCCAAGCCTCAAAGCCGACAGTCAGCAAGGCGAAGAACTTCCGGTGAAAGTGGGGGTTTCTGGTGAAAACCATTTCCACTTCTACGATCTCGCCGGGCTCCATCTTCACGACACGGCCCCAAAACTTGCGCCAAGCCTTGCGCGCGTCTTCACCCATGCCGTCCAGGCACTTGAAGAGAAGGTTTCGCGCGCCGGCCAACCCCGCCTCGTCGGGCAGGGCCATGTTTGTGCGGAGGATGGTGAACTTGGTCATTCGCACAGCCCGATCAAAATGGAATGTCTTCGTCCATGTCATCGAACCCGCTGCTGTTCTGCGGTGGGGCCTGACGTGTCGGTTGCGGGGCAGGGGCCCGGCCTTCGCTGGCGTCTTGGTAGGTGTTGCGCTGCGGTGCCGGTGCTTGGCGCTGGGGGGCTGGCTGGCGCTGTGCTGGCTGCTGGCCGTCCGGCGCATCCATGCGCGGCCCGAGCTCTACAGAGTCCACGCGCGCCACCAGTTTGTGGCCTGTACCGCCTTCACGGGTCTGGTACGTCTCAATGTGGATATCTGACAGCGTGAAGCAATGCAGCGATCCCTTGACCATGAACTCGGCCAGCGTCTCGGCGGCCTTGCCCCACATGCTGGCCTCAATCCATTGAGTGGGCCTATTGCCGTCTTCCCCGCGTTTGCCATAGTTCACGGCTAGCGCGAGGTTCGCCACAGCTTCGCCGCTGGGCAGGTAGCGAAGTTCCGCCGTCTTGCCCAAGCGGGCCAGTCCTATTGTCTTCATGGTTTGCCTTTGTTGATCAATCTTCAAACAGTCCGTCGTTGAACTTTTTGTATTCCTGACGCGCAACTTCTGCGCCCTGCTTCAAGCCCTGCGCTCTGGCTGCAAGCACGAACTTCTGGCTCTCGCCCTGGGCGTGTCCCATGGCGTAGCTGCACATTGAAAGCGCGTTGCGCTGGTCGCCGTAGTGGATGGTGCACAGCCCGGGTGCTTCGCCGCCTGTATCAGTCAGCGTGTTCTGCTGCACGATGCAGTGAATGTCCGGTAGCCCGTGTTTCTGGCGAATTTCTCCGAGGTCTTTGAAGAATGCGTTGAGCCGGTCATTGGCCACATCTGGCGACACGGCGACGGCAAGTTGCGTGTAGGTTTTCATGGTTCTCCTTGGTAATGATCAAATTGATTGGATGGACTCACGCGCGCCGGCCAACTCGGCGGATGCTGCATCGATTGCGCGCAGCGCGCGGGCGGCCGACTTCTTCAAGTCCCGGTCTTTTGACTGGATGTTGCCCAGGCGGTGAAGAGCGTCCACACCATCGCTCGATGTGGCGTCGATCTGCATGCCGGCCACGTAGGTGGCCACAACGAGAATCCGCACAGCCTTGGGGATCTTGGCTTGGCCGGCCTCGTACTTGCATGCGCTGCTCTGGTGGACCCCGAGCGGATTCCAGAATGCGCTTTGGCTGAGTTTGAGGGATTCCCGTAACTGCTTCGCAGCCGGCCCGGTGATGTCTTTTTCAGTGATTTTCATGGTCGGTCGTCGGGTTGGTGATTTTGCGGATGCAATGGTAACAGAAACGAACCGTATGCAATAAGAATTTGATTGCAATATCAAGAGTCCGGTGCGACGGTGGCCCCAAACAGTCTCAATCGGTGTCAAAAATGGATGTAGACCGGCGCTTCTTCGAGGCTCTGATGCGTGACCGCGACATTTCCCTGCGCGGGCTGGCCAAGCGCATGGGCTTGAATCACTCCCAACTGAGCCTGTCTTTCTCTGGTGACCGCAAGCTGCAACTTCATGAGGCGGTGCAGCTATCCAGCATCTTCGGGGTGCCGCTGGCGCGCATTGTGCAGGCCATGGGGGTCGAGGCTGCGCCCGTGGGGGATGTCCGGGTATCGGTCATCGGGGCAGTGGGTGGCGATGGCGTCATCACCCCGAGCAAAGACCCCGAGCGCACAGCCGCGCCGGCCGGCACACCTGCCGATGGCTTTGCCGTGCAGGTCCGGTCCGCTGGCACCCCACTGGAATGGCTTGATGCCACGGTGATGTTCTGCGCGAAGGCCGATGACATCTCGCCCGCTGCCCTTGGCCGGTTGTGTGTCGCCCAGATCAAAGACGGGCCCCTGGTCGTGTCCGCTGTGCGCCGGGGCTACGTGGAAAGCACGTTCAACCTGTTCGGCATCTTCTCGGCAGACAGCCAACGGCTGGAATGGGCAAGCCCGGTGCTGATTTCGCGCCACTGATAGAAATTCATACCGTTTGGCGCTTTTTGCCGTTGCCATTTGGAAATAGTGGTTATAGAATGTCTCCATGGTGCTTTTGCCATACCAAGGAGATCACAATGAACAGAGAAACCATCGTCCATGCGAGCGAAGCCGATTGGCTGGCCGCGCGCAAGATGGACATCACATCGACCGAGGCGGCCGCGCTGTTCGGCGCTGGTGCCTACGTGAAGACCGCCTACGAGCTCCACATGCTCAAGTCCGGCACCGTGCAGGCCGACGACTTCAAGGAAAACGACCGAACCAAGTGGGGCAACCGCCTGGAGTCCGCGATTGCGCTGGGCATGGCCGAAGACCTCGGCCTGATCGTCGAGCCCTTCAAGGTTTACATGCGTATCCCCGCGTTGCGCATGGGATCATCTTTTGACTTCAAGATCGTGGGCTTGGCTCCAGACTTCTTTGGCGATGAAACCTACCGCGACCTGTTCCGCCAGCACGGCCCGGGCATCATGGAGTGCAAGAATATCGACAGCCTGCAGTTCCGCCGCAATTGGGTGGACGACGGCGAAAGCATTGAGGCCACGCCACAAATTGAGTTTCAAGTTGCGCACCAGCTTGAAGTGGCCGACCTGAATTGGGCGGTTATCGCACCACTGGTCGGCGGCAACACCCCCAAGCCCGTCTACCGTATCCGGGACCGCGACATTGGCGAGGCGATCCGCATCAAGGCCGCTGAATTCTGGGCCCGGGTCAATACCGGCACCCCGCCTGCCCCCGACTACACCAAAGACGGCGACACCATCGCCAAGGTGTACCGCGAAAACGACGGCTCCAGTGTGGACCTGTCCGGCAATGCGCGACTGGCCGTGCTCTGCAAGCAGTACAAGAAGGCATCCGCCGATGCCAAGGCCGCTGAAGAGATCAAAAGCGCGGCCAAGGCTGAGATCATGACGATCATCCAGTCTGCCAAGTCCATCGCCTACACGGGCGGCAAGATCAGCGCGGGCACCAACAAGGCCAGTTTCCGGGCGTACTACCGTGACGCCTACGACAAGCTGACTATCACGCTCACGCCCATCGCTGGAGTGGACATCGAGGCTGAAGTTCCGCCCTTCCGCAACATTCGGATCACAGAGGCCGCGTGATGGCAACGAGCGACACAAACTTCCTGCTGGTCGAGGTGAATGCAGGCGAGGGTCTGAATTCCTGCCAGTGGCCCATCAAGAAGGTAATTCGCAGCTACCTGAGCGAGCGCCGCGCCGAACAGGACCGCGACCTGCTGGGCGATGCAAACCCATCCAGCATCTACGTGGTGCTGAACATCCATCACATTGACGACTGAGGATACCATGACCGCACAAACCGAAACACCGGCTGAACAGCCGAAAAACGCAATGCAAAACTTCCGGGGCATGTTGGAAGGGAACATGCGCGCAGAGATCGCCAAGGCGCTGCCCACCGGCGTAGACCCTGACCGATTCATTCGCACCACCATCACGGCCGTGCAGATGACGCCTGCGCTGCTGGAGGCCGACCGGCGCAGCCTCATGGCCGCCTGCATGAAGGCCGCCCAGGATGGCCTGCTGCCCGATGGCCGTGAGGCCGTGCTGAACATCTACAGCACCAAAATCAAGGAGAACGGACAAGAGTTTTGGATGAAGATGGTGCAGTACCTGCCCATGGTTCGCGGACTGCTCAAGGTGGCCCGCAACAGTGGCGAGGTGGCTCACCTTGATGCTGCAGCCGTGTACGAGAAGGACGAATTCATTTTCGAGCGCGGTGACGACAGCCGATTGGTGCATCGTCCCTATCTTGGCGCTGAAGATCCCGGCCAAGTGATCGCAGCCTACTGCATCGCCAAGCTGTCCAACGGCGAGATCCACCGTGAGGTTATGAGCCGCCGTGACATCGAAAAGGTGCGCGGGGCATCCAAGGCGGCCAATGGCCCGGGCTGGACTACCTGGTATGACCAATTCGCCATCAAGTCGGTGATCAAGCGGGCAACAAAGCTGCTGCCGTCATCATCCGACCGGCTGGAGCGCGTGATCCAGAATGACAATGACGCCATGGGCTTTGAGTTCAACCAGCGCGGAGCCGAAACGACGGCCATCACCACCAATACGCCAGTTCGCCAGATTGAGGCGGGCAAGTCGAGCCGGCTGGCCGACATCATCGGCATGCAGTCCAAGGCTGATCCCGTTCCAGTTGGTGGCGACATCGCTGGCAATCAGGCACAGGCTGGGGGCGCAGCATGAGCAAGCATATGCATGGATGCTGCGCAGATAAATCATGCACTGAAAAGACGTGCATGGAACTGCCAACGGGGAAAACGTGCGGTGATTGCGTTAACTTCCGCCACTGCCAAGCCTTTTACGCACACGAAGCAACGGATACGGGTTGTGACTTTTTCCCGCGCCGTTTTCGTGAGCCTGTTCAAAAACAAGAAGGCGGTGCAGCATGAGCGCCGCGCATGCACCCGGACCAGTGTCCTACCAATTCGCAGATGGGTACTGCGGTGAAATTATTGCTGCGAATGGGGAGGTCGTCTGTGCGTTTATTGACGAGCCAAGCGAAGCCGATGCCCGGCGTCTGGTAGCCTGCTGGAACGCCTGCGAGGGACTGAGCACTGAGGCACTGGAGCGTCTTGGAACGATTGACCGCACCAGGGTTGAGCGTGACGTATTGCATGCGCAGGCAAGAAACCAGCGCGACATCCTGCTGAATGCGGCCATTGAATTCAGGCGCAGCGTCTGGACTGGCGATCACACGGCGAAGCCGGTGACTGAGGCTCTGGCTGATTTGGACCGAGCCATCGTCAACGCCGGTGGAGTGGTGCCAGTATGAACCCACAAACCACCTTCGCAGGAGGCCGCAACATCTTTGCCGGCCTGCAGCCCAGCGCAGAAATCAAGCGTGATTCATGGCGTGCACCGCCCGAGGAAGGCCGTTGGGTGCCGCCCATCGATACCGTAGCCCCACAGGTTGGTGCCACGTTCCGGGTGCGCTGCGGGCTGTCCGTGGTCATCGTTGGCAAAACCAAGCATGGCCGCTTTTGGGGGCGTGAGGTTGGTGCCGATGGTCAATCGCATGCTTGGCAGCCCACCGGGCGCTGGAGCGGATACCGAAGCGCCACCCCTTACGATCTGGTGGAGTTGCTGAAGGCCGCTGATACCGACCAAACTCTCGCCAAGCGGACTCGCCGGACAAAGAACGATGCCCGGTTTGTAGCGCTGGAGGTGGGCAAGTTCATTGAATGCCCATCAGAGGAAGCGGAAAACCTGCAGTCATCACTGATCAAGTGGCACAAGGCCCGGGGTTATGAGGTCATCGTGCGGAGAAAGAAGGTGAAGCGGGGCGGATTGACTTCGCGCGTTGAACTGGTGCGGAGGATCAAGATATGACCCGCGTTACCGAAAAAGAACTTGCAGCCGCCTGGGGGGTAACCCCTCGCACCCTTCAAAACATGCGTGCAGAGGGCAGGGGCCCGGCCTTTGTGCAGCCCAGCCCCCGCAAAGTGTTCTATCGGTCGGCCGACATCGAAGCATTCGAGGAATCGGTGCGGATGCTGAAGAAGCCCGGGGCCAAGTCCACCATCAAGCGGGCGGCCAGCGCCATTGAACTGATTGCCGCCAAGGCAAAACCCGAAGCCCGGGCAACACTTGAGAAAATTCTGGGTGATTTGAAGGCCTTACTCGCGTGAATTCGATTGGAATCAACTTCCCCCATTCAATTTAACCCAACGGAGAACCACAATGACCACTGAAACCACCACCGACATTACTGCGCTGCCGCCCGCCGACCGGGCGCTGATCGTGCTCGAAAGCACGAAGACCGAGGACCACCTGAAGGCACTTGTTGTCGAGGCGCAACCCATCACGGAAGTGACCAACCCGGCAGGCCGCGAACAGGCGCACAGCATTGGCATGAAGATGCGCAAGGCGCGCACCACCATCGAAAAGACCGGCAAGACCGCCCGGGAGGATGCCCAGGCCTTCTCCAAGGCCGTGATTGCTGAAGAGAAGCGGCTGATCGGGATCATTGAGGGCGAGGAAAAGCGCGTGCTGGGCCTGCGCGATGGTTATGACGCCAAGGTCGAGGCTGAGAAAGCCGAACGCGCGCGCGTTGAAGCTGAACGTGTCGCAGCGATTCAGGAAAAAATCACGGGCCTGCGCAATCTGCCGCTGGCACTGGCCGGCGAGTCGTCCGAAGTGATTGCCGCTGAACTGCAGGCCTTGTCTGAATTCGAGCCAAGCGAAGCCGCATTCGCAGAGTTCACGGCTGGCTGCGCCACTGCCCGCCATGAAGTGATGGGCGCGCTGCGTGAACTGCACGACCGCGTGAAGGCCCAGGAGGAAGCCAATGCGCGGGCGCTGGCTGAAGCTGAAGCCGCCAAGGAAGCCCAGCGCAAAGCCGATGAAGCACTGGCCGCCGAGCGCGCAGCCATTCAGGCCGAGCGCGATGCCATTGCCCGCGAGCGTGAAGAGATCGCCCGCCAGCGCGCCGAACTGGAGGCCAGCAAGGTGCAGGCCGTGGTCGAGCCTGTTGCCGCACCGCTGGTGCCGGTGGAGGTGGGGCAGGTGGATCGTTTTGAGATCATCGAGGGCGACAACCCTGATTTTGTGCTGCACGGCAAAGACGAAGAAACCCAGACGAATGTGGCCGAAGAGCATACCCAGCCTACTCAGGCAGCCACTGACTGGAAGATCCGCCAGTTTGCGCTGGCCACTGCCGACCAATTCGCGGCGCTGGCCGGCAAGGTCGATCTGTGCGGTGTGTCCCTGTTCGCCTCCCAACTGCGCGCAGCCAGCGAAAACATCCGCAATGGCGTGTTTGACGCTGTGCTGAGTGGTGCGGATACCACCGAACTGGTGCGATTCGATAACGACATGCTGGACGCCACCGTTGCGGCCATTGATGCCATCACCGCGTAATCCAAACCCGAAAGACAAGAACCATGTTCAAGAACGCCAAAATCTACGGCATTTCCTTCGATATCAGCCAAATCGCTCCAAACTTTGAGCCCTTCGAGCCCTGCGCGGCCACTCAGCAAAAGTCCGTGGGCTGGGTGCCACCTCGCGGGCATGACAATGGCCAAATGTATGTGCCCTTCCCCGGCTTGGGAATGATTGTGAAGTTGATGATTGAAACGAAGTCCGTGCCCGCTCAGTCCATCAAGGATGCCGTGGCCAAAGAATGCGAGCGCATTGAGGAACTCACTGGCCGCAAGCCCGGAAAGAAAGAGCGCCGGGAACTGGCCGACAATGCCATGCAGGCATTGCTGCCCGTCGCATTTCCCAAGCGTGTTGCCATTCTGGGCTGGATTGACCTGTCAGCCGGCCGCCTGATCATCGACACGGCCAGCCAAAGCCGGTCAGATGATTTTGTGAGCGCCCTACTCAAAACGCGCGAAGGCATCAAGATTTGGCCGATCAACACTGTCACCACGCCCGCGCACCTGATGGCGGCATGGCTGCATGACGGCGGGGCCGATGATGACCAATTCACAATTGGCCGGGCCTGCGTGCTGGAAGCCTGCGATGAAAGCAAGGCCAAGGTCCGGTACACATCGCATCCGCTCGATACCGACGAGGTGAAGCAGCATATTGAATCGGGCAAGGTGCCCAGCCGCTTGGATCTCACATGGAAGGGCCGGGTATCATTCACGCTCACGGATTCTGGTGACATCGCCAAGATCAACATGCTGGATGTCGTTTTTGAGAATTCCAGCAGCAAGTCGGATGTGGCTGAAGACGGCTTTGATACTGATGTGGTCATCTTCACCGGTGAAATGCGGGCAATGCTGCCGGACCTGTTCGCTCACCTTGGCGGGGTCGTGGAGGTCGAGTGATGGAAGAATTGATCCAGGACACGCTGGCGCTTATGCGGATCATTGAGAAAACAGAGGAAGTGGGCGACTGCATCCTCTGGACGGGAACCTTGTCCTCAACAGGGCACCCGATTTTCAAGATGTCCAATAAGGGGTGCCAGTTGGTACGCCGGGAGGTCTTCAGGATGGCCGGTAATGAACTGATGCCTCGCAAGCCAATACAGCCCACCTGCGGCGAAAAGCTGTGCGTCAACCCCAAACACCTGATCCAGTCCACAACCAAGAAAATCGCAATTGCAGCGGCGAAGCGTGGTGCATGGAAGGGTGTTGTTCGCCGGAGCAAAATCTCAGCCGCCATGCGCAAGCGGGCAAAGTTGACCATGGAGATGGCGCTGGAAATCCGCATGAGCAAGGAATCCGGGACCGTGCTTGCCAAGCGGTATTCGATCAATCGAAGCCTGGTCAACAGCATCAAACGCAATGAGGCTTGGCAGGACCACTACAACCCTTTTGCCGCTCTGATGTAGTGGTGCTGAAATGATACCACTGGTATGGTTTCCGGGTTGCAATGATTCGGAGCCATCCAGTGCATATCCTGATCCTGACCCTCTACGGATTCACCGTTTGGCTTTCTTGGCTGGCCTACGCCCTGATCACCTGGCGCGCGGTCGGCCTTCTCGTTTTCTGCGGCCCCCTGATCATCTCAGGCTGCGCCATCACCCTCGCTGGCGTAGATTTTGCCGTCGCCCAGGCTATTGCATGGGTGCGTCGTGCCCGCGCCTGATCGCCTCGTCCGCCTGCGCGATGTCGCCTACCTCGTTGGACTATCCAAAGCCACAATTTATCGGCGGCTGAAGACTGGCGACTTCCCCCGCCCGGTGGTCACTGGCGGATCGGTGCGCTGGCGTGAGTCCGACATCGTGGCGTGGATCGCGGCCCTCACAGTTCAGGCATCGTAGCCCGGCCTTCCAGAAAGTCAGACCACCACGCCATCATTTTGCGTCTGGCCGGCAGCCATTCTGCGGCGTTGTAGGCCCCGCGCACCTTGGAATCTTCGACGTGGGCAAGCTGGCGCTCGATATGGTCAGCCGGGAATCCCGCCTCGTTCAGCGTGGTCGAGGCCAGCCGCCTGAAACCGTGAACAGTCTGCCGGCTGTGCATCCCCAGCCGGTACACGGCATACAGGAGCGTGTTGGCGGACATGGGCTGTCCTCTTCGCCCGGGGAAGATGTACGGGCCATCGCGGAACTGCTCTGCATCGGCCAGCAGGCTGCGGGCGCTGAGTGTCAGCGGGACAATGTGCTCGCGGCCCATCTTCATGCGCGCGGCCGGTATCCGCCACGTGTCGCCGTCGATCTCCGACCACTGTGCAAACCGGACTTCATTGGTCCTGACAAAAGTGTGCAGCGTGAACAGCAGCGCAATGCGGGTCAGCGCCTGCCCGTCGTAGCCCTCGATCAACTCCACCAGCTTGCCGACCTCGGCGGGCGGGATGGTGGCCATATGGCGCACCCTGGGTGTGGGCTTCAGGCCGTCGCCAATGTCGGCGCATGGGTTGTACTTCAGTGACCCCTCGGCAATGGCCAGCCGGAAAATGGCCGACATTGAGTGCTTCAGGCGCTTGGCGACTTCAATTGCCCCCCGGTCCTCAACCCTGCGCAGCACGGCCAGCGCGTCCATGGGTTCAATGGTGTTGGCCGCCCGGTCACCCAGGTAGGGCAGGGCATCCCGCTCGATCCGTGACCATAGCCGCCCAGCATGAGATGGTGCCCACTCGCCCTGTTCCCTGGCAAACCAGCGCCGGGCCAGCGCGCCAAAGGTTTCCGCCACCGGTGCCTTGATCGCCGGATCTCGCCCATTGGCAAGCACCGTCTTGGCATCCGTCCGCTTGCGCCGGGCATCGGCCAGGCTGACGTAGGGGTACGCGCCAAACGCGAGCGTCTTCTGCTTTCCGCCGTAGCGGTAGGCCATGCGCCAGAGCTTCGAGCCGTTAGGCTGCACAAACAGGTACATGCCCCCGCCGTCCGTCAGTTTGTAGGGCGATTCGCGGCGCTTGGCGTGGCGGCAGTCGGTGTCTGTCAGTGGCATCACATCACCCTGGTGTTGGTATCGGCCACCAAATACCATCCACGATACCAACGTCAAACTGAGACAGCCTGAGATGCGGTGAATCCACAAGATCCGACAACAGGTTGCCGGCGCATGGTATTTTGCGCGCACCGGCACCAATTGAGACTGCATGAATCGGTAGGGTGGTGGGCCCGGCAACGCCCACGGCCCAAGCCCAACGTGCTGATGCAGCTACTGTTTTTGTAGCATCGGTGGTTTTGATACCAACAACCGGACCAACATGAAAAAAGCCCCTGCCGGGTTATCAGCAGGGGCGAAGGATCAGCCGTCAAGCCGACCAAGGAGGTTCGGAGATTCTACCTCGGCCAAGCCTCAACCAGCCGCTTCTGGCGGGCAGCGCACTCGCGGTAGGTTTCAGCGGTGGACAGGGACCAACGCAGCACGTTGGCACCGGTGCCGTCACTTGGCAGTGTTAGGTCGGGGCAGGGCGCGCGCAGGTTCGCTGGCGGCGGGTCGATGGCCGCCGATGGCTTGGGACAAGAGGCGCATGCCGTCAGCATCAAAACAAACGTCGCGGTACACAGGCTTTTCGATAACACGCTCCACCTCCGTAAAAATGGTCTTGAACTCAGTGCGGATGGCGGCGCGGTCCGTCTCCAACCCGGCGCTGGCGGTGTCGGCCACGTCGCGGCGCTGAACTTCCACGGCCTGCTCAACCGCCAGGCGCTCGGCCTCCTGGGCACCGTGCCGCCAGTCCTGAACTTTCCAGCCACCGGTGAAGCCGGCCACCAGCGCGACAATGAAGACGGCGACATAGACGTACATCAGCCGTCCCGCCCTTCATCGTTGGCGGGTGTTCCGCTCGCGCCAGACACAGGGCCCCATGCGATGGGGAAACCATCGTACCTGCAGCCATGGCCAATCCAGATGAAGAGATGATTGATCTGGATCATGCCAACTCGTTCCGGGCTTCGTCGGTCAGGCGCTCGCGCTCGGCCAGCCCCACGGTCCCGCCGTTCACACGCTTCGATACCTTCACGATGTCGCCCAGCACGGAATCGGGGATATTGCCCTCCCACCACGCAATGCTGGCGCGCAGTGCGATGGCGGGCTCGGACAGCAGTTCCGGCAAACCGATAAGGTCCAGCCTCAGAGCTTCAGCCACGGCGGCATAATTCGCGCGCCCGGTGATCTGCACCAGTCCACGGCCACGGTATTTGTAGCCGTCGCCGGGCTCGGTGTTGCCAAGCCTGCCGCCGTACACCTTGTTGGCCAGCGCCTCGGGGTTGTGGGCGTAGGGCCCGGCGTCGGCAATGCTCGGGAACCGCTTCGGCCAAACACTACACAGCCTGGTGGTGCTGTAACTCAATGCTTCCTCGGTGCGCTCCAGCATGGCCGATTCATGCAGGATCTGGCCAAGGAAGTCGTCGAGCTCGTCGTCACCGGCCGAAAACGTGCCAGGCTGAATGACATCGGAAAACACGGTAGACCACCGTGCCGCCGTGAACGGCTTTACGCCCAGGCGAACCAGTATCTCATTCCATTCTGCGGGTGTGCGGTTCATGCTGTTTTCTCAAGTTGCTTGGTTTTGAAGCTGTTGACCGTGGCTATAGCCTTGTCGGCAGTGGCGTGTCCGATGGCAAACCCGCCATAGATCATCCACAACTCGGCCGTGAAACCTTTGGAATACGTAACCCAACTGAAGGCTATTGCCATGTTCAGGTGCGCAGTGGCTGCCGCCAGCTTCGTGAGCGATAGGCTGCCGTCCTTGCTGGTGATGATGTCCGAAAGTTTCATGGTGCGATCTTAGTGGATGTGGTTTCAAAATCAAACCACCGGGGTCACTTAAATGCCCCGATGGCTGCCCGGTACAAGTCCTCTTCGGCGTTTTCCAGTTCCTTCAGCTTGGCGCGCTTCTCCGATGGCTTCAGGCTGGTGTCAGCGTTGATCTCGGTTTCCTGGTCGCGGATCTTGGCTGCCGCCTGAGCGGTTTTCTTGACAAGCCGGTCCAAGCCCAGCAGTTCGGCCTTCTTTGGCGAGGCCATGATGCTCTCGATGGCTGCATCGTCTCCCGCCTTCTTGGCCTGCCCGAACTCTGCGGCGGCATTCTTCGCCTCTTTGGCCAGATCGTAGAACCGGCCACGGATAGCCTTCACGTCGTTGTCCTTCAGGAAGTCCTTCACGATGGGCATATCCGATGTTTCCACCTGCCCGGGGCCATGAGATGCCATGCTGGCCACGCCAACCGTGTCGGTCACAAAAGCGCCAAGCCCGCCCGTATAGGTGCGCCAGAGCATCTTCAGGGTTTCGGGTGAAACCTTGGTGATGTCGTTTTCATACCGGCCAGCGCCCGCCAGTTCGCCGGCCTTGGCAATCCCTTGGGCGGCAGCGTCGTACACCGTATTCTTCGTGCCGCGGTACATCTTCTGGTTGTCGATCTTGTCCTTCGTGAATTCGTTCTCCGGGACAATCTGCGTGCCAAACCCGTTGCGATTGGTCGCAATCTGGTATTCAGGCTTGAGAATGGTCGGGATGGCCGCGCCCATGGCATCTGCGCCGTGGTTATCGCTGTCGTAGCTGAATGCGCCCTGCAGTGGGAAGTAGGCGTCAATGAAGGATGAAACCATCCGCCCGGCTGCAGCCATGGTGCTCTCGCCGCGCATTGCCTCTGCCATGGCCGTGCCAAACGCGAAGAATGGCGCGTACTCCTGAGACACGGGCACCTTGATGTGCTTGCCGCCGATGTCGAGCATCAGGTTCTTGGAGCGAGTCTCCCAGCCCTCGCCAAGCCACCGGTCTTTGTCCTCGTCCATACCCTTGCCGGCTGCGTACAGGCCCAGCAGCGCCAGCATGCCCAGCGCAGCCCATGCCTGCTCTTTGTGGTCGCCCTTGGCCAAAGTCTTCAGCGCATTGGCGGTGCCCTGCACGGCGGGGTTGAAGAACAGATAGATCGCGCCCAGCGCGCCGGTCATGGAGCCCTTGCGGTCAAAGTCCACGGTCACAGCCTTGGCGGCCTGCGCTGCCTGCCCGGTAGATGCGCCCTGCTTGCGCAGCGAGATGAAGAGCGCCAGGCGCAACCCGTTTTCCGTCGCCTGGTTGCCAATCTCCACGACATGGGCCATGCCGCCAACAATCTTGCGGCCGGCGATGAATGCGGCCTTGCCCACTCGGCCATCGGCCAAGAACTTTGATGCACCGTAGGCGTCATCAAACATGCGCTGCAGGGACTTGCCCTGTTCCTCAAGGTCGCCCATCCACGATGCGCCCACCTTGCCACCGTTATCGCGGTACTCGCGCAGCATCTTCCCGGTTTCGTTCTCGGGGATATTGCCGGTCGATGCCCACTGCGCCAGCGCCTTCACGGCTGCGGGGTAGTGGCTCCATGCCTTTGCGGCCATCGTAGCGCCCTGGTTACCCGTGATGTTCAGCGTGCCAGTCATGGTGTCGCGCGCGGCGTTGCGCAGAATGAAGGCCGGGTTGTATCCGGTGTAGATATGGGACAGGTAGCGGTTGACCGACCGCATTCCCTCCAGAATCGGGTGCATCTGGCCTTGGTTCAGCGGGCGCAACTGGCGGGCCAGCTTCTCGTCATGGATCTGGATGCGCACGGGCTGGCCGTCCACGTAGACAATCACCTCGTTGTCCTGCAGCGGCTTCACAAACTCGCGCACGGTTTCGCCGGCATCCACAATCTTTAGCTTGCCGATGGGGTCTTTGATGCTGGCAATGTAGTCCTCTGCCTTGGAGTAGCTGTAGAAGTCCTTCACCGCCACTCCATCGCGCTCCACCACAAACTTGCGGCGGTCGGTCTGGATTGTGTAGGTGGCGCTGCCATCGGTGCGGCCGTCGATCCACGCTTGCGCCTGGGCTGCGCTGTCAAAGGTGTTGACCTTCTTTCCGGATTTATACACGTCGAATGACTGGCCGGCGACATAGCGGCCCTTGGGCGGCATGCCCACGGTCCACAACTCGCTGTCAGGGTTTTGCAGGACCATCTTCAGCAGGGACTGGCGGGCCAGGTTGCGCTCGCCGGCTACAACAGCCAATTCGTAGTCGCGCTTCAGGTTCTCCAGAATGTGCTCGTCTCGCTCGCCGTGACCCATGGCTTTCTTGATCTTCGGGCCATATTCACCGGTGCCCTTGAGTGGCACATAGGATTTGTAGGCCTCGGTCAGAATCTCATGCGTCTCCTGGTCGATCAGGCCATAGGCCAACTTCATGTCGAGGGTGTCGCGGGCAATGCGGCGGGCCTTGGTAGCCAGATCCTGCAGCGCGCGGTCGTTGCGGTACTTTTCCAGAATGGCATTGGCTTCGGCGGTCGTCATGCCGGACCCGCCATCGGGGAATGCCGGGTTGATCTCTGCCACCTTGATGTTGCGCTCTTCCGCGTGCTGGGCGTGCAGTAGCTCGTCCAGTTGGCCAAGTGTGTGCCCGGACTTGGCGAGCTCGGCCATCAGCGGCTCGATCAACTTGTTGCGGCTGTCCTCCATTCGTGAGGCCACGCGCCCAGGGCGGTTGGTTTCCGCGCCGTAGTAGTCGGCATACTCAGGCAGCTTGCGGCCGATGCGCTTCTCGATGCGGTCCTGCACCTCGCGCACGCGGTTCATGTTGTTCTGCACGGCGGCTTGAATGCGGCGCAGCAGGCCCTGGTCAGGCGGTGTCAGGCCCTCGGGCTCCGGGTCTTTCACGGCGAAGCGGATGTCGCTGTTGGTGCTGTCGAAGTTGCCGTTGTTGCCGGTGGCGCTCTTTACCTGATTGGATTCAAACGCCACAAAAACATCAGACTTGCGCTTGTCGTTGATGTCGGCGGTGTCCACAACATTGCGGACAATCAACCCGTCATGCCCATTTGCCTTGGCGTATTCGGCTGCGGCCTGCACACTCACTGCGCCGGGAGGCAAATTACCAAACACCTTGGGTTTCCAGTCTTTCCATGGGACCGGGATGTTGTCGTTACGCTTTCCGAGTGCGTCAATGACAAGCGGATTTTTCAGGGAAACAAAGGCTTCCGTGATTGCGCCAGTCTTGGGTCCGCGCCACATGCCTCGCTGTGCGGTGTAGTCTTCTGCCGCCTTGCGGTCACTGATGAAGTAAATACCGCCGTTCTGCGCAATGAACTCACCAATGGCTTCTGGCGATGGGCTGCCGTGATACACCACCAGCGGCTTGCCTTCTGCGTCCACCACCTTGCTGTCACCAAACCACTTCTTGAAGGATTCGGTTTCGGTCTTTGATGGACCCGGGCGTGTAGATGCAGCAGTGACGGTAAATACGGGCTTGCTGGCATTCAAAATGCCATCCGTATCCAAAGCCGCATTCTGATTACGCTGTACCACATAGCCCCTGCGTGAGAGTGCCTCGTAGATTTTTCGAGCGTCTGCAGATACCGAATTGTCAGAAGTTACAGCGGGGGCTCCAATTTCAAACAGTTTGCGCAGGAGCCCATCGTAAAGGGCAACCCCATTTCCCTGTCCCCTCATGTTTTTTGGCATGCCAGATTCAGTGATTGAATATGTCCCGTCGTTGTTGGCTTCGGCTGAGACAAAAGCATTTCCGTCGCCGGGGATATAAGCTGTTGCCGAATAAATCGTCCCATCTTCGTCTTGATCGAAAGACACCTCTACGTTGGAAGGTGACTTTTCAGCAAAGCTCGATGCAAACAGGCCGGATTGCGGTGCTGCAGGCGTGTTGCCAAGCTCGGCCAGCACCTCGCCGGCGATCTCCATCACCCGGTTGTAGTCCGTCAGGTAGGGCGCAGACTTCTTGCCGTAGACCGTGCCGGCCAGCTTCTGCAGCAGGCGCAGCACGATGTTGTAGACGTTCTTGAAGGCCTTCGGGCTCTCTTTGTAGAGTGTGCGCCAGAAGGTTGGCTCCATAAAGGCATCGGACAGCACCTCTCCCATGAATTCCTCTTGCTTGCCGTCCGCGGTCTTCACATTCACGGCAATCGGGCTGCTCACGAAGTCGCGCTCGTATTTGGCCTCGTCCACGTACTTGGCCACGGCATCGGCCAACTTGTTGTAGAGGTCCGGGCGCTGGCCGCGCAGTTGGTGGGCGGTTTCGTGCCCCAACAGGGCCAGGTGTGGGCGATTTGACCGGGCACCCAGGAAAACAGCCTTGCCGGACAGCTTGAATGTCACGCCATTGAAGAAGTCATAGGCCGATGGTGCGCCGGGCTTCAGGTCAAAGCCAACGGGGCGCACGCCAAAGGCCTCACCAATTGCGGCCAGGTCTTCAGCATCGGGCAGGCGCACGGCTTGGAAGGGTTTGTCCTTCTCGGCGGGCAGGCCGTTGTGCCCGTCCAGTTTGCGCGTCAGGAGGTCGATGTCTGCTTTGGATTGAGCGTCGGTCAGTGCCGGCAGGGGCTTGGTGGTTGCTTCGATCTTGTCCCAGCCCGCATTGAAACGGATGTCGGCGTTGCTTGGGTCAAAATTGCCGTTGTTGCCGGTGGCGGATTTGATCTGCTCGGGGCGAAAGGCAACATACTCAGTCAACTCGGAAGCGTCGGCATTATCTGCAATTACGCCGTCATATCCGTTCTGCTCAAGAATTTTTGTCAGCTTCACGCCAAAGTCTATAACATCGCCCATTGCGGCGTTTTTGTTTAGCGCATAGCTCAAAGCATTGGCGGTCAAAAATAAATCTTCACCAAAATCACCATTAGCAATTTCTTTCAACTTCCTCGCCTGGTCTTGGTCTAGGCCATTCAATTTCAGAATGCTTTTTGCGGCGTTGATCGGGTCAAAGCCGTCAATCATGAAGGGCCTCTGAATGCTCATGTAGAGCGGCATCACGTTTGCACCAAAGTCTTCTGCGCGCCAATCCTCTGCACTCGCATAGAAGCCATTGCCGTAATACCCATCATTTAGGCTGTTTGGGCTTGGAGGGCTACTCCTATCGAACACGGTGAATTTATTGTTCGTCCCGTGATACACCACTAACGGCTTACCATCCTCGTCCACCACCTTGCTGCCGCCAAACCAGCGGCGGAACTCTGGTGTATCGGTCTTGTCCTTGGCTGCAAACGCTGCGTCATCAACCTTTTTGATACCCGAATAGGTCACGCCCGCGGGCTTGCGGATGATGCTCTCAACCTTCCAGCCATCCTTGTCGCTTTTTGAAGCAACCAGTACCTCATTCCCATTTTTGTCGAGTGCTTGCGCCAATCCTGGTGCGCCGTATCCGGTCAAGTTGTAGGTTTCGCCTTCAAACTCTACCGGCTTCGGATCTTTGGGCTGTGAACTGAACTGTTTCAGGTCGCGCTTGCGGTCGGACGCAATGTAGGTGTTCACGCGCCGGCCGCGCACCTCGTCGGCTTGCTGCTCGGCAAATGACACTTGCGCCTTGTACCAGTCGGCCACTTTCTTGGCGCGCTCCAGCTTCTCGGTTCCGATGTCACGACTTGCCAGTTTGGCCTTGGCATCGCGCTGGCTTTCGAGGTTGCTCTTCGTCCACTCACCAGACTTGCCAAGGGTCGTTATTGCCTGCATCAGTGCGTCGGGCGACAAGGCCATGGCCAACTTGGCAGAATTCTCGGCAGCGGCGGCATCAGCCGTCTCATAGGTCCGCCATGTCGCACCAGTCCCGATCTCTAGAATCCAATGCGTCTCATGAACGATGCTCTTGCGAATGCGCAGGTCGATGTTACCGACCTTGAATTCGTAGTTGCCAAGGATTGAACCTTTTTCCAGCGCAGCCTTGATGGCTCGGGCATAGCCGGATGCGTCCAGCACCTGCTTGCTCATGGGCCCGGGCTTGGCTGGTGATGTCGGCATCTTCGGCTTTTCGCCGCGCTCCATCTCCAGCATGGCGCTCCATGCGTCCAGCGCCTTGCCGGCATCTTCCTTCTTCTCCAGGTACTTGGCGTATTCCTCGGTGTACTTGGCGTCGGCTGCAGCCATGGCGGCCTTGAAGTCTTGGGCGGTGCCCGACTCTTTGCCCACCGTCACGCTGTCGGCGTTGGCATCCTTGGCAAACTTGATCAGAGATTCAGCGGCCGCCATGTCGCGGGCGTAGTTCTCCATGAAGTTCTTGGCCTGACTCTTGGCCAGCACCACGCCACGGGTTTCGGCGTCCAGCAGGTCAACCTCGCGCTCGGCCTCCAGCTTCAGCTTGAAAACCGGGTTGCCGGTGGATTGGGCCATGAACTCGGCGTACTGGTTGGCGTCTCCCTCGTTTTCGTCGGTGGAATCCATGTCCGTCTTGCGGAATTCCTCGATGGCCTTGGATTTGCGCTCCAGCACCTGCCACATCACGGCGTCGGATGTTCCGTTGGTCGAGTAGGCGGTGATGCTCACCGTGAATCCATCGGGGTCACGCTGGTACAGCATGTTGCCCTGCCGGATGATCCGGCCCTCGCGCTGCTCCACGTCAGAAGGCCTCCATGGCGCGTCCATGTGGTGCAGGCCGACAAGGCGCTTCTGGGCGTTGGTGCCCGCGCCCATCTTGGCCGATGATCCCAGCAACACCCGGATCTCGCCATCGTTCACGGCTTGGAACAGTTTCGCCTTCTGCTCTGGCGTGTTGTAGTCGTGAATGAATGCGATCTCGCGCTCGGGGATGCCCTTTTCTGTCAGCAACTGGCGCAGGTCGTCATAGACTGAAAAGCCCACGTCGGCTGTGGTCATGGTCGCTTCCACGTCCTCCAGCCCGCCCAGGTAGGCTGCGATCTTGTCCGCCACCTCTGGATTGGTTTGCGGGTTCTCCATAATGTCTTCTGCAAGCGACTCGATGTAGCGCCATTGCTGCACGAATGTGCCTTGAGCCTCTACGCGGGCCCTGATGCGCTTCGCCTCAGTGGGGCCGACAATCTTGTCCAGGCTGTTGCGGACAAAAGCCTTGGCATTCTTCAGCGCAGTCTTGGCTGGGGTGGACAGGTCGCAGAAAACCATCTGCGCGCCCTTGTCGGCATCCCACTTGTCGTAGATCGTCTTGATGCGCTCGGCTGCGCGCGCCACCTTGCCGTTTTCGTCGCGCGGCGCGGTGGGGTCCACAATGCGGATGTCCAGCGACATCTTGCGGGCGTCGGTCAGCACGTGCAGCGGGTTATCGATCTTGGCGTATTCCTTGTTGCTCTTGTTCTGCTCGATGGCGTTCATTCGAGCGACAAGGTAGTCCATGTACTGGCTCTGGGCGGAGGTAATGGGTCCAGCGTCCAGTTGGCGCTTCCCGCCTTCGACCTTGGGCACCGGGAATTCTGTCCGCTCGTTGGTGCCAAGCATCTTGTTCTTGGCCTTCACGTCGTCGGAGTACATGCGCTTGAGGTCATCCATGCTGATGACATCCGCGAATGACTCGTAAATCTGCTTCAGGGCGCTCAAGTTGTTCAGGCCGGCCAGCACGCGGCGGGGCTTGAGTTTCTGGGTCGCCGTGTATTCCAGCTTGTTCTCGGTGCGGGCATAGGCACCGGACCACGCATCAAAGTTGGCCTGGTTGCGCTCGGTCAGGTCTTTGAATGCCAGGTACTTCATCATCGTGTAAAGCTCCACAAGGGAGTTTGACACTGGCGTACCCGTCGCGCCGGCCACGGCACCACCTCGGGACTGAATGCCCCGGATCTTGATATACAGGTCGAATGCCTTTTTGCTGCCGTTGGGGTCATTCATGCCGACGACATGCTCGCCGGCAGAGGAATACTCCAGGTTCTTGAATTCGTGCATCTCGTCCACGGCCAGATAGTCGATGCCCATGGATTCCAGGTCGATGCCGATCTCGTCCTTCTTGGCGTCCATCAACTCTTTCAGCTTGAACTGGTACTTCTGCAGTTTTTCCTGAATCTGCGTGACAGTGCGGCCGCTTTCCTTTTTGGCCTTCATCTCGTTGAGCACATCCTGCAGTTCGGTGATGTTCTCATTGACGATGCGTTGCTGGTCTTCCATCGGTGCCGGGATGAAGCCCAGCGAGCTATGGCCGATGATCACAGCGTCATAGTCGCCCGTCGCAATGCGGGAAAACATGCGGCGGCGGTTCTTCAGCGAAAAGTCATCCGGGGTGGCTGCAAGGATCTTGGCACCCGGGTACATCACGTAGAACTCTTTCGCCCACTGCGTCACCAAATGGTTGGGGACTACGATCATGGGCTTGCGGGACAGGCCCAGGCGCTTGCGCTCCTTCACTGCCGTCACGATGGTGAACGTCTTGCCCGCCCCAACAACGTGGTCCAGCAACACGCCGTCATCCTGAATCATGCGCCAAGCGGCATTCTTTTGGGTGGTGCGCAGCACGATTGACGGGCTGGCCCCCACGGTCTTCAGGTACTTGTTGCCGTCGTACTTGCGCGGGATGTGGGTGTTCATCTTCTCGTTGAAGGCATCCACAATCGCATTCATGCGGTCATCGTTGGCGTAGGCCCACTCTTCAAACACCTTGGTCATGCGCTCGGCCAGCAGGTTCACCTCTTTGGTGGCCGCCTCGTTCTTGACTCGTTTCCCATCAGAAGACTCAACCCAGATTGTGATGCTCTTGCCGCTGGCGGCTGAGTTGAAGATGTCGGTCACAGTCTTGATGCCCGACTTGAACTGTGCGCCGAATTCAGTCTCACGCAATGCGCCACCGTTCGCCAAGATCATGCCCTGCGAGGCGATGATGTTCACGCGCGGCTTTTGCACACCGATGTCCGTCAGGAACTGCTCGAACACCGATTCAGGCATCCATGAGCCCCGAATGCTGGGCTTCACGTTGTCGCGGGTCTTCGGCTCGGGCTGCACAGCCTCCAGCGCCTTGATGTTTTCCTTCAGGCCATTGGTCCGGGCAATTTCCAGTTTGCGCTTGACGTTGCCAGACAGGTAGTTGTCCGCGTCCGTGTACTCGTTGGTGTCCGGGTCAAAGAAAATCGAGGGGCTTTCGCCGGAAGACAGTTCATTGATGACTTCGACCTTGCTCTTTTTGGTCAGCTTGGCGATGTACTCAATGTCCAGTTTCCCGCGCTCGGACATGCTGATTTGCAGGCCGTCATGCGCGTTCTTGGCGCTGGTGATCTCTTTGTAGGGGAAGTTCACGCGCTGCCTGAAAATGTCCGACTTGCCGGCGCTGGCTTTGGCCTTCCCATTCTTGGGCTTGAATCCGGTTTCCAGACCCGATTCCACACCAACATCACCGTCCAGCAGGTTTGCATTTGCCGGATCGCTCACGTACCCGTGCTTGGCCACGTAGGCGTCGTACTCGGCGTTCAATTGCGTGCGCAGGGACTCCATGCTGGGTGCGCTCTGCATTTCGGCTGCGATCAGCCTCAAAGCCGTGTTGCGCAGTCCCAGCAAGCCCTTCAGGCTCTGGTATCCATCTTCGCCCAACTTCTTGCGCTGCAATGATGCGGTGATTTCTTTCAGTTGCTCGTTGTGGGACCACTGGTAAGCGGGCGCGTCCAGGCTATCGCGGATGTCGTAAACAGCCTGCTCGGCCTTGGTCGGCTTGGGGCGCTTCTCGCCCTTGGCCGTGTAGGCAATGGCTGTCGCTTCCACAAACTCTGTGGCTGCGGCTTTGAAGTCCTTGCCATCACGCAGCGCCTTGGCCGCGCGCTCCACGTCCTGCCATTGCTCGGCCCCATCCTTCCAAAGCGTCTCGGGCGTCACTTCCTTGATGACGGCATTGCCCGCCTCGTCATCCATGTCGCGCTTCAGGATCTTGCCAGCCTCGTCGAGCATCACGCCACCAATGGGCATGTCGCTCTGCTTGATCATCACGGCCGCAACATCCTGGTCAGCGTTGGTCGGCTTGGCCACGTCCTTCAGGTCGGCCCACTTGTTGGCCACAAGGTCAGATATGGCTTTCGTCAGGTCGCGGCCATCGCCGTGTACCGTGTACTCACCTTCGCCTCGGCCGGCGTACATGGTGCCGTCCATCGCAGAGCGGCCCAGAATGTTCTCGGGGTTGGCTTGGTAGTAGCGGTTGACCCGCATTTCCACGCCGTCCACCGTGATCTTGCCATCGGTGTCCAGCCATGCGGTATCGGTCGCCTTCTCGCCCTCGCGCAGCTTCTGCAGGAAGAGAACGTCGGTCACCACATCGGTGCCGGCATTGGCCTTGAATGCGTCGTTCGGCAGGCGGAATGCGCCCAAGAACTTGAAGCTCTTCGCCAGGTGGTCGCGCGCCTCGGGGTTGGCGGTGTCCAGAAAGCGGTGCGTCACCACCATGGCCATCACACCACCGGGGCGCAGGTGCTCTCCGGTCTTGGCAATGATGTAGTTGTGGATCTTCATCTGCGGGATATGCGCATAGGCGGGCACATCGCTCTTGATGGTCAGGCTTCCAAATGGCGGGTTGCCAATGGCAAGGTCAAATGCACCTTTGGCAAACGGTACGGACTCAAACCCGGTCCCGGCATGGATTGCCGCCTCGGGGTAGATCAGCTTCGCCAATTGCCCGGTGATGGTGTCCAGTTCAGCGCCATGCCACTCGGTAGACGCGGCCAGGTTCGGCGGCTGCAGGCCGATGAAGTTGCCGATGCCCGATGTCGGCTCCAGCGCGCGGCCACCGGTAAATCCAAAATGGGAGACTGCTCCCCACATGGCTTTCACGATCTCGGGCGCGGTGTAGTGGGCGGCCGTCGTGGATCGCTGCAGGGCAATCCAGTCTTCGCCCTTGTCGCCGTTCACCAGAAGTGGGGCCTTGCCGTTGGTGCCCAGCAATTCAGCCCGGGCTTCAATCCACTGCTTGCCGGTGGTGTTGGGGTCGATCAGTTCGCGCAGCCCGCCCCATCCAACAAACTTGGCCATGGTCGCTTGCTCGGCTGGTGTCGCGGCGCGGTCCTCTTTCTGGATCTGGCGCAGCGTCCGGATGGCCGCCATGTTGTTGCGCAGCTTCTCGCCCTTGGTGCCTTCGCCGATCTTGTCTTCATCGGTGATCTGGAAGTTGCCGATGCCACCCAGGGGCAACTGGTTGGGAGAATCGTCCTTGCGGTTCAGCGGTCCGTTGTCGAGCGGTCGTACTTCGGCGGTGGGGCCATGCAAAACAGGCTTTTCGCCTCGTCCCACGCCTGTTCTTCGCTTACTCCCACTGCGATTTGCGCGTCCATCTCCATTCGTGTCAGGGTCGCGCACGCTCTCGCCTGCCTCAGAAGCCACGTCCTGGGCAAGCTCTGGATTTCCTTTCGGTAGTTCGTTGTCCAGTGGTTCAACGTAATCTGCGTCATTTCCTGTGGTGTCATTAGCTTTCTCCTGAGCCTTTGGCTCTTCTGACTGGTCGTTGCTGGCCTGAAGCTCTTCCATCGTTTCAAAGCCTGCAACCTCTTTCTTTGGGGTCACGGGCTTGTCCTTGTGGCGGCCGGCAGTGGCAATGTACGCGCCCTGAAGCGTGTCAAACGGGATCGAATCCGCCGTTTCCCGGTCGATGTTCTGGCCGATGAAGTCGCGCACGTAGTTGACGGCCTGCTTGAACTTGACCTGTCCAAGCTCCATCGCGCCATCAAACAGTTCAATCATGATGGGAAGTAGCTGCTGCTCTTCCTCGGGCGTCCAGTTGGCGCGGGTGTTCTTGGATGCTAGCGCGGCCAGCTTGCCCACTGCGGCCAGCATCTTGGCTTTGGCTGCTCGCTCTTTGTCGGTCAGGGCGTCTTTTTGCTCCGGGCTTGCTGTTGGCGCTACTTCTTCTTTGCCTGCATCGGGTTGAACAGTGGCGGCCTGCTCGGGCTGGGCATCGGCTTTTTGGACCACTTCTTCTGCGCTTGCGGGCTTCCCGCTGGTATCGTTGTTGTTGCCATTGATAATCTCCGTATCGGTGAATCTCTTGATTACCTGCTCGTCAGTCACAACACCCTCGGCACCGAATGATGCAGGTAATTTTTCTCCATCCGTATGGATGCTCACTGCCACAACCTTTGCAGGATCAGACTTGTTGCGGATAATTTTTAGTGTTGCTGGCTTGCCGTCAGCATCTATAACGCGATGTTTAGTCACGATTTCCTGAGATTCTGGCTTTGCCACGATGTCCCATCGCCCACCATTGCCCTGTACAGCTCGGTGCGTGTCCTTCAATCCGTTCTTGGTAATGAAGTCCTTAGCTTTCACGCCATCGTTGAACCAGGCTTTGCCGGCTGCGATGCGCTCTATGGCCTTTGCGCGCTTGGTGTCCACGCCAAACAGGTGATCGAGGTCGGCCTTGGCGCTTCCAAGGCTGGCGGGGCCTACTTTTTTTCCTGTCTTTGAAGGCTTGGCATTCAGTCCAGATTCATCGGCTGCAATCTTGGCTCGAATAGCATCATCACCCTTGAGAATGCGGACCTGCGAATTCTTGACTCCATTGCCGATGTCTTCGGCATCACTCTCGGCTGCGATCCCGCCTTCAACTCCTTGGGTTACTGTGTGAGGCTTGCCATCAATCAGTACCTTGTCGCCCATCTTGATGTCGGTGGGCGGCAGTGGCTTGTCGGCTGCATCGCTTCCCGTTGGCGCTGGCGTTTGATCTGGCGCGGCTTTGGCTGAATGCTGGGCTTCCAGCAAGTCATTGATGCGGGACATGGCGGCGTTGCCAATTCCACCCTTTGTCAAACCCTCGATCCGGGCGACGATCTGCTCGCGAGATTTTCCTGCGGACACGCCATCTTTAATGGCTTTGACCACCATCTTCTTCAAAAGTTTTTGGTCGTCTATGCTGATTTCATCGTTAGGACCGTCGGCGCGTGCTGGCCCTTCAACTGCACCGATTAAGACAGCCCATTCGTCGTCTGTGAGCTGATTAACCGGCTTTGCTGTCACCTTGGCCACCGGCTCTGCGACATCCTGCGCGGACTTTACTGCTGGGGCTTGCGCTTCTGGCTGTTTCGCTTCTGCTTGCTGGGCTTGATCGGCTTGAGTGCCATTGATTTCTCCGGTTGGTTGAGTGGGTAACTCTGGTTGCGCGGCAGTGGCTGGCTGCGATGCACTTCCTTTTACTGCATCTGCAATCTTTGCATCAATCGCCTTACGCTCGGCTGATCCGATTTTCGTCTTGGCACGTTGCTCAAGCATGGCGCGCACGGTATCGGCAACAGTTTTGTTCGGCGGTACCCATGCCGTGCCATTGGACTGGTTGTTGATCAGAACAGAGGACGCAGGCACCAGCTTGCCATCTTTTGTGACAACCATAGTCAGCGGGTTTGTATCGTCCGAGCCTTTTCTGACCTCATACGTGAAAGCGCCGATGTCTGCAGTCGGGTCGAGTAGGTTGGACCCTTTCTTGTGCTGATCCACGCGGATGCGGTAGCCGTCTTGGCCATCAATGAAGCCGGAATTCTGGTTGGCCTCTGGTGTCGCAGCAACTTCCGCACTCTTCACCCGGGCATTGATCTCGCGCTCTACCTTGCGGCGCTCCTTGACCAACATCTGGCTCCATCCGCCATTGCTCTTCGCCTGGTCAGCTATGTACTTCAGGCGCTCGCGCAGGGCGGGCTCGTCCATTTCCTTCAGGTTTGGCGGCTTTGGCGCTTCGGCGGCTGGTGCTGCTACCGGTGCTTGCTCCGGGGTAGCGGGCTGCTCCGGGGTTGCGATTGGGTTGTCGGCATGCTTGTCGGCTGCGCTGGCTAGTGCATTGGTCAGGGGTGTGCCCGGGTCTTTCTGCTCCACCGGGGTGATGCTGATGCTGCCATCGGGACCGGTCACCGCGTTGTACGTGACGCCATCGTCGCCAACGATCTGCACGGGCATGGCCTGGGTGACGCCTGCCGCCGTCGCGGTGGCGCGCTCCAGTGGGCCAGAAGCTGGAGCGGGGGCTGCGGGCGCTGCTTGCTGCTCTGGTGCCGCCTGAATGTTGGGCACAGGTGCGGGCGCTGGCTGGCCGGTTGCCAATGCGTTGGCGCGGCGCTGGTCCAGCACTTCCTTGCCGCCAGATACGATTGCTCCCGGGCCAGATCCGATGCCCGTCTCAACAATGGTCTGTCCGACATCTTTCAGTGCCGGCCGGTTGTCATATTTCCCGGCCTGCAGGTTGGTTGCGATCTTGGGGGCAACCTCTTCGCCTTGTTCTCCAGCGGCCTCGATGCCAAATGCCTTGAGCCCGGCCACGGCGGCATTGCGAGGCGCTGCTTTGGTCGCACCCTGCACCAATACCTTTTCAATGCCGGTTTTGCCGCTCACAGCGCCAGCCACACCGCCCACGGCGGCCACCACGCGCGAGTCTGCCAGTGCCATCGCCTCGGCTTCAGGTTCAGACTTACCCTGAGCCATCAGGGTGCGCTTGATGTCTTGGAAGGCTTCGCCACGCGCGCCGCCAGCGTTCATCACGGCATTGACACCTGCTGCCGCCGTCGTTGCGGTGCCTGCTGCCTTGGCCACTGTCGCACCACGGGCCAGTGCTGCAGCCTGGGCTACTTTGGCTGCGCCAATGCCCGGGATCATGCTGGGCAGGTTCGTCGTGACAAACCGAGCGGCCAGTCCGGGGTCGCTGAAATACTGCTTTGACGCCTCTACGATCTGGGCGACAACTCCGTCATTGCCAGCCACATCAATTGCCTTGTTGGCGGTATCCATGCGCTGCTGCAGGGATGCAGACTGCTTTTCACGCCACGCCTTGGCATTGTCATCAAAGAACCCCGCCACCGATCCCTCGGGGGCAATCAGGCTTGGTATCGCGCCAAGCATTGTGTTCACGCCTTCGGCAAGCTGAACTCCCGTGTCGCCGGCTACCTCGCCCCACGTTCTGGTGGCTGGCTTCTCGGGCGGCGTGTCGGTGAAGTCATCCGGCGTAAGCGCCATCGCTCCGGGTTTGGCGGTCGGCGGTGCGTCTGCAAAGTCATCAGCCGTCAGCCCCTGGGGCTTGCCCGCGCGCCCGGCCACGCTGCGCGCGTAGGCTGCAGTCGTGATACTGCCATCGTTCGTGCTCGGGATGCGCCCAGCCTTCAGGTCGGGGTGCCCATACCCAGCATGGTAGCCGGCCGCCAACAGTTCGGGGTCTTTGGTGCCCAACGTGGTCTGGCCGTGCTTCAGGTAGCGCAGGCCGGCTTCCATGTTGTTGAACTGGTCGTCTTGCCCGTCTTCCGAGCCCATCATCTGCCGGTAGGTGCCCGGCATCACCTGAAAGCCGCCTCGCGCGCCCTTGGTGCTGGTGGACGGATTGCGTCCGCTACTCGATTCTTGTGACCAAATGGACAATGCAAGGTCAGGATCTACGCCAAGCTCAGTAGCCCGGCGCACCACGTCATTGGCGGTCGGGGTTCTGAGTGGGGCCCTTACTGTGGGCCTGACCGATGTGAAGTCATCGGCGGTTGCTTGGGGAGGGGAACCGAAAAGGGGATTTTGAGCCACGTCGCAACCTCATTGAATCGTTGGTGCGATTCTATCTGGGTTGGACGTGAATTGAAACCACGGGCAGGCAAGTGGAAAACCGCCCGTGGTCGGACCCTTACTGGCCCAAAAGCTGCTTCAAGATGCGCGGCGCGTTGTTGCCAAACCGGTCGAGCACCTGCTGCTCCAGGCTTTTTCGCAGCGTTTCCTTCTGCTCAAGGTATTTGGCCATGGCCTGCTGGTCACCGGATCTTGCTGCAGCAATGTAGACCTGCTCGGCCTTTTTGAACTGCTCGGCCATCGGGGCAACGGCCGCCATATTGTCAGCCTCGATCTTGTCCAGTGTGCTCATGGGCTTTGGCGCTGTCGGCGTATTGGGCTGCGCTGGAGCGGGCGCGGGGGCTGGCGCTGCCGGCATACCCGTTGCCGCTACTGCTGCCGGCGTCGGCGCTGCTGGTTTTGCCGGTGCTGGGGCAGGTGCTGCGCCGGCATTCCCGGGTACTTCCACATTGATTGGCGCGTAGCTTCCATCAGGCATGAGGTGGTAAGGCTTGCCGTCGCGCTTGTTCCACTTCACGGGCAGGTCTTTACTGTAGGGGACCGGCTTGTCCGAGATGGCCACGGCCGGCGCGGCCGGTGATGCGGGTTTGCCTGGTGCTGCAGCCTTGGGGCTATCAGCGATGGCAGACATTGCGCTGTCAATGCGCTTGCGCTGCTCTTCTGGCGTCGCCCGGCTGAATGTCGGGTCTGACTTCATCAGTTCAGTGCCGATGATGGCCCGGCGCTCGGCGGGGTCTGTCATCTTCTTGTACTCTCCGGCCTTCAAGAGAATCGGGACCATGCCCTTGATTTCTTCTTCGGTGTGGCCGGTCGCCCGCAAAATCTCGATCTTGGCATCGACCGCCGCCTTTTCCTTGACCCCAAGGTTTGCGGTTTCCAGTTGGTCCTTGAGCGTGAGCATGGACAGCGCATTCTGATTCTTGCGCTGGTCGCGCTTGTCCGCCCGGTCCTCGATCATGGTCTGCTTGGCCATGTCGCGGTTGAAGTCGGCGTCTTTCTCCATCTTCTTCAGCTTGAACTCGGTGCCAGCTTTCACCGCGGCATCGCGCTGCTTCATGCCGTGCTCGAAAAGCGCCTGTGGATTGTTCGCGTAACCCATCTGCATGATCTGGTCTTGCGTCATCTCCATTTTTGTCTCTTTGCCGGTCTTCTGGTCTTTCAGGGTGATGACCCCGACCTGTGAACCGTCAGACTTCGTGATGATTTCGTGGCTCTTGTAATCCACGCCATCATTGATGTGCTTGGTGTAGAACTGGCCGGCATTGCCAATCAGGGCGTCGAAGTCCGGCGACATCGCCATCTTCTGCCAGTCCTTCATGACAGCCTTGCCCTGCTGGGAGTTGCCGTACTCTCCCCACTTCTGGGCCATCTCCGGGTTTCCTTGCGCCAGGTATTCCTCCTGGATGCGCGGGACCACGTTCTTGGCGAAGTGATCAGGTCCAGACAGCCCGCCTGCGTTCTTCGCGGCCTGCGCGCGCGTGTCGTAGGCGTTGGACCCGTTGTAGAACTTTCCGGCCTGCACACCCGTCGTAGCGGCCACGCCCTGCGGGGTAGCTGCCTGTGCCGGTGCCGGCTGCACCACGCTGTCGGGCTTCGCGCCAAAGTCTGCTGGCGCTGCCGGCGTCTGGGTCGATACCGATGGTGGCGCAGCATAGGTGCCCGATGCGGTCGCTGCTCCGGCTGGGTCTGGGTTGGCCGTGGGTGCCAATTCTGTGCCAGTGGCCGTGCCTGTGCGCACCGGTGATACCGTCGCCCCGGTTTCAGGGTCTTGGTAGGCCTCGCCCGCCTTGGCTGGGCCGGTTTCTACCTTCGATGCCTGCCCGGCTTCTGCAACCTGCTCGTTGGCCCGCTTTTCAGCAATGCCCTGCTGGATGATGTCGCGGATGCGTTTCTGGTTCTGGAACTTGTCGATCTTCTCCACCAGCGACAAGCCACGATCAACCCCGTCAGATACGCCACCGGCGAATGCTCCAAAATTAAAGCCCATGATTCACCACCTTTGCGTAATCGACCATCTTGTACCCGTCGCGCCACTCGCTCACGGCTTCAGGGATGACCTTTTCGACCTCTTGCGCCAGCACGCCAATCTGCATGCCATGGCCAAGCTCTTCCTGAAATTCAGGCTTGAACTCATAGCGGTAGAGCGCAATGCCGCTGTCCAGCGATCCAATTTTCTGGATGTTGGTCTTCAGGCGCTCGTCCGATGCCATCAGTGCCGGGCCATACTTCATTGCACCCACGCCAACGGTCCCGATCAGATTCCCAAGGCCGGCAGAGCTCGTCGCATTGGCCTGCTGCTGGGCATTCCATGCGCTCAACTGGTTGCCATACAACTGGTTTAGCATGCTGCCGGCGCTGCTGTTGGCCCCGATGTTTCCGCTGAATCCCTGGTTCATGCCCGCCTGGTTGGCGTAGAAGTTGGCATTGCCGCTGGCGTTGTTGCCTACGGCTGAATTCCCGGCGTTGGTCCCGATGCCATAAGCGGCTGCCGTGCTCGATGCCAAACCCTTGCCCATGTTCACGGCATCGGCAGTCAGCGCCAAACCCTTGTCGCGCACCACCTGTCGGGCGTTGTTCTGGGCACCGGCTGCGGCCAGCGCCGTGTTGGTATCCTGCGTGCGATCAATCCCGGCAAAGCGCCCAGAATCCGGCGATACGCCCATGGCGGCCATCTGGCGCTGGTTGGTCTGCCGTGCGATATTGGAACTGGCCAGCACGTCGGCCTTGGCGGTCGCTGCTGCGTCTTCCTGCTTGGCAGGTGTCGCGTAATCCTTGGCAGTCTGGGCAAAGCTGTCTTCCAGTGGCTGGAAGGTGTTCAGCGTGCGCGCGCGGTCCTGCTGCGCCCATGTGTTGGCCTGGTCCTGCGTCGCAAGCTGCTGGTTGATGACCTTGGTGTTCAGTTCATCGGTCGTGGCCTGCCGGACATTGCCTTGGGCAAACTGGTCTTTGGCAAAGCCAAGCCACTCCTTGCCAAGCTCCACGTTCTCCATGGCAGCTTTGCCAATGTTTGGATCTGGCGCTGGTGCGCTACCGCCTCCGCCCTTGCCACCATAAAGGCGCATCTGCCCAGCACCATGCCGCCCGCTGCGGGGTTGGAATGCGTCGCTGTCAAGGTCGGGAATGCCGAGTAAATGGAATGCTGTGCTCATGGGCTTCTCCCAATAAATCGGCAGTTCTTTTTCTGTAGGCCGAGCGAAATAAGGTCTTCACCATTCGGGCCGGCCTGGGGGTGGTATCCCTCCCGAACGAATCCGATGTTTTCATCAAACGCGAGCGCCTGCTCGTTGCTTGCCACCACCAAACCAGTCAGCCGCAACAGGCCAAGTTGGGTGAATGGGTATGCAAAGGCCGCCAGCAACAGTGATTTGGTCATCCATGCCCGCGTTCCGTCGCTTGCAATGTGCATGCAGGCATCGGTCTTGCTGAAGGTGTCAAACACCACCACGGCCGCTATCTGGCCATCACGCTCCAGCCCAATGGTCTTTGCATCGTCCCGAAAAATGACGCCAATCCGCTCCTGCGCCCACGGCAGGTGACGATCTTCGCAGCCATAAATCACTTCGGACATGCTCGTCCCGGTTCAAATAAGGCACCATTGTAAGGTTTCAGCACCGCTTGCGCCACTTCAAACCTCCGGGATGGTCGCATTACCCAGAAGGTTCGATATGCGCTTCAGGGCGGCTGAGATGGTGGCAACGTCTGACTGCAGGGCGTTGAATTGCGCCTGCGTCGGTGCTGCTGTGACCTGGGTGGACTTCAGCTTGATGCTGGCCAGTGCCTGCAATTCGCCCCGGCGTACTGCTGACAGGCTCTTGTCGGCGTCGCCACGCTCGCCAGTCAACTTCTCCACCTTTTCGCGGATGCGCTCGAAGTCTGACATCAACTTGCGCGCCTGGGCACCGTCCGAACTGACTGCATCGCCGCGTGCCATCACTGCACCTCGTTCAGTTCACGGGCCGATGTCGCCAGCACCACGCGCTCAATCTCCGCCGTTCCGTTCACTTGGACCTCCCACGCCCGGGCCAACTTTGGCTGCAGGCGCTTCACTTCCCCGATCTGGTTGACAGTTCGCAGCAACTGGTCGTCAGCGTACACCCGCACCGATGCATACTTGGCTTCCGGTAGGGCCTGCATGCCGTCACCGTTCAGCGAAAACTCGTTGAACTCCATGCCGTCGATCTCTGCGTTGAAGCCTGCGGTGAACAAGGCCGCGTTGGATGCCACAATCGCCGCGGTCGCTGCGTCGCTGGCCGCCTGCTCTTCCGCTGTCATGGACTTGCTGCCCTCCACCAGCACGGCACCGAACGAAACCGGATCAGGGAAAACCACCCGCTTGGATGTCCACGTCATGACCTCATTTGTCTGGCCCAGGGCGTCCCACTCGTACACAGTGTCGCCCACAAGGTAGAACAGGGAACCGGTGGGCAGGTCGTAGTAGAAGGCGTCGGGGGCCACGGTCGCGCGCAGCACAAACGGCTGCTGGCCGGTCAGGTCAATGATGCGAGTGCCCTTGGTGATCGATCCGTCCGCTTCAACATGGCTGAAGCTGGCAAAGTACCGCCCCGCGAATTGCCCGCCGATCAGCGTTGCCGGCGACAACTGTTGCCACTTCGGGCGGGTGTAGAGCGTATCAGTCACCACTGTGGCATTGCCGCCAGACACGACGACAAGCCCGTCATTGCTGGGATATGCCACGGAATACCCGAGATCCACCAGCCCGCGGCCATTGATGCACGGCAGGTTGACCTCGATCTTTTCCTCGATCATGTTCTCCGGCGCGCTGCCGGTCACCACGTAGGGGTAGCCACTGGTCCCGGCCACTATGGTGTTGCCGTAGCCGCCCAGCCCGACAATGGTGAATGGCGAAGTCAGGCGGTACTTCTGCGGCCAGGCGTGCGGCCTGTAGGGCTCGCTGAAGCATAGTTGCTTGCCGCTGAATCCGGCCATCATGCCGTTGGGCAATGAGATCAACCCTGCAAGGTCGGCAGGTGGTGTGTCGTAGTCTTTCGACGGGATCACATCTTGGAAGTCGGTCGGCGTGTGCGTGTCCACGTAGTTTGATGTCGAAGCCGTGCGCTCTTCGATCAGGAACAGGTCGGTCCCGTTCTGGCTGCTGCTCTGTGAGCGGTAGATGCGCTGCTTGGTGATCCCGCGCCCGGTCGGCACAGCCGGGAAGCCGGTCAGCGTGACAGTGATGCCCGATTGCCAAGCCACCTCTGCCGTCAGTGGCGATGGCTGGCTCTCTTCGCCAAACGATGTCACGTAGGTGAAGGCATACAGCCTGGTCGTCACGTCGCCTGAGCCCACGCCCGCCGTTGATACCGATAATGCCGCTGTTGGCCCGGCCAGCGCCAAGCCGTAGACCGTCGAGCCCACCAACATCTTGGGGGCCCCGTCACCGGTGTAGTACAGCCGGTCAGTGGCCACGGGCCCAGGCACCGCATTGACCACCGATGTCCAGGAGAGCCATGTGCTGCCGAATTTGTAGATTGTCTGGATTCCAGTCAATCCGGTGAAGACGTGCTCAACCCGGGCTTTCCTGATGGGCGTCAGCCCGCCGTCGTCCAGCCGCACATTCTCGGAATGCTGCGATCCGGTGTCGGGCAACAGGCGAGAAAGCAGGCGCGGGATTTCGCCAGAGAATTGAGCAAGTCGGAGTTTTGCCACGTCAGGCCTTGATCTCGGTGATGGTGATCGAGGAAATGAGCACGCCGCCCATGAGTCGTGCGCCTGCAGACCCATTGATGGTCATGGTGACGGCACCCGAAGGGCCAACACGGACCCTGAACGTCGTCGCGCTTGTCGTGCCCGCTACCATCCGGTGCTTCATCACGACTTGGGTCACAGCATTGGCAACCCCCATGCTTGATACAGCGCCAGAGCATAGGGCATTGGCCGTCGAGTCCTGAAACAGCGCAGCCATGTTGGTGACGCCCGTATTGTTGGCCAGGTGCAGCACAACCGTGATGTCCAGCAAGTTGGATGCGTTGGTCGGCGTGATCGTTGCCGTGATGAACTCAGTCCCCTCAGTAATCTGGGGGATGGTGTCATCGAATGGAATCACGACAACACTACTTCCCAGCGCACCGCTTTGGTTGTTCGCAACCTGCACCACGTCGCCGGATAGTTTCAAGGCCGCCGCTGCCGATGCTGCTGCTGCTGCCGCTGTAACGACATCAAGCTCCGCCTGAGTGGCCAAGTCGGCCTCCGTCATCGCTGCTGCAATTTTGGTCAATGGCATACGTTCTTTCGTTAAATCTTCAGGCCGGCAGACTTCAGCCACGAAACAAACAAGTACCCGATGCTGGCGATTGAAAACCAGACAAGGCTCGTCATGCTCTTCTCAATGATGGCTTGGCGAAGTTCAATGCTCTGCGCCTCTTTCTTGATAGCCATCCTCACCCAACGCTGCTCGTCATCGGAAAGCCCCGGGGCTGATGCCTTGATGATTTCAGCCACGTCTTGGGCGAGTTGTTTGCGTTCTTCGTTTGTCACAAGTTTTTCCCTCTCAAGTCCATCCAGCCAAGAGTGACAAGCTGAAATGTTGAATTATCACCAGACCGGTGCCGAATCTGGCCGATGGTGTTTGTCCAACAATCTGTTCTATTCCCGTTCAGTGATGCGCCTGAACCTGAAAATACATCAGCTAGTGGAGCCGCTGTTGAACTTGGTGCAATGTCAGAAATATCTGGGTCGCTGAGATATACCATTGCCGGCGTTACCGTTGCTCCGACTTTGATGTTGAATTTTGCCAACATTTTTCTACCAGACGGCACTGAACAAGTCAGGAGTGACGCTGTTGTGCTTCCTACTGCGTTCCAGTCCAGGAATGGATTTGACCATTGGAAATAGTCGCCAAACTGCTTGAACGGCTCCCAGACTGATGCGTTCATATAGGTGGCACCGATGTAGCGGTATTGGGTGTACCCGCTTGGTAGTGTTGGGGCGGATGGTGACAACGAAAAAATCGCGTCTACAACCCCGGTGTCAGGCCGGCGAATGATGTACCAGTAGTACCAGGTGTTGGTGCTGTATGTGCCAGTGTCTAGGCCACCGCTTGTATTCCCAACGGCCCATGGAAGTCGCGACTTTTGCAGTGAAGATGTCAGATTGATGTACGTTGCATTTGTGCTGTCAGCGCATTGACCTGCTGCTATGGTTATTAACGTAGCGCCCCACGTCATCCCAAAACCTGAGATGAATGACCGCAAAACATTGGGGTTTGGCAATGGGTCCAGCACCACCCAATGCGTGCCGTCGTACTCCACGTCGGTCAACTGTCCGGCTGCAAGAACTGGATCAATTTTTGCACCCGTGCTGTCATACTGCTTGAAGGCTGCAATTGCGCCGCCATTGGCTATCAGCGTACTTACCCCGGCAGTCGTCGAGGCATGTATCGAAAGACGAAGCCTGGTGCCAGCCGTCACGCTAACTGCTGGCGATGCGGTCACCGTGTAGGATGGCGCAGTTCCTGCCGTTGTAAAAGCCGTGTAGGTTTGCTTCTGGATAGCCGCGCGCACCGTGTCGCCCAGCTTGGGCTCGGTCACAGCACCATCTTGCAGCTTGGCCGTGGTCACGCCCGCGTCTGCCAGCTTCGCCGTGGATACAGAGCCATCGCTGGGCACTCCAATGGTCAGTGGCGCAGACCATGCCACCTCCACCGATACGCCCGAGGAAACAGCCCCGCCCAGCGTCAGGCTGGTGCCGGCCAGCGTGTAGGTCGATTTCTGCTGGTACACGCCACCGACAAAAACGGCGGTGTTGTTCTTGCTCACGGGGTCGCCGCTCAAAGTGAATGGCCCCGAGGTGCCAGAGCCGGTGAAGGCGTCAATCACCATGTTCGAGGCTGAATTCCCAGAGTTGATGGCCGTCCAGGTGTTGGTACTGCGGTCGGCAATCAGCCATGCACAGGACCACTGGAGCGAAAGCAGGTAGGTCGAGGCACCATTGATCAGGTTTCCGCCCGAGCCGGCAATGGTGACAAGGTTGGAGTCGCTGGTGATCTTGGCGACAATCATGTCAAAGTCATCGGTCAGCGTCGTGATGTCGGGCAGGGTGACAGTGCGCGCGCCGCCGCTTGAATCCACCCGAATCAATGTCGAGATGTCCGAGGCCAATACCGTGTAGTTGCCGGTCTTGTTGGTCGCATGTGTCAGGGCTGCAGCGTCCAGGCGGTCGAGCTCGTCAGCCACCGATGCCGCCGTCATGCGCAATTCGATGCGGTCGCCGGCCAAGAATGCGTAGGCCGTCTGCACACCGCCAACGGATTCCACTGCCCGGGTGATAGTGAAGGCGTCGCCGGCGCGTGCCGTGACCTTGACCACCTCTTTGGTGCCACTGGCATTGATCAGCGTTGCCTTGAAATACTGCCCGGCAGCCAGTGTCGGGAACTTGCTGCCCTCGCCAGCCGTCACCGTTGCCGTGGTCCCGCCGCTTCCAAGGTTGGCCGCAAGTTTTGATGTTGCGTTGTTGGCAAACTGGATTTTTCTGGTCATTTGAATATTCTCGCATCAATAGAATCGAGCTTTGGTCCGCTTCCGGGCGTTCTGCTGACCCTTGGTTGCCATGCCCGATAGATTGTCTATTTTTTCCCTGAAGCGTGTGGCGTAGAAGGCTCCAAGATCCGGGTTGGTGTAGGACTGGCCGGGCACCGTCAGAATGCGGCCCAGCGCGCCCCAGCCGATGCACTCCGCGTACTTGGTCAGGAAGTCGGGCAGTGTCGTCGCCGTCTGGCTGGGCTTCAGGCGCATGCGCACATACAGGCTTCCATCCCCAATCGGGGCCGGAACGATTGTCAGCGTGTCGTGGTCGATCTGCGTGAGGTATTTGGGTGTGCCCGTTGAGGCTGAAGTGTCCCGCCACCCGGGCAACTTGGCGTCCATGTCGCGCGCTGCAATGGGGTCGAGTTCGATGGCTTCAAAGGTCGCCACCTCAATGTCGTGGGGCACGGAGCCGGCCGGCGAGGTCATGCTGCGTGTGCTGCTGTCAGTGGCCAGCACGGCGATGGTGTTCTCGTACTTCCACATCAGCGTCCGCTCGCAGAATTCGATGGCTGCGTTGCGGATAGCCCGGTAGGCCGTGGCGTCGGGCACACCCGGGGCCCATGGCCGGACTTCGGGCAAGAATGAATCAAGCGTGCTCATACACTATTGCCCGGTTGGTTTGGAGAAGATGCCGTCTTGGCCTGCTGGCTTCCGCCCAGGGCGTCAGTAAAGGCGCTGTAGAAGGCTGCCGCCTCGCCAGCATTCGCATACTGGCTGTCTTTGCTCTTGGCGCGGTAGGCGACATAGTTCACGATAGGCTCCATGTACTGCATGTCTATGTCGAGGCTATCGGCCACCGAGGTAACTGCTGCAGGAACGATTGAGCAGCCCACCAACACCTTGGTCCCAGCCACTGCAGGCGGTGATACAAAGTAGTTGTAGGGCATGCGGTCATCGTAGGTGAACTGACTGATCTCTGCGCTTGGCGTAGCCGTGTGCCAGTTCGGGTCGGTGTCATCGATGTTCTGGCGGTCAGTCCGGCGAATGGCCCGGCCCGGCGTTGCGCCGTCCATGCCCATGTTCCGCACCACGTCCAGCAATGCGACTGCATTGTCTGGGATTGCCTGCATGCTGCCGGCCACCAGAGTGGAAACCTGAAACTTTCCGCCAGCTTCCGGGCGTCGGGTCATGATGGCCGCGCGGCTATCGTTGATCCAGCGCAGCAATTCAGCCGTAGACCAACGCGCGTCGGCGTCATCCCGGTCCTTGTCAATCATAAGGTCGGTAACGCGATCAACGATGTCTTGGACCGGGATTGTCATGGCTTATTCCTCGGCCAGTGCTGCCTTGATCTTATCGATGCTCAGGCGGTAGTGGGGGGCAGAGCCAAATTTCGCCTTGTAGGCCTCGGCCAGTGCTGCGCGGTCATCGGCGGCAGGCGTCTTTTCGGCGCTGTCGGCAATGTCATCAAGGGCGATGTCGATTTTTGCTTCTCGGTCATCGGCTTCCAGGGCGTTCCACTCTTCAGCGGTCAGGCCCGAGGCTTGGAATGCCTTGCTCACGATGTCGCCCAACTGGTAGGTCTGGCCGCCGATTTCGTAGGTGGCCTGATGCACATTGCTACCGTGCAGCACGCGGGCGTTCACGGATTCGGACAGGCGGACATCTGCGCTGTCGTTCACGACGGCCATGGTCAACGTGCGGGGCTCGCCCTTGGGGCTGAGTTCGCCGCGGTACAACTTGTAGCCATCGGCAATACCCAGGAATCGGTCGGCATGGTCCGGGTTTGCGACTTCGGCCACGTGTGCACCGTCGTCGAGCGGTTCAAAGTGGTATTCGATGCCGCCAATATCGACCTTGGAGCCACCGTCGCGGATGATTTTGCACTCGATTTTCATTGGAATTTCCTCTTGCTGTGGTTTGGTTTAAAAAAAGGGGATAGCCTTTGCGAGCCATCCCCTTGCCGTGATCCCCAGAGGGATTACACAGAGGCCTTCATCTCAAAGATGACCCGGATCTTACCGGTGGTGGTGCTGGCCTGCGTTGCGGCTGCAGCGGTCACCTTCAGGCCCAGCGAGCGGTCGGCACCAGAGGCCGCCACACGAAGCCCGGCGCTCTTCGTCATGCGCGAGATACCACCGGTGCGGATCGTGATGTCGGAAGCGAAGAATTCATTGCCCATGGTGCGGACACTCGTCGTATCGCCGGGGGTGCCGGACAACACACCAATGTCAATCGACATCGTGGGGGTGACGTTGCTGTCCATGTCGTCGGTATCGATGATCACATCGGTGACGGTATGGTTCGCCGGCAGGATGCCCAGGTCGATGATGTCGTTCAGCGCCAGCGTCACGCCCTTGATGGGTGCAACGGACCAGTCCACTTCGTAGACGTTGTGAACGACTTCGCCAGCGGCATCCGCCGTCACCACGTTGCCGTTGCCTTGACCGGGATCGGTCCACTTGAGTGCGTAAGTAGCCATTTTGGTTTACTCCGAAAAATTGGGGAAGGGTTGAATTGAAGCGGCCGGCATATTTCAGCCGGCCTTGTTCAATTAGGGGTTGGGGTCAGCGGCAGCCGTGTCGATGGACAGGACACCGAAGTCCTTGCCGTTGAACACGGTTTTCTTGATGCCGCCGATGAAGCCCGAGGCCACCGTTGGCTCGTTGCCGTAGTCCTTGGTGTTCTCTTCCCAAGAGTAACGCAGGCCACCGGCCGTGCCGTAGGCAACCACTGCCGCCTGGCGTCCCATGAACAGGGCGCGAGCGGCCAGCACGTTGGCACCGGCACCGTAGTCACTGAAGCGGATCACGTTGCGATGCTTGTGCAGCACCACGCTGTTGATCATGCCCAGGCCACCCATGAAGATGGGGTTTTTGCGGCCTTCCGAAGCTGCAGCGGCTTTCTGGATGTCGATCCACTGGCCGGTGCTGGTGTTCGTGCGCAGGCTGTACTCCTGGAAGGGAGACATCAGCAACACGTAGCAGTCATCGGAGCCGATGCTCACCGGGACCATGTTCGCGGTCGTCGGCGTGCGGGCCTGCATCATCTCGGCCTTGTTCGCAGCCTTTTCCACCACCGTGACAGTCATCACGTCGGCGGCAGTCAGCGTGGCCTTGCTGGTCACCACGCCACCGTACAACTGGTGGGCGGTATCAGGGGCGCTGAAAGCGTTGTTGGCGAAGCCGGTGTAGCCGATGTCTTCGATGAAGTCCTCGTTGATGCCGCGCGAGCCGGACAGGTACATGAAGAACAGTTCGTCGGTCAGACGTGCGAAGTAGTCGCCCAGGCGGTTCTTGGCGATCATGCGCATGTCGTGCGCCGTGCGCTTGCGGGACATCTTGCCGCCAGCCGATGCAGCGTGCCGCACCTGATCGATGATCACCTGGTCGGTGTAGAACTTCAGCGATTCCTCTTTGCCTTCCAGACGGGCATCGCCGTAGGTAGGCTTGGCGCGCATCTGCACGCACAGGTCGAAACTGACAGTATCGCCGGCATCGGTTTCCAGTTCAGTCTTGCGCTGGATGACGCTGTTGTCATCAGTGCCGATGAATCGGTTCTCGAAGTACGATTTCTTGCGGGTGTCCACCGCCAGATTGGCGGACCATTTCTTTTGCGCCTTGGCATCGCCAAACGCTACTACGGTCGTAGTCATGGAAGTTACCTTTCAATGATGGTTGATAAATCATCGAAGAGCACTTCCTGCGCACTTAGATTCGCGCATTTTCATACAAGTGGTTCGATTTTGCAACCACTCAATGAAAAATATCAAGACGGCATCAGTTTCCCGATGCCGCCCTGGGCGATCTGCGCCATGCTGCTGGTCTGCACTCGCTGAATTGGCACCGTCTTCGGGGCCTCAATGGAAAGCCGGGCAATCTTCCCGCTCTTGTCGTCAAGCGTGATGGTTGCATCACCGATGCGAATGCTTTCACCAACCCGGACTTCCATTTTCAGCACAGTGCAGTTCCTTACGATGCCAGATAGGCGTCGCGCGCGGCCGGCGACATCTTGGCGAGGGCCTCTTCGTAGGCAATCGGGTCAGTGTTGGCCATGCGGTCCAGCACGGCAAACTGCCCACCGTTGGTGTCCTCGATCTCGGCCGATGGCACCTTTGCCAAGTTGGGCGGCAGTTCGCGCCGTTGCTTGGTCTGGGTCTTGTCGGCTGGTTTCTCGGTCCCCTGTGCTTCTTGCAGCCCAAATGCCGTGCGCAGGTTCTTGTGGGCTTCCGTCAGGAACTTCTGGCCGCTCCACGTTGCCGTTTCCGGCTTCTGGGCAAGCTCGCGCACCTCGGCGTCCAGGGCTTTGTAAAGCCTGGGGTTGTCCTTGTAGATCGGATTGGACTCCACGAAGTCGTTGCACGTCCGCGTCCACTCGTTCTGCAGGCGCTGCTGCTCCATTTGGGAGGCCAGTTCGGCGCGGTCCTGCTGGCGCTCGATGCTGCGCTCCTGCTTGGCCAGTGCATCGATCTGGGTTTGGTACTCCCGGGCCGTGATGTCGCCGTTGTCAAACTGGTCCAGAAGACTGGATTTCTTGCTGGCGATCTCGGAAAGCTGGGCGTCTACATTTTCTGGAACCTGCGCAACAAGAATGGGTGCCGATTGTGGCTGCGCTTCACTGGTAGTCGCTTCGGCTGTGGCTCCAGCATCTGCTGCTGCGGCAGCGTCGGCGGCTGCTGTGGCTCCGGCGTCGGCTGCGCCGCTATCCGCTCCCGGATCTTCGCTGCCTTTTCCCGTTTCCCCATTGTCTGCCCCTTCGCCGTTATCGGCGTTGTTGTCGGTCCCCGCGCCATCATCTTCAAGAAGGGCCGCGCGTTCCTCGTCAGTCAAACCATCGTCAATTTCTGTGCTCATTGTTAGCTCCTGTGGTTAATCTCAGTCTTCCAGCAACATCATAGCCATGAGACGCATGATTGCATCGTCATCAGCTATGGCATCACGCCTTTCCTGCGCGATTTTACCTATTGGGGGCTCAATCGGTGGGAATTCCTTCAGTCTGGCCTCTGCGTCAGCCTTGGCTTTGGCCTTTGCCGCCAGAAGGGCCTCAGCCTGCAGTCGCGCTTTCTCGGCTCGCTCGCGCTGTGCTTTGCGCTGCTCTTCCTGCTTGATGGCCTCCTGCCGGGCGGTCAGGTCTTGGCCCAGCTTGGCAATCGTCTCCCGGGCCCGCTGCTCGGCTGCCGCCTTGGCTGCTGCTGCGATGGCTGCGTCGGCAATAGCCTTTGCCTCGGCTTCAGCCTTTGCACGGGCTTCGGCCTCCAGCTTGGCGGCCAGTTCGGCGGCTTTGCGGGCCTTTTCCAGCGCCTCGGCCTGTGCTTTGGCCTCACGTTCGCGCCGGGCGCGCTCTTCCGCCTCGGACTTGGCCCGCCTGCGCTCCAGTTCCCTCTGAAGTTTGGCCTGCACCTGCTTGCGCAGCGCCTCGGTGACCTTGGATCTCTCCGGCTGTCGTGGTTTCAGTGCTTCGGCGGCCCGGTCGGCTTTCCGCGCCTTGTCGATGGCGTCGTACTTGTCGAGGATCTTCTGCAGGAGGTCGATGCTCTCCTGGTTGCGCCGCCCGTAGATCATCGGCGGCTGCGCGAACGGGTCGATGGCCGTACCAAACCCAATGTCCGCGGCCTCGGTCACCAGCAATGTCGCTGTAACCTCTGGAAGCGGCAGGATTACATTGCCCGTGAGCGTGTCCGGCGCTTCCGTGATGGTCGCCTGGGCAGATACCAGCACCGTGCCCGTGCCGGCTGCCGTGTCGGCGGCTTCAGTCGTGGCCAGTGCGCCGGTGATGCCGACTGCACCCGTGCCCGCGCCGGTGTCTGGGCTTTCTGTGATACCGGCCGACCCTGTGACTGGCACTGCCGCGCTGCCGGCCAGTGTGTCGGCGGCCTCGGTGACATTCAGTGTTGCCACCACCGTGTCGGTGATTGTGCCGGTAGCTGATAGGGTATCTGGGTCTTCCGTGACGTTCAGCGATGCCAATACCGTCCCGGTTATGGTCCCGCTTGCCGCCAGTGTGTCGGCGGCTTCCGTGACATTCAGCGCAGCATCAACACCGACCGATCCAGTGCTGGCCAGCGTGTCCGCCGCCTCGGTGATGCCGGCCGATGCTGAAACAAGTACCTGCCCGGTGGCCGCCAGCGTGTCTGCGCCTTCGGTAACAAGGAGTGATGCCGATACTTGTATGCCGCCAGTAGCCGATGCCGTGTCTGCGGCCTCGGTGACGTTGAGCGTGCCTGATACACCATTGCCGCTTTTAGAAAACTGACCTGAACCAAGCGGCCGACTGCCAAGCGGGAATGAACCAAGGGACATAGATTAGCCTTCGGCAGTATTGCTCACAGGTTGACCCTCAGTTGAGCGCCCGCTCCACCAAGTCCGCCAGTTACCCCCGATGCGGCCGTGCCAGCGCCTGCCGCTGTGGTTGCCGTGGTCGCTGCTGTAACGGTCTGGGCGCTGATGTTGAACAGGTAGACACTGCCAACTGAAGCTCCCGGACGTGCTGCAACATTGCCTCCGCCGCCAGTTCCAAAACCGTTGCCGCCGTCGCCTGTTTTCCCGCCATCTGCAGCCACTGCACCTGTCGCCACGCTGCCTGTCAATTGCTCAAAAATAACACGGACTAGCCCCCCGTTGCCTCCAAAACCTCCGCCACCTCCGCCTCCATTGCTGACGGCTCCTGCGGCAACCCCGTTAGCCCCTGCCCCACCGTTTGCACGAATTGCTCCGGCCGCTGTTGTTCCGCTTCGATTGATAACGCGGGCGCGAAGGTCAATCACACCGCCGCCCGCGCCTGGGCCGCCTCCATTCCCTCCGTTTGTCGATCCTGTCCCGCCACCGCCACCACCGCCAGAGCCGGCAACACCGCCAAGTATTAAAGTTGCAAAACGAGAAATGTATTCTGAAAGGTTTCGAGGAAAAACCGCTGTTGTCGTCACCACGCCTGCGGCACCACCTGCGCCACCGGCACCGCCACCTCCAGTTCCTCCAACGCCACCAGCCCCACCTCCGGGGCCTAGCCCTAAAGCTAAAGCTGCGGCTTGTGTTCCCGCCGCGCCGGTAGTGGCAGTCGAATTGCCACCAGCGCCTCCTGCGGCAGACCCTCCGGTTGTTGTGCCTCCAATAGCAGTGCCCGATGCTGTCAGGGCGCCATTATTTCCGTCAAAATTGATAGCGCCAGCCGGGGCTGCAGATATATCCAGCGTGTTGCGAACAAAAACGCGAAAGCCGTTTGTTTTAATAGCGCCTGTACCGCTGATCGTCAGGTTGTCATAAAACATGTCGCGCACTAGCTGAGTGGTGCCGCTACTGACCGTAACTGTGCCATCAGAGCCATCGCCAAACAGAGCCATGCGACCCATTGACAGCGATGAATTGCCATCAATTGCGGACCATGCCAGTCCGATGCGTCTGGTGCCTGCAGCCCATGAGACTGCCGCGCCAGCGTTGGAACTTGCATAAATCTGGGTGCGGGCAAGTGTGCCGCCCGTGCCCCAAGTTCCGAGAAAAACCTCGAATCCACCAGAAGGCACACCGTTGATGTCTACGTCTTCAGCGTAGAAAACTTCAGTGTCCCCGTTGGCCATACCCGCTCCGCTGGCTGACAAGTAGCCAGTCACTGCCCCCGCCAAGGTGTACGTACCCGTGCCTGTGGTTGTGCTGGTCTCCAGCACGCGGTCATACTTTCTCTGGGCCATATCAGGTGTTCGCGCTGTTGATCTGGAAGGCCGTCACGGTCACGGTCTGGCCGCTGGTGATGGTGCCGTTCACCTGCAGCTCACCAGTGCCGATGCCGCATGTGCCCTGAATGTGACAGGTCGCACCCTGGAAGATGCGGAAGTGAGTAGGCGTTGCCGCTGCTCCGGCCGATGCGGTGCCGGTCCACGATCCCAAAAGCGTCTTCTGGGCGCTGGCCGCTGCGTTCATCCAGTCCGTTGGCAGCACCAGTGTTGCCAAAAGCGTACCAGTGTCGGCAGCCGCACAGTTTGCTGGGGCCGATCCGCTGTAAATCTTCAGGGATGGCGCGGTGCCCGTGGTGGCCTCAACTTGATCGAGCCGGGCGTTGTTCACTGCGACTGAGTATTGCATTTCATTCCTCTACTTTCGTTCCGACAAATGTTCCATCAGCCTGTTTCGAGATGACCACCTTGCTGGCCTTGGGCTGTTTGAGTTGTGCGATTTCCTGCGCCATGGTGGCAATGGCATCCGTCACGGCTGTAAGCGCGGCCATGGTGCCGTCGCCTATCTGCTTCACGGCTTCCACGGCTGCATTGCTCTCGGCGTTGGGTCCGCCCATGCCAATCGGCGGGTTGCCGGTGCCCAGGCTGGCCAGTGGTGGCATGCTGATGGGCGGTCGCGCAACCGGTGCCGGCATGGCCTGTTGAGGCTCGGGCATGGGCTGGGGTTGTGGCTGTGGCTGCTCCTGCACGGGCCCGGGCGGTGCAATCTCTGGCATGGGCTGCGCTGGTTGGGCAGGCATGGGCATGCGCTGGATGGGCTGTGTGCCGGGCAGTGGTGGCAAGCCGATGGGGATGCCGCTCGGGGTCTGGCCGGCATAGTTCTTCCAGCCTGCCTCCTGCAGAATGCCGTCCGCTACCCGGGCGATGGTCGGCATGGTGATGACTGCCTGCGCAGCCGTCATGGCGTTCACTGTGGCCGCTACGCTGTCGCCCACGGCCAGGCGCTGCTCGCGGTCGGCCTGCACCTCGGCCTTTTGGGCGTCGGCGCGCTTCTTCTGTGCATCGGCCTGCTTGCCTTCCAGTTCAGCCATGAACATGGCCTCCTGCGCTGCCGCCTGCTTTTCAGCCTGCTGCTGGCGCTGGATGTCCTCGGGCGTTGGCTCCTGCTGGTCCGGGTCTTTCATGTTGTTGACACTGCGAATCCGCTTGGCGATTTCCTCGCGGTTCGGCAGGTCCATGTTCTCCACGGCCAAGTCCAGCAACATCATGCCGATCTGAGGCGGCATCTTCGTGATCATTTCCGACAACTGAGCGGCTGCAGCCTCGCGCATGGTTGCGCGCCACTCGGCTTCGCTGACAATGAAGTCGGCTTTGGTCCGGGTGATGTCGTTCTCTGGCAGGCCGTCGTTCAGGTCGATGAATTCAGGCGTCCCGCGCTCATTGGTGATGCGGAAGGTCTTCTGGTCAGTGAAAAACTGCTCGATCAGGCTCAGTTGGATCTCGCCCTGCATCTGCACGGCCAGTCGCAGGTTGTCGAATGGCTTGTTGGTGGCCAGACTGCCCTGTTCCTGCCGGCGCTGGATGGCGATGCCTGAAGACGCATTGGTCTGGCGGCCCAGGTTCTCGTCCGTCACCCCGCCCACCTGCTGAATCATGTTGATGCCGCGCGACATCAGTTCCAGGTGGGGCATGGCAAGCTCACGGTCTACGTTGAGCTCCATCGTCTTGCCGGCGCGCTTGACGATGATGGCGTCCGGGCGGGCAACCTCTTCGGCAAAGTCATCCATGGTAGTGCCATCGGGCAGCGCGCCCTCATCCATGATCACCTTGTTGCTGCTCAGGATGTGCTGGGCCTTGGATGCGCGCTTGTTGATGTCGTCCTGAATGTCGCGCACGCCGCGCACAATGCCGTAGGGCAGGTTGTCCCGGCCTCGGCGGTAGCACCAGATGGGCGTGAACCGGAATCTGTTGTGTGCGTAGGGGCTCGGGCCCTCCCATAACAGGTCTTTGGTCGTCATGTGCGCCAGGCGCACGCGCATCATCACCTTGCTGGCCACGCTCGAGGCGCCGGAATCGATGGCTTCCCGGTGTCGAGGGTTGTTTGGGTCGTAAATCTCGCCCTTGAAGACGCCGCCACGCAGGCGCTCAACCTTCTCGGGCACCCTGTACTCGCATTCGATCAGGCGCACCCGTTGGCGCTTGTGGCTTACCAGTGTCCGGGCCACGCCGTAGCTTGTCCGGTCGAATTCTTGGTAGTCCATGGGCACGTCACCGTCCACCATGTCAAAACTGCCGTACAAGCTGGCATCGATGATGGCGCTGTCGATCTGCGCGCTACGCCTCGGGAAAAGCGCCTTGGCCACGTCCACGTCCACCCACTTGGAGCGGAAGATGTACCGGGCGTCGCTCATGTCGAGTTCGGTGCTGGCGCTGTCGTGCAGGATGTTGCGCCAGGATTCATACCGGCTGTAGATTGGCTCGCCGTCGTCCTCGTCCTGCGCGCCGTCTTCCATCCAGCCAATGCCGACCGTGATGGCATCCTCAAAGGCGCGGGACCGGCTGAATGGCAACTTGTTCACGTCGCTCAGGTACTTGAGTAGCTTCGTCTTGCGCTCGGCCGGCTTGCTGTCTTCCTTGCCCCTGGGCAGGATCTTGAAGTCAGTCCGGCCGCGTTTTTCGCTGCCGATGATCCAGTTCAGGCTGGTGGCGGTCACGTTGTAGACAATCGGGGCTTGCCCGCGGTCCTTCAGCGTCTGGGCTTCCTCTTCGGACCACTGGATGTTGTCCTTGTAGTCCTCGTCGATGGCCATCTGGAAGCGGTTTTCGCTCTGGCGGTCGAGTTCCTGCCGGTAATACGAAAGCAGGCGCTTGTGCAGTTCCTGCCCGGTATTGCTGTCGAGCGGGTTTTCCACTCGCCTTGTCTCAACAGACGACGGTGGAGCCTCCGGCAGTCGGTCAATCGGAGTGCTATTCGTGCTGACCCGCGTCAGCATGTCATCGTTGAGATCGAACACTGGCGTTCCTTCAAATCTGCTTCACCGGCTCGTAATCTAATAGTTCTATCGAGCGTTTCCGGCCGCTTCCATCATCAACCGTGGCGTCGCCCACCACCACCGTCTCCGTGGGGTCTACCGGCATGCTTACAAGGTCGGGAAGATGCGAATGGATGATGTCCGCAATCTTGTGCGTCCTCTGCATGCTGTCTTCAAAACCAAGCGCCTCGGCAATGTATTTGGCGGCTCTCACGCAGTATTTCGGGTCATTGTAGCGAAAAGCCGACGATAAAGCGATCACGCAAGGCTTCACGCTGCTGGGCGGCCGGTAGCGTGGCACGAGCACCAGCGCGGGCTCGGTGTCTTCTTGGTCATCATTAAAAACCCATGTGCCAAACAGGCATAGGTCGCCCAATTCGCGCATGAAGTGGTGTCTGGTTAAGTCGATTGCATGGCTCATTGTGGGCTTTCTTCTTCGTCAAAGGTCATAGTGAGGGGGTGCGGCACCTGTTTGTGTACCGTCACATCCCCATCGATGCACAGCAATTGCAGACAAGGGCCGCACACCACGCAGTAGTAGATGGCGGTTTGCTCGTCTGCTTCGGCCGTCACTCCAGCACCACCCAATCCTCGGCCAGCATGTCGGTCTGACTTGCCAGCCAGCCCATCAGGATCTCGCCGGTAGCCGTCTTCATGGTGATGCACGGCAGCACCTTTGCCATGCGCTCGGGCTGCTCGGCTGCATAGGTGGAATTGTGTGTAGACCAAAATGCCTCGGCTGGCACATCTTTGGCGATGTTGGCCACGCCAGACAGTGACAGCCACATGTCCTTGCCATTCCAGCTTTTGCGGGCCACGCGCTTGCCGCTCTTCAGGGCATGGATGGCCCCGCCAAAGTCGGTCAATTCGCCAGGCGTGACGGCCAGCAAGTGCTTGATCATGGCCTCCGCCTGTCCGGCATCAAGCAAGTTGGTGCCAGTTGGCCATGTTCCCTTCTCGGCCTTCTCGCGGTCAAACGAGATGTAGCAGTCAGGGTAGAAGTTGAGGGGAAGCCGGAAGCTCAGGAAGCGGGATACTGCCCGCGCGATGGTGATGCTCATGCTGCGCCACCCTTCAGATTCTCGATCACAGCCAGCTTGCTGCGCAGTTCATAGCCCATGAGCGGCCAGATTTTGGCCACGGCATTCTGGCGGGCGATCTTTCGGCCAATCTCGGCGTCGAAGTTCTCCGGGCTGGCGCAGGCGCTCTCTCCGGTCACGGTGAAGCCGTTGCGCAGTACCAGCACGCAGAATGTCAGGAGGCGCAACGATCCATGCATGTTTTCCCTGACTTCATCCACCTCTTCCGCCAACTCTGTTTCAATAAACATACTGCCAGCAATGCCGTCTTCTGCCGTGAAGTAGTGCTCGCTGGCAATGTTCGCCTCGATGTCGGCCGGCGTGATGCGTGGCGCGGTCAACCCCTTGGCTTGAATTTCCCGCTCGGTTTGGTCGTCTGTCATTGTTGTCCTTGGTACGCGGCCACATGCCCGGCCGCTTGGGCGGTTCGATTCTAGTACCAGTGTCGGCAAATGGCTATGCCGTTCGCCAGCTTCTGGTTTTGCTGCGCTTCACCTGCGAAGTGCTGCCCGTGCTGATGATCTCGCCTCGCATCTGGCCAAACCCTCGGAAGGCATCGGCCCCGTTGCTGGCCTTGTCGTGCCGGGGCTCGTCCTTCCATACTGCGCGCTGCGCATCCCATTCCTTGCGGTACATGTCGAGGTGCTTGATGCCCTGGGCGCACTCAGTTTCATCAAACCATGCGCTGCTGAATGCGTTGCGGGTCATCTGGATGCCTGTCTGCACCCGGTCGATTCGGGGCACTATCTCGATGTTGCGCAGGCCCAGCTTCTCCAGCATCTCCTTGGGCGTCCAGTTCTTCTCCATGCCCAGGCGCTTCGTGTCGCCGTCGTGGGGCAGGTAGTGGCGTCCCCACACGTAGCCGTGCTTCTGCAACTCCGCCACGTAGTGGTCGAAGCTCTCGCCGGTGTTCTCGTAGTACCGAATGAACCGGTCCTGTGTGCCAATGCGCTGATGGAACCAGATGGCCATCTCGTCGTTCAGGCCGATGTCCCACCAGGTATTCACGGGAATGGCCTTCTCCCATGGAACTACGGTTATCCGGCCCTGCTTGCGGGCGGTGGCCATCTCGTTGACGTAGTAGCAACCCTCGGTCGATCTCTGGAATGACTCTTCAGGCGTGCTTGGGTACTCCTGCCACATCCGCTCGGGGTTGGTGCTGAAGTCCGCCTCTCTGGTGGCCACGTACCATGCGCGCTGTTCGGGCGTGATGGTCTGGCCTACCAGTGACTCCACCTTGGTGAAGTATTCCTCGTCCTTGCGGGTCATGATGACGCCGGCCGGGTCCATGGTGTACTCAGGTGCCCGCCACCATGGGAAAAAATGGAAGCGGTAGTCCCGGAAGGTGAGCTCGCGCTTCTGGTGGTCCAGCGCCATCGCGCGCTGCGTCAGGTCGTAGAACTCGCCCTCTTGGCCCTCTGCCGTGCTCTCGATGATGATGATGCCGGATTTCGGCACTGCCGGAATGGAGCCGGTCATCACCTCGGCGGCCTTCTGCGGGTACTTGGCGCAGATTTTCCCGAATTCCGAGATGTGCAGTCGGTGGATAGTGCCCGACCGCATACTGGTGGCCACGCGGATGCTGCTGTTGTTGTGGGCGAAAAGCAGTTCGCTGGCGTTGTCGGCGGCCAGTGGGCAAAGCTGCTTGATCTCTGGCGGCAGGTTCTCGTAGGCGAATTTCACCTTGTCGCGGAAGATGACGCCTGCAGCCTCCTTGTCCTGGGCGATGATGCCGCACCGGACATTGGGATTGAACAGGGCGTGATCCAGCCACACAAGACAGATCAGGGTGGTGAAGCCCAACTGCCGGGCCTTCAGGATGATGTTTCGGTGCCAAAGGCGCTCGATAAATCGGCGCTGGGCCCGGTTGGGCTTGAACTGGATAACCAGATCGTCCTGCCCCTCGTCGCCTTTGATCAGGATCTTGTAGAGGTTGGACAGCCGCCACATCGGGTCGGCCATGTTCCGCTCGAACTCGGCCAGTGCAACGGGATCGACATCCAGGTCACTCACTCTGGTGTGTCCTTCTTCACCGGCAGCGATGACCCGGCGATGCGCTGCAGGATCGAGGCCAGCGGGTTCATGACCTGCTCGTTATCGCGCTGGTACTGGCCAAGGTGCTTCATGGCCTTGTCCAGCGCCGCGTTCTTGTCTGCGATCTTGTACTTCTTGATGTAGCCCACAAACACGCGGTCCGCGCCCGTGCCTTCGTACTGCTCCATGATGTCCAAGCCGGCCAGGCAGGCAGCCGTGTCGTCGTCCAGTTCCGTGATGGGCTTGGGTGATCCGTCTGCATTCAGGAGTTTGCGCGGGTCAAAGAAGGCCAGCCGGGCAACTTCGCGCAGGGTTCTTTCTACCGTAAGTTCGGCTTTTTGCTCCGCCTTTATAACCACGGCTTCTATAGCGTCCCGAATCATTGCATTTGATAACAGGCGCGATGCCTGCTCTTGGGCGCTGTTGGTCTTGTACCCCGCCCGGATTGCTGCCTGGGTGCCATTACGGTCCTTTAGGTACTCAGCCACAAACACGCGCTGCTGGAAGGTGAGCGTCTTCACCTTGGCCGGCTTGGCGGCAGGCTTGGCCTTCGTCTTGGCTTTGGGGGCGGGCTTGTTCGACATATGGACTGTGCGCGATTGATGGAAGTGGTTGACTCAACTTAAACGATTTGGCCTCTTGGCGTCTCGTTGGCGCTGATTCGTGCCGATGGTAACACTATCGAACCACGGAAGGTAGTTATGCAATCGCAATGCCCGGCTCTTCACTCCTGCCTTCTGGCCTCCCACTGCCTGAACATGACACTGGTGGATCTTGGGAATGGCGTTACCCGCCTGAGCGCTTGCCGCCT
>Ga0228698_1000170_pt1 | contig 60847 bp, 61 predicted proteins | sample McNCre117_Aug_MG_FD_178015 | JGI IMG/M metagenome (GOLD analysis project Ga0228698, IMG submission 178015) | Freshwater microbial communities from McNutts Creek, Athens, Georgia, United States - 1-17_Aug_MG | ecosystem: Environmental > Aquatic > Freshwater > Creek | place: USA: Georgia...
CCAATCGCGATCCGATGCGTTCAAGGGTGACGCCGATTGCACCTCCAGCAACACCGGGGAACCGACTTCCAACGCAAACACGGTGGTCGCCACCAGCGCGGTGCATTGGGTTTGCACATCCCCCGAAGCAAAAGCTTGCCCCAACAGAGACTGGGGTTGCAGCACAGGCAGTTCGTGCCACAGCGGATGGGGGTCCATGCGTTGCGCTTGCGGCTCGGCGGCGGTTTGCGTCAACAAGGGCATGCAACGGTTCAAGGCGCCGTCGCAAACCACCCGGTGCAATGCCACCTGCTGGATTTGCCCGGGCAGACATTGAAACACCAGCCCCGCCATGGCCTGCTCCAGCGCATCACGGTCACGCAGACCGGTGAGCTGGGCCAAACTGTGGGTGAGGTCTTTCATGAGGCAAAAGCGGTGTGCGATGGGCAAATATTCAACGGTAGTGCCAGCTGCCGGAAAGCGTACCACGACCCCAATCGGCGCGTACGTCCTGCCCATGCAAGGCCCTCCCTAAAATGCCGAACTGTACGCCCGATGCGCGGCCTGTTCATGGCCCCTTCTGATGGCCCCCTTTTTGGCACGTTTCAAGGCCTGCCCGGCACACTTCCCCATGACCCAACCTCGCCGCCTGTTCGTCACCACCGCCCTGCCCTACGCCAACGGGCATTTCCACATCGGCCACATCATGGAGTACATCCAGGCCGACATCTGGGTGCGCTTCCAGCGCATGCGCGGCCATGAGGTGCATTTTGTGGGCGCCGACGATGCGCATGGCGCCCCCATCATGATCGCCGCCGAAAAAGCCGGCAAAACCCCTCAGCAGTTTGTGGCCGACATTGCCGCGGGCCGCAAGCCCTACCTGGACGGCTTTCACATCAGCTTTGACAACTGGCACAGCACCGACGGCCCCGAGAACCACGAGCTGGCCCAGGCCGTTTACCTGGACCTCAAGGCCAACGGCCTGATCGAGACCCGCACCATCGAACAGTTCTTCGACCCCGAGAAGAGCATGTTCCTGCCCGACCGCTTCATCAAGGGCGAATGCCCCAAATGCTGCGCCAAAGACCAATATGGCGACAACTGCGAGGTGTGCGGCGCGGTCTACGCCCCCACCGAACTGAAGAACCCGTACTCGGCCCTGTCGGGCGCGACACCGGTGTTGCGAAACTCCGAGCACTTCTTCTTCAAACTGTCCGACCCGCGCTGCCTGACATTTCTGGAAGGCTGGACCACCAGCGGCGCGGTACAGCCCGAGGTGCTGAACAAGATCACCGAGTGGATTGCCCCCGGCGAAGACGGCAAACCCAAAATGGGTGACTGGGACATCAGCCGCGATGCGCCCTACTTCGGCATCGAGATTCCCGATGCACCGGGCAAATACTTCTATGTGTGGCTGGACGCGCCCATCGGCTATCTGGCCTCGTTGAAGAACCTGTTTGGCAAGCTGGGCAAAGACTACGAGGCTTTCATGGCCGACCCGGCCACCGAGCAGTACCACTTCATTGGCAAAGACATCATCACCTTCCACACCCTGTTCTGGCCCGCCATGCTGCACTTCAGCGGGCGCAAGGTGCCCAACGCGGTGTTTGTGCACGGCTTTTTGACCATCAACAACGGCGAGAAGATGAGCAAGAGCCGGGGCACAGGCCTGGACCCGCTCAAATACCTCAAGCTGGGCATGAACCCCGAATGGCTGCGCTACTACCTGGCCGCCAAGCTGACCAACAAGAACGAAGACGTCGATTTCAACCAGGACGACTTCATGCTCCGCGTCAACAGCGACCTGGTGGGCAAGTTCGTCAACATCGTCAGCCGCTCGGCCGGTTTCCTGACCAAGCGCTTTGACGGCGTGCTGGCCACCGCCGCCGACACCCAAGGTGCCGCCCTTCTGGCCGACATCCGCGCCGCCGCAGACAGCGTGGCCGCGCTGTACGAAGGCCGCGAAACCGGCAAAGCCATGCGCGACGTGATGGCGCTGGCCGACCGCGTCAACGCCTATGTGGACCAGCACAAGCCCTGGGACCTGGCCAAGGACCCCGCCCAGAGCGAGCGCCTGCACCAGGTGTGTTCGGTGCTGGTGAATGCCTTCACGCTGCTGGCGCGTTACCTGGCGCCGGTGCTGCCGTCCCTGTCCCAGCAAGTGGCCGCGCTCACCGGGGCTGACCTGGGCGCATGGAACGCCACCACCTCCGATGTGGCCCGCATCAACCCCTACCAGCACCTGATGCAGCGGGTGGACCCCAAGCAACTTGAAGTTCTTTTTGAGCCTCCTGCGCAAGCAGAATCAGCTCCAACCGCTACGGAAACAAAAGCAAAAGACGCCAAAAAATCGACCAAAACTGCTGCCCCTGCCGTCGATCCAAAACTGGACCCGACAGCGCCAGGCGGCGAGGCGCTGGCCCCCACCATTGGCATTGACGACTTTGCCAAGGTGGACCTGCGCATCGCCAAAATTCTGGCGTGCGAAGCGGTGGAAGGCAGCACCAAGCTGCTGCGCCTGACGCTGGATGTGGGCGAAACAGACGAAGCCGGCCAGCCCAAGACCCGCAATGTGTTCTCCGGCATTGCCAGCATGTACCAACCCGAGCAACTGGCCGGCCTGCTGACGGTGGTGGTGGCCAATCTGGCCCCACGGAAAATGAAATTTGGCCTGAGCGAAGGCATGGTGCTGGCCGCCAGCCATGCAGATGAAGGCGCCACACCCGGCATCTTTGTGCTGCAGCCCTGGCCCGGCGCCCAGCCTGGCATGCGCATCCACTGAAGCCGCACCTTGATCTGAAGCAAAAGCCGGGGTATGCGCTGTCAGCCCGGCTTTCTACAATCCGCCATCCTCTGTTCGCAACTCGCCACCCGCCTGAGCTTGCTGCGCCCCAACCGTTCGCCCAAAGCCATGTCCATCTTTGCCCGCCCCCACTACACCTCCGAAGCCACCGATTTCATCGACTCGCTGAAAGCGTCGCGCCCCGACATGGAAAGCAAACAGCGCGAAGGCCGCAACCTGCTGTGGGACAAGCAAATTGACCGCACGGTACAGGCCGACATCCAGGCCGGTCGCGTGGCGCAAAAGCCTTACCCCTACCAGGCCTCCCCCACCGAGTTCTGAACCGGGCCTACCCTGCATGACTGAAACCACCCCCACCGACCTGCCCGAGGTGGTGGACCAGGTGGCCCTGGCGCGGCTCTATGGCGAGCCGCTGTTTGCGCTGCCGCAGGACCTGTACATCCCGCCCGATGCGCTGCAGGTGTTTCTGGAGGCCTTCGAGGGTCCGCTGGACTTGCTGCTGTACCTGATCCGCAAGCAGAACTTCAACATCCTCGACATTCCCATGGCCGCCGTCACCCGGCAATACCTGGGCTATGTGGAAGAAATTCGCGCCCGCAACCTGGAGCTGGCCGCCGAATACCTGCTCATGGCCGCCATGCTGATTGAAATCAAGTCGCGCATGCTGCTGCCCACCCGCGTCACCGCCGATGGTGACGAAGTGGAAGACCCCCGTGCCGAGCTGGTGCGCCGTCTGCTGGAGTACGAGCAAATCAAACTGGGAGCGCAGAAGCTCAACGAACTGCCCCAGAGCGGGCGGGACTTCCTGCCGGTCGGTATCCATGTGGAGCAGTCGCTCACCCCCCGCTTCCCCGATGTGTCGGCAGACGACCTGCGCCAGGCCTGGGCCGACATTGTTCGCCGCGCCAAGCTGGTACAGCACCACCGCATCAGCCGCGAAGAATTGTCGGTACGCGAACACATGGGCTTGATCTTGCGCGCCCTGCAAAGCCGCCGCTTCGTGGAGTTTGGCGATCTGTTCGACGTGCGCCGGGGCCTGCCCGTGCTGGTGGTGACCTTTGTGGCCATGCTGGAACTGGCCAAGGAAACCCTGATTGAACTCACCCAGGCCGAAGCCTTTGCCCCCATTTATGTGCGGCTGGCCTATTCTACAAGCTAAAAACCCTTTCACCGCTTGTATTCATTGAATACGTTGCTCTTTTTTTCAAATGACCAATCCGCAGGACTTTGATGTATTGATCGTGGGCAGCGGCCTGGCCGGCCTGACGGCAGCCCTGCAACTGGCGCCCACGCACAAAGTGGCGGTGCTGACCAAGCGCCGCCTGAGCGACGGCTCCAGCGGCTGGGCCCAGGGTGGCATTGCCGCCGTCATGGACCCGGCCGATGCGTTCGACAACCATGTGCAAGACACCTTGGTGGCCGGCGTGGGCCTGTGCGACCTGGAAGCCACCCAGAAGGTGGTGGAACACGCGCCCACCGCCATCCGTTGGTTGCAGGATCTGGGGGTTCCGTTCTCCACCGAACATGGCGAACTGCACCTCACCCGCGAGGGCGGCCACAGCCACCGCCGCATCGTGCATGCCACCGATGCCACCGGCGCCGCCGTGCAGGCCACCCTCATCGAACGGGTGAAGGCCACGCCCAACATCCATGTGTTCGAGCACCACATGCTGGTGGACCTGATCACCGACCGGCGCATGGCCAGCGGCCTGCCCCGCCCCGGCCAACCCGTGCACTGCCAGGGCGTGTATGCCCTGGACGAAGTGCGTGACGTGGTGGTGACCTTTCGCGCCCCCCACACCATTCTGGCCACCGGTGGTGCCGGCAAGGTCTACCTCTACACCACCAACCCCGACACCGCCACCGGCGACGGCATTGCCGCAGCATGGCGCGCTGGGTGCCGGGTGGCCAACATGGAGTTCATCCAGTTTCACCCCACCTGCCTGTACCACCCGCATGCCAAAAGCTTCCTCATCAGCGAAGCGGTGCGCGGCGAAGGCGGCAAACTGCTCCTCCCCCCCGAGGCCGGCGGTGGACGCTTCATGCCCGCACACGACCCGCGCGAAGAACTCGCCCCGCGCGATGTGGTGGCCCGCGCCATCGACTTCGAAATGAAGAAGCACGGCGTGGACTGCGTGTACCTGGACATCAGCCACCAGAGCCCGCAGTTCCTCGAAGAGCACTTCCCCAACATCAAAGCCCGGTGCGCCGAACTGGGCATCGATATCACCCGCCAGCCCATTCCGGTGGTGCCCGCCGCCCACTACACCTGCGGTGGCGTGGTCACCGACCTGGATGGCCGCACCGACATCGGCGGCCTGTACGCAGTGGGCGAAACCACCTGCACCGGCCTGCACGGTGCCAACCGCCTGGCCAGCAACTCGCTGCTGGAATGCATGGTGTTTGCCAGCGCCACCGTGGACGCCATTCGCACCACCCCACTGACCTCCAGCTCCACGCTCCCCCCGTGGGACGACAGCCGCGTGACCGATGCCGACGAGCTGGTGGTCATCCAGCACAACTGGCACGAGCTGCGCCGCTTCATGTGGGACTATGTGGGCATTGTTCGCACCACAAAACGGCTTGAGCGCGCAGCACACCGTATTTCTTTGCTACAAAAAGAGATTCATGAATTCTATGCCCAGTTCCACGTGACGCGCGACCTGCTGGAACTGCGCAACCTCGTGCAAGTGGCAGACCTCATCGTCATGTCCGCGCTGCTGCGCCGTGAAAGCAGAGGACTGCACTACAGCCGCGACTACCCCAATACTCACGCCCTCGCCAAGCCCACCGTGCTGGTGCCACCTCCACGCTGACGCCATCGGCGTCCTTACCCTTGCGAATCACGGAGTTGCCATGAACGTCGCCATTGTGGGAACCGGCTATGTGGCCGATGCCTACCTCAAGTCCCTCACGCGCCACCCCGAAATGACATTGCTGGGCGTGTTCGACAAGCTGCCCGAACGTGCCCAGGCGTTTGCGGCTTTCCACCACACCCGCACCTACCCCTCGCTACAAGCCGTGGGCGACGACCCGCAGGTGCAAATGATCGTCAACCTCACCAACCCGCGCGACCATTACGAGGTGTCCAAGGCCATGCTGCTGGCTGGCAAGCATGTGTATTCCGAAAAGCCCATGGCCATGAACATGGACCATGCCCGCGAACTCATGGCCCTGGCCCAGGCCAAGGGCTTGCAGTTTGTGTCGGCCCCTTGCACGGTGCTGAGCGAAACCTGCCAGACCCTGTGGCGCGAAGTGCGCCAGGAAACCGTGGGCCGCGTCCGCGTGGTGTATGCCGAGCTGGACGACGGGCACATCTACCAGGATCAATACGAAAAATGGGTATCCAGCCTGGGCACACCCTGGCCCTACAAAGACGAGTTTGAAGTGGGCTGCACCCTGGAGCATGCCGGGTACTACGTGAGCTGGATGCTGGCCTGGTTTGGCCCCGCCAAGTCCGTCACCGCCTTTGCATCGGTGCAGGTGCCCGACAAAATGGACCGCCACCCCGGCGAAGCGCTCGACCTCATTTCGGCCGATTTTTCAGTGGCCTGCATCCAGTTCCACAACGGCGTGGTGGCCCGCCTGACCTGCAGCATTTGCGCCCCCCACAACCACCAGCTGCGCATTTACGGCGACAAAGGCTACCTGGGCACCGACGAATGCTGGAACTACCGCGCCCCGGTGTTCTCGCGCAAGCGCATCAAGCTGCGCAGCCGCTTCATCTACAACCCGTTCAAGACCAAGCACCCCCACCCGCCGCTGCCCTACCCTGCGCCAGCGCAAAAGGTGGGGCATTACGACATGGACTTTTTCCGTGGCCCCGCCGAAGTGGCTGCCGCCCTGCGGGAAGGCCGCCCCAGCGCGCTGACGCCCGAATTTGCGCTGCATGTGAACGAGATTTCCATTGCCATCCACGAAGCCCTGCACAGCAAGGGCCATGTGGAGCTGACCACCACCTTCGAACCCCTGCAGCCCATGAAGTGGGCCAGGTAAACACCCGGCAAGGGTCGAGCTGGGCCCGAAGGCAGACCCACTGAAGCCCTGGACAACCCTGGGCAACGGCAACCAGGGAATCAGCCGGGCGACTTCCAAGACCGTTGGGGGTCCAGAGTGGTCTGCGGCAGCAAGGGGGAACCCACCGGCGCATCGGACGCCCCCTCTTGCCAGGCGTGTTGCAACGCCTGAATGGCCTGTTCAGGCTCGGCTGCAGCCGTGATGGCGGAAATCAGCGCCACCCCCGCAGCGCCATGGCGCACCGCCTCGCGCAGGCGGGGGGCATCCATGCCCGCAATGCCCACCACCGGCAGGGGCAGCAGGTGGCTCCAGAACGCCAGGTTGCCGTTGCCCTGGGGCAGCCAGGGCATGTCTTTGCTGGTGGTGGCGTGGATGGGGCCGCAGGCCAGGTAGCTGGGGCGCAGCGCCCAGGCGCGGCACACCTCCCACAGGCTGTGGGTGCTCAGGCCCAGGTGCAACCTGGCGCGGGCGATGGCCTGCACATTGGCGGTGCTCAGGTCTTCCTGGCCCAGGTGCACACCAAACGCACCCTCTTCGATGGCGAGTTGCCAGTGGTCGTTGATGTAGAGCTGTGCGCCCACGGCGCGCGCGGCCTGCACGCTGCGGCGCACTTGCTCGCGCAAATCGGGTTGCTGAGGGTTTTTGATGCGCAACTGCACCGTCCGCACCCCGGCGGCCAGCACCCGTTCCACCCAGTCGGCGCTGTCCACCACCGGGTACAGGCCCAGCTGGCGTTGGGTACCGGCCAGCACCGGGGGTGCGGGCTGTAGCGGCATGGCCGGATGCAACGCACCGGGCAGGCTGAAAGTGGGCAGGTTGGCCAGCCGCTGGGCAAAACCGGGCTGAGGCCGCAGGGGACCGGCCCCGGCCCCGGCGGCATGGGCGTGGCGCAGGCCTTCGGTGGTGGCCATTTTGGCCAGCACCACCGCATCAGCGGGCACAAAGCCCAGCGCCAGCACGGCGGCAGCGCTGCTGGCAAAGGTGCAGCCGGTGCCGTGGTGGTGGGGTGTGGCCACGCGCGGCAGGCTGAGCCAGCCGCTGGCGTGGGGGCTGGTGAGCCAGTCGTGGCAACCGCCGCTTTCAGTGCCGGTGCCGCAGTCGGCGTCACGGGAGGGGCTGGCTGCGTCGCCACCAGTCACCACCACGCTGGTGGCGCTATCGGGCTGCCCGAGTTGCTGCAAGGCCTGGGCCAGATCGGGTACCTGAGCGACCGTCAGCTCGGAAGACTCATCCACCGTCAACCCGAGCAGCCGGGCGGCTTCAGCCCGGTTGGGGGTGAACAGCGTGGCCCGAGGCAGCAGCACATCACGCAACGCTTGGAACAGCGGATCGGTGGCCAGGTCGCGACCCGTGCTGGCGCGCAGCACCGGGTCCACCACCAGCGGCAAACCGGGTTGTTGCAGGCGCAGCCTGTCCACCCAGCGTGCCACCACCGCCACCTGCTCGGCGTTGCCCAGCAGGCCGGTTTTGATGGCCGCAGGCGGCATGTCGGCGGCCAGGGCGGCCAGCTGGGCGTCCAGCAGGTCAGCGCTGACCGCTTCCACCCGCGTGACGGCGACCGAGTTTTGCGCCGTGACGGTGGCCACCACCGGGCAGGCGTGCACGCCGAAAGCGGCGATGGCCCGCTGGTCGGCAGACAGGCCTGCGCCGCCACCGCTGTCGTTGCCCGCGATCACCCACACGATGGGGGGTGGCAATTTTTCATGCATCAAAAGGCCTTTACCGCTTTGATTTGTTCAACAGTTTGCTATCCTGAAATCAAACAAAATGCTTTGAATTTCAGAGCAAAAAAGGCCGCCCGGTAACGGGTGTGCTGGCCACGGCCATGGCCTGTGGAGCCATCACCCCGGCCTCCCAGGCCAGCCGCCCGGCCTCGATGGCCAGCTTGAACGCCTGTGCCATGGCGACGGGGTCGTGCGCCTGGGCCACGGCGCTGTTGAGCAGCACCGCATCGAAGCCCAGCTCCATGGCCTGCACGGCGTGCGCGGGCGAGCCGATGCCTGCGTCCACCACCAACGGCACGTCGGGCAGGCGCTCGCGCAGGGTGCGCAGCGCCCAGGGGTTGATCAGCCCCTGGCCCGAGCCAATGGGTGCACCCCAGGGCATGAGGAGGTTGCAGCCCACGTCCAGCAGTCGCTGACAGGTGATGAGGTCGTCGGTGCAGTAGGGGAACACCTCGAAGCCCTCGCGCACCAGCTCGGCTGCGGCGGGTACCAGCTCGAACGGGTCGGGCTGGAGGGTGTGGTCGTCGCCCACCACCTCCAGCTTGATCCAGTGCGTGCCGAACAGCTCGCGCGCCATCTGCGCCAGCGTCACGGCCTCGCGGGCGGTGCGGCAACCGGCGGTGTTGGGCAACAGGTGCGCGCCGCTGGCGCGGATGAGGCTGTAGAAATCGCCCGGCGCTCCTGCGCCACCACCGTTCTGACCGTGCGCCAGCTGGCGCTTGAGGCCCACCGTCACCACCTGCGAGCCTGAGGCGGCAATGGCCTGTTGCAGCACGGCGGGCGATGGGTAGCCTGCTGTGCCCAGAAAGAAGCGGCTGTGCAGCTCGACGCCGCCAATGTTCAGCGCCATGGCATCAGCCTCCGACGATGGGTTGAAAGGTGGTCACGCTGTCGCCCGGCTGCAGCACGTGTTGCGTGCGGCGGTCGCGGGCCACGAAGGCGCCATTGACGGCGGTGGCCACCGCATCGGGGGCCACACCCTGCTGGGCGATGAGCTCGGCCAAGTTGGTGCCGGAGGGGCACGACTGGGCCTGGCCGTTGAGGGTGATGGGTTGCGGGGTCATGGCGGTCATGCAACTGCGGCAGGTTCGGACGTCGGGGTGGGTTGGGATGGCGTGTCGGCCCACTGCAAGGCGGTGTGCAGCGCCTGCTGCACCAGCGCAGGGGCGATGAGCCAGCCGTGGCGAAACAGACCGTTGATGCGGCTCAGGCCCGGCTGGTGGGTGCTGGCGGGCAGGTTGTCGGGCAGGGCCGGGCGCAGGTTGGCTTCGCTGTGCACCACGCGCGCCTCGGCCAAGCCGGGCAGCACGCTGTGCGCGGCGCTCAGCAGCTCCAGCGTGCTGCGCACCGACACGGGCGAACGGTCCTCGCTCTCGATTTCGGTGGCACCCACCACCACCAGGTCGCCCGGGCGCGGCACCACATACACCCGCCAGCGCGGGTGCAGCAGCCGCACCGGCCGGTGCAAGGCCACGCCAGGAGCGTGCAGCCAGAAGACCTCGCCCCTCACGCCCCTGACTTGAGGCGTGAATCCCAAGTTTTCGCTCTTGACTTGAGGTGTCAACCCAAGGTCATCGCCATCGGGCGACAGTTCGGGCCGGGCGCCCACGCCGCGCACGTCGAACACGTGGTCGAAGCGATGCACCTGGCGCTGGCTTCCCTGGGTGGTATGCAGCTCGCCGGGGACCGCAGCCAGCACCCGCCCGGCATTGCCGCCGGTGAAGGTGGCACCGTGCGCCTGCAGCCAGGCCCCCAGCGCCGTCATGGCCTGCACGGTGTGGATGTGCCCCTCGTGCGGCAGCAGCCAGCCGTGCGCCGGGCCGTGGATGTCAGGTTCCAGCGCTTTCAGTTCGGTAGCTGTCAGAGATTGTGGCGCATGCGCTGAAGGTGCTTTTTTCTTCAAAAGATCCAGCACACGGCGGGCCGCACCCTCATCGCCCCGGTGCGCCAGCAGCAGGCTGCCGGCGTGGGTCAGTGCCACGTCGTGCCCGGCTTGCCGCAGCGTGTCTACGATGGCGGGCCAGCGTTGCAGGCTGTCCAGTCCGAGCTGGAACACGGCCTCGTTGGCGCATTCCAGCTCGGCGGTGGGGCTGAGCATGCCAGCCGCGGCCCAGCCCGCCGCGCGGACCGGGTCACCCGCCGATGGGGCCTGCGTGAGGCTGGGCGCAGGGTCGAACAGGCTGACGCGGTGGCCCCGCTGCAGCAGCTCGAACGCCAGCAGCCGGCCGAGAAGTCCAGCGCCCGCAATGCCGAAATGTGAGCCCCCACGCTTGGCGTCGATGCCGCCTGCGCTGCCCCCCGAGGGGGCTGTCCCGCCTTGGGGCGGCCCGGCGGCGGGACGGGGGTTGTGGTGTGCGGTGTTCATGCCACCGGCGTGATGGGGATGTAGATTTCCCCGCCGCCTTCGCGGAACTGGCTGGCCTTGGCCTCCATGCCCTGGGCCAGCGCGTCGGCTTCGTTCAGCCCTTTCTGGGCGGCATAGTCGCGCACTTCTTGCGTGATCTTCATGCTGCAGAACTTGGGGCCGCACATGGAGCAGAAGTGGGCGGTCTTGGCGCTGTCCTTGGGCAGGGTTTCGTCGTGGAATTCGCGCGCGGTGTCAGGATCCAGACCCAGGTTGAACTGGTCTTCCCAGCGGAATTCGAAGCGCGCCTGGCTGATGGCCTCGTCCCGCGCCCGGGCGCTGGGGTGGCCCTTGGCCACGTCGGCGGCGTGGGCGGCAATCTTGTAGGCGATCAGCCCGGCCTTCACGTCGTCGCGGTTGGGCAGGCCCAGGTGCTCTTTGGGCGTCACATAGCACAGCATGGCCGTGCCCATCCAGCCGATCATGGCCGCGCCAATGGCACTGGCAATGTGGTCGTGGCCGGGCGCGATGTCGATGGTCAGCGGGCCCAGGGTGTAGAACGGGGCCTCGTGGCAGTGCTGGAGCTGCTCGTCCATGTTGGCCTGGATCAGGTGCATGGGCACGTGGCCGGGGCCTTCGATCATGGTTTGCACGTCGTGCTTCCAGGCCACCTGGGTCAGCTCGCCCAGGGTGTGCAGCTCGGCAAACTGGGCTTCGTCGTTGGCGTCGGCACCGCTGCCGGGGCGCAGGCCGTCGCCCAAGCTGAAGGACACGTCGTAGGCCTTCATGATGTCGCAGATGTCTTCGAAGTGCTCGTACAGGAAGCTCTCGCGGTGGTGGGCGATGCACCACTTGGCCATGATGCTGCCGCCCCGGCTGACGATGCCGGTGCGCCGCCGTGCGGTCAGCGGCACGTGGGCCAGGCGCAGTCCGGCGTGGATGGTGAAGTAGTCCACGCCTTGCTCGGCCTGCTCGATGAGCGTGTCGCGGAAGATGGCCCAGGTGAGGTCCTCGGCCACGCCGCCCACTTTTTCCAGCGCCTGGTAGATGGGCACGGTGCCGATGGGCACGGGGCTGTTGCGCACGATCCAGTCGCGGGTGGTGTGGATGTTCTTGCCGGTGGACAGGTCCATCACGTTGTCGGCACCCCAGCGAATGGCCCAGACCAGTTTTTCCACCTCTTCTTCGATGCTGGAGGTGACGGCCGAGTTGCCGATGTTGGCATTCACCTTGACGCGGAAGTTGCGCCCGATGGCGCTGGGCTCCAGCTCGGTGTGGTTGATGTTGGCGGGGATGATGGCGCGGCCCCGGGCCACTTCGTCGCGCACAAACTCGGGCGTCATCACCCGGGGCAGCAGCGCGCCCATGGGGTTGCCGCGCAAGCGCTGGGCGCGGGTGGGGTCGCCGTCGGCGTTGTTCAGGTAGGTGTCGGTCCAGGCGGCGGCGCGGGCGTTTTCGCGGATGGCGATGTATTCCATTTCCGGGGTGATGATGCCTTTGCGGGCGTAGTGCATCTGCGTCACGTTGGCGCCGGATTTGGCGCGGCGGGGCTGGCGCTGCAGCGCGGCGGCTTCGGCACGCAGGGCCTCGATGCGCTGCACCTCGGGGTCGGTGCTGTCGCCACCCCGGCGATGGCCGTCGTCCAGGGCCTGGCGGGTGCGGCCGTCGTAGGTTTCGGTGTCGGCGCGGGCGTCGAGCCAGGGGCCGCGCAGGTCGGGCAGACCACGGCGCACGTCGATGGCGGCGTTGGGGTCGGTATAGGGGCCGCTGGTGTCGTACAGGCTGACGGTGTCGCCGTTGGTCAGCTTCACCTCGCGCAAGGGCACGCGGATGACGGGGTGGATCTGCCCCGGCTCGTACACCTTGGTGGAGGCGGGAAAGGGCTCACGGGTGAGGGTGAGCAGCTGCGCGAATTTGTCAGGGGCGTTCATCGGGGCATCCTTTTCGGGTGGACAAGGGGTGCTCCGAAAGGATGGGCAGATTTACGCCCCATGAACGGGGGCTATGGCGACGTGTGGCGTCTCCTGGGAATCTGGCTCTTCTTACGCCGGTTCGAACCGGTTCAAGTTCACGGGTTTGGGTCTGACCATCTCAGCCACCATCAAGTGTTCAAAACACCCAGCGGTTGCACCCCGGAGCGCTGCGGATTGTAGTGACATTCGGCACAATCCCGCCACAATGGCACCACCGCGCGGCCACCCGCTGCGCCATTGCTCAACCAGAACCCCATTTCGAAATCATGTTTCGCACCCTGCTCAAATCCAAAATCCACCGCGTGGCTGTGACTCAATGCGAGTTGCATTACGAAGGCTCCTGCGCCATTGACGAAGACCTGCTCGATGCCGCCAACATCGCCGAAAACGAACAGATTCACATCTGGAACATCAACAACGGCGAGCGTTTCATCACCTACGCCATCAAAGGCCAGCGCGGCAGCGGCATGATTTCGGTGAATGGCTCCGCCGCACGGCGCGCCAGCGCGGGAGACCTGATCATCATTGCGGCCTTTGCACAGGTCCACGAAGACCAGGTGGCCACCCACCAACCCCAGCTGGTGTTTGTGGACGATCAAAACCGCCAGACCGAACTGCGCCACAAAGTCCCCACGCAAACTGTCTGATATTGTTGATGTTCCCTCAACCGTCCACCGGAGTTCACATGAAGAAAACCTTGCTTGCGCTGGCTGCTGTGTTGGCCACTGCGTCCGTCATGGCCCAACCCACCGACACTCTGAAAAAAATCAAGGACTCCGGCTCGGTCACCATGGGGGTGCGTGAAAGCTCCGGTGCACTGTCCTACACCCTGGGCGACGGCAAATACGTGGGTTATCACGTGGAAATCTGCCAAAAAGTCCTGGCCGATGTGCAAAAGCAGCTGGGCCTGGCCAAGCTGGACGTGAAGTACCAACCTGTCACTTCGCAAAACCGCATTCCCCTGGTGCAAAACGGCACAGTGGACATCGAATGCGGCTCCACCACCAACAACGCCGCACGCCAGAAAGACGTGGCCTTTGCCGTGACCACGTTTGTGGAAGAGGTGCGCATTGCCGTCAAGGCCAATTCGGGCATCACCAACATCAACCAGCTCAACGGCAAGAACGTGGCCACAACCACCGGCACCACTTCTGTGCAGACGCTGCGCAAGCATGAACGGGCCACCGGCGTGGACTTCAAGGAAGTGTTTGGCAAGGACCATGCCGACAGCTTTCTGCTGCTGGAAAGCGGCCGTGCCGATGCCTTCGTGATGGACGGTGCCATCCTGGCGGGCAACATTGCCAAAGCCAAAAACCCGGCCGATTTCAAACTGGTGGGCGAAGTGCTGTCGGTCGAGCCGATTGCCATCATGATCCGCAAGGACGATCCTGCGTTCAAGACGGCGGTAGACGACTCCATCAAAGCCATGATGAAGTCTGGCGACATCGCCAAGCTGTGGTCCAAGTGGTTCGAGCAACCCATTCCACCGTCCAACACCAAAGTGGGCATGCCAGCCAACGACAACACCAAGGCAGCCTGGGCCACGCCCAACGACAAGCCCATGGAAGACTACGCCAAGAAGTAATTTCCCAGGCGTTTTCCAGCCTGTTCGCCCGGCTGCCAGTGCCGGGCGAATGTTTCCCCCAACAACCAAGGTAAGTCGCCATGAGCACATGGGATTGGCAGGTCTTCTGCAAAGACACCATTGAGGGCGAAATCCAGCCAGGCTGCTTCGGCAAGGGGGGTGACATCACCTACCTGGACTGGCTGCTGTCTGCATGGGGGTGGACGCTGTCGGTGTCTTTGCTGGCGTTGTTGCTGGCCCTGGTGCTCGGCGCGCTCATTGGCATTTTTCGCACCACACCCAGCAAAACACTGGTAGCCATTGGCAACGTCTGGACCGAGCTGTTCAGGAACATTCCTTTGCTGGTGCAAGTGGTCCTTTGGTACCACGTGTTGCCTGCGCTGATTCCCCCGCTGAAGTCGCTGCCCAGCTTCGTCTTGGTGGTGTTCGCACTCGGGTTCTTCACATCGGCACGCATTGCCGAACAGGTGCGCGCGGGCATTCAGAGCCTGCCCAAGGGCCAACGCTATGCAGGGCTGGCCATGGGGTTGACGCTGCCGCAGACTTACCGCTATGTGTTGCTCCCGGTGGCCTTCAGGGTGGTCATTCCGCCCTTGACCAGCGAGAGCATGGGCATCATCAAAAATTCGGCGGTGGCTTTTGCTGTCAGCGTTTCTGAGCTGACCATGTTTGCCATGCAGGCGCAGGAAGAAACCTCACGGGGCATCGAGGTGTACCTGGCTGTCACCGCCCTGTATTTTGTGTCGGCCATTGTGGTGAACCGGATCGCGATTTTCATCGAGCACAAGGTTCAGGTGCCCGGCATGGCAGGAGGGCACTGACATGCATCTCGACTATTCCTTCCTCGACGCATCGGTTCTTTCGAGTTTTGTGCTCAAGGGGCTGATTTTTTCCACCCAACTCACGCTCGTCGCCACGTTGGCGGGCATTGCACTGGGCACCGTGCTGGCATTGATGCGCCTGTCGGGCAAAACATGGCTGGTGATGCCTGCCGCCGCCTATGTCAACACCATGCGCTCCATTCCGCTGGTGATGGTGATTTTGTGGTTCTTCCTGCTGATTCCGTTGCTCATTGGCCAGCCCATGGGTGCGGAGTTGTCGGCGGTGATCACGTTCACCGTGTTTGAAGCCGCCTACTTTTCCGAAATCATGCGGGCGGGCATCCAGAGCGTGCCCAAAGGTCAGGTGAATGCCGGTTACGCGGTGGGCATGACCTACGGGCAGACCATGCAGCTCATTGTGTTGCCCCAGGCCTTTCGCAACATGCTGCCGGTTCTGATGACCCAGACCATCATCCTGTTTCAGGACACCTCACTGGTCTATGCCATTGGAGCCTACGACCTGCTGAAGGGGTTTGAAGTGGCTGGCAAGAACTTCAACCGCCCGGTGGAAATGTATTTGCTGGCCACTGCGGTGTACTTTGCCATCTGCTTCTCGTTGTCGATGCTGGTGCGTCGTCTGCAGAAAAAAATAGCCATCATCCGCTGAAGAATCCGGAGCACACCCATGATTGACATCCAAAACGTTTCCAAGTGGTATGGCAGCTTCCAAGTTTTGACGGATTGCACCACCAGCATCCAAAAAGGCGAAGTGGTGGTGGTGTGTGGCCCATCTGGGTCGGGTAAATCCACACTGATCAAAACCGTCAATGCACTGGAGCCCTTTCAAAAGGGCGACATCGTGGTGGATGGCACCAGCATTGCCGACCCCAAAACCAACTTGCCCAAGCTGCGCAGCCGGGTGGGCATGGTGTTTCAGCACTTTGAACTGTTTCCTCACCTGTCGGTCACCGAAAACCTGACACTGGCTCAAATCAAGGTACTGGGACGCAACGCCGACGACGCCAAAACCCGGGGCCTGAAAATGCTGGACCGGGTGGGCCTGATGGCCCACAAAGACAAATTCCCTGGCCAGCTGTCGGGTGGTCAGCAGCAGCGGGTGGCCATTGCCCGGGCGCTGAGCATGGACCCCATCGTCATGCTGTTTGACGAGCCCACCTCCGCACTCGACCCAGAAATGGTGGGCGAAGTGCTCGATGTGATGGTGCAACTGGCCAATGAAGGCATGACCATGATGTGCGTCACCCACGAAATGGGCTTTGCCAAGCGGGTGAGCCACCGGGTGATCTTCATGGATGCCGGACGCATCATTGAAGACTGCGCCAAAACCGAGTTTTTTGGCAACCCCGAGGCCCGCTCGCCCAGGGCCAAAGAGTTTTTGTCAAAAATTCTTCAGCACTGAACGAACCGCGCGGACGCTCAGGCCGCGCCGATGTTTGGCACCAGCCCGGATACCAGCGGTGCCGTGGGTTGGCCGGCTCTCAACGCGGCGGTAAAGGCCAGCATGCGATCGATGGGCACCCGTGCCCGGGGAATGAGTGCGGGGTCAACCACGATCTCGTGGGCACTGCCTGCCCCGGCTTCCAGGGTTTGCACCAAGCCCACCAGGCCGTTCATGGCCATCCAGGGGCAATGGGCGCAGCTCTTGCAGGTGGCACTGTTGCCGGCGGTGGGCGCTTCAATGAAGGTTTTGCCCGGGTTCTGCTGACGCAGGCTATGCATCATGCCCTTGTCGGTGGCCACAATGAAGGTGGTGGCGTCCAGGGTGCGTGCCGCATGCAGGATGGTGCTGGTGGAACCCACCGCATCGGCCAGGGCCACCACATCGGCCGGGCTTTCGGGGTGCACCAGCACCTTGGCACCGGGGTGCTCCTTTTTCAGCGCTTCCAGCTCGAAGGCCTTGAACTCGTCGTGCACGATGCAACTGCCGTTCCACATCAGCATGTCGGCCCCGGTTTCGCGCTGGATGTAACCACCCAGGTGGCGGTCGGGCGCCCACAGGATTTTCTGGCCCTGTGCTTTGAGTTCCCGCACGATGTCCAGGGCGCAACTGCTGGTCACCAGCCAGTCGGCGCGCGCTTTCACCGCTGCGCTGGTGTTGGCATACACCACCACGGTGCGGTCCGGGTGCTGGTCGCAAAACGCACTGAAGGCATCCACCGGGCAGCCCAAGTCCAGAGAGCAGTTGGCTTCCAGGTCGGGCATGAGCACGGTTTTTTCGGGGCTCAGGATTTTGGAGGTTTCGCCCATGAACTTCACACCGGCCACCACCAGCGTCTGTGCGGCATGGTCGCGGCCAAAGCGGGCCATTTCCAGGCTGTCGGACACGATGCCACCGGTTTCCGTTGCCAAGTCCTGCAAGTCTGGGTGCACGTAATAGTGCGAGACCAGCACCGCGTTCTTTTCCTTCAGCAACGCGCGCACGCGGGCTTGGAGGGCCTGGCGTTCAGCGGGCAACGGCTCTGCTGGCACACGTGCCCAGGCATGCCCTGTGCCGCACACAGCGGCCTCCGGTGCGGGTTGGTCGAACGTGATGTCAATGCGAACTTCTGCATTCATAAAAGATAGCTACAAATTCAATATTTAAAAGCGATAAAAGGCATTTTTTAATGGAATTGATTCATCAAATTCCCTCAAACCGCATGGAGTAGTCGGTGGCTTTCACGTCTTTGGTCAGGCCGCCAATGGAAATGCGGTCCACACCGGTTTCTGCAAGGGCTCGCACGGTTTCCAACGACACGCCGCCCGATATTTCCAGCACCGCACGACCGGCATTCAGGCGCACAGCCTCGCGCAGGGTGGGCAAATCCATGTTGTCCAGCAACACCATGTTGGCACCGCAGGCGAGCGCCTCGGTCAGCTGGTCCAGGCGCTCCACCTCGATTTGCACAAATTGCGCCTGCGGAGCGGCTGCGCGTGCTTTGGCCAGCACCGCCGACACGCCACCCGCCGCCGCAATGTGGTTTTCCTTGATGAGGATGGCGTCGTACAGCCCCATGCGGTGGTTGGCCCCGCCACCCACCGTCACCGCATATTTTTGGGCAATCCGCAACCCCGGCAAGGTTTTGCGCGTGTCCACCATGAAGGTACCGGTTCCCTGCACCGCATCCACAAACTGGGCGGTGCGGGTGGCCACCCCGCTGAGCAACTGTAAAAAGTTGAGCATGGTGCGCTCGGCGGTCAGCAACTGGGGGGCGGGGCCGGTCATTTCCAGTACCACCTGGTCGGGGGTACAGCGCTGGCCTTCTGCCACCAGCCAACGCAACGTACCGCCCGGTACCACCTTGGCAAACGTGGCATTGACCCATGGCACACCGCACACCGTAGCGACCTCGCGGGCCAGCACGCGGGCATTGGCTTGTTTGGAGCTGTCCACCAATGAGGCGGTCAAATCGCCCGAGCCAACGTCTTCGGCGAGGGCGCGTGCCACATCGGCCACCACAGTGGCTTCAAATGCCGGACCGGCATAGGGGTTGGGAACAGCAACGGACTGGGCAGGCAGCAATGGCATGGGTGTGTGGGCGCAACAAGCGCCGGTTCGTCAAATACACTCGCGATTTTCCGCCCAATTCGGGGTCTTGCCGGCCCCGACCCTGACTCAACACGCTTGGCAACACGGACATGAGTGACAACAACCCTCCGGCATCGGCCACCCCCTACGGCACGCTGCCCAGCGCATCGCCCATGCCGCAGCGCCGCCCCATCAGCCTGCCCAGGCTGCAGGAAATGCGCGAACGCGGCGAAAAAATCACCATGCTCACCGCCTACGACGCCACATTCGCGGCAGTGGCCGATGCCGCTGGTGTGGAATGCATTCTGGTAGGCGACTCGCTGGGCATGGTCTGCCAGGGCCTGTCCAGCACCGTGGAGGTGACGTTGGAAACCATGCGTTATCACACCGAAAGCGTGGTACGTGGCCTGCGCCGGGTGCAAGGCACTGCCTGGGTCATTGCGGACTTGCCCTTTGGCAGCTACCAGGAAAGCAAAGAACAAGCCCTGCGCAGCGCCACCGTGCTGATGCAAGCCGGGGCCCACATGGTGAAACTGGAAGGCGGTGGATGGACCGCCGACACTGTGCGCTTTCTGGTGGAACGCGGCATTCCGGTGTGCGCGCATTTGGGCCTCACACCCCAAACCGTGCATGCCCTGGGTGGCTACCGGGTGCAAGGCCGCGGTGAGCAGGCCGACACCCTGGTGCGCCAAGCCCTGGAGCTGCAGGATGCCGGAGCCACCATGCTGGTGCTGGAAATGGTGCCGGTGGGCCTGTCGGCCCGTCTGACGCAACAACTGCCTCTTTGCCACACCATTGGCATTGGCGCCGGCAAAGGCACCGCCGGCCAAGTGCTGGTGATGCACGACATGCTGGGCATCAACCTGGGCAAGAACCCGAAATTCGTCCGCAATTTCATGGACGGCAACACCAGCGTGCGCGACGCCATGGCCGCCTATGTCAAGGCCGTGAAAGACGGCAGCTTCCCCGACGACAACCTGCACGCCTGGAAGGAATAGGCCCCCACGCTCACATTCGTTCGCTGCCCCAGAGTCTGCCAATTTCTGGGACCCTCGCGCCTTGGGACGGCCCGGCGGCGCTCAAGTTTTGAAGCATCATGCAAATCGTCCATAACCCTGCTGACCTGCGCGCCGCACTGGCTCCCTATCAATCGCCCTCTTTCGTGCCCACCATGGGCAACCTGCACGACGGCCACCTGGACCTGGTGCGCCAGGCCGTCCCCTTGGGCGATGTGACGGTGGCCAGCATCTTCGTCAACCGGCTGCAATTCGGCCCGAACGAAGACTTCGACACCTACCCCCGCACGCTGCAAGCCGACTGTGACAAACTCGCAGCGGCGGGTTGCAATGTGGTATTTGCACCCAACGAACGGGACCTCTACCCCGAGGCCCAAACCTTCACCATTGCCCCGGACCAGGCCATTGCCAACATCCTGGAAGGCCACTTCCGCCCCGGCTTTTTCACCGGGGTGTGCACGGTGGTGATGAAGCTGTTCCAGTGCGTGTTTGCCGAGGCCAAAGGCCCGCGCCACGCCTTGTTTGGCAAGAAAGATTACCAACAGCTCATGGTGCTGCGCCGCATGGTGGAGCAGTTTGCCCTGCCCATCACCGTGATGGCGGGTGAAACCCAGCGCGCCCCCGACGGCCTGGCGCTCAGCTCGCGCAACGGCTACCTGAGCGCCACAGAGAGGGCCGAAGCGGTCCAGCTGTCCATGGCGCTGCGCCAGCTGGCGCAGGCGGCGAACGCGTTGCCAGAAGCAGGCTTTGCATCCACCCTCACCCAGCTGGAACAGGATGCGGTGCAAGCCCTCAACGGACGCGGCTGGCGCACCGACTACCTCACCGTGCGTCGCCGTCGTGACCTGCAAACCCCCAACTTCGGCGACCCGTTGGTGGTCCTGGGTGCTTCACGCCTGGGCGCCACGCGGCTGATTGACAACCTGGAAGCCTGATCGGGCTCCAGGGTGGGCGATCACCACGCCCACAGGCTGGACAGCCTGATTTGCGTGCGCTGACTGTCGTAGAGCGCCAAGTTGGAGTGGGTTCTCTGGCGGGTCACCGCCAAACGCCATTGCGGCCCCTGGGGCGGCGTCCAAACCAGCTGCCCGCTGGTGATCTGGACCCGATCGCTTCGGGGCTCTGCAGCCCATGCTTCGGCCACATCAAAGCGCTGCACCTGCCACAGTTGTTCGGCTTTGGCATACCAACGGTCGGCCAATTGCCAGTCCAGTTGCAGGCCCAAACCCCATTGGCGGTTGGAGAAGGCCGCATCCACCGCTTGATCTCGGCCGGCACGCACGGTGGATTGCACCGTGGTGCTGGGGGTCAGAGTGCGCTTCCAGCCCGTCCAGGCGCTCCATTGATCGGCCGTCATGGCGGGTGCTTGCACCATGGTGCGGTGTTGCCATTGGCCACCGGCCATCCATTCGGTTTCACCGTCTGGCCGAATCCACTGCGCCCCCACCGAATGCCCCGACTGATACGCCTGCCCGCCCCGCTGCAGCCGGTACAGACTGGTGGGCAGTCGCCAGACATCGCCCCCCGCACCACTGGACCACACCGGGGTCCACTCGGCCTGGAACGACCGCTGGTTGTAGGCAGAGGCTGCGTGGTATGACGTGCCATCCAACGCCAACCGAACGGCGCTTTGCCACTCGGGCGACAGCCGGAATGTTCTGGAAAGCTGCAACTCTGCCGTCGCGCCAGCGGCCCGAATGGGCAAGCCCTCCGGGTTGAGCTGAAAGTTCAACCCAAACAGATTCACCAGCCCACTGCTGGGGCCCGCATTCACATTGGTGTCTGATACCCAGCCCAGGCTGACCATTTTTTGCCAGGCACCGTCTGGCTGTTGCCCCTGACTGGCTTTGGCATGAAGGTGCTGCAGCACCCGCATGGCCTCTGGGGGTGGCGCCGACGCCATGGCCCGCTCGAATGCAGCCATCGCCTGGGTGTATTGCCTCAGCGCCAGCAAGGCACGGCCATGGTCTGCGTGATAGACAGGGTAGTCCACACGGGCCAGCAACGCCTGCATCCAGGTCAACGCGCGTGCGGCATCCCCTTGCTCTAATGCACATTGGGCGGCGGCATGCACGTCGCTTTCTTCGGCATGGGCGGGGTCCACCACCTCCATCGAGCAGGCCGCCTGCACGCCGCCCGACCACGCCAGGGCCAGCAACAGGCCTGATGTGGTCAGCGCGCGAGCAAGCGGCCAGCTCATGTGCTGTGGGTCAGCGTGCGGCAACAAACTGACCATTGGCACTGAGCGTGGACGATGCCGCGAAGCCCCAACGACCCGACGCCGCCAGCGGCGCGGTCACTGTGGTGCCCGACACCACGGGAGCCGACAGGTTGCCACTGATGGTGCCGGTGCCAGTGGTGGCCACCGACGAGGTCAGCGTGCCATTGAAGCGGCTGCCCGTTCCTGTGCCGGCCACCGTCAGGGTGCCCAGCGCCGTGCCACCGGCTCCGGTCAAACCGGAAATGGTGCCAGTCTGGGTGGTGGTGCCGGTGCCAGAAAACGCCACATTCAGATTAACCGCCCCGGTGCTGACGGAGGGCACCGCCGTGCCGGAGCTGCTGTCCGTGACGATGGCCACCGTGGTACCGGTGTAGGTGGCTGAACCCGCAGGCACGACCACCGCCGTGGCGGTGGTTCCGTGGCCCGTGCCTCCGGCAGCCTCTGTCCAGCCACCCCAACCCTGACGCCCCGCCCAAGCTGGCGCAGCAGCCAGCGCGGCCACACCCAAACCCAGCACACAAGCCTTTTTGGCTGTTGATGCAAACATGATGAAACCCTTTCAAACATTCAACCTTGGATAAAAAGCCGCAGTGGCGCAGCTTATTCATGGGAATTTTTCCCACAAACAGGCAAATCATATTGGGAATTTTTCCCTCAAGCAATACAATTCATAAAAATTCCATCGCACATGCGCTCCACACCCCCTTCCGGATTGCCCCGAACCGACGATGCAGCCCAGGCGCTGCAGGCGCTGTTTCGTCCGGTCGCCCGGTTGATGATTGGCCACGGCGTCACGCTGGCTGCTGCCACCGAATTACTCAAACAGGCCTTGGTGGAAGAAGCTGTCGATTCATTTGCCCTTGATGCAGCAGGCAGCAGCGATGCACGGGTGGCCTTGCTGACCGGGGTACACCGCAAGGATGTGCGCCGCTTGCGGGAACTCGGTTCAAGCGACCAGGCTGCAGCCTTGCGCACCCCGGCTACCGCCCTGGTGGTGGCGCGCTGGATCAGTGACCCCCGTTTTTTGCACGCCAATCGACAGCCGCTTGCACTGGCGCGCACCCCCGGAAAAGGCGCTGCCGATGAGGTGTCCTTCCCCGACCTGGTGCAGGCCGTCAGCCGCGACCACAGCCCCCGCGCCATGCTGGACGAACTGCTGCGCCTGGGCATTGCCAGCGTGGACGCCAACGACCGGGTGCACCTCCAGCAACCCGGCTTTGTGCCCCAACCTGGCGCAGCCGAAGGCCTGGCCTTTCTGGGCCAGCATGTGAGCGACCACCTGAGCGCTGCCGTCCACAACAATGCACCAGGCGCTTGCGCGCCGCCCATGCTGGATCAAACGGTGTTTTCAACCGGGTTGACCGCCGAGCAGGTCGATGCCTTGCATGCTTTGGCCCGCCAACAGTGGCACGACCAACTGGTGGTGTTTTTGCAAGCGGCCACGCAGGCCGAAGCGCGCAGCCAAGCCAGCCCTGCTCCCAAACACCGCATTCGACTGGGCTCCTATTTCTGGAGCGAACCAGAGCCGTCCAACACCGCACCCCATGCCTCACTGGACACGGACCCTGCGGCCACGGTGAGTCCGTCCGTCCGTGCCAAGCGGGGAAAGAACACATGATCACCCCACGCGCCTTGCTCAAACGCCGAACGTTTCTGGCGATGTCAACCCTCCCGGCCCTTCCTCTGGCTGGGTGTGGGGGTGGAGACATTCTGTCGGCTGCGCTCCCTGGAACCACGGGCACAGGCATCCTCGCGCTGGCATCCATCACCGGTTTCGGCAGCGTGATTGTAGGCGGCCAGACCTATGACGAAACCTCGTCAACCATTGCGATTGACGGCATTGCAGCCACGCGTGCCGACCTGCGACTGGGCATGACGGCCAAAGTCAACGGTACTTGGTATCCAGACACCAGCACGGGGGTGGCCCAGACGATCGCCGTATACCGCACCGCCAGTGGCACCGTGACGGCGGTGAACAACAACAGCCTGGTCCTGCATGGCCAAACCTTTGGGTGGGACAGCAGCACCCTCTGGGACGGCGTGACCGAAACCAGCTTGCAAATCGGTCAACCGGTCATCGTGTGGGCTCTTCAGGCCAACAACCAGGCCACCCAGTGGCTGCTCACCCGCATCGCAGCCGGTGATGGCGGCCTGCCCACCATCACCGGCCTTCTTGAACGCCGCAACAACCTGTGGTGGGTGGGCGACATCCAGTTGCTGCAAATGGATGCCTTCAAGCTGAGTGCAGGGCAACTCGTTTGGGTGCGTGGGCAACCCGTGACCGATGGCACGGGGGCTTGGGTGGTATCTGCCGCGCGGGTTGCCAGCCTTTCGTTGGAAGAGCAAGCCAATGCCAGCCTGCTGCAAATGGAAGGCATGGTCACCACCGGTCAGGGCAACGGCATGGTGCGGGTCGGTGACCAGACGCTGGATGCATCGACCTTGCCTGCAGCGCCAACTCAAGGGCAACGGGTCCAGGTCACGGTCCAACGGCTGCCCGATGGACGACTGCGCATCAACGACATCAGCGGGAGCGCCGCCAGCAGCAGTTCTCAACCTGCGATCAAATTGAGCGGTCGCATTGAAAACTGGCACAGCGCCGCGGATTTCACCATCCAGGGGCAACGCTGCAATGCCACCAACGCCACAGGGGATGTGCAGGCATTGATGGCCAACGCCTGGGTCTCCGTCACCGGCACTCGCAACGGGGCGGTGGTGAATGTGCAAACGGTGGCGGCCGCGAGCGGTCAACGCTGACGCGAAAACGGCAGCTTGTCATGCGCGGCTTGCGCGGTCACATCGCCACAATGGTCCCGCAAGCCACCCGTTTGCCCGAGTTGCCTGCTGGCTGGGATTTGTAGTCGTCCGGGTCGGCATGGACAACCAAGCTGCGACCCACAATGTTGTGCGTCCCGTGGCCCAGTTTCAGTTGCGGCACTTCGGCTTTGTAGCTGGCGTTGCCGGATGCATCGGCCACCAAATTGGGCAAGTCGCCGGCATGGCGCTCACTGCCATGATGGTGGCCGTGGCCTTTGCCGTCGGGGTTGAAGTGGCCTTTGGCACTGGCCGCATCAGGGGCGCTGCAATCGCCGCTTTCATGCACATGAAAGCCGTGCTCACCAGGGGTAAGGCCAGAAACCCGGGCCTCCACCAGCAACCGGTCGCCCATCGCCTTCAACATGACCACTCCACCGACGGTGCTGCCAGAACGGGCCTCCAACTTGGCCTGGGCCTGAGCATCGGCTTTGGGTGCATGACTGCACCCCATCACCATGAGAGCGGCGGCACCGGCCACTGCGACCTGCACAAAAGAGAAAAATCGGGGCATGGAAGTCTCCTGACTGCGTTTCAGAAGGCTGCACCTTAGCAAACCCCACACCTCTAGCGCAACGCCCCATCCGCAACAGGGGGAAAGCTCAATCCAATTCGGATCTGGCGCCCCGTCCCATCAGCGCCGCCAACGCCTGCCGGGGAGATGTGGACCCATCCAGCAAATCCACCACAGCCTGAACAATCGGCATGTCCACACCCAGGCTTTTGGCCCGCTGGTTCACGGTGCGGGCGCTGTAAACCCCTTCTGCCACATGCCCCAGCGAATGCACCGCCTGCTCCAGCGTCTGCCCCTGTGCCAGCAGCAAGCCCACGCGCCGGTTGCGGCTGAGGTCACCCGTGGCCGTCAACACCAGGTCGCCCAAACCAGACAGGCCCATGAAGGTGTCCGCACGGGCTCCCAGGGCCAACCCCAGGCGCGACATTTCAGCCAGCCCCCGGGTGATGAGTGCGGCACGGGCATTGAGTCCCAGTGCCAGGCCATCGCACAAGCCAGTGGCCACGGCCAGCACATTCTTGACTGCGCCCCCTACTTCGATGCCCACCAGGTCGTCGTTGCCATACACCCGCAAGGTGGGGTTATGGAATGCGGCCACCAGGGCATCCCGCACCGCGGCATGCCCACTGGCCGCCACCAAAGCCGTGGGCAGCCCCTTGGCCACCTCCTGCGCAAAACTGGGGCCGCTGAAGGCACCGGCCAGCAAATGCGGGGCCACCTGCGCCTGCACTTCGTGCGGCATCAAACCCACCGCACCCTCTTCCTCCGCATGGGCCGCTTCAAAGCCTTTGCACAACCAAGCCACCGGAACCCGGATATGGGACAGGCTTTGCAAGGTCGCGCGCAGCGCAGCTGTGGGGGTGGCCACCACGCACAGGTCCGCATCCACGTTCAGGTGGCCGTTCGAATCGACAGATGGCCAAGACGCCATCTGCAAGGTGTCAGGCAACCGGTGACCCGACAGGTAACGCTGGTTGTCGCGAGTGGCCCGCATGTCGGCCACCTGCTGCGCATCGCGGGCGCACAGGACCACCTGGTGAATGCCCGCCGTGCGGCTGGCACTGATGGCCAGCGCTGTGCCCCAGGCTCCTGCACCCAGCACCAAAATTTTCATAGCATCCAACCCTTACAAAATAAGCGGTGGAGCATGAAAATTTATTGAATTGTGCCTGCAGCCTGTGCCTGCTGCTGCTCGTACATGGCCTGGAAGTTGATTTCCGACAGGTGCACGGGCGGGAAGCCGGCGCGGGAAATCAAGTCGGCCACGTTGCCACGCAGGTAGGGGTAGACGATTTGGGGGCAGGCAATGCCCATGATGGGACCCATCTGGTCATCGGGCAGGTTGCGGATTTCAAAAATACCGGCCTGTTTGCATTCGGCCAGGAACACGGTTTTGTCCTGGATTTTGGTTTGCACCGTGGCGGTCACGCACACCTCGTACACACCATCGGCAGCGGCTTCGGCGGAAATGGCCAGTTGAATGTCCACAGCCGGCTGTTCTTGCACCAGCAAGATAGCAGGGGAATTGGGCTGCTCCAGCGAGGCTTCCTTCAGGTACACGCGTTGAATCTGGAAAACGGGTTGCTGCTCGACGGCATCGGTCATGGTTGGCTTTCTGGCAAAGAAGGGAATTCAAAACAAAGCCTGCCTGGCTCCCCATGCGGTGCAAGGGGCCACGGCAGGCAAACAAAACGGGTGGGCGATTATGGCGCGGTGATCTCAGCCCGCCAGCAGGGGCAGCAGGCCGCCCTTGGCATCCAGTGCATGCAAATCGTCACATCCGCCCACATACGTGCCGCCAATGAAAATCTGCGGCACCGAGGTACGACCGGTCAGGGCCGCCATGTGCTGGCGAAGCTCGGGCTGCAAATCCACCCGGATTTCTTCGAGTTGCGTCACGCCACGCGCTTGCAGCAGACCTTTGGCCCTGATGCAGTACGGACAGGTGGCGGTGAGGTAGATCTGTACGGCTTGCATGGCATCAACCCTTTTGAACCGGCAAACCGGCCTGGCGCCACGCCCCCATGCCACCCGACAGCGAGTGCGCTTTCTCAAACCCCAGCTTGGTGGCAATGGACACCGCACGGCTGGAGCGCATGCCGCTGGCGCACACCAGAATGACGGGCGTGGCCTTGTTTTTGACCGCCGCGGCCAGCTCGCTCTCCAGCTGGGCCACCGGAATGTTTTTGGAACCTGTGACATGGCCGGCGGCATACTCATCGGGGGCACACACATCAATGACCACCGCTTTTTCGCGGTTCATGAGCATCACCGCCTCATTGGGCGACAGCCCGCCCTGCGCACCTTTGCCCAATACCGGCCACAACAACATGCCGCCCGATGTGGCTGCCAGCAGCAACAGGGTCCAGTTTTCCATCAAAAATTTCACGCCAATCCTTTCAAACGGCAGACCATGAAAGCCTTGCCAAAGCCCGCCATTTTAGAATCCGCGCAGTTTTTCTGTTGAGTAGCCATCCCATGTACAAACTCGTCCTCATCCGCCACGGCGAATCCACCTGGAACCTCGAAAACCGCTTCACCGGCTGGACCGATGTGGACCTGACCCCCACCGGTGTGGAACAGGCCCGCAACGCAGGCCGCTTGCTCAAGGCCGAAGGCTATGAATTCGATGTGTGCATGACCAGCGTGCTCAAGCGCGCCATCCGCACCCTGTGGCTTGCGCTCGACGAAATGGACCGCACCTGGTTGCCAGTGCAAAAAGACTGGCGCCTGAACGAACGCCACTACGGCGGCCTGCAAGGCCTGAACAAAGCCGACATGGCCAAACAATATGGCGACGAGCAGGTGCTGGTATGGCGCCGCAGCTACGACACCCCACCACCTGCACTGGAAGCCACCGACCCCCGCAGCGAACGTGGAGACCCGCGCTACGCCCAGCTCAACCCCGAGCAGATTCCGCTGACCGAATGCCTGAAGGACACCGTGGCCCGCGTGGTGCCCTTCTGGAACGAGGTGATGACGCCCACCATCCGTTCGGGCCAGCGGGTGGTGGTGGCCGCACATGGCAACAGCATCCGCGCCCTCATCAAGCACCTGGACGGCATTTCTGACAGCGACATCGTCAGCCTGAACATCCCCAACGGCATTCCGCTGGTGTATGAGCTGGACGAGGATCTCAAGCCCATTCGCCACTACTACCTGGGCGATGCCGAGGCTGCCGCCAAAGCTGCGGCCGCTGTGGCCAACCAAGGCAAAGCCTGATTTTTTGTTGTTCGCCACCGCATTTGCAAGGCCTTGCCGGGAACCCGCAAGGCCTTCTGCGTTCTGAGCACTACCATTGACTCAACCGTTAACCCCGAAAGCGACCAACACCATGGGTCAGAAGCTCAAAATTGCAGGCTGGATGGCAGTGGGTGCCATGGCCGGCGCGCTCACCACCGTTCAGCTCCAGGCCACCGCGCGTGGCGGACTGTCGCCCCTGCCGCTGGAAGAACTGCAGCAGCTGGCTGCAGTGTTCGGCATGGTCAAAACCGACTATGTGGAGCCGGTGGATGACAAAAAGCTGATCACCGATGCCATCTCTGGCATGGTGGCCAGCCTGGACCCGCACTCGCAGTATTTCGACAAAAAGTCGTTCAAGGAATTCCGCGAGGGCACCAGTGGCCGCTTTGTGGGCGTGGGCATCGAAATCACCATGGAAGACGGCCTGGTGAAGGTGGTTTCCCCCATCGAAGGTTCCCCGGCCTTCCGGGCGGGCCTGAAGACCAACGACCTCATCACCAAAATCGACGACACCGCCGTCAAGGGACTTTCCATCAACGAAGCCGTCAAGCGCATGCGTGGCGAGCCCAACACCAACGTCACGCTGACGGTGTTCCGCAAGGACGAAAACAACCGCACCTTCACGGTGGGCATCACCCGCGAGGAAATCAAAACCCAGAGCGTCAAGTCCAAGGTGATGGAGCCGGGCTACGGCTGGCTGCGGGTGTCGCAGTTCCAGGAGCGCACGGTGGAAGACTTTGCGCGCAAACTCGAAGAATTGGTGAAGGCCGAACCCCAGCTCAAAGGCCTGGTACTGGATCTGCGCAACGACCCAGGCGGCCTGCTCGATGCCGCCGTGGCCATTTCGGCCGCTTTTTTGCCGGCTGACGTGACCGTTGTATCCACCAACGGCCAGCTGGAAGAAAGCAAGTTCACCTACAAGGCGTCTGCCCAGTTTTACCAGCGCCGCGGCACGCCAGACCTCATCAAGCAGCTCACACAAAACACCAAAAATGTGCTGAAGAACGTGCCGATTGTGGTGCTGGTGAACGAAGGCTCGGCCTCTGCCAGCGAGATCGTGGCCGGTGCGTTGCAAGACCACAAACGCGCCACCATCATGGGCAGCCAGACTTTTGGCAAAGGCTCCGTGCAAACCGTGCGGCCACTGGGACCGGACACCGGCATCAAGCTCACCACCGCGCGCTACTACACCCCCAGCGGCAAAACCATTCAGGCCCGGGGCATCGTCCCTGATGTGATGGTGGACGAAACCGAGGAAGGCAACGTGTTCAACGCCCTGCGCACCCGCGAGGCCGACCTGACCAAGCACCTGAGCAACGACCGCAACGGTTCACGCGACCCGTCTGAGGAAGAGAAAGCCGCCGAGAAACAGCGCGAGCAGGAGCGTGAGCGCGCCCGCAAGCGCATTGAAGAAGAAGAAAAGAAAAACCCCGGTACCCGGCTGGTGCCTGAGTTCGGCAGCGATAAAGACTTCCAGTTGCGCCAGGCCCTCAACCAGCTCAAAGGCCAGCCGGTGGTGGTCAGCAAAACCCTGACCGAGCGCAAGGAAGAGAAGAAAGAAAACTGAGGCAGCACCCCCGTGACCGACGAGCAGCTGCTGCGCTACTCCCGCCACATCCTGCTGGATGAACTGGGCATTGAAGGGCAGGAACGCCTTCTGCAATCCCATGTGCTGATGGTGGGAGCCGGTGGACTGGGGTCGTCAGCCGGGTTGTTTCTGGGCAGCGCGGGGGTGGGCACCCTGACGGTGGTGGACCACGATGTGGTGGACGAAACCAACTTGCAGCGGCAAGTGGCCCACACCACCACACGGGTTGGCCAACCCAAGGCCGAATCGCTGCGCGAAGCCATTGGGCAGATCAATCCGGACGTGCACGTGCAACCCGTTACCCAGCGGGCCGATGCCACGTTGCTGGCCAGCCTGGTGGCCAAGGCCGATGTGGTGCTGGACTGCACCGACAACTTCAGCACCCGCCACGCCATCAACCGGGCATGCATGCAAGCGGGCAAACCGCTGGTATCCGGCGCAGCCATTCGGATGGATGGGCAACTGAGCGTTTATGACCCGCGCAATGCCGCATCACCCTGCTATGCCTGCGTGTTCCCGCCCGACAGCGGCGTCGAAGAAACCCGTTGCGCCACCATGGGCGTGTTTGCACCTCTGGTGGGCATCATCGGCACCATGCAGGCGGCAGAGGCCCTGAAGTTGGCCAGCGGCATGGATTCCCACATGGCGGGCCGGCTCCTGATGCTCGATGGCCGCCGCATGGAATGGACCGACATCCGTCTGGGTCGCTCGGCCAGCTGCCCGGTGTGCGCCAACCGCTGATCGCCCGCTGAGCCAGAAGGCTCTCAGGCGTTCACACCGCCATGTATCGCCCTGGCCGGTGGTTGATGGCCAGCGTGAGGTTCATGGCCAAAGCCCCCAGAACCGACCAGGCAATCTGCTGCCAAGGCACGAACGCCAGCGACACCAGCACGATGCTGACATCCAGCGCCAGTTGCAGATGCCCGGCCCGCCAACCCCGCGTTTCCTGCAGGTACAAAACCAGCACATTGAAGCCACCCAGGCTGGCCCGGTGGCGAAACAGAATCAGCATGCCGGTTCCCGCCAGCAAGCCGCCCATGATGGCGGCAAACGGCGTAGCCAAGGTGGCAATGCCCAGCCAGTGCGGCAGGGCCTCGGCAAACAGCGCCATCAAACTGACTGCCGCCAGGGTTTTGCCGGTGAACACCCCACCCATCCGGTACAGCGCCAACCCGTAAAACGGCAGATTGATGGCGAAAAACACCAGGCTGAAGTTCCAGCCCGTGGCGTAGTGCAGCAAAAAAGCAATGCCCGCTGTGCCACCGGTCAGCAGCCCTGCATGGCGGAACAGCACCACCCCCAGCGCCACAAACAGGGTACCGGCCAACAGGGCCAGCACATCCTCGTGGTAGGGATGGTTGTTCAGGCGCTGCGCGCCATTCGGATTGGCATCCGTTGCGACAGAAACCGTTGAGCTTCCGGTGGAATGGGCGACTGAAGGTTCAGGTGTTGCGTTCACCCGGCGAATTGTTTCACGCTCGTTCCCCGGGGCGTTTGACCCATGTCAGGCTGAAACAATCCAGCCTTCCAGGGCATCCACCCCAGAGGGCAAACCCCAGTTGGTGTCCGCATGCTGCAAACCCCAGGCGGCCTGTACCAGACTCAGCACGGCGTCCAGAGTGTCACCGCTGGCATCGTCCACCAACATGCTTGCCTGTACCACCGTGAGTTTGAGCCGCAGCCCCAGGCGCGTGCGCCCCTGCTCCAGGGCCTCCACCACGGTTTTACGGGCCAACAGCCGGGCCGCATCCTGGCGGGCCGGATCGTCGGCCTTGTAGGACGTGCGACCCAATACCTCGCGGGCGAGCAAACCGGGATAGGCCTCCAGCGCAACCCGCTGTGGCTGGGGGAATGGCTGCGGGTGGGTTGGCCGCTGCTGATGGGCTGGGAACCATGCACCCGATGCCTGCAAAGGCGGCAGCCCGGCGTGCATCATCCAGGCCACCGGGGGGTTGACCCATTTCATGCTGGGACTGGAACCCGCCGCCCCATCGGTCGTGCGGTGGGCAAATTTCTGACCCGGTGGCCTAGCGTTGCAGTAGGCCTGGAACCGCTGGCGCAACTGGTCTTTGGGTGTGGCAGCAAACAACCGGGTGCACTCGGCCCAGTCGGTGGGCCAGCCTTGTTCCTCTACCCAGGCCCTGGGCAGCCCGAATGGCAGATCAAAGCCTCCCACCCAATGGCGCTCCTCCAGCCAGGCCACCCAGCTGGCAAGCGTCGAAAACCGCTTTATTTCCAATAGCTGAACAACGCTGCCAATCAAGCGACCAGTGGCTAAAACGATCAGTTTTTTGGCATTCGGGCTGCTGCTGAAGTCACAGCCCAGCAGCACTGGCTCCGCACCCACGCCGGGGTTCACACCCTGCCGACGATGGAAGCGGTGGCCATCAACTCTTCCAACAAGGCCAAGCTGACTTTGCCGGAGACACCGTAGGGGTCAAACTCAGGCCGCTCCGAGTACTTCAGCACGATGGAGGCATTCAGCTTGCTGAGGTTGACTTGCCCCATGGTCCAGCCACCGAAGTGACGCTCCGAGATTTCTTCGTAGTGGAGCAACTGCACATCGGTGTGGCGCGGATCACGGATGATTTGCGTGTACAGCTCATTGACGGCTTGGCGCCCCCCTTCGATGGCCTGCAAAAAAATGTCGCCGCCGTAGCACAGCACACCGGTGATGCCGTTTTCCGGGTTGTGGTGACGGGCGCTGGCCAGAATGGAATCGATGGCGGATTTGTCGTTTTTGTCAACGGCGCGACTGACGTACAGCAAACGGGTGAGCATGGTTCAGCCTTTTTTGGGAATGAGGGACAAAAACTCGCGGCGCAGGTTCGGGTCTTTCAGGAACACGCCCCGCATGACCGAGTTGATCATTTTGCTGTCCATGTCCTTCACACCACGCCAGCCCATGCAAAAGTGGCTGGCTTCCATGACGATGGCCAAGCCATCGGGCGAGGTTTTTTCCTGAATCAGGTCGGCCAGCTGCACCACCGCTTCTTCCTGAATTTGCGGCCGCCCCATGATCCATTCGGCCATGCGGGCGTACTTGGACAGACCAATCACATTGGTGTGCTCGTTGGGCAACACCCCAATCCACACCTGGCCAATGACCGGGCACAGGTGGTGGCTGCAGGCGCTGCGCACGGTGATGGGGCCCACGATCATCAGCTCGTTCAGGTGCTCGGCATTCGGGAACTCGGTCACCGAGGGGCCTTTCACGTAGCGACCCTTGAACACTTCGGTCAAGTACATCTTGGCCACGCGGCGGGCGGTGTCTTTGGAGTTGTGGTCGTTGTCGGTGTCAATGACCATGCTCTCCAGAACGCCTTGCATTTTGGAGGCCACTTCGTCCAGCAGCAGATCCAGTTCACCGGGCTGGATGTACTCGGCAATGTTGTCATTGCCGTGGTAGCGCTGGCGGGCCGCACGCACGCGTTCACGGATTTTGACGGACACCGGGGTGCCGTCGGCGTCGGGGCTGTTGCTGTTCTCTGGCATGTGAATGGGGGTGGCGATCTCGCCGTAACCTGGGTTGATGGCACTTTAGCACCCACCACGCAACCCGACGGTGGCTGGGGGAACCCGTCAATACCGTTGGCCACTGACCAAAATGGCCGCCCGCATCAACCAGAAAGCCAACCGGTCCAGTGCTTTTTGATGCCAGGGACGGTTTTGCATGGCCGAGGCTTCCAGTCTGCAAGCGTTTTGCACCATGTGTCGACCCATGTCGTGTGCCAACGCCAGCGCGATGTCCGGGTGGGTGGTGACGATGTTGGCCTCCCGCGCCAGCAGAAGACTCAGTGGGTCCAGGTTGCTGGAGCCCACGGTGGCCCAGCAGCCATCCACCACCGCCACTTTGGCATGCAAGTCGGTGTGGGTGCACACATACAACTCCACTCCACCGGCCAGCAACCGTCCGTAAAGCGGTCGCGCGGCATGGTATTGCATGAACCCTTCGTAGCGCCCCTGCATCAACACTTGCACACTCACGCCCCGAGCCACCGCAGCAACCAGAGCGGCCGTCAAACGACCGCTGGGCACAAAATAGGCATGCGCCAGCAGGATGTGTGCCTTGGCATGGCGCACGGCGTGCAAGTAAACCCGCTCAATGTCCTTGCGATGCCAGACGTTGTCGCGCAACACCAACTGCGCATCGGCCTGATGCGCCACCTTGACAGACTGGTGCTGTGTCCACCACACATCCAGCCAGGCCGGACGGGCATCTGGTTGCACCTGGGTGTGGGTGCGCCAACTGCGCCAGGCATCGCGAAACGCCCGGCGGCGGGTATCACGGGCCACCTCCATGCGCCACCACAACTGGTGCAGGGCCGCATCCATCCAGCGCACCAGCGGGCCAGAGCAACACAACGCGTAGTCGATGCGGGGAGCCGACAAGGGTTGATCGGACAAAGCCACCCAGTCGTCCTGCAGGTTGATGCCACCGCAAAAACCCAGCACCCCATCCACCACGCACAGTTTGCGGTGCAAACGCCGCCAGCGACTGGGGATGAGCAACCCCAAACTCCCCAGAGGGGCATACACACGCACTTGCACACCCGCCGCCTCCAAACGGTGCAGCCAGTGAACCGGCAAATGTCCCGTTCCCACGCCATCGACCACCAGGCGCACATCTAAACCGCGTTGGGCCGCCCGCTCCATGGCTTCCAGCACCCGAACCGGACCGCCTTCCGCGTGCAAGATATAGGTTTCCAGATGCACCGAACGACTGGCCGCCTCCATGGCGGCCACCAGCGCTGAAAACAAAGCCTGCCCCCCACGCAGCACCCCCAGCCTGTGCCCGCCCAGCAAAGGCATGGAGCGGGGGCCGCGCAGCGAGGTCACAGACTGAACGTGGCAATGAGGGGAAGGTGATCCGACATGCGGCTCCAACTCCCACCATGAGGCACATGGGCATGCAGGGGCTGCAGGCCACGCACATACACGCGGTCCAGGTGCAACACCGGCAGGCGCGACGGAAAGGTGGCCAGGCGGATGCCCTGGAATGTGCTCAGCCCCAGTGCCGCCATGGGCTGGTGCAAGCGGCCACCCCAATCGTTGAAATCACCCGCCACCACCAACCGCTGGTGGGCGGATACCGCGCGCTGCACATACGCACCCAGTCGCTGCACCTGGCGCTCGCGGCTGGCAGCCAGCAAACCCAGGTGCACCACCAGCACGTGCACCGGCTCACCCTGCACCATCACACGCACATGCAGCAGGCCGCGCTGCTCGAAGCGGTGGTCCGACACATCCTCATGCGCCACGGCGGCCACAGGCCAGCGGGTGAGCAGCGCATTGCCATGCTCGCCGTGGCGAGTGAATGCGTTGGTGCGGTACACCGCCTCGTAACCGGGTGGCAGCAGGTAGTCGGCCTGGCCTTCGTCGGGCCAACGGTCTTTCTGGAACCGGCGCGCCAGCTTGCGGTGGTGGCTGCGCACCTCCTGCAAACAAATGAGGTCGGCGTCGAACTGCTGCACCGCATGGGCCAGGTTGTGGATTTCCAGCCGTTGGGCGGGCCCGATGCCTTGCACACCTTTGTGGATGTTGTAGGTGGCGATGCGCAGCGTGCTCACGTTGGTCATTCCCTCATGATGCCACGTTGGAGATTCTCCGTAACTGACTAATTCAATAGCAGCCTATGCTTTCCATTCATGCGATGAAAGCCAAATTTCCATGAAAAAACCGCCCGAAGGCGGTTTGCAATCAAACCCGGCAATGGGCCAATCAGGCAGCCTGTACGTTGCGCAGGCGAATGTGCAATTCGCGCAACTGCTTTTCGTCCACCGGACTGGGGGCCTGCGTCAGCAAACACTGGGCGCGCTGGGTTTTGGGGAAGGCAATCACGTCGCGGATGGACTCGGCCTTGGTCATGAGTGTGATGAGTCGATCCAGGCCGAACGCCAAGCCGCCGTGTGGAGGGGCTCCGTACTGCAGCGCATCCAGCAGGAAGCCAAACTTTTCCTGGGCTTCTTCAGCATTGATGTTGAGCGCGGTGAATACCTTGCTCTGCACATCGGCGCGGTGGATGCGAACGGAACCGCCACCCAGTTCCCAACCATTGAGCACCATGTCGTAGGCCTTGGCAATGCACTGGCCGGGGTCGGTGTCCATGTAGTCTTCATGGCCGTCCTTGGGCGCGGTGAAGGGGTGGTGCACAGCGTTCCAGCGATTGCCTTCGTCGTCGTACTCGAACATGGGGAAATCCACCACCCACATCGGTGCCCAGCGGTCTTCAAAGAAGCCTTGGGTTTTGCCCAACGGGCTGTGGCCGATTTTGATGCGCAACGCACCAATGGCGTCGTTCACCACCTTGGCCTTGTCGGCACCGAAGAACAGGATGTCGCCATTCTGTGCGCCGCTGCGCTGCAGGATGGCGGCAATGGCCGCATCGTGCAGGTTCTTGACGATGGGGCTTTGCAGGCCGTCGCGGCCTTGGGCCACATCGTTGACCTTGATCCAGGCCAGCCCTTTGGCACCGTAAATTTTGACAAAGTCGGTGTAGGCGTCGATTTCGCTGCGGCTGATCTCGCTGCCACCAGGCACGCGCAAGGCCACCACGCGGCCGTTCTTCGCTTGGGCGGGGGCACTGAAAACCTTGAAGTCGACATCGGCCATCACGTCGGTCAGCTCGGTGAATTCGAGCTTCACGCGCAGGTCGGGCTTGTCGGAGCCGTAGCGGTGCATGGCTTCGGCGTAAGGCATGACCGGGAAATCCCCCAGGTCCACACCCATGGTGTTCTGGAACACGGTTTTGATCATGCCCTGGAACATGTCACGGATGTCCTGCTCGCCCAGGAACGAGGTTTCGATATCGATCTGTGTGAACTCGGGCTGGCGGTCGGCACGCAGGTCTTCGTCGCGGAAGCACTTGGTGATCTGGTAGTAGCGGTCGTAACCGGCCACCATCAGCAGCTGCTTGAACAGTTGAGGGGACTGGGGCAACGCGAAGAACTGACCATCGTGCACGCGGCTGGGCACCAGGTAGTCACGCGCGCCTTCGGGCGTGCTCTTGGTGAGCATGGGAGTTTCGATGTCGATAAAGCCATTGGCATCGAGGAACTTGCGCACCTACATCGCCACCTTGTAGCGCAGCATCAGGTTGCGCTGCATGTAAGGGCGGCGCAGGTCCAGCACGCGGTGGGTCAGGCGGGTGGTTTCGGACAGGTTGTCGTCGTCCAGCGTGAAGGGAGGCGTGACGGATGGGTTCAGCACCGTCAGTTCGTGGCACAGCACCTCGATCTTGCCGCTTTTGAGGTTGTCATTGGTGGTGCCTTCGGGGCGTGCACGGACCAAGCCCTTGATCTGCACGCAGAACTCGTTGCGCAGGTCTTCGGCCACCTTGAACATCTCGGGGCGATCGGGGTCACACACCACCTGTACATAGCCTTCGCGGTCGCGCAGATCGACAAAAATCACACCGCCGTGGTCACGGCGGCGATTGACCCAGCCGCACAGGGTCACGGTTTGGCCCAGCAGGGCTTCGGTCACCAGACCGCTGTAATGGGAACGCATGCTCATGTTGGTGCTTTCAAAAATACAAAGGCTCCCCGAACGGGGGCATCAAGAGGTTTGAACGGCGGGAGCCGTGTCTTTGGGAGCAGGTGCTCCAGGGGCGATCACGCCCATGGACACCACATAGGTCAGGGCTTCGTCCACCGTCATCTGAAGCTCCACGCATTCAGACCGGCGCACCATCACAAAGTAGCCACCGGTCGGGTTGGGCGTGGTGGGCACGTAAACGCTGATGAAGTCGTCCCCCAGATGGGCGGCCACCTCTCCATTGGGAGCGCCTGTCAGAAACGCCACGGTATGCATACCCGGCTGAGGCCACTGCACCAGCACCGCCTTGCGAAAGGCGTTGCCTTTGTCCGACAGCAGCGTGTCTGAAATCTGTTTGACGCCCGAATAGATCGATCGCACCACCGGAATGCGGTGCAGCAGGGCATGCCACCACTGCACCAGCTTGTTGCCAATGAAGTTGGATGCCATGGCCCCGGTGGTGAGCACAATGCCCAGCGCAAATAGCACCCCCAAACCGGGAATGTGCAAACCCAACCAACGGTCCGGATGCCAAGTGTTGGGCAGGATTTGCAGCGTCTGGTCCAGCGTGGAAACCACCCACTGCAACACCCAGAAGGTGATGCTCAGCGGAGCCAGAACCAGCAAACCGGCCAGGAGCCAACGGCGAAAGGAAGCCACAGTGGTGGGCCTGGTCAGTGGCAACTGCAGGAGCCGCCACACGGCGTGGCCGCAGGTGCAGCCGCAGGGGCGTCGGATGAAGTGGAAGCGGCCTCGGACGCAGCGGCCGCCGCCGCCCCGGCTGCTGGCGCAGACGTACCACCGGAGCCACCACGGAAGTCGGTGGCATACCAGCCAGAGCCTTTGAGTTGAAAGCCCGCAGCCGTCAGTTGTTTGCGGAATGCGTCAGCGCCGCAGGACGGGCAAACCGACAGCGGTGCATCGGATATTTTTTGCAGCACGTCCTTGGCATGGCCGCAGGACTCGCATTTGTAGGCGTAAATGGGCATGGCAGTGGAAGTCAAACGGGTTGCAGCAACCCAACAGACAAAACCCGAAATTATAGTTTTGCAGGCAGCCGACACTTTTCGGCAAGCCTCCACGGGCCTCGCCAGCAAAAATAAAAACCGGCTTTGGCTACCAGAAGTGCCCAAAATGCAAAACCATCCGCATGGCCAACAGCCCCACCGCAAAGCCCAACGCGGCATAGAGGGCGTTTTGCAGCAGCCGGTTCGTTCTGCGTTGCTCCGCCAGCAGCGCCAGCAAGATCGCCTGGTCGGGTTGAGCTTTCTGACGCAAAGCATCGTGCAGCAACCGGGGCAAAGCGGGAAGCAATTTGGCGTACTGAGGCGCTTCCGCTTTGATTTGCGCCCACAAGCGGCGCGGCCCCACCTGCTCGCTCATCCACCGTTCCAGAAATGGCTTGGCGGTGCTCCAAAGGTCCAGCTCGGGGTCGAGCTGGCGGCCCAGGCCTTCGATGTTGAGCAGGGTTTTTTGCAAGAGCACCAGCTGGGGCTGGATTTCCACCTGGAAGCGCCGCGAAGTCTGGAACAAGCGCATCAGCACCATGCCCAAGGAGATTTCTTTCAGCGGCCGGTCGAAATAAGGCTCGCACACGGCTCGGATGGCGGCTTCCAGTTCATCCACCCGGGTTTCGGCGGGTACCCAGCCGGATTCGATGTGCAACGCCGCCACACGCCGGTAATCCCGCTTGAAAAACGCAATGAAATTCTGGGCCAAATACTCTTTGTCGAACTCGGTGAGCGTGCCGACGATGCCAAAGTCCAGCGAGATGTAGCGCCCAAAACTGGCCGGATCCAGGCTGACCTGGATGTTGCCCGGGTGCATGTCGGCATGAAAAAACCCATCGCGAAACACCTGGGTGAAGAAAATGGTCACCCCATCGCGGGCCAGCTGCTTGATGTCCACACCCGCCTGGCGCAGGCGGTCGATCTGGCTGATGGGAACCCCTTTCATGCGCTCCATCACCATCACATCGGTGCGGCAATGGTCCCACATGACTTCGGGAATGAGCACGAGGTTCAAATCCTGCATGTTGCGGCGCAACTGGGCTGCACTGGCGGCTTCGCGCAGCAAATCGAGTTCGTCGTGCAGGTATTTGTCGAATTCGGCCACCACTTCCCTGGGTTTGAGACGCTTGCCGTCGGCCGACAGACGCTCCAGCCACCCGGCCATCATGCGCATCAAGGCCAAGTCTTTGTCAATGACGGGCAGCATGTTGGGGCGCAGCACCTTCACAGCCACCTCGCGCCCATCCATCAAGGTGGCAAAGTGCACCTGTGCAATGGAAGCACTGGCCACCGGCACCCGGTCAAATTGGGCAAAGACCTGATCCAGCGGACGACCAAATGCGGCCTCCACCGTGGCCACAGCCACATCGGATGCAAACGGCGGCACGCGATCTTGCAGGTGGGCCAACTCGTCTGCAATATCGGGGGGCAACAGGTCGCGTCGGGTGGACAGGACCTGCCCAAACTTCACAAAAATAGGCCCCAGCGACTCCAGGGCCAGCCTCAGCCGCTCCCCACGGGGTTGGGTGAACGTGCGGCCAATGGTGATGATGCGGGTGATGGTACGCAGCCAGGGGTGATCGAAACTGGACAACACCAGTTCATCGAGACCATGCCGCAGCAAGACCCAGAAAATGAACGCGCCACGCAGAAAGCGCATCAGGTTGCCGCTTGATCTGTGGTGGGGCCCACCGGGTACCCCGGTGTTTGGGCTGGCATTCCGCCGGGCCGTGCCAGGAACGACCCCACCGCTGACACGGCAGCCTTGGCCAGCATGACCAGGTTGTGCGCAGGCACGTCGCCCAGTAAACGTGCCAAATCCTCTTCCACGTCCCAGCGCAAGTTATCGGCCAACCAAGCCACTTCGGCTGCCAGTTGGACATCCCCTTCAATAGTGACCCGAGGCTTTTCGCCACGCGCCAGCGCCTGCAGCACCGGGGCCAGTTGCCCATCGGCCAGCGCCACCGTGAGGTCGGCCACCCCAGGGGTGCCCCCCCCTGCAAGACCGGGACCGGACATCAGCTCGACCAAACCAGCCGGTGTGGCACGCAAAGCCAGTTCAAACCGCCCCCACACCAACCGAGCCGTGCGCCCACGTTGAGTTCGGACACGTTCTTGCGCCACGGGCTCCTGCTGCAACACATGATTCAACAGCAACACCACCCGGTTTTGCAGTTCGCCAACCACCCAGTTCGGCGGTTCAACGGAATCCAGGACGTTTTGAAAAACGGAAAACACCGGCAAAGCCGACAAGGTTTCAGGTAAACGAAATGGTTTCATTGCAAGGCCTGTACCCCCGCCACCAGCCAACCAGAAGGGCCGGTTTTGGGGCGGGTGATGTTCCAAACTTCCCGGAAGGGGCTTGGCCCGGCAGACACATCCTCCCGAATCAAACCCGAGAATTCCACACTGGCCACATACCCCGATTCGCCCTCTTCCACCCCTAGCAGGTGGGCCTCCAGCATGACCACTTCGGTCACGTTAGCCACCCCCGGGGAATGGCGTTCACGTTCGGTGAGTTGGGTGCGAATCTGGTTGACCATTTCGTCGGTCATCATCGCGCGCAAAGCGGGGATGTCCGCCTGATCCCACGCAGCCTGAAGGTTGATGAAGTTGGCTTTGGACGCTTCCAGAAAAGCGACTCCATCAAACCCCTGGGGGGTCCCCCAACCAGGACTGGTGGTTTCGGGTGCAGGCTCAGATGGGGTGTCTGAAAAACGACTGGATTGAAAACCCGACTGCCGCTCCCAGGGTCGGGCCGATGCATCGTTGCCCACATTCTGTGGGCTGTAATCGCGGGCTTGATGCAAGGCACCGGAAGAACCGCTGCGGGGCCCGTCAAACGCCATTTCCGGACCCGCCGCAAACAGCTTTTTGCCGGAACGATTGCGAAACCCCGTCCACAGACCGACCACCAGCAGCAGTGCAATCGGAACCATGAGCCAGACGGCGGCGGCAGGACCCAAACCCAAAGCAGCGGCAAGCCATGCCAGCCCCAGAGCGGAGGTCAGGCCATGGGTGCCATTTTTGCCCTCTTCCGGCTCGGAAGGGGAGGCTTCAGAAAGCTTTCCTGTTGCATCAGAGAGTTTGGTGCCGGGCTTTCCAAGTGCCAGTCCGTCAGACGCCGCTTGCACCGCCGGGGCATTGGCGTCCCCAGCAAGGGGTTTGGCGGCCAGCGCCATCGCGCCGTTGCAGGCAAACACCACGAACCACGCGCTCAGCAAGGCTTTGAAAACCAACAAGGAACCCTTGGTCATGGCTGCTTTCAACATTTGATGCCCATGTGCAAAGCCACCACGCCACCGGTGAGGTTGTGTACATCCACATGGCCAAAGCCTGCTTCCCGCATGAGGGTGCGCAGCCCTTCCTGGTCCGGGTGCATGCGGATGGATTCGGCCAGGTAGCGGTAGCTGTCTTCGTCGTTGGCAATCCAACGGCCCATGCGAGGCAGCAGGCTGAAGGAATACCAGTCGTAGGCCTTTTCCAAGGGTTTGGCCACTTTGGAAAATTCGAGCACCAGCAACTTGCCCCCGGGTTTGAGAACCCGACACATTTCGCGCAGCGCCTGGTCTTTGTGCGTCATGTTGCGCAGGCCAAACGCGACTGACACCAAATCAAAGTGCCCATCGGGAAACGGCAGGGCTTCCGCGTCGCACACCAAGGTTGGCAATGCGAGGCCTTTGTCGAGCAGCCGGTCGCGTCCCTCACGCAACATGCTTTCGTTGATATCGGTGTGCACCACACGCCCGGTCGGTCCGACTTTGGGAGCAAAGGCCAGCCCCAGGTCACCTGTGCCACCCGCGATGTCCAGCACCTGCTGACCCGGCTTGAGGTTGGCCACCATGACGGTGTAGGCCTTCCAGGCGCGGTGCAGGCCAAACGACATGACGTCGTTCATCAGGTCGTATTTGGACGAAACCGAGTCGAACACACTCCGCACCTTGCGGGCTTTGTCGCGCTCTTCGACGGTTTGGAAACCGAAATGGGTGGTGCTCATGGATTGAATTGTGGGCCGTCAGTGGTGACCACAAGCTGACCCGGCCGCTGCAGGCATGGGTGCATCGCGGTCAACCCCGGCCGCCGCCAATCGCTCGTTGTATTCCTGCCACAACTCAGCCTCTTTGCTGCCCAGCAGGTACAGGTATTCCCAGGTGAAGATGCCGGTGTCGTGCCCGTCGGAAAAGGTGGGCTGCAGTGCATAGTGGCCCACGGGTTCCAGCGCGGTGATCTCCACATCGCGCTTGCCGGTTTGCAGCACTTCCTGACCTGGCCCGTGTCCCTGCACTTCGGCCGAGGGGGAATACACCCGCATCAATTCAAACGGAATGCAGAAGGTGCACCCGTCGGAAAACCCCATCTCCAGCACCTTGGAACGGGCATGCACAACAACCGACTCGGGACTGGGAGCAGCAGACATGAGAAAACACCTGTGGAAAAAATGATGGGGGGAGTGATCCGTTACCAGGCCACCAACCGCTGGCGCAACACCTCATCCACCTGGGGCATGAGCTGCTCCAGCACCGCCGTGTGCGCGGGCTCGACCTTGCGCTGCGCAGGGCCCCAGATGGGCGCAGGAAAGTGGCTGTCCCAATCAAACCGGGCAATCACATGCCAGTGCAAATGGGGCACCACATTGCCCAGTGAGGCCAAATTGATTTTGGTGGGATGCAACAGGTCACGCAGCGTGCGTTCGACGGTGTTGACCACACGCATCAGGCCCAACTGATCAGACTCGGGCAAATCGGTCCACTCGGCCACATGGCTGTTCCAGATGACGCGGTAAAACGCTGGAAAGCCGGGCTCCACCGCCCGAATCACCCGGCAAGCGGGCAGGCGCAGCACCAGTTCGCCGCCGTCTTCACCACACAGCGGGCAGGCCAAAGGCTCCTTGGCGCGTTCCATGGCTCGGGCCATCAGAGCCAAGGGCTCGGGCAACACCACCGTCAGAGCACGGGCGGACTGCGCCACCGGGGCAGCAGCTGGTTCGATCACCGCTGATTCAGTCACAACCGGTCGAGTGACGTCCGGATAAGCGACAACCGCTTCGGGGACGGCCACTGGGGTGACAGCGACTTCGGCCACGGGCAGATCTGCTGGCGATACGTCGGCCACAACTTTGGCAGCGGTGCGTCGCCTGGGCGCCCGAGGGCGCACTGGCACTTCGGGCAATGGAAGCTGCCCGCCGCCATCTGCAAGCGCAGGTTCAGATGCCGTTGCGGTGGCAATGGCAGCGACAGGCTCAGCCCCTGGCAAACTTTCAGTCACCACCATCTGCGGCTCTGCTGCTGCAGACTCTTCAATTGGCGAGAAATAACTGGCACGGGCCACTTCTTCGCCGGTGTCTTCCACGGTTGGGTCACCGTGTTCCAAATGGTGTCTCAAACCAATACCCTTTCAATTCCCCCTGCGTTGGCTTGCGCCACGTACTGGGGCATCCAGTCTTCACCCAGCAGCTGCCGAGCCATTTCGACCACGATGTAGTCGGCCTCCAACAGGCCATTTTGCAAGTCGTCACCGTAGCGCGACAGGCCAGTCAGGCAGGCCGGGCAGCTGGTGAGAATTTTGGTGGGAGCGCCGGGTGCAGCGGCCGGAGCCAGTGCAGCCAGTTGCTGTTCGTTCTTGCGCAGCTCCTCTTCTTTTCGGAAGCGGATTTGCGTGGAAATTTCGGGCCGCCCCGCCGCCAGCGTGCCAGCGGTGCCACAGCAGCGGTCGCTCTTGACCACTGCGTCACCCACCAACGCCTTGACGGTTTTGAGCGGGTCCTGCAGCTTCATGGGGCTGTGGCAAGGATCGTGGAACAGGAAACCGCCCTGCCCCGCAGGCAAGGTGATGCCTTTTTCCAGCAAGTACTCGTGGATGTCGATGATGCGACAGCCGGGGAAGATCTTGTCGAACTCGTAACCCTGCAACTGGTCGTAGCAGGTGCCACAGCTGACCACCACGGTCTTGATGTCCAGGTAGTTCAGCGTATTGGCCACGCGGTGGAACAGCACCCGGTTGTCGGTGATGATCTTTTCGGCCTTGTCGAAATCGCCGCCGCCACGCTGCGGATAGCCGCAACACAGGTACCCCGGCGGCAAAACGGTCTGCACGCCAGCGTGCCACAGCATGGCCTGCGTGGCCAGGCCCACCTGGCTGAACATGCGCTCGGAGCCGCAGCCCGGGAAATAGAACACCGCCTCGGTTTCGGCTGATGTGGCCTGCGGGTTGCGGATGATGGGCACGTAATCCCGGTCTTCAATGTCCAGCAGCGCACGGGCGGTTTTCTTGGGCAGACCGCCGGGCATCTTCTTGTTCACGAAGTGGATGACCTGCTCTTTGAGAGGGGCCTTGCCCACGGTGGGCGGTGGCAATGCTGTTTGCTTCTTGGCAAACGCCCCCAGCAGCTTGTTGCCGATGTTCACACCAATGGCACCCCAGTCCAGCAACGCAGTGCGCAGCACCGAAATGACGGCACCGTTTTGGGTATTCAGCGCCATCATAGACAGGGCTGCAGCAGGCTTGAAGCTTTTCTGGCCCATTTTGCGCAGCAGGTTGCGCATGTTCATGGACACATCGCCAAAGTCGATCTTCACCGGGCATGGCGTGAAGCATTTGTGGCACACCGTGCAGTGGTCGGCCACGTCTTCAAACTCTTCCCAGTGCTTGATGCTGATGCCGCGGCGGGTCTGCTCTTCGTACAGAAACGCCTCGATCAACAGGCTGGTGGCCAGAATTTTGTTACGTGGGCTGTACAGCAGGTTGGCACGCGGCACATGGGTGGCGCACACCGGCTTGCACTTGCCACAGCGCAGGCAGTCCTTGATGCTGCTGGCGATCGAGCCAATGTCGCTCTGCTGCATGATGAGCGACTCGTACCCCATCAGCCCAAAGCTGGGCGTGTAGGCATTGGTCAGATCAGAATGCAGAATATCTGATACTTTTTTGCCATCTACCGCTTGAATGGTGGAATTAATCTGCTCTGATTTTCGAATCAATTTACCACGGTTGAAACGCCCTTCCGGGTCGATGCGCTGCTTGTATTGCGCAAATGGCGCCAGTTCCTCATCGGTCAAAAATTCGAGCTTGGTGATGCCAATGCCATGCTCACCGGAAATCACGCCATCCAGGCTGCGCGCCAGCACCATGATGCGCGCCACCGCTTCGTGCGCGGTTTGGAGCATGGCGTAGTCGTCACTGTTGACGGGGATGTTGGTGTGCACGTTGCCGTCGCCGGCATGCATGTGCAACGCCACCCACACCCGGCCTTTGAGCACCCGCTTGTGAATGGCGTGGCATTCCTCCAGGATGGGCGCAAAAGCGGCACCCGCAAACAGGGCTTGCAAGGGCTGGCGAATTTGGGTTTTCCAGCTCGCGCGCAAGCTGTGGTCCTGCAACTGCGGAAACAGCGCGTCCACGTCTTTCAGCCACTGCGCCCACTGGTTGCGCACGTCCTGCACCAGCGTCAGGGCCTGCTGCACCCGGTCTTCCAGCAACTCGGCGTTGGCAATGTCATTGGCGTCGTCGGTTTTGCCCAAGGGCAAATTGCCCTTGTTGAAAAACGCCAGCAACGCGTCGGCAAACTGCAGCTTGTTGCGCAGGCTCAGCTCAATGTTGATGCGCTCGATGCCATCGGTGTATTCCGCCATGCGGGGCAGCGGAATCACCACGTCCTCGTTGACCTTGAAGGCATTGGTGTGGCGGCTGATGGCCGCCGTGCGTTTGCGGTCCAGCCAGAACTTTTTACGCGCCTCGGCACTGATGGCAATGAAGCCTTCGCCGTTGCGGCTGTTGGCGATGCGGACCACCTCGCTGGTGGCACGGGCCACGGCATCGGGATCGTCGCCCACGATGTCGCCAATCAGCACCATTTTCGGGAAGCCCCCGCGCTTGCTCTTGGTGGTGTAGCCCACCGCCTTGAGGTAACGGTCGTCCAAGTGCTCCAGACCGGCCAGCAACACCGGGGATTCGCCCTCTGTCATCTCAGAAGCAGGCTTCATGAGGGTGAACATGAAGTCCTTGATTTCCACAATGCTGGGCACCGCATCGCGGGCATGGCCAAAAAACTCCAGGCACACGGTTCGAACGTGCGATGGCATGCGGTGCACCACCCAGCGCGCGCTGGTGATGAGGCCATCGCAGCCTTCTTTCTGCACGCCCGGCAGGCCACTCAGAAACTTGTCGGTCACATCCTTGCCCAAGCCTTCCTTGCGGAAGCTGGGGCCAGGAATGTCCAGCCGCTCGGTGCGGATGGGCGTTTTGCCGTCTGCCTCAAAGTACTTCAGCTCGAAGCTGGCCACATCGGCGTCGTGAATCTTGCCCAGGTTGTGGTTCAGGCGGGTGACCTGCAGCCACTGTGCATCGGGCGTCACCATGCGCCAGCTGGCCAGATTGTCCAGCGCCGTGCCCCACAACACCGCCTTTTTGCCCCCGGCATTCATGGCGATGTTGCCGCCCACGCACGAGGCTTCCGCACTGGTGGGGTCCACTGCAAACACAAAGCCGGCACGCTCGGCTGCATCAGCCACCCGCTGGGTAACCACACCGGCCTCGGTCCAGATGGTGGCGACCGGCTCGCTCAGGCCTGGCAGGCGCACCTTCTCCACCTCGGTCATCGCCTCCAGTTTTTCGGTGTTGATGACCGCGCTTTGCCAGGTGAGGGGAATGGCCCCGCCGGTGTAACCGGTGCCGCCCCCACGGGGAATGATGGTCAGCCCCAGTTCCACACACCCCTTGACCAAACCGGCCATTTCGGCTTCGGTGTCGGGCGTCAGCACCACAAACGGGTATTCCACCCGCCAGTCGGTGGCATCGGTCACATGGCTCACACGGCTGAGACCGTCGAACTTGATGTTGTCTTTGGCGGTGTATTTGCCCAAGGTGCGCACCACCTTCTGGCGCAACTTGGCCATGTCGTCAAACTGACGGGCAAAGCGGTCCACCGCCGTGCGGGCCGCATGCATCAGTTGCGCCACCAGCGTGTCGCGCTCGGCGTCTTCAGAGGGCGTGCGCCGCTTCTGAACCTCGGACAAACGGTGGTGCAAGGCCTCGGTCAAGGCGGTACGGCGCTTGGGGTTGTCCAGCAAGTCGTCTTGCAAATAGGGGTTGCGCTGCACCACCCAAATGTCGCCCAGCACCTCGTACAGCATGCGGGCAGACCGTCCGGTGCGCCGCTCCTGCCGAAGCTGGTTCAGCACGTTCCAAGACGACTCGCCCAGCAACCGGATGACAATTTCCCGGTCTGAAAACGAGGTGTAGTTGTACGGAATTTCCCGAAGCCGGGGGGCTTCTTCCGAATGGGGCAGTAACTGCTGGAATGCGATGGGCGCGTTCATGGCGGGAAGTGGGTCCCGAGCGGCCGATCACCATGACCGCGCGAGACGCGTGAAGGGCCGGGAATGGTACCGCAGTGCAGCATAGGCCCACTGCAGCAAGGGAAACTGCTGTTTTACGCCACACTGGACACACTCTGCCAATGCGGCTTTTGGTGGTGCTGTTGTCAACACTCGTCACCTGCGCCGTTACCCTCTGCCGACAAGCCATGACCCACCCGAACTCTCTCCTTCCCACATGGGCCCGGCACCCCTGGATTGCCCACCGCGGCGCTGGCAAGCTGGCCCCCGAAAACACACTGGCGGCCTTCGAGCTGGGTGCCCAGCATGGCTACCGCATGTTCGAATGCGACGTGAAACTGAGCGCCGACGGCGTGCCCTTTTTGCTGCACGACGCCACCCTGGACCGAACCACCAACGGCCATGGTCCTGCTTCCGCCCTGACTTGGGATGAATTGGCTCGCCTGGACGCCGGCAGCTGGCACAGCCCGGCCTTTGCAGGAACCCCTTTGTTGCGATTGGACACCTTGGCCCGCTGGTGCCTGGACCATCACATGACACTCAACATCGAGCTCAAGCCATCGCCAGGGGACGACGAGCGCACCGGCACGGTGGTGGCCGAATGGGTGCAGCGACTCTGGGCCGGACACCCACCCCCGCTGTTCACGTCGTTCAACCCCGCCAGTTTGGCGGCCGCGCAATCAGCCGCCCCCGACATTCCCAGAGGTTTGCTATTGACCGAATGGGCATCCGATGCCATGTTGACTGCAAAAAAACTGCTTTCCCGCTCAGTGGTTGGTCATTATTCGCTATGGAATTTGCAAACCGTTGCCGAGGTACACGCAGCGGGTATGCAGGTCATGGCCTACACCGTGAACGAACATTTGGAAGCAGAACGGCTGCGCAGCCTGGGCGTGCGGCACCTGATCACCGACCGGGTGGACCTGTTTCACCCCACCCTCGCTGAATGATGTGAAACGCTGGCATCACCGGGTGCGCCAGGCGGCCAGCGCTCCCAGAACCAGCACCAGCGCGCCATAGGTGAGCAACTTGCCATCTCTCCCCAGCCACACCAGGCCCAGCATCAGCACCCCGGTGGCCAGCGCGGTGTAAAGCAACCACGCCACCGCCGTTTTCCATGCCGTATGGCTCTGGGACACCCATTCCAACACGGCCAGCACCCCACCGACTGCCACTGCAGGTGCCAAGAAGCCAGAGACATGCAACAGCATCGACCAAGCAGACATAGGCCGCAATTTTATAATTTGCTCCTTTTTTGATCGGCCTTGGGCCACTCGCTCCGCTTCAACACATGGCCGTCTGGGCACTTGGCATCAACCACCACACCGCACCGCTGGACTTGCGCGGCCGGTTTGCGTTTGCCATCGACCGGGTTCCAGAGGTACTGAGCGGCCTGCGACGCGAGGTTGCCAAAGAGCCCGAAGCCACCCTGCTCTCCACCTGCAACCGCACCGAGGTGTACTGCGCCAGCGATGAAGCCGGCATGGAAGCCACCCTGCACTGGTTGGCTCAGACCGGGGGCGTCAGTCCGCAGGTGCTGAAGGAACACAGCTACACCCTCACCAACGATGAGGTGGCACGCCACGCCTTCCGGGTGGCCAGTGGCCTAGACAGCATGGTGCTGGGCGAAGCCCAAATCCTGGGGCAGCTCAAAGACGCGGTGCGGGCGGCCGAACAAGCCGGCTCGCTGGGCGCCACGCTGCACCAGTTGTTCCAGCGGTCGTTTGCCGTGGCCAAGCAGGTGCGCTCAACCACGGAAATTGGCGCTCACTCCATCAGCATGACCGCCGCCGCCGTGCGTCTGGCGGGCCAGCTGTTCGAAGACTTGCGCGCGGTGCGCGTGCTGTTTGTGGGCGCGGGGGAAATGATTGAACTGGCGGCCACGCACTTTGCCGCCAAAAACCCCAAATCCATGGCCATTGCCAACCGCACACCGGAGCGGGGCGAAGCCTTGGCAGCTCGGTTTGGTGCCGAGGTACTCAGGCTTTCCGATATCCCGGAGCGCTTGCCCGAGTTCGATGCCGTCATCAGCTGCACCGCCAGCACGCTGCCCATCATCGGCCTGGGCGCGGTGGAACGGGCCCTGAAAAAGCGGCGCCACCGCCCGATGTTCATGGTCGACTTGGCGGTGCCGCGCGACATCGAACAGGAAGTCAAGGCATTGGACGACGTGTACCTGTACACCGTGGACGACCTGGCCTCCGTGGTTCAAACGGGCAAGGAAAACCGGCAGGCAGCCGTGGCTCAGGCCGAAGTCATCATCGACGCAGGTGTTCGCAGCTTCATGCACTGGATGGATCAGCGCAGCCCTGAACGGGGCGGTGTGGTTCCACTGATCCAGCAGCTCAATGCACAGGCCGAAGCCTGGCGCGAAGCCGAACTCGCCCGCGCCCGCAAGCTGCTGGCCAAAGGCGAGTCGCCCGAAGCCGTGCTGGAAGCGCTGGCCAAGGGACTGACCCAAAAAATGCTGCATGGCCCGCTGGCCGAGCTCCATGCAGGCGATGCCGATACCCGGGCCGCCACGGCAGACACACTTTCGCGATTGTTCCTGCGCGGCAGCACGCGCAACCTGAACGAACCCCGCCGCTAGCTTCGCAGGCGGTTGGCTCTGGCTGGCCCATCGCGCCAGGTTCTTGCCCCGTTTTTCCTGCGGCCGCTTTCCCACTGTTCCGTTTCCCATCCATTCACATGAAGCCCTTCATCCGACACACGCTGGAACGCCACCGCCTGCGGCTGCACGAACTGGATGCCCTGCTGAGCGCAGCCGATGTCGTGTCTGACATGGACCGGTTTCGCAAGCTCACCCGCGAACATGCCGATGCCCAGAATCTGGCCGATGCCTACCAGCGCTTCTGTCAATTGGAAGCCGACCTGACCGCCGCCCAGGAACTGAGCCAAGACCCCGACCCGGACATGGCCGCCATGGGTGCAGACGAGCTGCCCGGCCTTCAAGCCGCACTGGAGCAACTGGACCAGGAACTCCAGTTGCTGCTGTTGCCCAAAGACCCGGATGACGAGCGCCCGGCGTTCCTGGAAATCCGCGCAGGCACGGGTGGCGACGAATCGGCCCTGTTTGCGGGCGACCTGGCCCGCATGTACACCCGCTACGCCACCAACCAGGGCTGGCAAGTGGAGCTGGTGAGCGAATCGCCCAGTGAACTGGGGGGTTACAAAGAAGTGGTGTTCCGCATCGCAGGTCATGCCGGAGGCCAAGGAGCCTACGGCCACCTGCGGTTCGAATCGGGGGGCCACCGGGTGCAACGCGTGCCCGCCACCGAAACACAGGGGCGCATCCACACCAGCGCCTGTACCGTGGCCGTGATGCCCGAACCCGATGAAGCCCAGGCCATCACCCTGAACCCGGCCGAGCTGCGCATCGACACCTTCCGCGCCAGTGGCGCAGGCGGCCAGCACATCAACAAAACCGATTCGGCGGTGCGCGTCACCCACCTGCCCACCGGCATCACCGCCGAATGCCAGGACGGTCGCAGCCAACACAGCAACAAGGCCCGCGCCCTGCAGGTGCTGCAAGCCCGGTTGCAGGAAAAAGACCGCTCGGAGCGCGCCGCCCAAGACGCCGCGCTGCGCAAAGGGCTGGTGGGCAGCGGAGACCGGTCCGACAAAATCCGAACCTACAACTTCCCGCAAAGCCGCCTGACCGATCACCGCATCAACCTCACCCTCTACAAACTGCAGCAGGTGATGGATGGCGACTTGGGCGACGTGGTACACGCCCTGCAAGTGGCACGTGGCGCCGAGCTGCAACTGGCGCTGGAACAAAGCCAGCAACCATGAACGTGCCCAAGCCCACCACCCACTCCGTGTCCATTCACGAAGCACTGACCCAACTTTCACCAAGTCCCGTACTCAGAACGGAAGCCGAGTACCTGTTGCTGCACACGTTGGGTAAAAACATCCACGAACGCGCCTGGTTGCGGGCCCACAGCGATGACCCCTTGGGCCCAGACGACCTGCAGGTCTTCCAAGGCCTTTGCACCCAACGCGCAACGGGTGTGCCCCTCGCTTACCTGACCGGAACCAAAGAATTCCATGGCCTGTCTCTGGCTGTGGATGCCCGCGTACTGGACCCGCGGCCCGACACAGAAGCATTGGTCGACTGGGCGCTGGAGCTTTTGCCCGAACACCAGCGCTGCAAGGTGGCTGACCTGGGCACCGGTAGCGGCGCCATCGCCCTGGCGCTGGCGCACGCGCGACCGCAGGCCCAAATCTGGGCAGTGGATGCCTGCCCGGATGCATTGGCGGTAGCTGGTCAGAACGCCTCGCGGCTGCGGCTGCCGGTGCAGTTCTGCCAAGGCCACTGGCTGGATCCGCTGGTCGCACAACATGTGCAATTGGACCTTCTGGTGTCCAACCCACCTTACATCGCCCTGCACGACCCCCACTTGCCCGCACTGCAACACGAACCGCTGAAAGCCCTTGTGAGCGGGGCGGATGGGTTGGATGACATCCGCCACATCGTTCAGCATGCGCCAGCCGTTCTCAAACCGGGGGCGTGGCTGTTGCTGGAGCATGGGCACGAACAATCCACTGCCGTTGCGCACTTGCTGCGCACTGCCGGATACGCACACGTGCAGCACCGCAATGACCTTGCTGGCATTGCGCGTTGCACTGGCGGCCAGTGGCCAGGTCAGTTCAACGTCGGATAATCGGCACTTCGGTGAAAACCCCTAGATGGGGCTTGTATTGTTTCAACACCCACCCCTGCGCGGGCGCGGGCCATGGAGTTTTTTGATGAGTGACGCACAACAACGCATCGACCAATTGGTCAAAGGCAACGAACTGGTTCTATTCATGAAGGGCAGCGCCAGCTTTCCCATGTGCGGTTTTTCTGGCCGTGCCGTTCAAATCCTGAAGGCCTGCGGTGTGGACACCAAGTCGCTGGTCACCGTCAATGTGCTGGAAGACGACGGCATTCGCCAAGGCATCAAGGAATACAGCCACTGGCCCACCATTCCACAGCTGTACATCCGCGGCGAGTTCATCGGTGGCTCGGACATCATGATGGAAATGTACGAATCCGGTGAGCTGCAACAGGCACTGGTAGCACCTGCGGCTTGACGCATCAACCACCCGTCGGCTGGGCCGCCGTTGAATGAAACGGTGCTCGGCAGGCTGCTAGCCGCTAAATCCCCAGCGCTGTGCGGCAGCCAGCACAGCGTCCGGATACTCAGACCGGCCTCGGCTGCCGTTGTAACGGCCCAAGGCCATGAACAGGTTGCCGCTTTCCCGGTCCAGATAGTGGCGCAGAATCACGCAACCAAACCGCAAGTTGGTCTGCATGTTGAACAGCTTGGCCACATCGCCGTCCCCAATGAGGCGTGACCAGAACGGCATGATTTGCATGTATCCCCGGGCTCCGGCAATGGAGACGGCGTATTTGCGGAACGCACTCTCCACCTGTACCAAACCCAACACCAGATTCACATCCAGACCCGCCCGTTTGGCTTCGTACCAGATGGTTTGCAAAAAATCGGTGCGCACCTGCAATTCGCTTTTGTAGCGGCGCAAACGGTCGTTGGACTCCGTCAACCAGCGCAAGTAGGCGATACGGGTTTCCACGCTGTTGAACTCAGGTACCGGTGGCGCATGGTTGGCAATCGCAGAACTGAGCGCAGTGCGCACCGAGTCCATCAAGGGCTCTTCGACTTGCGTACCCGCCCAAACATCATGCTTAAAAAGTAGCAAACCTCCAGCGCCAATCATGCGTTGAAGGCTTTTTCTTCTAGAAATTCCCATGTGAATGGGACTCCTCAAACGCCCAAACGTTCCCTCAGCACGCCCAGCACATCGGCCATGGCCACCTTGGTGGCAGCGGCATCCCGGCGGTGCTGGTACTCGACCAGGCCTTCCTTCAGCCCACGGTCGCCGATGGTCACGCGGTGCGGCACACCAATCAGTTCCCAGTCGGCAAACATGGCGCCGGGGCGCTCGTTGCGGTCGTCCAGCATCACGTCCACACCCAGCGCGGCCAATTCGTCGTGCAGCTTTTCGGCGGCGGCTTTCACTTCCGCACTGCGGTCGGCACCGATGGGGCAAACCACCACCGTGAAAGGGGCAATGGCATCGGGCCAGACGATGCCGCGCTCGTCGTGGTTCTGCTCGATGGCCGCTGCAGGGAGGCGGGTCACGCCGATGCCGTAGCAGCCCATCTCGAACAGCGCAGGTTTGCCGTCTTCGCCCAGGAAGGTGGCGTTCATGGCCTTGCTGTACTTGGTGCCCAGGTAGAACACATGGCCCACCTCGATGCCGCGCTCAATGGCCAGCACGCCCTGGCCGTCGGGCGACAGGTCGCCAGCCACCACGTTGCGCAGGTCAGCCACCAGTTCGGGCTCGGGCAGGTCGCGCCCCCAGTTCACGCCACGGATGTGGTGATCTTCCTGGTTGGCACCACAGATCCAGTCGGCCATCACGGCCACGTCGCGGTCCACCACCAGGCCCACGGGCTTCTTGAGGTTCAATGGGCCCAGATAGCCCGGCTTGCAGCCGAAGTGGTCTTCGATTTCGGCGACGGAAGCAAAGCGGAAACCAGCCGCAAAGGGGGCCAGCTTGCCCACCTTGACTTCGTTCATGTCATGGTCGCCACGCAGTAGCAGCAGCCACACCTTGACCGCAGTGATTTCACCCGCGTCGTTCAGGGTTTCGGTGGCCAGCACCAGCGACTTGACGGTGCGCTGCAAAGGCAGGCCCAGTTGCTCGGCCACGGCTGCGCAAGTGCTGTTGCCAGGGGTGGGGATCACCGCCATGGTTTCGGTGGCCGCGCCACGCGGGCCAGCAGGCGCCAGGGCCTCGGCCTTTTCGATGTTGGCCGCGTACTCGCTGCCCGGGCAGTAGACGATGGCGTCTTCACCGGTGGCGGCAATCACCTGAAACTCTTCACTCAGGTCCCCACCAATCGCACCGCTGTCGGCGGCGACTGCACGGTAGGTCAGGCCGAAGCGGTCAAAAATGCGGCGGTAAGCCTGCGCCATGACTTGGTAGCTGGCCTTGGCCGACGCCTGGTCTTTGTCGAAGCTGTAGGCGTCCTTCATGATGAACTCACGCCCCCGCATCAGGCCAAAGCGCGGGCGGCGCTCATCACGGAACTTGGTCTGGATCTGGTAGAAATTCTTGGGCAGCTGCTTGTGGCTCTTGAGTTCCTGGCGGGCAATGTCGGTCACCACCTCTTCGCTGGTGGGCTGGACGATGAAGTCACGGCTATGCCGGTCCTGGATGCGCAGCAGCTCAGGCCCCATCTTGTCAAAGCGCCCGGTTTCCTGCCACAGCTCGGCAGGCTGGATGACGGGCATGGTCAGTTCCACCGCACCGGCGCGGTTCATTTCCTCGCGCACGATTTTTTCCACCTTCTGGATCACCCGCAGGCCCATGGGCATGTAGGTGTAGATGCCAGCGCCCAGTTTTTTGATCATGCCGGCGCGGGTCATGAGCTTGTGGCTCACCACTTCAGCGTCGGCCGGGGCTTCTTTGAGGGTGGAAATGAAAAACTGGGAAGCTTTCATGGCGTTCTGCGTTGGGAATGGCAAGCCCTTGGCAAAAAGCCTGCACCGGGACCGAACGTCCTATCAGCTTCTTGCGGCCTCCCCCTGTGCAATGCCAAGGGGCACGGGCATAATGGCCACAGTTTTAAGAATTGGGGTTGATTATGCTTGACAGAGACGGCTTCAGGCCGAACGTCGGCATCATTCTGCTCAACCAGAAAAATCAGGTGTTCTGGGGCAAACGCATCCGCACCCATTCCTGGCAGTTTCCACAGGGCGGTATTGATCGGGGCGAAACACCCGAGCAAGCCATGTTCCGCGAACTGCATGAAGAGGTCGGTTTGCACCCCCAACATGTGGGCATTGTGGCCCGCACGCGTGACTGGTTGCGCTATGAAGTGCCAGACCGTTACATCCGGCGGGATGCGCGCGGCCATTACCGTGGTCAAAAGCAAATCTGGTTTTTGCTGCGCCTGTTGGGCAACGATTGGGATTTGAACCTCCGCGCCACCAATCACCCGGAATTCGACGCCTGGCGTTGGAACGACTATTGGGTGCCCCTGGATGTGGTGGTCGAATTCAAACGTGGTGTGTATCAAATGGCCCTGACTGAGCTGGCGCGCCATTTGCCACGTGGCGATCTGGGTCGCGGTCGGCCTTTCCATCCTGCCAGGCACAGGGACGACGCAGACGGCGATCACACCCAAGCACTGGGCCCCCAAGCACACATGGAACTGCCACCGGGAGGAAGTTTCGATCCCAATCCTTCCGCAGCCCATTTCGGCTGACTGTTGGCTCCGGGGCATGGGACCGAAGGTCCATCCCCGACGGTGGACCTTTGATGCCGACTCAGATCACCGTCAGCCCAGGCTCAAGATCAAGTTGTCGCGGTGCACCATTTCTGATTCACCGGTGTATCCCAGAAGCCGCTCGAATTCAGTCGATGGTTTGCGACAAATGAGCCTCGCCTCTGCACTTGCATAGTTGGCCAGTCCTCTCGCGACCTCTATGCCACTGGAATCCCGAATGGCAATCACGTCACCACGGGCAAAGTCACCCTCCACCGACACCATGCCCACTGGCAACAGGCTTTTGCCATCCTGAGTGAGTTTGACAACCGCCCCGGCATCTACCACCACCGACCCACGCAATTGCAGGTGATCAGCCATCCAGCGCTTGCGAGCCTGGGCCTTTGGCGTTTGGGCCAGCAACCAAGTGCCAATTTCTTCGCCTTGCGCCAGCCGATTGAGAACCTCTGGTTCCCTTCCCCATGCAATCAACGTGGAGGCCCCCGAGCCTGCAGCTCGTTTGGCAGCCAAAATTTTGGTGATCATTCCGCCTTTGCCAATACCGCTGCCCGCGCCACCAGCCATACGCTCCAACTCTGGATCGCCGGCCGTAGCTGTGTGCACAAAAGTTGCATCCGGGTCTTTGCGCGGATCAGCGGTGTACAGCCCTTTTTGATCGGTCAGGATGATCAACACGTCCGCATCCACCAAATTGGCCACCAGCGCACCCAGAGTGTCGTTGTCGCCAAATTTGATTTCGTCGTTGACCACCGTGTCGTTTTCGTTGATCACTGGCACGACCCCCAGCTGCAAAAGCGTCAACAGCGTGGAACGGGCGTTCAGGTAACGCTCTCTGTCCGCCAGGTCCGCATGCGTGAGCAGCACTTGGGCACTGCCAATCCCATTGGCACGCAACTTGGTTTCGTACATCTGCACCAAACCCATTTGCCCCACAGCCGCTGCGGCCTGTAATTCATGAATTTGCTTGGGGCGCTCTGTCCACCCCAAGCGTTTCATCCCCTCGGCTACCGCGCCGCTGCTCACCATGATGACCTCGCGCCCTTGCCGAACCAGCGTCGCCAGCTGCTCGCACCAATGACCAATGGCCCCCTCATCCAGCCCTCGCCCTTCGTTGGTCACCAGGCTTGACCCCACTTTGACGACGATGCGATTGGCTTGCCGCATCCACTCCGGATTTTGAGGGAAATTCAACATGAAATAAGGTCTTATCGCTTTACTATAAATAATAAACAGCTCTGCTTTATGGAACAAAATCAACCAAAACGAGGATCTACCTCTGCCGCTTCCTGTTTTTTCCGCTGGGTGGCCGCAATGTGCTCGTACACCGACTGAATCAGTCGCTCACACCCTTCACGCGTGAGGGCAGAAATTTCGAACACCGGGCCTTTGTACCGATAACGACGCACGAACGCCTTCACCAATGCCTCCCTCTGTTCTGCTGGCACCATGTCCAGCTTGTTGAGCACTAACCAGCGCGGCTTGTCATACAGCGCCTTGTCGTATTTTTTCAGCTCCGCAACAATAGCTTTGGCCTGGGCTACCGGGTCCACGGCCTCATCAAATGGCGCGACATCCACCAAGTGCAAAAGTAAATGGGTGCGCTGCAAGTGGCGCAAGAATTGATGCCCGAGTCCTGCGCCTTCGGCAGCCCCTTCAATCAACCCCGGCACATCGGCCACCACAAAGCTTTTTTCCGGCCCCACGCGCACCACACCCAAATTGGGATGCAACGTGGTGAACGGATAGTCGGCAATTTTGGGACGGGCATTGGAAACCGCCGCAATCAAGGTGGATTTGCCTGCATTGGGCATGCCCAGCAAACCCACATCAGCCAACACTTTGAGTTCCAGCTTCAGCTCTCTGCGCTCACCTGGCCAACCTGGCGTTTTTTGCCTGGGTGCCCGGTTGGTGGAGCTTTTGTAGTGCATGTTGCCAAAGCCACCATCACCACCTTTGGCAATCGTGATCTGCTCACCCGGCACCAGCAATTCGTGCAACACCTCTCCGGTTTGCGCATCGGTCACGATGGTCCCCACGGGCATTTTGAGGATGATGTCATCCCCCCTCACGCCAAACATGTCAGAACCTTTGCCGTGCTCACCCCGCTTGGCCTCAAAGCGCCGCGTATATCGGTAATCGACCAACGTGTTCAGATTGACATCTGCCACCGCCAGCACGTGACCGCCACGACCACCATCGCCACCATCGGGGCCACCGAATTCTTTGTATTTTTCGTGGCGAAACGACGCGCAGCCGTTTCCACCATCGCCAGCGGACACGTCAATGTAGGCTTCGTCAACAAATTTCATATGCGGGATTTTAAAATGCCATCTTCCAGCAAAAAAGGCCCGCATAGCGGGCCTTTTCAACGAGGTCAAGACACCTCAAGCAGGAATGATGCTGACCACGTGGCGGTTCAACTCACCCTTGACTGCAAAGCTGACATGACCGTCCGCAGTGGCGAACAGGGTGTGATCTTTGCCCACGCCCACGTTGTTTCCAGGATGGAAACGGGTACCGCGTTGACGAACAATGATGGAACCAGCCGAAACCAATTCGCCACCAAATGCCTTTACACCAAGCATTTTTGGCTTGGAATCCCGGCCATTTCGCGTGGAGCCGCCGCCTTTTTTCTGTGCCATGTTGCGTTACTCCTTACGCAGAAATCAAAGCGATTTCCAGCTCGGTGAAATTCTGACGGTGACCCTGACGCTTCTGGTAGTGCTTGCGACGGCGCATCTTGAAGATGCGGACCTTGTCGTGACGACCATGGGACACCACATTGACTGTGACGGTAGCGCCAGACACAAGAGGAGTACCGATCTTGATTTCGCCGCCGTTGCCAACAGCCAAAACCTGATCCAGCACCAATGCCTGACCCACATCCGCAGCAATCTGTTCTACTTTAATTTTTTCGCCGACAGCAACACGATATTGCTTGCCACCGGTTTTTATGACCGCGTACATATGAACCTTTGGATTCACTAAACATCCTTGGCCAATCAGCCAAGATCACCCAACCCATTTCAGGTGAACCGTCTATTGTAGCAAACGCCATGCATTCTGGAAAGCCTTCGAAACCCAACAGCCCAACCCGTTTCTATAATCCCGCCTGAGGATTGATACTTTGAACTCCACCACACCCACGCCCACGCCCACCGGACCGCTGGCACTCATTGCAGCCGACATGCAGGCTGTGGATCGGGTCATTGCCCAACGATTGAACACAGGCGTTCCGTTGGTAGGCAGTGTCTGCGAATACATCATCTCTGCCGGAGGAAAGCGACTGCGCCCTGCATTGGCCTTGCTCACCAGTGGTGCACTCTCTTACCAAGGCACGGATCGCTTCACACTGGCCGCCGTGGTCGAATTCATTCACACCGCCACCCTATTGCATGACGATGTGGTGGATGAGTCCAAGTTACGCAGAGGACGCGCAACCGCCAACGAGCTCTTTGGAAACGCCGCCAGCGTGCTGGTTGGCGATTTTCTGTATTCCAGAGCCTTCCAAATGATGGTGGAGGTAGGGCATATGCGCATCATGGAGATCCTGGCCGACGCCACCAACACGATCGCGGAGGGCGAAGTTCTCCAATTGATGAACATGCACGATGCAACCCTTTCCAGAGAGGGCTATCTGCGCGTCATCCGTTCCAAAACGGCCAAACTGTTCGAAGCCAGCGCTCGCCTCCCCTGCATCACATCCGGCGCACCTTCGCATTTGGAAGATGCATGTGCCGAATACGGCCAAGCATTGGGCACCGCATTTCAAGTCATCGATGACGTATTGGACTACGACGGCGATGAAGATGCATTGGGTAAAAATCTGGGTGATGACCTCCGGGAAGGCAAAGTCACCTTGCCACTGATCCATGCGCTCGAATCCACGCAAGGAGCTGATCACGCTTTGCTGGTAGAAGCCATTCAACACGCATCAGATGACCAGTTGCCCCGCGTTTTAGAACTGATTCATGCGACTGGCGGCGTCACCGCAGCACGGCTCGCTGCAGAATCAGAAGCCAAACGCGCCATCGAAGCAGCCCGCCGCCTTCCTCCAAATCCGTATCAAGCTGCATTGATAGAATTGGCATCTTCTTTACTGAATCGGCAAAATTGATTCATCAGCCATTGCACTGGCCATCGGGGTGTAGCTTAGTCTGGTAAAGCGCTACGTTCGGGACGTAGAGACCGGAGGTTCGAATCCTCTCACCCCGACCAAAAAATCCTTTTAAATCAAGAAGATAGGAGCCGTTGACGACGGATTCTCTTGCTTCTGATGCGGTCTGGTGGCAATTAGGTGGCAATTACTTTGTATTCGCACCAACGGAACGCAAACAGGATAAACCTCACTACCTAGACATTGCTCCGTAAGCGCACGGTCATCCCACCCTTGAGGGCGACGGCATAAGCGGCAACGATGGTGTCCACCAAACGAAATAGGTGGACACCATGACCGAAGCCAAGGCCAAGACCCGCCGGCAGTACAGCGCCGA
>Ga0228698_1000171_pt1 | contig 59939 bp, 65 predicted proteins | sample McNCre117_Aug_MG_FD_178015 | JGI IMG/M metagenome (GOLD analysis project Ga0228698, IMG submission 178015) | Freshwater microbial communities from McNutts Creek, Athens, Georgia, United States - 1-17_Aug_MG | ecosystem: Environmental > Aquatic > Freshwater > Creek | place: USA: Georgia...
CGCCGAGGCAAAGGCGGTCGATGCGGCCAAGGCCGCGCCTGTGGCCAGGCATGAGGACGAGGCCATGAAGGACAAGAAGGCCGAACACAAGGAAGCCATGAAGGCCCGGCATGCGAAGAAGTCCGAGCACAAGGCCACTGCCGCGACGCCGGCCACGCCTGCGGTGCCAGCTGCGGCGGCCACTCCGGCCGAACCCGCCAAGAAGTAAGCCCCTGTCGCGCCAGCCAGCAGGCCCCGTGAAGCGGGGCCTGTTCGTTTCTGGGTAGCCCGGACAGGGCCCCAGGAAACAAAAAAGCCCGCATTGCTGCGGGCTTTCTGAAAACGACCTGAGTCGTTGATATCTTGGCGGAGAAAGAGGGATTCGAACCCTCGATACGGTACAACCGTATACCGGATTTCGAGTCCGGCGCATTCGACCACTCTGCCATCTCTCCTGTGTCGAAGACAAAATTATAGCAGGATTCTGCTGCGTTTTCAGGCCACTTCGCGCAAAACTTGCAGCGCGGTGTCGGCCTCGGCGGCGCTGGCGCCTTCTGCCACGGCCGCCATCTCGTGCAGCGCAGGGCTGGCGCTCCAGCCCTGGGCCTTCAGGTGCGCGATTGCCTCGCCGCAGTGCTTGGGCGAGGCGTAGCCCTGGCTCTGCAGCAGTACGCGGCCACGCGCGTCGGCGAGCTTGTAGTAGAAGCAGCCGTCCTTCTCCCGGTACTGCTTGAAGGTCGGCAGCGCGGCCTTGTCGGCCTTGGCCCGGGTCTCGACTGCCGCCTGCAGCGGGCGCAGGCCGACCGCATGGCGCAGCCGGGCCGTGAACGGCGTGGCGACGGTGCGCGCCTTGGCCGCGCCGGCCTGCAGCATGGCCTCGACCTTCTCGGGGTGGGCCATCAGGTCCTCGTAGGTCGCGCGCATTGGCGCGATCTCGGTGTCGATGCGCTCGAACAGCGCCTGCTTGGCGTCGCCCCAGGCGATGCCGTCGGCGAAGGCGCGCGCGAAGGCGGCGGTTTCCTCGGGCGTGGCGAAGGCCTGGTAGATCTGGAACAGCGCCGAGCCCTCGGTCTCCTTGGGTTCGCCAGGCGCGCGCGAGTCGGTCACGATGCCCAGGATCAGCTTCCTGAGCTGCTCGCGCGGCGCGAACAGCGGGATCGTGTTGTCGTAGCTCTTGCTCATCTTGCGGCCGTCGAGGCCGGGCAGGGTCGCCACACTGTCCTCGACCGCCGCCTCGGGCAGCACGAAATGCTCGCCGTACTGGTGGTTGAAGCTGGCCGCGATGTCGCGCGCCATCTCGATGTGCTGGATCTGGTCGCGCCCGACCGGCACCTGGTGGGCGTTGAACAGCAGGATGTCGGCCGCCATCAGCACCGGGTACATGAACAGGCCGGCGGTCACGCCGTCGTCGGGATCGGCGCCAGTGGCGGCGTTCCTGTCGAGCATCGCCTTGTAGGCGTGGGCGCGGTTCAGCAGGCCCTTGCCGGTCAGGCAGGTCAGGAACCAGGTCAGCTCGGGGATCTCGGGGATGTCGGACTGGCGGTAGAACGTGACCTTGGCCGGGTCGAGGCCGCAGGCGATCCAGGTCGCGGCGATCTCCAGCGTCGAGCGCTGCACGCGTGCGGGCTCGCCGGTCTTGATCAGCGCGTGGTAGTCGGCCAGGAACAGGAAGCTCTCGACGTGGGGCAGGCGGCTGGCGCGCACGGTCGGGCGCACGGCACCGACGTAGTTGCCGAGGTGGGGCGTGCCCGAGGTGGTGATGCCGGTGAGGACGCGGACGGTGCTCATGGAGGAAGGACGAAAAGGCCGGAACGGCGGGAAAGGGGATGGAAAAAGCCGGCTCAGAACAGCAGCCAGCGCAGCGGGCTCGACAGCAGCATGATCAGGGCTTCGCCGAGCGCGATCAGCGGGCGCAGCCAGAGGCTGCCGACCACGCCGGTGACCACGAGTGCCATGACGATGTAGAAGCCCCAGGGCTCGATGCGCGAGACCGCCAGCGCCTGCTTCATCGGCAGCAGGCCGACCAGGATGCGACCGCCGTCGAGCGGTGGCAGCGGAAACAGGTTGAAGGCGAACATCACGAGGTTGACGGTCAGCCCGGCGCGGCACATCTCCAGGAAGAAGCGCTCGTGCAGCCCGAGCGCTACCAGCAGATAGCCCAGCATCACCCAGAGCAGGGCCTGGACGAAGTTGGAGCCGGGACCGGCCAGTGCGACCCACACCATGTCGCGCTTGGGGTTGTGCAGCCGGCCGAAGTTGACTGGCACCGGCTTGGCGTAGCCGAACAGGAAGGTGCCGCCGGTGGCGAAGTACAGGATCAGCGGCATCAGGATGGTGCCAATCGGATCGATGTGCCGCATCGGATTGAGCGAGACGCGTCCCATCATGGCGGCGGTCTTGTCGCCGAAGTAGCGTGCCGCGTAGCCGTGCGCCGCCTCGTGGATCGTGATGGCGAACAGCACCGGCAGCGCATAGATCGCGACGGTCTGGATGATGTGGGCAAGGTCCATGGACGCCTATTCTGGCCGATTGCGGCCCGGGATTCAGAGGCCGAGCGCGGCCAGCGGGCCCTGGCCCTGGCGCAGCACCTCGGGCTCGTCGCCGCTGCCCATCGGCACCAGGTCGATCACCGTGGTCGGCTCCAGCGGGCAGGCGCCGGCATCGAGCACGGCAGCGAGTTCGTGCTCGAAGCGTTCGCGGATCTCGTGCGCGTCGTTGAGGGGCTGATCCGAGCCGGGCGCGATCAGGGTCGTGCCGAGCAGCGGCGCGTCGTGCAGCGCGAGCAGCTCCTGCAGCGCCTTGTGCGCCGGCACGCGCAGGCCGATGGTCTTGCGCGACGGGTGGCTGGCGCGGCGCGGCACTTCCTTGCTCGCTTCGAGGATGAAAGTGTAGGGGCCGGGCGTGCCGAGCTTGAGCAGGCGGTACTGGCGGTTATCGACGCGCGCGTAGCTGGCCAGCTCGCTGAGGTCGCGGCACAGCAGCGTCAGGTGGTGCTTGTCGTCGATGCCCCGGATGCGGCGCAGCCGCTCGACCGCGCTCTTGTCATCGAGGTGGCAGACCAGCGCGTAGCTGGAGTCGGTCGGCACGGCGAGCACGCCGCCCTTTTGCAGCAGCGCGACCGCCTGCTTGAGCAGGCGGGCCTGCGGATTGTCGGGATGGACTTCGAAAAACTGCGACATGCGGCGATTGTCCCACCTGCGCGCGTTAGCGTGCGCCTCAGTGGCGCTGCGGCACGCGCGCCGCCAGCCAGGCCGCAGCCGAGCCGCAGGCCGCGATCAGCGCGATGCCGGCGAATTCGAGCCGGCCCGGCACGTGGGCGAACACCACCCAGCCGGCCAGCGTCGCGAAGCCGATCTGGCCATAGAGGTAGGGCGAGAGCGTGGACGCCGGCGCGCGGCCGTAGGCGGCGCCGAGCATGAAGTGGCCGATCGTGCCCATGGCGCCGGCCAGGCTCATCAGCGCCCAGGTGGGGCCGTCGGCGATCGGCTCCCAGATCCACGGCAGCACCGCGCACAGCGCGAACGCGCCGACCCAGCCGGTGTAGAAGTTCAGCGTCATCGCATCTTCGGTGCGTGCCATGCGGCTGGTCACGATCTGGTACAGCGAATTCGAGAGCGTGCAGCCCAGCGGCAGCAGCATGATCCAGCCCGACGTGTCGCCGCCCGGCTGCGCCACCAGCAGCGCGCCGCCAAAGCCGCCGGTCACCAGCAGCCAGCGCAGCAGGTTGACGCGCTCCTTCAGGAAGATCGCCGCCAGCAGCGTCGTGACCATCGGCGTCAGCATGATGATGGCGGTGAACTCGCCCACCGGCATGTGCGACAGGCTGAAGAAGGCGAGCGTGCTGGTGGACAGCAGCAGGGCGCCGCGCAGCAGATGCAGTCCGGGATGGCGGGTGTGCAGCGAATTCCAGCCGCGCGTCGGCAGGATGACCGCGCTCATGGCCAGGGCCTGGAACAGGTAGCGGAACCACATCACCATCATGACCGGAACCGTCAGGCTCAGGTACTTGGCCGAGCTGTCGAGGATCGCGAAGCAGACCAGTGCGGACAGCAGCAGCAGGATGCCCTGCAGCGGGCGGTGTCGGGACACGCTCATGCCGACTGGATGCGGTCGGCCAGCAGCTCCCAGACCGGGGTCAGGCGTCCTTCGAGCAGCGGCAGGCCGCCGAGGTCGGTGTGGCTTTCCTCGGGGCTGTGGAAGTCGCTGCCGCGCGAGGCAGCCAGCCCGAATTCGAGCGCAAGGTCAGCGTACTTGACGTATTCGCTGGCCGAGTGGCTGCCGCAGACGACTTCGACCCCCTGGCCGCCGTGGGCCTTGAACTCGGAGAACAGCGCGTATTCCTGGGTCGCGCCGTGGTCGTAGCGCGCCGGGTGCGCGATCACGGCCACGCCGCCGGCGTCGCGGATCCAGCGCACCGCATCGCCGAGCGCGGCCCAGCGGTGTGGCACGAAGCCGGGCTTGCCGTCGGCCAGGTATTTGCGGAACACCTCGTTGTTGTCCTTGCAGACCCCGCTCTCGACCAGGAAGCGCGCGAAGTGGGTGCGCGATATCAGCTCGGGGTTGCCGACATACTTGAGCGCGCCTTCGTAGGCGCCGGCAATGCCGATGCGCGCGAGTTGCTCGCTCATCTCCTGCGCACGCGCACCGCGCCCGCCGCGCGTGCGTTCGAGACCGTGCCGCAGCGCGGCGTTGTCGGGGTCGAAGCCCAGGCCGACGATATGCACCGTCGTGTTCGCGAACGTGACCGAGATCTCGACGCCGCTGAGGTAGAGCAGGCTGAGCGAGCGCGCAGCGTCCCGGGCGCGCTGCTGGCCGCTGACCTCGTCGTGGTCGGTCAGGGCCCACAGTTCGACGCCGTTGGCCTTGGCGCGTTCGGCCAGGGTCTCGGGAGACAGGGTGCCGTCGGAGACGGTCGAGTGGGAATGCAGGTCGGCGTTGAGGATGCTCACGCACCGATTCTAGTGCCGTGTCCCCGGCCTGTCCTGGCGCGGGTCGATTGACCGGCGGCGCGACCGGGGTTATCGCCGTCGCCGGGACGCGCGCTGGCGGCGGCTACACTGCGGGCGTGTCACTGTTCAAATCCGCCTCCCTCGTTTCCCTGCTGACCCTGGCCTCGCGCATCACCGGCCTGGCACGCGAGCTGCTGATCGCGTCGAGCTTTGGTGCCAGCGCGCTGACCGACGCCTTCAATGTCGCGTTCCGCATTCCGAACCTGCTGCGGCGCCTGTTCGCCGAGGGCGCTTTCAGCCAGGCCTTCGTGCCGGTGCTGGCGGCCAGCCGCGAGAAGGATGGCGACCTGGCGACCCGGCGCCTGATCGATCAGGTTGCGACGCTGCTGGCAGCGGCGCTGACGCTGACCTGCGTGCTCGGCGTCGCGGGGGCGCCGGTGCTGGTCTGGCTGATGGCCTCGGGCCTGGAGCAGAACCCGCACGGCTTCGACGTCGCGGTGGTGCTGACGCGCTGGATGTTTCCCTACATCGGCTTCATGTCGGGCGTCGCGCTGGCCGCTGGCGTCCTCAACACCTGGAAGCGCTTCGCGGTGCCGGCGGCCACGCCGGTGCTGCTGAATGTCGCGATGATCATCGCAGCGGCCTGGGGCGCGCCCTGGTTCGGCTCGATCGGCATCGAGCCGATTTACGCGCTGGCCGGCGGCGTCATGGGTGGCGGCGTGCTGCAGCTCGGCGTGCAGATTCCGGCCTTGAAGCGCCTGGGCCTGCTGCCGCGCCCGCACCTGAGCCTGGCCGGCCTGCGCGCGGCCTGGGCCCATCCGGGCACGCGCCGCATCGTCACGCTGATGGTGCCTGCGCTGCTCGGGGTCAGCGTGGCGCAGATCTCGCTGCTGATCAACACCCAGATCGCCTCGCACCTGCCGTCGGGCAGCGTGAGCTGGCTGACCTATGCCGATCGCCTGATGGAGTTTCCGACCGCGATGCTCGGCGTCGCGCTGGGCGTGGTGCTGCTGCCGCAGCTGGCGGCGGCGCGTGCGTCCGGGGACGCCGCGCGCTACAGCGAGCTGCTCGACTGGGGGCTGCGCTGGGTCGTGCTGCTGGCCGTGCCCTGCGCGCTGGCGCTGTTGACCTTCAGCCGGCCGCTGGTCGCGGTGCTGTACCACTACGGCGCCTTCCGCGCCATCGACGTGCAGCAGACCACGCTGGCGCTGATGGGCTATGGCGTCGGCCTGCTCGGCCTGATCGCGATCAAGGTGCTGGCGCCGGGCTTCTACGCCAGCCAGGACATCCGCACGCCGGTGCGGATCGCGGTCATGGTGCTGGCCTGCACCCAGGTCTTCAACCTGCTGCTGGTGCCGTATCTGGCCCACGCCGGCCTGGCGCTGGCGATCGGGCTCGGCGCGCTGCTCAACGCCGGCTGGCTGCTGTTCGGCCTGCGCAGCCGTGGCACCTACCGGCCTCGGCCGGGCTGGGCGCGCTTCGGTGCCCAGGTGGCGCTGGCCGGCCTCGGGCTGGCGCTGTTCCTGTTCTGGGCCGCCTCGGCCGTGGACTGGCTCACGCTCGGCCGGCTGCTGCGCATCGGGGCGCTGGCGGCGGTGGTCGCGCTGGCGGCGCTGTTGTATTTCGGCGTCCTGTTCATCACGGGGCTCAATCTGCGCCAGTTTGTGCGAAAGTAGCGCGCATGGCGTTCGCATTCCAGGCACCCACTCCGCTGGCTTATTTCGCCTCGCTGGTGCGCGAGGACCAGGGCTTCCCGCTGCTGGAGGCGACGGTGGCGGTCGCGATGGACGAATATCCCGAGCTTGACGTCCAGCAGGTGCTGGCCCAGGTCGATCAGATGCTCGCGCGCCTGCTGCGCCGGCTCGCGCCCGATGCCGGCGCTATGCAGCGCCTGCGCCTGCTGAACCAGTTCTTCTTCCGCGAGCTGTCCTTCGGCGGCAATGTCAACCACTACTACGATCCCGACAACAGCCACCTGAACCGGGTGCTGCAGCGGCGCAAGGGCATTCCGATCACGCTCGCGGTGCTGTGGCTGGAGCTGGCGCAGGGCATCGGGCTGAAGGTGAGCGGGGTCAATTTTCCCGGTCACTTCATGATCAAGGTCGAGCTGCCGCAGGGCCAGGCCGTGATCGATCCCTTTACTGGTGCCTCGCTGAGCCAGGAGGATCTGGCCGAGCGGCTGGAACCCTACAAGCGCCGCCATGGCTTGGTCGATGAGTTCGACGTGCCGGTCGGGTTGTATCTGCAGTCGGCGGCGCCGCGCGACATCCTGGCGCGCGTGCTGCGCAACCTCAAGGAAATCCACCGCAGCCAGGCCGACTGGGCGCGGCTGGCGCGGGTGCTCGACCGCCTGGTGCTGCTGCTGCCCGAGGAGTGGTCCGAGCAGCGCGATCGCGGTCTGGCGCTGGCTGAGCTGGGCCAGGTCGAGGCGGCGACGGCCGACCTCGAAGCCTATCTGGCCCACGCCGACGAGGCATCGGACCGCGATGTGATCGAGCAGCGGCTGGCCGAGCTGCGCCGATAAAACGACAACGGGGCCGCGCGGGCCCCGTCATCATCGTTGCGTCAGCCTGATCAGGCAACCACGACCTGCGCGCCCGAGCCCTGCTCGGCGATGCGGCCGATCTCGTGGACGGTCTCGCCGAGTTCGCGCAGCGTCGCGGCGGCGGCGGCGGCCTGCTCGGCGGCGATCACGACCACCATGCCGATGCCGTTGTTGAAGGTGCGGTTCATCTCGATGTCATCGATGCCGGCGGTCGCCTGCAGCCAGGCGAACAGCTCGGACTGCGGCCAGCTGCCCTTGACCAGGTGCGCGGCCGTGCCCTCGGGCAGCACGCGCGGGATGTTCTCGAGCAGGCCGCCGCCGGTGATGTGGGCCAGCGCCTTGATCGGGTGCTGCGCCAGCGCGGCCAGCACGTTCTTGACGTAGAGGCGGGTCGGCGCCATGATGGCCTGCCTGAACGGCTGGCCGTCGAGCGTGGCCGGCACGTTGCCCTGGCCTTCAGCGCGCTCGATGCACTTGCGCACCAGCGAGAAGCCGTTGGAGTGCACGCCATGCGAGGCCAGGCCCAGCACCACGTCGCCCGGTTGGACGTTCTGGCCGGTCAGGATCCTGGACTTCTCGACCGCGCCGACGGCGAAGCCGGCCAGGTCGTATTCGCCGGCCGGGTACATGCCGGGCATCTCGGCGGTCTCGCCACCGATCAGCGCGCAGCCCGACAGCTCGCAGCCCTTGGCGATGCCGCCGACCACGGCGGCGGCGGTATCGACGTCGAGCTTGCCGCAGGCGAAGTAGTCGAGGAAGAACAGCGGCTCGGCGCCCTGGACCAGCACGTCGTTGACGCTCATGGCCACCAGGTCGATGCCGACGCTGTCGTGCATGTTCCATTCGAAGGCCAGCTTGAGCTTGGTGCCGACGCCATCGGTGCCCGACACCAGCACCGGCTCCTGGTAGCGCTTGGGCACTTCGAACAGCGCGCCGAAGCCGCCGATGCCGGCCAGCACGCCTTCGCGCATCGTCTTCTTGGCCAGCGGCTTGATGCGTTCGACCAGCGCGTCGCCCGCGTCGATGTCCACGCCGGCGTCTTTGTAGGAGAGAGGAGTCGTTGTCATGAGGGTAAGACCGATAGAATTTGCAGGATTTTACGGCCGAGCCGCCATGTCCAAGCAAAAGTCTTCATGCAACTGAGCGCCAACCAAGCCCGAGTCCTGGCCTGGCTGGTGCTGGCTGCGGCTTTCTGGTGGCTGTTCGAGCTGCTGGTGCCGGTGCTGTTGCCCTTCATGCTGGCCGGCGCGATGGCCTATGCCCTCCATCCCTCGGTCGAATGGCTTCATGCGCGGCGTCTGCCGCGCTGGCTCGGTGCCAGCCTGGCGCTGGTGTTCCTGTTCCTGCTGCTGTGCGCGCTGCTGCTGCTGATCGTGCCGGTGCTCAATCACCAGCTGCCGCTGCTGCGCGACCAGGTGCCCGAGCTGCTGCAGCGCCTCAATGTCTGGCTCCAGCCCTGGCTGGCGCGCCTGGGTCTGGAGTTCCAGATCGATGTCGATGCGGTGCGGACCCTGCTCGGGCGGCTGATCGCCGGCCACGAGGGCGACCTGATCGAAGGTCTGCTGGCTTCGCTGCGCATCGGCGGCAGCGCGATTGCGACCCTGGCCGGCAATCTGGTGCTGACGCCGGTCGTGGCCTTCTATCTGCTGCTCGACTGGGCGGATCTGGCCGCGCGCGCCGGCTCGCTGGTGCCGCTGGGCTGGCGCGGTCGCGCGCGGCGCTTCCTCGACGAGACCGACGCGGTGCTGGGCCAGTACCTGCGCGGCCAGCTGCTCGTGATGGCGGCGCTGGCCCTGTTCTACAGCATCGCGCTCGCGCTCGCGGGCCTGCAGCTCGCGCTGCCGATCGGCGTCTTCACCGGCCTGGCGGTGTTCGTGCCCTACCTGGGCTATGGCGTCGGGCTGGTGCTGGGCCTGTTCGCGGCGCTGCTGCAGTTCCAGGCCCTGCCGGGCGTGGCGCTGGTCGCGGCCGTCTACGGGGTCGGGCAGGTGCTCGAAAGCATGTTCCTGACGCCGCGCCTGCTCGGCGAGCGCATCGGCCTGCACCCGCTGGCCGTGATCTTCGCGCTGCTTGCCTTCGGGCATCTGCTGGGCTTCGTCGGCGTGCTGGTGGCCCTGCCGGCCAGCGCCGTGCTGCTGGTGGCGCTGCGGCGCCTGCTTGACAGCTATCGCCGCAGTCCTCTCTATCGCAATCGCCAACCCGCGCCGCACGCCGGCGATACCGACTCTGACCGATGACCATGCAGCAACTCGTGCTGGATATGGGACTGGCGCCCGTGCCCACGCTGGACAACTTCATTGCCGGAGGCAATGCCGACATGCTGGCGCATCTGCGGCACTGGACCCAGCATCCCCTGAGTTCGCCGTTGCCGACCTACCTCTGGGGCCAGTCGGCCAGCGGCAAGACCCATCTGCTGCAGGCGGTGCGCGAGAACCTGCGCGCCCATGGCATACCTGTTGGCTGGATCGATGCCAACGTGGCCGCGCCGCCCGAGTTCGACGACCGCTGGGGCGTGGTGATCCTCGATGACTGCCAGCTCTACACGCCGGTGCAGCAGGCGATGGCCTTCAACTGGTTCATCAACGCGCAGTCGCCGCGTCGCGGTCCGGCGCGCTGGGTGCTGGCCTCGGCCGATTGTCCGCCGGCGGACCTGACGCTGCGCGAGGATCTGCGCACGCGCCTGGCCTGGGGTCATGTGTTCCAATTGCAGGTCCTGGGCGAGGCCGACTGCCGCGCGGCGCTGCGCCGGGCGGCCGACGAGCGCGGCGTATTCCTGGGCGACGAGGTGATGGATTTCATGCTCAAGCGCTTCTCGCGCGACCTGGGCAGCCTGATGCTGCTGCTCGAAACCCTGGACCGCTATGCGCTGCGCACCCAGCGCGCCATCACCATTCCGCTGATCAAGGCCATGCTCGAGAACGAGTGAGGCCGACCGAAAGACAGAATTGCCCGCCATGAAACTGGCCCTCTTTGACCTGGACCACACGCTGCTGCCGATAGATTCGGACTATTCGTGGGGCCAGTTCACGACCCGCATCGGCTGGACCGACCCGGTCGAGTTCACCCGCCGCAACGATGAATTCTTCGCCCACTACCAGGCCGGCACGCTTGACGTGCACGACTACGTGCGCTTCGCGATCGATGCCGTGCGTCAGCACGGCCCCGACGCTGCCGCTGCCGCGCATGCGCGCTTCATGGACGAGGTGATCCTGCCCAACCTGCAGCCGCAGGCGGTCGAGCTGGTGCGGCGCCACCGTGACGCGGGCGAGCAGGTCGTGATCATCACCGCGACCAACGAGTTCGTCACGCGCCCGATCGCGCAGGCGTTCGGGGTCGAGGAGCTGATCGCGATCGAACTCGAACGCGGCGCCGACGGCTGGTACACCGGCGCGATCCGTGGCACGCCGTCGTTCCGCGAGGGCAAGGTCGCGCGCCTGCAGCAGTGGCTGGCCGCGCGCGGCCTGGACTGGGACGACTGCGACATGACCTTCTATTCCGACTCGACCAACGACCTGCCGCTGCTGGAGCGCGCCCACCATCCGGTCGCGACCAATCCCGGCGCGGCGCTGCGCGAGATCGCGCGCGAGCGCGGCTGGCCCATCCTGGACCTGTTTCCCGAATCCGCATGATCAAGCAATTCATCGACAAGCTGCTGGGCAAGAACGGCCAGGCCAGGGGTGAGCAGTCCAAGTTCGGCCAGCGCGAGGATGTGCCGGCGACGGTACACGGAATCGACCCGGCGCTGGTGGACGGGCGTGCGCTCGACGTGGTCCACACGCTCAAGAGCGCCGGCTACGAGGCCTACATCGTCGGTGGCGCGGTGCGCGACCTGCTGCTGGGCCTGCGCCCGAAGGACTTCGACGTCGCGACCAACGCCACGCCCGAGCAGGTCAAGGCGCTGTTCCGGCGTGCCTTCATCATCGGGCGGCGCTTTCGCATCGTGCACGTGGTCTATGGCCGCGGGCGCGAGCACGAGGTGATCGAGGTCTCGACCCTGCGCGCCCACCTCGACAGCGCCGATGCCGAGCAGGTCAGCGGCAACGAGCGCACCAGCAAGAACCAGCTCGCCAGCATGACGCACGCGGTCGATGCCAGCGGGCGTGTGCTGCGCGACAACGTCTGGGGCCCGATCGAGCAGGATGCGGCACGGCGCGACTTCAGCATCAACGCGATGTACTACGATCCGGAGACCGAGACCGTGGTCGATTTCCACCATGGCATCCGCGACTCGAACAAGCGCGTGCTGCGCATGATCGGCGACCCGGCGACGCGCTACCGCGAGGATCCGGTGCGCCTCATCCGCGCGGTGCGCTTTGCGGCCAAACTCAGCGGCCTCGGTTTCCAGTTCGATGCCCGGACCAAGGCGCCGATCGCGGCCTCGCTGCCGCTGCTGGCCGACGTGCCGCAGAGTCGCCTGTTCGACGAGATGCTCAAGCTGTTGCAGACCGGCCACGCGCTGGCCAGCATCGAGGCGCTCAAGGCCAACGGGCTGGCGCGCGGCATCTACCCGCTGCTCGATCTGGTGGTGCAGCGCGCCGATGACGCCTTCGTGCGCTCGGCGCTGCTCGATACCGACCGCCGCGTCGGCGAGGGCAAGCCGGTCGCACCGAGCTTCCTGCTGGCCTGCGTGCTGTGGGGCGACGTGCGCGCGGGCTGGGAACGGCGCCAGCAGGGCGGCATGCCGCCGTTCCCGGCGCTGCAGGAGGCGGTGGACGAGGTGTTCGAGTCGCGTATCGGCGATGTCTCGGGTCGGGGCAAGCTCGGCGCCGACATGCGCGAGATCTGGACCATGCAGCCGCGCTTCGACAAGCGCACCGGCGCGACGCCGTTTTCGCTCGCCGAGCAGCCGCGTTTTCGCGCCGGTTTTGACTTCCTGCGCCTGCGCGCCCAGGTCGGCGAGCTTGACGAGGAGCTTGCGCACTGGTGGGAGGCCTTCAGCACCGCCAATGACGCGGTGCGCCGCGACATGGTGGACGAGATCCGCCTGGAGCAGCAGCGCGCCAAGTCCAAGGCGCGCGGCAAGGGCGGGGCTGGCAAGGGAGCCGCCGGTGATGGCGAAGGCAAGGGCGGGCGGGTCTATCGCCAGCCGGCCGAGGGCGAGGCCCAGCCGAGCGCGCCGCCGCAGGACGATGCACCGGCCGGTGAGGCCGCTCCGGCCAAGAAGCGCCGGCGCCGCCGCCGCAAGCCCAACGATGGCGGTTCCGGCGGCGCGGGCGGCGACGAGCCGTCCTACGGCGCCGACGCATGAGGCCGCTGGTTCGCGCCCATGTCGCGCTCGGCGCCAACCTCGGTGACGCGCGCGCCACGGTGCGCGCGGCGCTCGCGGCGCTCGATGGCCTGCCGCAGACCCGGCTGCTGCGTGCCTCGTCGCTGTACCGCACCGCGCCGTGGGAGGCCAGCGGGCCCGACTTCATCAACGCGGTGGCCGAGGTCGAGACCGGCTTGAGCGCGCCGGCGCTGCTGCGCGCGCTGCAGGCGCTCGAACTCGACGCCGGGCGCGAGCGGCCCTACCGCAACGCGCCGCGCACGCTCGACCTCGACTTGCTGCTCTATGGCGATGCGCGGATCGACTCGACCGAGCTGACCGTGCCGCATCCGCGCCTGCGCGAGCGCGCCTTCGTGCTGGTGCCGCTGGCCGAGATCGCGCCCGAGCGGGTGACGGCCGAGCAGCTGCGCGCGGTCGCCGGGCAGGCGATCGAGGTCTGCGCCGATTAGCCCGCTTCTGGCCGCGCCCGGGAGCGCGCGTCAGCCCGGCGCGCCGAGCCGGTATTTCCTGATCTTGTCGTGCAGCGTGGTCTTGGCCACGCCGAGCGCCTCCGCGCTGCGGCTCAGGCTGCCGGCGTGGCGCTGCAGCGCCTCGTGGATCAGTGCGCGTTCGAAGTCCTCGACCGTCTCGGCCAGCGGCTTGGGCCTGGTGCTGGCCTCGGCGGCAAACGGCGGGGCGCCGGCCGCGATGCCGAGCACGCAGCGGTCGGCCACGTTGCGCAGCTCGCGCACGTTGCCGGGCCAGTCGTGCGCCAGCAGGCAGCCGAGCTGGGCCGGGTCGAGCACCGGCAGCGGTCGCTGATGCCGCGCGGCGGCTTGCAGCAGGAAATGCTCGAACAGCAGCGGGATGTCCTCGCGCCGCTCGCGCAGCGGCGGCAGGTCGAGCGTCGCGACGTTGAGCCGGTAGTAGAGGTCGGCGCGGAAGCGCCCCTGGTCCGACAGCGCCTTGAGGTCGGCCTTGGTCGCGGCGATCACCCGGCAATCGACCGCGATCGGGGTGTTGGAGCCCAGGCGTTCCAGGCTGCGCTCCTGCAGCACGCGCAGCAGCTTGATCTGCATCGGCAGCGGCATCGACTCGATCTCGTCGAGGAACAGCGTGCCGCCGCTGGCGTATTCGATCTTGCCGATACGGCGCTTGCCGGCGCCGGTGTAGGCGCCGGCCTCGTGGCCGAAGATCTCGCTGTCGAACAGGGTCTCGGGCAGGCCGCCGCAGTTGATGGCCACGAAATGGCCCTGGCGGCGCGGACCGGTCTCGTGCAGGCAGCGCGCCACCAGTTCCTTGCCGCTGCCGGTCTCGCCGTGGATCAGGATGTCGGCCGCGCTGTTGCCGAGTTCGGTCACCAGCCGCCGCACCCGCGCCATGGCCGGCGAGCGGCCGATCAGCCGCGCGTCGAGCTGGTCGCGCTGCGCCAGCCGTTCGCGCAGCTGGCGCAGCTCCAGCGTCAGGCGCCGGCGCTCCAGCGCGCGGCGCGCCACCATGACCAGCTGCTCGGGCGAGAACGGCTTCTCGATGAAGTCGTGGGCGCCATCCTTCATCGCCTGCACTGCGAGCGACACGTCGCCGTGGCCGGTGATCAGCACCACCGGCAGTTCCGGGTCGATGGCGCGCAGCTGCCGCAGCAGCGTCATGCCGTCGATGCCGGGCAAGCGGATGTCGCTGACGACCACGCCGGAAAAATCGCGCGTGACGCGGCGCAGCGCCTGCTCGGCGCTGTCCACGCCGCTGGCCGGGATGTCTTCGAGCTGCAGCGCCTGCTCGCAGCCCAGGCGCACGTCGGGGTCGTCCTCGACCAGCAGCACCTGCAGGGTCTCGTTCATCGTGGGGCTCCTTCTTCGGGGACGGCGGGCAGGTCGAGCGTGAAGACGGCGCCGCCCTGCGGCTGGTTGCCGCCCGACAGGCTGCCGCCGAAATCGGCCACGATGCCGGCCGAGATCGCCAGCCCCAGCCCCAGGCCGCGTCCCTCGTCCTTGGTGGTGAAAAAAGGCTCGAACAGGTGGCTTTGCGCCCCCTCGTCCAGGCCCGGCCCATTGTCGCGCACCTGGATCAGCACCCGCTCGCCGGTGCGGCTGGCGCTGAGGGTCAGCGCCGGTGCCGGCCGGCCCTCCATCGCGTCGAGCGCGTTGCCGGCCAGGTTGACCAGCACCTGCTCCAGCCGGTTGGCGTCGCACCAGGCCTGCAGCTCCTCGGGCACCAGTTCGATGCGGGTCGCGACGCCGGCGCGCCGGATGCGCGGCTCGTGCAGGAACAGCGCGTTGTCCACCACCCGGCGCAGCGCGACCGCCTGCGGCAGGCCGGATGACTTGCGCGCGAACGACTTGAGCTGGCCGGTCAGGCCGCCCATGCGATCGACCAGCGCCGCTATGCGCTCCAGGTTGTTGTCCACCATGGTCGGGTTGCCACGGGCCAGGAACTTGCGCGCGTTGCCCGACAGCGTGCGCAGCGCCGCCAGCGGCTGGTTCAGCTCGTGCGCGATGCCGGTGGCGAGCTGGCCGATGACGGCGAGCTTGCCGGCCTGCACCAGCTCGTCCTGCGCCCCGCGCAAGGTGCGTTCGGCCCGGATGCGCTCGGCCACTTCGGCCTGCAGGCGGGTGTTGGCGGTCGAGAGGTCGGCGGTGCGCCCGGCCACCTTGAGTTCGAGTTCGTCGTGGGCTCGCTGCAGCGCTTCGCGTGCCGCCAGCCTGTCCTTCAGGTGGCGCCGACGCTCGTTGAGCATCAGGGCCAGGATGCACAGCAAGGCCGTGACCAGCCCGGTCAGCGCGGCGCGGTCGAAGGCGGTCTGGCGCACCTGCTGCTCGTGCGAGAACACGGTGATGCTCCAGGGTGTGCCGGGCAGCGGCTGGGTCTGGGCCAGGAAGCGGCCGGTGACCGGGAACATCGAGACCATCTCGGGGCCGCGCTTGGGCAGGCGCACCAGGCGCGCGCCGTGTTCGAGTTCGGCCAGCTCGACCAGTCCCAGCGGGTCGAGCGCGCGGCGGTTGAACTGCTGGGTGCGGTCGAAGGCGCTGCGCGTGGCCTCGTCGAGCGGTTTCAGCGTGGTGAACTTCCAGTCCGGCACCGAAGCCAGGATCACGACCCCGTTCTCGTCGGCGACCAGCGCCGGCGCCTCGGCCGTGGCCCAGGACTGCTCCAGCTGCAGCAGTCCGACCTTCACCACCGCGACGCCGACCGCGCGTGGCCCGTCGCTCAGGGCCGAGGCCAGGTAGTAGCCGGGTTCGCCGCGCGTGGTGCCGATGCCGAAGATGCGTCCGTTGCCGCTTTCCTGCGCCTGGCGGAAGTAGGGCCGGAACGACAGATCCTCGCCGAGGTAGCTGTCGGGCCGGCGCCAGTTGCTGCTGGCCTGCACCTTGCCCTGCTGGTCCAGCACGTAGATCGACAGCGTGCCGGCGCGTTCGTTGAGCTGTTCGAGGTAGTGGTTGACCTGGGCGGTCAGCGCCGGCGTCGGGTGGGCCAGCAGCCGCAGCACGTCGCGCTCCAGACCGAGCGTGGTCGGGAAATAGGCGTACTTGTCGATCTCGCGCTCCAGGCTGGTCGCGTACAGGTCGAGCCGGTGGCGTCCGGTCAGCTGCAGCTCGGCCAGCCCCATGGCGAGGCTGAAGCGAAACGCGAGCAGGCCGGCCGCACCGACCAGAGCTGCGAAGCCCAGCAGCAGGACGATCAGGCGCAGCGGTTTCTGACTGTAGGCCATGGCGGTTCGATTTTCCGGATTATGTGACGCCGGCACGTCCCGCTCAGGAGCGCACGATGTCCCAGCCCAGCTTGACGATCAGCACCGCCACCACCAGCAGGAAGGCCTGGCGCACGAAGCCCGTGCCGCGCCGCAGCGCCAGCACGGCGCCGAGCTGGGCGCCGGCCAGGTTGCAGGCCGCCATCAGCAGTCCCAGCTCCCACAGCAGCGGGCCGTGGCCGGCGAAGTAGGCAATTGCCGCCAGGTTGGTCGCGGCATTGACGACCTTGGCGCTGGCCGAGGCCTGCAGGAAATCCATGCCGAACAGGCGCACGCAGCCGAAGATCAGGAAGCTGCCGGTGCCGGGGCCGAAGAAGCCGTCGTAGAGCCCGATCGCCAGTCCGAGCGCGGCGCCGCGCCAGCGGTCGGCTGGCACCAGCGCGCGGGTCTGGACCTGGCCCAGATCCTTGCGCGCGAAGGTGTAGCCGGCGACCGCCAGCATCAGCACCACCACCAGCGGGCGCATCGCGTCGCGCGGCAGCCAGGCCACCAGGGCGGCGCCGAGCCAGGCCCCCAGCAGCGCCGCCAGCGTGGCCGGCAGCACCACGTGCCACGGAATCGCGACCCGGCGCGCGTAACGCCACAGCGCCGCGCCGGTGCCGGCGATGCTCGACACCTTGTTGGTGCCGAACAGCGTCGGGATCGCGGTCTGGGGGAACTGCGACAGCAGCACCGGAATCTGGATCAGGCCGCCGCCGCCGACGACGGCATCGACCAGACCGGCGAAGAAGGCCGCGCCGGCCAGCAGCGGCCATTGGAAGAATTGCAGGTCCATGCGAGTGGGGCGTTGACGCGCCTGTCACCAGTGACGGCGCGGTTCAGGTTCAGGCCGCCACGGGTTCGGCCGGCAGCGGCAGCACCGCGTCGGACTCGGCCAGCTCGGCGCTGACCGGGTCGATCGCGCTTTCCCACTTGGCGACCACGGCGGTGGCGATCGAGTTGCCCAGCACATTGGTCACGGTGCGCGCCATGTCCAGGAAGTGGTCGATGCCCAGGATCAGCAGCAGGCCGGCCTCGGGCAGATGGAACATCGGCAGCACGGCCGCGATCACGACCAGCGAGGCGCGTGGCACGCCGGCGATGCCCTTGGACGACACCATCAGCACCAGCAGCATCGTCAGCTGCTGGCCGATCGGCATCTCGATGCCGTAGGCCTGGGCGATGAACAGCGAGACGAAGGCGGTGTTGAGCATCGAGCCGTCGAGGTTGAACGAGTAGCCCAGCGGCAGCACGAAGCCGGTGATCTTGTCCTTGATGCCGAACTTCTCCAGCTGCTCCATCAGCTTCGGGTAGGCCGATTCGCTGCTGGCGGTCGAGAAGCCGATCAGCATCGGGCCACGGATCAGCTTGATCAGGCGGAACACGTCCTTGCCGAGCACCAGGTAGCCGGCGCCGATCAGCAGCAGCCACAGCACCGCCAGCGCCAGGTAGAAGTAGGCCATGTAGCGGCCGTAGACCTGCAGCACGCCGAGGCCGTGGATCGTGATGACCGTGGCCACCGCCGCGAACACGCCCAGCGGCGCGAAGCGCATCACGTAGTCGGTCACCTGCAGCATCACGTGCACGATTTCCTCGCAGGTCTTGACCAGGCCGTTGGCGGTCTTGTCGTGCAGCTTGCCGAGCGCGATGCCGAAGAACAGCGCGAAGATCAGGATCTGCAGGATCTCGTTGTTGGCCATCGACTCGAAGATGCTCTTCGGGAACACATGGGTGATGAAGTTCTTGAGGTTCAGCGTCGAGGTCTTGAGGTCGGTCGTCGCGCTGACGTCGGGCAGCGGCAGCGACAGCGCGTCGCCCGGGCGCAGCAGGTTGGCCATCACCAGGCCGATCAGCAGCGAGCACAGCGAGGCGCCCAGGAACCAGGCCAGCGCCCGGCCGCCGATGCGCCCGACCGCCTTGCCGTCGCCCATCCGGCCAGGCCGGCGACCAGCGTGCCGAGCACCAGCGGCGCGATGATCATCTTGATCATGCGCAGGAAGATGTCGGTCACGATCGAGAAATAGCCGGCGATCTCCTTGGCCGCCGCCGCGTCGGGCGCGAGTTCGTGGCACAGGTAGCCGACGCCGATGCCCAGCAGCATGGCGATCACGATCCAGGTCGTGAGCTTGTTCATTTTCATGGAAGACTCCGTGGCCGCCCCGCAGGGGCGGTGGTTGCGATCAGTCGTTGGGCGCCTGGCGTGGGCTCACGCCGGGGCGTCCGGTGTCTGGTCTGTCGCAGCTTCCATGCCAGCCTGACCCATCCTGCAATCAGGATACAAGTGCTTGAATCAGCTGGATAATTTGTGGGTCTCTGGTTTCTCGCGGTCGGATTTCCGTACCGTCGGGTCCGCTGTCGTTCGGAAATCCGAACGATCGGACCCGGGGATCGAGATTCAAGGCGCCAGACGCTCGCGCACCCAGGCGCCGTCGGCCAGCCGGTAGTGCAGCCGGTCGTGCAGCCGGCTCTTGCGGCCCTGCCAGAATTCCCACTGGTCCGGCACCAGCCGGAAGCCGCCCCAGTGCGGCGGTCGTGGCGGATTGAGCAGGAACTGCGCGCCGTATTTCGCCGCGTTGGTCACCAGCAGCGTGCGGTTCGGGATCACCTGGCTCTGCGGGCTGGCCCAGGCGCCGATGCGGCTGTCGAGCGGGCGGCTGTGGAAATAGGCGTCGCTGTCCTCGGCGCTGACGCGCTCGACCCGGCCCTCGATCCGCACCACGCGCTCCAGCTCGACCCAGTGGAACTGCAGCGCGGCGAACGGGTTGCCGGCCAGCTCGCGGCCCTTGCGGCTGTCGTAGTTGGTGTACCAGACGATGCCGCGCGCGTCATAGCCCTTGATCAGCACCACGCGCGTGCTCGGGCGCAGGTCGCTGCCGACGGTGGCGACCGTCATCGCGTTGGGCTCGGGGATCTCGCCCTGGATGGCTTCGTGCAGCCACTGGTCGAACTGCTGCATCGGGTCGGCGTGCGAGGCGTGCTCGTTGAGCTCGGCGCGCTCGTAGCTCTTGCGGAGGTCGGCGATCTTCATCGTCGCAGTATAGGCGGGCGCCGGTCGCGCCGCGGCCGTAGAATCGCCGCTGCATCTGTTGCCGATCCGTCATGTCCACCACCACGCCCCCGACCGCCCTCGATCCACGCCACCTGGCGCAGCAAGCCGAACCCTTGAGCGGCAGCGCACCGCTGAGCGTCTTCGCGCGCCTGAGCGAAGGCCTGCCCGGGCTTGATGCCGCGCCCGCGTCCGTGAGCTGGAGCGCGCGCGCCGAGTGGCGTCAGGCCGCCGGCGCGGCCGAGCCCCAGCTCTGGCTCTTGCTGCAGCTCGGCGCCGAGGTGCCGCAGACCTGCCAGCGCTGCCTGCAGCCCTATGCGCAGGCGGTCGAGGCCGAGCGCTGGTTCCGCTTCGTCGCGACCGAGGCGATCGCGCTGGCCGAGGACGACGACAGCGAGGAGGATCTGCTGGTGCTCGATCCGCGCTTCGACCTGTTCGCGCTGATCGAGGACGAGCTGCTGCTCGAATTGCCGCTGGTGCCGATGCACGAGCAATGCCCCGAGCCGCCGCGCATGAGCGCCGGCGAGCTGCCCGAGGCCGAGCCGCAGGACCGGCCCCATCCCTTCGCCGCGCTGGCGGCGTTCAAGGGCCGGGCCGACAAGACTTGATCGCGTGAGCCAGTAGTCGCTATAATCACCGATTTCGCGCTGGCCATGAACCGAGTTTTCATGGGGCTGGTGCCGCAATCCAACCCATTCTTTGATAGGAGCCGACCATGGCCGTCCAGCAAAACAAGAAATCTCCCTCCAAGCGTGGCATGCACCGCTCGCACAATGCCCTGAACGTGCCGGGCATCGCGGTCGAAGCCACCACCGGCGAAACCCACCTGCGCCATCACATCAGCCCGAACGGCTTCTACCGTGGCCGTCAGGTTCTGAAGAACAAGTCCGAGGCCTGATCGGCGCCTTCGCGCCGTCATCCTTGCGATTTGCTCGGAAGCAAAGCCCGCATGCATGCGGGCTTTTTTCATCCTGGCGCTGCCATCCATGAGGAAGTTGGAATGATCACCATCGCGGTCGATTGCATGGGCGGGGACCATGGTCCCTCGATCACCCTGCCTGCCTGTGCCACCTTTCTCGCCTCCCATCCCGGCGCCCGGCTGATCCTGGTCGGGCAGCCCGACGCCCTGGCCCGTCTGCCGGCCGGCCTCGATCCGGCCCGGGTTCAGGTCGTCGCGGCCAGCGAGGTCGTGGCGATGGACGATCCGGTCGAGGTCGCGCTGCGGCGCAAGAAGGACTCGTCGATGCGGGTCGCGATCACGCAGGTCAAGGACGGCGCGGCCCAGGTCGCGGTCTCGGCCGGCAACACCGGGGCGCTGATGGCGATCGCGCGCTTCGTGCTCAAGACGCTCGACGGCATCGACCGGCCCGCGATCGCCTCGCAGATGCCCAATTTCCATGGCGGCGCGACCACGATGCTCGATCTCGGGGCCAACGTCGATTGCCGCGCCGAACATCTGCTGCAGTTCGCGGTCATGGGCTCGGCGCTGGTGGCCGCCAGCGGCAAGGAGTCGCCCTCGGTCGGCCTGCTCAACATCGGCGAGGAGGCCATCAAGGGCAACGAGATGATCAAGCAGGCCGGCCAGCTGCTGCGCCAGGCGGCGGCCAATGGCGACCTGAACTTCCGCGGCAACGTCGAGGGCAACGACATCTTCAAGGGCGTGGTCGATATCGTGGTCTGCGACGGCTTCGTCGGCAACGTCGCGCTCAAGACCACCGAGGGTCTGGCCAGCATGATCGGCAGCTTCATCCGCGAGGAGTTCTCGCGCAACCTGTTCACCCGGATCGCGGCCCTGGTCGCGCTGCCGGTGCTGTCGGCCTTCAAGCGCCGCGTCGATCACCGGCGCTACAACGGCGCGGCCCTGCTCGGCTTGCGCGGGCTGGTGTTCAAGAGCCACGGCTCGGCCGACGCCTTCGCTTTCGAGCAGGCGCTGGAGCGCGCGTATGATGCGGCCCAGCATCAGTTGCTCGACAACGTGAAGTCGCGCATCGCCCATGCCGCGCCGCTGCTGGCGCAGTCGGGCCTTGCGCCGGAGCCCGCCACGGCTGCCTGACCGGCTCGCGGCGGCTGGATCAGCCCCTCCTGACCGAACATGAGACGTTATTCCCGCATTACCGGCACGGGCAGCCATCTGCCCCCCCGCCGCCTGACCAACGACGACATGGTCGCCATGCTGGCCGGGCGCGGCATCGAAACCAGCGACCAGTGGATCGTCGATCGCACCGGCATCCATGCCCGCCACTATGCCGACGATGGCGTCAATGCCAGCGACCTCGGCCTGCAGGCCTGCCTGCAGGCGCTGGAGGCCGCCGGACGCCGGGTCGCCGACATCGACCTGATCATCGTCGCGACCTCGACGCCCGACATGGTGTTCCCCTCGACCGCCTCGATCCTGCAGCGCAAGCTCAGCGAGCACGCGCAGGCCGCAGGCGAGCCGGGCGCGGGCGGTGGCGCGGCCTTCGACGTGCAGGCGGTCTGCAGCGGCTTCATCTATGCGCTCACGATCGCCGACGCGATGATCCAGACCGGCGCCGCCCGGCGCGCGCTGGTCGTCGGCGCCGAGGTGTTCTCGCGCATCCTCGATTTCAGCGATCGCACCACCTGCGTGCTGTTCGGCGACGGTGCCGGCGCCGTGGTGCTCGAAGCGTGCGAGCACGACGGCAGCGGCCCGGCCGTGCTGGCCAGCGACATCCATGCCGATGGCCGCCACACCGGCATCCTGTGCGTGCCGGGCACGGTCAGCGGCGGCCAGGTGCTGGGCGATCCGCTGCTCAAGATGGATGGCCAGGCCGTGTTCAAGCTCGCGGTCGGCCTGCTGGAAAGCGCGGCCAAGGCCGCGCTGGCCAAGGCTGGCAAGACCGAGGCCGATGTCGATTGACTGGTGCCGCACCAGGCCAACATCCGCATCATCCAGAGCACGGCGCGCAAGCTCGAGCTCGCCATGGACAAGGTGATCGTGACCGTGGCCGAGCACGGCAACACCTCGGCGGCCTCGATTCCGCTCGCGCTCGACGTCGGCGTGCGCTCCGGTCAGATCCGGCCCGGCCAGACCGCGATGCTCGAAGGCGTCGGCGGCGGCTTCACCTGGGGCGCGGTGCTGGTGCGGCTGTGACCGCGCCCGGTGTCCCCCGATGACAAGAAGATTAGACAGGAAGTGAACATGAGCAACTTCGCATTCGTTTTTCCCGGCCAGGGCTCGCAGTCGGTCGGCATGCTCGACGCCTGGGGGCAGCACCCGGTCGTGCTCGAAACGCTCCAGGAAGCCTCCGACGCGCTCGGCGAGGATGTCGGCCGCCTGATCCACGAAGGCCCGAAGGAGGCGCTGGCGCTGACGACCAACACCCAGCCGGTGATGCTGGTCGGCGCGATCGCGGCCTGGCGCGTCTGGCGCGCCGAGGGCGGCGCGCTGCCGGCTGTGGTCGCCGGCCATTCGCTCGGTGAGTATTCGGCGCTGGTCGCCGCCGGCGCGCTGACGCTGGCGCAGGCCGCGCCGCTGGTGCGCCTGCGCGCGCAGGCGATGCAGGACGCGGTGCCGGTCGGTGCCGGCGCCATGGCTGCGATCCTGGGCCTGGACGCCGACAAGGTTCGCGCCGGCTGTGCCGAGGCGCAGGCCCTGTTCGCCGCCGACAGCGGCGAGGTGGTCGAGGCCGTCAACTTCAACGATCCGGTCCAGACCGTGATCGCCGGCAGCAAGACTGCGGTCGAGAAGGCCTGCGAGGTGCTCAAGGGCCTGGGCGCCAAGCGCGCGCTGTCGCTGCCGGTGTCGGCGCCGTTCCATTCGAGCCTGATGCGCCCGGCCGCCGAGCGCCTGAAGGAGGCGCTGGCCACGACCGTGTTCGCCACGCCGCAGATCCCGGTGCTCAACAACATCGATGTCGCAGTCGAGACCGAGGCCGACCGCATCCGCGATGCGCTCTACCGCCAGGCCTTCGGCCCGGTGCGCTGGGTCGAGAGCGTGCGCGCGCTCAAGGGCCGTGGCGTCAGCCACGTCATCGAGTGCGGTCCCGGCAAGGCGCTGACCGGCATGGTCAAGCGCATCGACGCCGAGCTGGTTGCCGCCGCCATCAACGACCCGGCCACGCTGGCCGAGGTCAAGGCCCTGCTGGCCTGAAAGGACTCCCATGCCTGAAATCCAAAGCGCGGGGCAGATCGCCCTGGTCACCGGCGCATCGCGCGGCATCGGCGCCACGATCGCGCTCGAACTCGCCCGCCAGGGCTATCTGGTGATCGGCACCGCCACCACCGACGAGGGCGCGGCCAAGATCGGAGTCGCCCTGTCGGCCCACGCGGGCTGCCGTGGTGCCCGGCTCGACGTCAACGACGCGGCCGCCGCCGAAGCGCTGATCGACGCCATCGTCAAGGAGCAGGGCGGCCTGCACGTGCTGGTCAACAACGCCGGCATCACGCGCGACACCCTGACCATGCGCATGAAGGACGACGACTGGGACGCGGTGCTCGACACCAACCTCAAGGCCGTGTTCCGCATGAGCCGCGCCGTGATCCGTCCGATGATGAAGCAGCGCTACGGCCGCATCATCAGCATCACCAGCGTGGTCGGCGCCTCCGGCAACCCGGGCCAGGCCAACTACGCCGCCGCCAAGGCCGGCGTCGCCGGCATGACGCGCGCGCTGGCGCGCGAACTCGGCAGCCGCAACATCACCGTCAACTGCGTCGCGCCCGGCTTCATCGAGACCGACATGACCGCCTCGCTGCCCGAGGCGCAGCAAAAGGCGCTGCTGGGCCAGATTCCGCTCGGCCATCTCGGCAAGCCGGCTGACATCGCGCATGCGGTGGCCTATCTCGCCAGCCCGCGCGCGGGCTATGTCACGGGCCAGGAACTGCACGTCAACGGCGGCATGTTCATGGCCTGAGGACAGGGCTTCGGGCATTTCGTATAACATCGGCCCCTGTTCGCCGTCTGGGGCCACACCGGATTGCCGTGCCGCCGTGGCCAAGTACACACGGCGGCACGGCTAAAATGGCAACACTGTTCCAACCACCCTCAGAGGGAAATATGAGCGATATCGAAGCACGCGTTAAGAAGATCATTGCCGAGCAACTCGGCGTGGAAGAGAGCCAGGTGACCAATGACAAGGCCTTCGTGGCCGATCTGGGCGCTGACTCCCTCGACACCGTGGAACTGGTGATGGCCCTGGAAGATGCTTTCGGCATCGAGATCCCGGACGAAGACGCCGAGAAGATCACCACGGTGCAGAACGCCATCGATTACGCCCTCGCGAACTCGAAGTAATCCGCAATGAGCCGCCGCCGTGTCGTCGTGACCGGTCTAGGCTGCATCTCCCCCGTGGGCAACACGGTGGAGACCGCCTGGGCCAACCTGCTCGCCGGTCAGTCCGGCATCGACCTGATCACCCGGTTCGATGCCAGCAACTTTGCCTGCAAGATCGCCGGCGAAGTCAAGGGCTTTGACCTGGAGTCCTACATCAGTGCCAAAGAGGCACGGACCATGGACACCTTCATCCACTTCGGCATCGCTGCGGCCGCCCAGGCGGTCGCCGACGCCGGCCTGCCCACGGGCGCGGCGCTGGGTGAGGAGGAGGCCACTCGCATCGCCTGCGTGATTGGCTCCGGCATCGGCGGCCTGCCCCTGATCGAGAACATGCGCGACGAACTGGTGAGCCGTGGCCCGCGCCGCATCTCGCCGTTCTTCGTGCCGGCCTCGATCATCAACATGATTGCCGGCCATGTGTCGATGCGTTTCGGCTTCAAGGGCCCGAACCTCGCCGTGGTCACGGCCTGCACCACCGGCCTGCACTGCATCGGCGAGGCTGGCCGCATGATCGAATACGGTGACGCCGACGTGGTCGTCGCCGGCGGCTCGGAAGCCACCATCTCGCCGCTGGGCGTGGGCGGCTTCGCCTCGATGCGCGCGCTCTCGACGCGCAACGATGATCCCAAGACCGCGTCCCGGCCCTGGGACAAGGACCGCGACGGCTTCGTGCTTGGCGAGGGTGCCGGCGTGATGGTGCTCGAAGAGTACGAACACGCCAAGGCGCGTGGCGCCAGGATCTATGCCGAGCTTTCGGGCTACGGCATGAGCGCCGATGCCGGCCACATGACCGCGCCGAACATGGACGGCCCGCGCCGCGCGATGCTCAATGCGCTGCGCAACGCCGGCATCAACGCCGACCAGATCGACTACCTGAACGCGCACGGCACCTCGACCCCGCTGGGCGACGTCAACGAGACCAACGCGATCAAGGCCGCGCTGGGCGATCACGCCAGGAAGGTCGTTGTCAACTCGACCAAGTCCATGACCGGCCACCTGCTGGGCGGCGCGGGCGGTATCGAGAGCATCTTCACCGTGCTGGCGCTGTACAACCAGATCAGCCCGCCGACGATCAACCTCTTTAACCAGGACCCTGAGTGCGACCTGGACTACTGCGCCAATACCGCGCGCGAGATGAAGATCGACGTGGCGCTGAAGAACAACTTCGGCTTCGGCGGCACCAACGGCAGCCTGATATTCAAGCGCGTCTGACGAGCGGCTGAATTCCATGCACGACGCCCCTTCGGTGGAATACCCGGCGGGGCGTTCTGCTTTCCAGGTCCGGCTCGAAGCGCTGCTGGTGCTGGCCTGGCTGCTGCTGCAGGCCGGCTGGGCCGCTGCGCTCGAAGGCGCCGCCTTGCCTGGCGCCTGGTGGTTCTCGACGCTGGCGGGCCTGCTGGCGTGGCTGGCGGCGCGCTGGCGCGCACGCCACGCGATCGAGGGCGTGCTGTGCTGGATTGCCGCGTCCGGCGACGGACCACCGGGACGCTGGCTCTGGCGCAGCGCGCAGCACCGTCACGGCACCGAACTCGGCGCGCTGGCCTGGTCGCTCGATCTGCAGGACCATGTCCTGCTGCACCTGCGCGATGCCGTTGGCCTGGGCTGGTGGGTCTGGCTGGAGAGGCGCCGCGCGCCCGAGGACTGGGACGATCTGCGGCGCGCGCTGGTCGCCTGGCGCGATGCCGGTGGCCGTTTGCGGCGCTGAGTCAAAACAGTCTGTGCCAGATCGCGGGAATAGGGGTACATTTAGCAGATCAAGGCCCCGACATGATCCTAGCCGCCTCTCCCGATTCACCTGCAGACAGCGATCACCTGCTGGTGCAGCGCGTGCTGACCGGCGACATGCGGGCCTTCGAGCTGCTGGTGCATAAATACCAGCGCCGGGTCGAGCGGCTGATCGGCCGCATGGTGCGCGACAGCGATCTGGTCCAGGACATCGCGCAGGAAACCTTCATCCGGGCCTACCGTGCCCTGGGCCAGTTCCGGGGCGAATCGCAGTTCTACACCTGGCTCTACCGCATCGCGGTCAACACCGCCAAGAAGCAACTGCTGGAACTCAAGCGCGATCCGGTCGTGACCATGAGCGCGCTCGAATCCGGCCGCGACGATGAAACTTCCGGCGCCGAACGCGAACTAATCGAGCAAGCCACCGATACCGAAACCCCCGAAGCCGTGCTCGCGAGCAAGGAAATCGCCGAAGCGGTCAATGCCGCCATGGAGGCGCTGCCGGTCGAGTTGTGCCAGGCGATCACGCTGCGCGAAATCGACGGCCTGAGCTACGACGACATTGCTCGGGTTCTTGACTGTCCGATCGGCACGGTGCGCTCCAGGATATTCCGTGCCCGCGAGGCGATTTCGGCGCGCATCAGGCCGCTGCTCGAACGCCAGGGCGGCAAGCGCTGGTAGAAGACACTTTCGACATCGACCCATGATTCCGCCGCAGACCTCATCCTCCTCTCAGAATCCTCATGCGCCCTGGCGCGAATCGCTGTCCGCTCTGGTCGATGGCGAATGCCGCGCCGATGAACTCGACGCCGCATTGCGCGCCGGTGGCAGCGACGTCGAACTGCGCACGACCTGGAACGGCTATCTGGCGGTCGGTGCCGCGCTGCGCGGCGTGAGCGGTTGCGCCGCAGTGCCGGCCAGCGCCGAGTTTGTCGTCAGCGTGATGGACAGGCTGGCCAGCGAGCCACGGCCCGAGCCAGCGCCGATCGGCCGCCCGCGCACCGAGCCGGTCGCACCTGTCATGCCGACCGGCAGGGCGGCCAACGATGCGGTCTGGCGCTGGAAGCTGCTCGCAGGCATCGCCGCGATGACGACCCTGGCCTCGCTGGTCTGGCAGTTCGGTCACGGCCCGGTCGCGGGCCCCGAGCTGGCGCGCTGGGAGCCTGCCGGACCCGAGATCGAACCCGGCCCGGACGTGATCCTGGCCGTGCCGCGCGCGTCGGGACCGGGCCGGGTCATGCCCGCCAGCCTGGAGCGGCCGTGAGGCCCGGCGGGAGGCACTTGATGCTTCACCGATGCGGCCTCATCTGTCAGACCTCAAGCGATTTCGAGAGGAGTTCATGATCATCCGCTCATCCTCTTTTCCCCTCTGTCGCGCCAGGCCGACGGCACTGGCCGTGGCGGCGCTCCTGGCTGCGGCGACCGCCTTGTGGTCGGCCGGACCCGATACGGCCCGGGCGCAGGCTGCCGGCACTCCCGCAGCGCCGGCAGCTCCCCTGGTGCGGGGCCTGCCCGATTTCGCCGATCTGGCCGAGGCCGTTGGTCCCTCGGTCGTCAACATCCGCACGATCGAGAAGCCCGTGCCGGGCGGTCAGCCCGGCAGCCAGGAAGAGCAGATGCTGGAGTTCTTCCGCCGCTTCGGCCTGCCGCTGCCGCCGGGCGCGCTACCGCGCCCGCCGCGTGGCGTCCAGCCCGACGAGCGCCCGCGCGGCGTCGGTTCCGGCTTTGTCCTGAGCGCCGACGGCTACATCATGACCAATGCGCATGTGGTCGAGGGCGCCGACGAGCTGATCGTGACGCTGACCGACAAGCGCGAGTTCAAGGCCCGGGTGGTCGGTGCCGACAAGCGTTCCGATGTCGCGGTGGTCAAGATCGGCGCCAGCGGGCTGCAGCCGGTCAGGATCGGCGATGTCGGCCGGCTGCGTGTCGGCGAATGGGTGATGGCGATCGGCTCGCCGTTCGGCCTCGACAGCACGGTCACGGCCGGCATCGTCAGCGCCAAGCAGCGCGAGACCGGCGACTATTTGCCCTTCATCCAGACCGATGTCGCGATCAACCCCGGCAATTCCGGCGGGCCGCTGATCAACCTGCGCGGCGAGGTGGTCGGCATCAACAGCCAGATCTATTCGCGCTCGGGCGGCTTCCAGGGCATCTCGTTCGCGATCCCGATCGACGAGGCGGTGCGCGTGTCCGAGCAATTGCGCGCGCATGGCAAGGTCGTGCGCGGGCGCATCGGCGTCTCTATCGATGGCGTCGGCAAGGAGCTTGCGGAGTCGCTCGGCCTGAGCCGGGCGCAGGGCGCGCTGGTGCGCGGCGTCGAGGTCGATTCGCCCGCAGCCAAGGCGGGCATCGAGCCGGGCGACATCATCGTCGGCTTCGATGGCAAGACCATCGAGAAGTCGGCCGACCTGCCGCGCCTGGTCGGCAACACCCGCCCGGGCGCCAAGGTGACGCTGACGGTCTGGCGCCGGGGCGGCTACAAGGACTTGCGCCTGACCGTCGCCACCTTCGAGGACGAGCCTGTGCCCAAGGCTGGTGGCGCCCACAAGCCCGGGCCCAAGGTTTCCGGCGCCGCGCAGGCGCTGGGCCTGTCGGTGCGCGAGCTGAGCGCCGACGAGCGCCAGGATCTCAAGCTGCGCGGTGGCGTCGTGGTGCTCGACTCGGGCGGGGCGGCCGCGCGCGCCGGCCTGATCGAGGGTGACGTGATCCTGGCCGTGGCCAACCGCGAGATCACCGGCCTGAAGGATTTCGAGGCCGCGCTGGCCAGCCTCGACAAGGGCCGGCCGGTCAATCTGCTGGTGCGACGTGGCGACTGGGCCCAGTACCTGATCATCAGGCCGAATTCGCGCTGAACGAGGATTTGCCTACAATCTAGGCTTTCGCATGAAGCTTGGCCTGTCTTTGGCTGCGGGCGCGTCAGTTGCTGGCGCGCCTTTTTTGCTGGGCCGGCCTTGTGCGCCGACCCCGCCCCGTCTGATCGCCCGTGATGAATCACATTCGAAACTTCTCCATCATTGCCCACATCGACCACGGCAAGTCCACGCTGGCTGATCGCCTGATTTCGCGTTGCGGCGGCTTGAGCGACCGCGAGATGAGCGAGCAGGTGCTCGACTCCATGGATCTCGAGAAGGAGCGCGGCATCACGATCAAGGCCCAGACTGCCGCGCTGCACTACAAGGCGCGTGACGGCCAGGTCTACAACCTGAACCTGATCGACACCCCCGGCCACGTCGATTTCTCGTACGAGGTCAGCCGCTCGCTGTCGGCCTGCGAGGGCGCGTTGCTGGTGGTCGATGCCTCGCAAGGCGTCGAGGCGCAGACGGTAGCCAACTGCTACACCGCGCTCGACCTCGGCGTGACCGTGCTGCCGGTGCTCAACAAGATGGATCTGCCCAACGCCGATCCCGACAACGCGCGCGCCGAGATCGAGGACGTGATCGGCATCGACGCGACCGACGCGATTCCGTGCTCGGCCAAGACCGGCATGGGCATCGACGAGATCCTCGAACTCGTGGTCGCGCAGGTGCCGGCCCCGAAGGGCAACCCGGACGGCCCGCTGCGCGCAATGATCATCGACAGCTGGTTCGACGCCTATGTCGGCGTCGTGATGCTGGTGCGCGTGGTCGATGGCCGCCTGATGCGCGGCGACAAGATCAAGCTGATGGCGACCGAGGCGATGTACAACGCCGAGAAGCTCGGCGTCTTCACACCGCACAACGAGGCGCGTCCGACGCTCGAAGCCGGCGAGGTGGGTTACATCATCGCCGGCATCAAGGAGCTGACCGCCGCCAAGGTTGGCGACACCATCACGGCGGTCAAGACCAGCAGTGGCGCCAACCTGGCGTTCGCGACTGAGGCGCTGCCGGGCTTCAAGGAAGTCCAGCCCCAGGTGTTCGCGGGCCTGTACCCGACCGAGGCCAGCGAATACGACTCGCTGCGCGACGCACTCGAAAAACTCCAGCTCAATGACGCTGCGCTGCGCTACGAGCCCGAGGTGTCGCAGGCGCTGGGCTTCGGTTTCCGCTGCGGCTTCCTCGGCCTGCTGCACATGGAGATCGTGCAGGAGCGCCTGGAGCGCGAGTTCGACCAGGATCTGATCACGACCGCGCCGAGCGTGGTGTATCAGGTCGTCAAGGGCGACGGCGAGGTGCTGATGGTCGAGAACCCGTCCAAGATGCCTGACCAGGGCCGCATCCAGGAGATCCGCGAGCCGATCGTGACCGTACACCTGTACATGCCGCAGGAGTATGTCGGCGCCGTCATGACGCTGGCGAACCAGAAGCGCGGCGTGCAGCTCAACATGGCTTACCACGGCAAGCAGGTCATGCTGACCTACGAGCTGCCGCTGGGCGAGATCGTGCTCGACTTCTTCGACAAGCTCAAGTCCGTCAGCCGTGGCTATGCCTCGATGGACTACGAGTTCAAGGAATACCGCGCCTCCGATGTGGTCAAGGTCGATATCCTGCTCAACGGCGACAAGGTCGATGCGCTGTCTATCATCGTGCACCGCAGCCAGTCGGCCTACCGCGCGCGCGCGGTGGTCGCCAAGATGCGCGAGATCATCAGCCGCCAGCAGTTCGACGTCGCGATCCAGGCCGCCATCGGCGCCAACATCATCGCGCGCGAGACCGTCAAGGCGCTGCGCAAGAACGTGCTGGCCAAGTGCTACGGCGGCGACATCAGCCGCAAGCGCAAGCTGCTGGAAAAGCAGAAGGCGGGCAAGAAGCGCATGAAGCAGATCGGTTCGGTCGAGGTGCCGCAGGAGGCCTTCCTCGCCATCCTGCAGGTGGAGGAATGATGGGCGACGACAAGATGGGCGCCGTCACCGGCCTGGTGCTGGCCGGTTTCGCGGCCTACGGCCTGGGCTGGTACATGGGCCTGATCGAAGGCAACTTCGCGCTGCTGCTGTTCCTGGCCACGGTCGTGACCGGCGCCTATTGGGTGGCCGAGAAATGGGTCTTCCTGCCACGGCGCCGCCAGGCAGCCGAGAACCTGGCCGCCGAGCATGCCCGGCGCTCGGCCGACCTCGACAAGATGGGCATACGCGGCGACAACGCCGACATCGCCGCCGCAAGCACCAAGCTGCTGGCCCAGCCCTGGTGGCTGGACTGGACCGCCGGCCTGTTCCCGGTCATCGTGGTCGTGTTCATCCTGCGCAGTTTCCTGTTCGAGCCGTTCAAGATCCCCTCGGGCTCGATGATCCCGACCCTGCGCGTCGGCGACCTGATCCTGGTCAACAAGTTCCACTACGGCGTGCGCCTGCCGGTGATCAACCGCAAGATCATCGCCAACCACGAGCCGCAGCGCGGCGACGTGATGGTGTTCCGCTACCCGCCCCAGCCCAGCCTGGACTACATCAAGCGCGTGATCGGCGTGCCGGGCGACGAAGTGGCCTACCTCAACAAGCGCCTGACCATCAACGGCGAGCCGGTGTCCAAGACGGCGCAGCCCGAGTTCTTCGACGGTGACAGCATGCGCTATGCCAAGCAGTTCCAGGAGCAGCTCGGCGGCAAGGCCTTCAGCACGCTCAACGACGACGACCGCCCGGCCTTCGTGCCCGGCGCCAGCGATTTTCCCTACAGGGACCATTGCCGCTACAGCGTCGAGGGCGTGGTCTGCAAGGTGCCGGCCGGCCACTATTTCATGATGGGCGACAACCGCGACAACTCGCTCGACTCGCGCTACTGGGGCTTCGTGCCCGAGCGCAACATCGTCGGCAAGGCGGTGTTCGTCTGGATGAACTTCGGCGACCTCGGCCGCATCGGCGCATTCGACTGATAGCCAAGCCGGCCAGCCTGGGCGTAAGATGAGCCCCGATTGGTCAGGGAGGGCGGGACATGAAACGGTCGCAGCGCGGCGTGACATTCATCGGCATGGTCTTGGTGGGCGCGGTCGTGGCGGCGCTGGCCGTCGTGGTCGCCCAGCTGCTGCCGACGCTGATCGAATACCAGGCGATCGCCAAGGCGGCGCGGCGCGCGGCCGAGGCCACGACGATCGCCGAGGCCCGCAGCCGGTTTGACAAGGCGGCCCTGATCGACGACATCGGCTCGGTCAGGGGCGCCGACCTGCAGATCACGAAGGACCACGACCGGCTGGTCGTCTCCTTCGCCTACGAGCGCGAGATCCATCTGGCCGGTCCGGCCTGGCTGGTGATGCGCTATTCCGGCAGCTCCGAATGAGCTGCCTCATAAAAGACTGAGACACACTTGAATCCCGATCTGACGGCGCTGCAGACGCGCCTGGGCCACCGTTTCTCGCAACCGGCGCTGCTCGAACGCGCGCTGACCCACCGCAGCCACAGCGCTGACCATTACGAACGGCTCGAATTCCTCGGCGATTCGGTGCTGGGGTTGGCGATCTCGGGCCTGCTCTACGAACGCCTGAGCCGCCAGGCCGAGGGCGAGCTGTCGCGCATCCGCTCGAACCTGGTGCGCGAGGAAGCGCTGGCCGACCTCGCCGGCACGCTTGGCCTGTCCGGCCTGCTGCGCCTGGGCGAGGGCGAGCTGCGCTCGGGCGGCGCCCAGCGGCCCTCGATCCTGGCCGACGCGCTCGAAGCCGTGATCGGCGCGGTCTACCTCGATGCCGGCTTTGCCGCCGCCGAGGCGCTGGTGGGCCGCCTGTACCAGAATGTCGATATCAACCCCGGCATGAGCGCGCGCAGCAAGGACGCCAAGACCGCGCTGCAGGAATGGCTGCAGGGCCGGCGCATGAAGCTGCCGGCCTACCGCGTCGTGGCGACCCATGGCGAGGCGCACCGCCAGACCTTCGAGGTCGAGTGCGAGGTGCAGGAATCCGGCCTGCGCCAGCGTGGCAGCGGCGGTTCCCGCCGCGCCGCCGAACAGGCCGCCGCGACCGCCGTGCTGGAGCAACTGAACCGAGTCAAATCATGAGCCGATCCCATAATCCCAAGAATTCCCCCGCCGCCGCGCCGCTCGATGCCAATCTGGAGGCGATGCTGGCCGGCGCGCTGCGCAAGTCGCCCAAGGCCGAGCCGGCCGCAGCCGAGGCTCCCGAGCCGGCCGAGCCGCTCGGACCGCACCGCTGCGGCTATGTCGCCATCGTCGGCAAGCCCAACGTCGGCAAGTCCACGCTGCTCAATGCCCTGGTGGGCCAGAAGGTCAGCATCACCTCGCGCAAGGCGCAGACCACGCGCCACCGCATCACCGGCCTGCGCACGATCGGCGCGACCCAGTTCGTCTTCGTCGATACGCCCGGTTTCCAGACCCGGCACGGCAATGCGCTGAACCGTTCGCTCAACAAGACCGTGCTCGGCGCCGTCACCGACGTCGATGTGATCGTGTTCGTGGTCGAGGCCGGCAACTTCCACCCGGCCGATGCCAAGGTGCTGGAGCTGCTGCCGAAGAACATTCCGGTGATCCTGGTCGCCAACAAGCTCGACATGGTGCACCGCCGGGGCGAGATCGCGCCCTGGCTGGCGCAGATGCAGCAGCGTCATCCGTTTGCGGAGTTCGTGCCGATGTCGGCCAAGAACGCCAAGGACGTGCAGCGCTTCTACGCCATCTGCGAGAAGTACCTGCCCGAGCAGGACTGGATGTACGACGCCGACGATCTGACCGACCGCAGCGAGCGCTTCATGGCCTCCGAGATGGTGCGCGAGAAGCTGTTCCGCCTGACCGGCGACGAGCTGCCCTACACCTCGACCGTGATCATCGACAAGTTCGAGCAGGAGGGCAAGCTGCGTCGCATTGCCGCGACCATCGTGGTCGAGCGCGACGGCCACAAGGGCATGGTGATCGGCGACAAGGGCGAGAAGCTCAAGCGCATCGGCACCGAGGCACGCCAGGAACTCGAAAAGCTCTGGGGCGGCAAGGTGTTCCTGGAGCTGTGGGTCAAGGTGCGCTCCGGCTGGGCCGATGACGAGGCCCGCGTGCGCAGCTTCGGCTACGAATGACGCCGCGCTGAGCCGCCATGGCCGGCCCGAGGCCCAAGCAGCCGCGCGTGCATGACGAGCCGGCCTTCGTGCTGCATCGTCATGACTGGAGCGAATCGAGCCTGATCCTGGAAGTGTTCAGCCGCCAGCACGGCCGCCTGGCGCTGGTCGCCAAGGGCGTCAAGCGGCCCACCTCGCAGTTCCGCGCCGTGCTGCTGCCGCTGCAGCCGCTGCGCCTGGGCTGGGGCGGCGACGCCGAGGTCCGCACGCTCAAGGGCGCGCAGTGGCAGGGCGGCCATGTGATGCCGGTCGGCGACGCGCTGTTGGCGGGCTACTACCTCAACGAGCTGCTGCTCAAGCTGCTGGCGCGCGAGGACGCGCATCCGGCGCTGTTCGACCATTACGCCCACGCGGTCTGCGCGCTGGCCGCAGGCCAGGAGCCGCAGGCGGCGGTGCTGCGCGCCTTCGAGCTGCTGCTGCTGCGCGAGGCCGGCCTGTTGCCCCGGCTGGACCGCGAGAGCGCGAGCCTGGCGCCGCTCGATGCCGAGGCGCACTACCAGCTCGAACCCGACCACGGCCTGGGCCTGGTGCCACCCGAGGCCCATGGCAGTTCGTGCGACGCCCACGCACTGCATGGCGCGCACTGGCTGGCGCTGCAGCGGGGGCTCGACGACAGTTACCCCTTCGCTGCGCTGCTGCGGGCCTGTGCCGGCGCGCGCGGCAACGCGCTGCGCCAACCCTTGCGGCGGCTGCTGCACTACCATAGCGGCGTGCGGGTGTTCCAGACGCGCCAGCTGATGCTGGACGTGCAGCGCCTGCGTCCGTTGCGCACCTGAAGACTTTCTCGAAATCATGAATTCCACTGCCTCCCTGCTCAGTTCGGGCCCGCACGCCGTGCTGCCGACCGCGCTGTCCGTCAATGTCAACAAGGTCGCGCTGGTGCGCAACACCCGCCACCTCGGCATTCCGAGCGTGACGCGCGCGGCGCAGCAGTGCCTCGAAGCCGGCGCGCACGGCATCACGATCCACCCGCGCCCGGACGGCCGCCACATCCGCACCCACGACGTGTTCGAGCTGCAGACGCTGATGCAGGACTGGCCGCAGCGCGAGTTCAACATCGAGGGCAACCCGTTTCACAACCTGATGGAGCTGGTGCGCCAGGTCCGTCCCCAGCAGGCCACCTTCGTGCCCGACGGCGAGGGCCAGTTCACCAGCGACCACGGCTGGAGCCTGGAGCACGACGGCGAGCGCCTGCGGCCCTTGATCGAGGAGTGCCGGGCGCTGGGCGTGCGCGTCAGCCTGTTCATGGACCCGATTCCCGAAGCGATGGCGGCGGCGCGGGCGCTGGGTGCCGACCGGGTAGAGCTTTACACCGAGCCCTACGCGGCGGCCTGGGGCCACGCGACCGAGGCCGAGCAGCTGGAACGCTACCGCGCGGCGGCGCAGGCGGCGCTCGACGCGGGCCTGGGCGTCAACGCCGGCCATGACCTGAATCGCGACAACCTGACCGAATTCCTGCGCGTGGTGCCGGGCGTGGCCGAGGTCTCGATCGGCCACGCGCTGATCGCCGATGCGCTCGAACTCGGCTACCGCGCCACCGTGCAGGCCTACCTGGACTGCATCGCGGCCGCGCGCCACCCGGCCTGATCGCCCACAATCCATGATCTACGGCATCGGCACCGACATCTGTGACGTGCGCCGCATCCGCGACAGCCTGGAGCGCCACGGAGAGCGCTTCGCGGCCAAGGTGCTGTCGGAGGCCGAGCTGGCGATCTGGCGCGCGCGCGGCGCGCGCTGGCCCGAGCGCGGCGTGCGCTACTTGGCGACGCGCTTTTCGGCCAAGGAAGCCTTCAGCAAGGCGATCGGACTCGGCATGCGCATGCCGATGACCTGGCGCGACTGCGAGATCGCCACGCTGCCCAGCGGCCAGCCCGTGATCGTGCTGCACCGTGGCCTGAAGGTCTGGTTCGAGGGCCAGGGCCTGAGCGCCCACGTCAGTGTCAGCGACGAGACCGATTACGCCAGCAGCTTCGTCGTAGTAGAAACAAAGACCCACCCATGACCGCATATTCGCCCCTGATCATCGACATCGCCGGCACCAAGCTGAGCAAGACCGACAAGAAGCGACTGGAACACCCGCTGGTCGGCGGCGTGATCCTGTTCGGGCGCAACTGGGACAGCCGCGCCCAGCTCGCCAAGCTGTGCCGCAAGATCAAGAAGGTCCGGCGTGACCTGCTGATCTGCGTCGATCACGAGGGCGGGCGCGTGCAGCGCTTCAAGACCGACGGCTTCACGCACCTGCCGCCGATGCGCGCCTTCGGCCGGCTCTGGCTCGAAGGCGAGGGCGCCGACAGCGGCGCCGCCGCGCTGCGCGCCTGCAACGCCGCGACGGCGGCCGGCTACGTGCTGGCGTCGGAATTGCGCGCCTGCGGCGTCGATTTCAGCTTCACGCCGGTGCTGGATCTCGACCACGGCGGCAGCGGCGTGATCGGCGACCGCGCCTTCGCGCGCGACCCGCGCATGGTCACGCTGCTGGCGCAGGCGCTGATGCACGGGCTGCGCCAGGCCGGCATGGGCAACTGCGGCAAGCATTTCCCCGGCCACGGCTGGGCGACGGCCGATTCGCATGTCGATGTCCCGGTCGATGAGCGCGCGCTGACCACCATCCTGGCCGACGACGCCGCGCCCTACGGCTGGCTCAACGCGTCCCTGAGCGCGGTGATGCCGGCGCACGTGATCTATCCGCAGGTCGATGCGCGGCCGGCGGGGTTCTCGCGCTACTGGCTCGACGAGGTGCTGCGCCGCCGCCTGGGCTTCGAGGGCGCGGTGTTCAGCGACGACCTGTCGATGCAGGGCGCACGCCAGCTCGAAGGCCGCGAGCTGAGCTATGCCGAGGCTGCCATCACCGCGCTCGACGCCGGCTGCGATCTGGTGCTGCTGTGCAACCAGTCGCTGGTCGATGACGGCAGCGTGATCGACGAGTTCCTGACCGGCATGAGCGAGGCGATGCTCAAGGGCCGCTGGGTGCCGCGCGAGGCCAGCGAGCGCCGCCGTCTGGCACTGCTGCCGTCATCCAAGGCGCCGGACTGGGATGAATTGATGGCCGAGCCGCGCTATCGGCAGGTGGTGGGGTTGTTGCCTTGAACACTTGTCGATAGTGGGCGGGAGCCAGCCCGCTTCGATCCTTTGCGTCGATGGCCTGAGTCAGGTGGTGCTCCCGCTCTTCACGAATTTGAGTTGGGCGACCGTTGCGGGCCATGAGCAACGACTCTGCCCGCTCCGACATCCGAACCAACGGCATGGTCAAGCGCTTCAACAGCCGCATCAGCGAGATCATCGCGCAGATCCGCTTCAAATCGGCTCAGGAACTGCAAACCACGCTCACTCATTATCTGGCCGCCTACAACTACCGTATTCCTCAACGTGCGCCCGACCCTACCTATCACCTGTTCAGGCACTCGAGCAATGGCGGGCCCGAAAGCCTGAACTCTTCGTCAAGCAGGTATATGAACAGTCGGGACTTGACACTTAATATTTGAAATCATCGGACTTGTGCAAATTTGATTCAATTAATAGTTGTCGATCGGCTAGGTTTGACTAGTGCCTGTTTTCCGCATGAATAAGCCTTTTTTGTGGAAAAATGCTGCTTAACGTGTAAAGATGTGAATTCATAAAAACAGTACTGGCCCGCGTAGTTGCCGGCTGGATGAAGAAGACTGTCAGGGCCGATTACGATCAGTACTCGGTCATATTTTTCTGGCTCCCCGAGATCTATGTTTGTTCGTGTAGGAGAGTTGTGAAACTTGATTTGCACTCGGTCTGTTTCGCCTTCTGTGTCGTGCCCTTCTTGGTGCGGAGATTTTGCTAATTGAAGCCCAAACTCTGAAGCAGCTAAGAATTCACCAATATCACCAAGAAAACGATCAGAGCGAATAACTCCTGTGCTTCGAAGCTTGGTGGCAGCAAGCATAAAGTTAGTAATTGCGGTAGCTTGATCTGGAGAAATTGGCATGGGATGCTAACTTTGTTTAGGGGTAAATGACCTGCTGTGTAATACCAGCTATGTGCCAACAACATCAAAACTCGGGTGCCTGAAAAGCTTCACTATGACAGCAATTTATCTTTTTCCGCATCCATGTCTTGGCTTGCAAGATAGTGCAAAAAACGGTCAATCCTGAATACTTTCGGTATATCAATGTAAATTGATTATTTTTGTTGGATGGTGCGATTTCTGGTCTGTCCTGCCTTCCGCCGCCAACGCCCAAGCATGGGGCGACAGTTGAAAAGGTGCCAACCCCTGACGTCGCTGTGATCTGCTTCCATCCGGCGCACGGCCCATCGACAGCCTTCACCGCCGCACCGAATCCGCTTCTTTCCGGTAAGCATCATAGGACATGCCGGCGTCCTTCAGGCACTGATCGCGTGAAGCGCCATCGGCCTGCTTGACGCACTCCATGCGCTGGGCGTTGCGCCCGGTGGCGTAAAGCTGCTCCGACGAGCAGCCCGACAGAAGCAGGACGATGAAAGCCAGGATGATGGGTGCGCGCATGAAAAAGTCGGGGATGGGTTATTTGGGACGGCAAGGCTTGCCATCGTACTGATGCCGGTGCATCACGTACGCCCGACCGTTCCAGCGTAGCACCGGAAAGCAGAAGCCCGGCCCGCCAATCTCGATGTCCGGCCAGCCGCCCACGCCCTTGGTGGGCAGGAAATCCGGAATGCCGGTGCCATGGGTGATGAGCGTCCAGCGGCCGTCGGCCTGTTGGCTGACGAGCCAGTAGCCGCCGACCTGATTGCCATAGCAGAAGCTGCCGCCTTCGGTGATGAGCGCTTCGGGCCGGCCGTCGCCGTTGAGGTCGCGCACTTCGCCGATCTCGCCCCGCGTGTCGGGCGCGGGGTCATCGATGCAAGCGCGCCACTGCCTGCCCTTGTGCTTGAAGCCGGCCGCCTTGAACGCGGCGGCTTCGTCGGTGGGGGAGAGTTGCTCTGGTGCGGCCAGCGCGGCGGCGCAGAACAGCAGCAACGGCGCGCTGGCGAACAAGATTCGTCGTTTCATCCGATACCTCTCTTCCGGTACAACTCGGCACCATTGGATACACCCTGAAACACCCGTCAGCCCCGATCAGCGCAACAATGGACCTGCGGTTGCCCGACCATCGCGGTCGGCCCTTCCGGCAGAGGTATCCCATGAAAAACCCCACTCGACTGCTCAAGTCCCTGATCGCCACGCTGATTTTGCCCGCCTTCGTCGCGTGTGCGCCCCTGTCACCCCGGCAGCAGAATGCCGCCGTCGGCGCCGGGGTGGGGGCGGTTGCCGGTTCGGTGCTGACGGGTGGCAGCACCTTCGGCACCCTGGGGGGCGCCGCCATCGGCGGCATCATCGGCAACGGGACCGGCTATGACCGGCGCTATTACCGGCGCTGAGGCTTGCGCCGGCGCGAGAACGCGAGTCCGCCCAGCCCGAGCGTGAGCAGGGCCAGGTCCGAGGGTTCGGGGGTGGCCGCGACGCTGAGCATTCCGAACAGACCGTGCGATTCGTCGTCGGGGCCGGCGGTGAAGTAGAGCGTCGAGGGGTCGCCGCCGTTGCCGCCATTGCCGAAGCGCAGCCCCCACAGACCCTCGATCATGATCGGGTTGGTGCCCGTGTCCATCAAGGTTTCCACCAGCGTTCCGGCGGCATCGTAGGCGTGGATCAGGCCGTCACCGAAATTCCCGACCAGCAGGTCGCCCGCCAGATCGCCGAAGCCGGCTGGCGCCAGCGCCAGTCCCCAGGGCGAATTCAGGGCACCGCCCGTGGCCAGGCGCCCGAGAAAGTTGCCCTGCAGGTCGAACCTGCTGACGATGCCGTTGCCGGCCCCCGCGACATCATCCTTCTTGGCGCCGTCCTGCACCGCGTAGGTCACGTACAGCATCCCGCCGAGGTTCTGCACGTTGAACGGCGCGTAGCCGGCCGGCAGGTTCGGATCGACGAAATTGCCGCTCAGGTCCGGCGCGCCGCCATTGCCCTTGAGAACATCGATGCCGCCCTGGCGGAAGTTGGCGGCATACGAGTAGCCCTGACCACCGATGTTGGCGAAGGCCAGCCCCTTGTACACGTTGTCGGCGCTGGCGGTCTGCAGCACCTCGGCGCTGGTGCCGAGCGCGCCGCGCCAGCCCGAAACCGTGCCGTCCTCGGAGACAAACAGGAAAGCATTGCCGTTGAACGAGCCGGCGACGTTGCCGAAGGCCGCGCCGGTGACCGAGCCGTCGCCCGGTATCGTGACCACCAGCGCCTGCTTGACGCCAGCGCCGTTGTAGATTTCGGAAGTTCCGGCGCCGTTGGCATTGATCCACAGCGGCGAGGTGGCGCTGGCCGCCATACCCCAGGCGTTGACCAGGCCCGGGTCGGTTGCCAGGGCCAGGCCCGGTACGTCCGAGGCCAGCTTGGTCACTTCCAGGGGGCTGGCGTGGCCCGGTCTGGCGCCCAGCAGCAGCAGGCAGAGCCCGGCGCACAAGGCCGGACGGAAAGGCTTGAAGCATGTCATGTGTCGCTCCCACGTTTCGGATGGTTCCGGTCGGTCTGACCGGCACGGTTTTCCTCAACGTTCCGCTTGGAATTCGGCATTGCCGAAGCCATGGCCCGGCAGCGTCGATACGGGCTGCGGGATTCCGGGAGTGCGAAGATCTGGGTCTTCTGTTCGGCGGGAACGCCCCCCGTGTCATCAAGCAAGAAACATGCTGTCTGCATCGGGTTCAATGAACTCGATATGAATCAACAGCTTGCATTCATGGCCCGGCGCGCCCGGGGAGCGGGGTGTCAAGCGCTTCGACAGTGTTCGCTGCGCGGCGGACACTGCCGGATCATCAGGCCACCGCGTCGGCGCTCTGGCGCTGCAGCATGGCCAGCGTGCTGGCGATGGTGGCGCGCAGCTCGCGGCGGTCGCAGATGAAATCGACCGCGCCCTTCTGCTGCAGGAACTCGGCGCGTTGGAAGCCTTCGGGCAGCTTGACGCGCACGGTGTTTTCGATCACGCGCGGGCCGGCGAAGCCGATCAGTGCCTTGGGTTCGGCGATCACGATGTCGCCGACGAAGGCAAAGCCGGCCGACACGCCGCCCATGGTCGGATCGGTCAGCACGCTGATGTAGGGCAGGCCCTTCTTGGCCAGCCGGGTCAGCGCAGCGTTGGTCTTGGCCATCTGCATCAGCGACAGCAGGCCTTCCTGCATGCGTGCGCCGCCGGTGGCGGTGAAGCAGATGAAGGGCACCTTCTGCTCGATCGCGGTCTCGACGCCGCGCACGAAGCGCTCGCCGACCACCGAGCCCATCGAGCCGCCCATGAAGTCGAACTCGAAGCAGGCCGCGACCAGCGGCAGGGTATGGACCGCGCCGCCCTGAACGATCAGCGCGTCGGTCTCTCCGGTGGTCTCCAGCGCCTCCTTCAGGCGCTCGGGGTACTTGCGGCTGTCCTTGAACTTGAGCGAATCGACCGGGATCACCTCCTGGCCGATCTCGTAGCGGCCTTCCGCGTCGAGGAAGGCGTCCAGGCGCGCGCGCGCACCGATCCGGTGGTGGTGCGAGCAGTGCGGGCAGACGTTCTGGTTCTTCTCCAGGTCGGTCTTGTAGAGCACGGCCTCGCAGCTCGGGCACTTGATCCACAGACCCTCGGGAATGCTGCGGCGCGCGCCCGGGTCGGTCCGGGAGATCTTGGGGGGGAGCAGTTTTTCCAGCCAGGACATGGCGACTCCTTGCCTTGGTGAGTGGGTAAAAAGCCCGGCGCGCGGCCTGTGCTCAGGCGCTGGCTGCCGGGCTGTGAACAGACGTGATTATGCTTTAGGCGCGCAAACCGTCGAGTGCCTGGCGGATTCCGCCCAGGAAGTCGGCCGCCACGGCCGCGACGCGCTCGCGCGGCTCCTGCTCGATCAGCTGGATGATCCGGGTGCCGATCACGACCGCGTCGGCGCTGCGGCCGACCGCGCAGGCGGTCTCGGCGTCGCGGATGCCGAAGCCGACGCCGACCGGCGTGTTGACGTGGCGGCGGATACGCGGCAGCATGGCCTCGACCGCATCGGTGTCGAGGTGGCCCGCGCCCGTCACGCCCTTGAGCGAGACGTAATAGACGTAGCCGCTGGCGATGCGTCCGACCAGCTCCATGCGCTCGTCGGTCGAGGTCGGCGCGAGCAGGAAGATCAGGTCCAGGCCGTGGGCCTTGAGCTGGGCCGCGAACTCCTCGCATTCCTCGGGCGGGTAATCGACGATCAGCACGCCATCGACGCCAGCGGCGGCCGCGTCGCGCGCGAAACTGTCGCGGCCGTGTTTCAGCTCATAGCGCTCGACCGGGTTCGCGTAGCCCATCAGCACGATCGGCGTCGCGCCGTCCTGCTGGCGGAACTCGCGCACCATGGCCAGCACCTGGGCCAGGCCGATGCCGAAGGTCAGCGCCTTCTCGCCGGCGCGCTGGATCACCGGGCCGTCGGCCATCGGGTCCGAGAACGGCACGCCGAGTTCGATGATGTCGCTGCCGGCCGCGACGAAGGCGTGCATCAGCTCGGGCGTGACGTCGGCATACGGGAAGCCGGCCGTGACATAGGGGATCAGCGCCTTGCGGCCCTGGTCCTGCAGTTGCTTCAGTGTGGATTCGATGCGGCTCATGCGGATTCTCCTCAGGCGCGCGGGCTCAGGTTGACGGGCTCGTACTCGCCCTTGACGGTCTGGCCGCGACAGCTCGGGCGGCAGTAGAAATCGGCCTTGGACAGGTCGGCGACGGTGCCGATGTCCTTGTCGCCGCGTCCCGACAGGTTGACGAGGATGGTCTGATCCGGGCGCATGGTCTTGGCCAGCTTGAGCGCGTGCGCCAGCGCGTGGCTCGATTCGAGCGCCGGGATGATGCCCTCGGTGCGGCACAGGTAGTGGAAGGCGGCCAGCGCCTCCTGGTCGGTGATGCCGACGTACTCGGCGCGGCCGATGTCCTTGAGCCAGGCGTGCTCGGGGCCGACGCCGGGGTAGTCCAGGCCGGCGCTGACGCTGTGGGTCTCGGTGATCTGGCCGTTCTCGTCCTGCAGGATGTAGGTGCGGTTGCCGTGCAGCACGCCGGGCTGTCCCAATTGCAGCGAGGCCGAGTGCTTGTGCGTGTCCAGGCCCTCGCCGGCGGCCTCGACCCCGATCAGGCGCGTCTTCTCGTGCGGGATGTAGGGGTGGAAGATGCCCATGGCGTTGCTGCCGCCGCCGACGGCCGCGACCACCGCGTCGGGCTGCAGTTCGGCGCCGTTGCCGGGCAGGCGCAGGTCGGCCATCATCTCGGGCATCTGAACCAGGCATTCCTCGCCGATCACGCGCTGGAAGTCGCGCACCATCATCGGATAGGGGTGCGGGCCGGCCACGGTGCCGATGATGTAGAAGGTGTTCTCGACGTGGGTCACCCAGTCGCGCATGGCCTCATTCAAGGCATCCTTGAGCGTCTTGCTGCCGGATTCGACCGGCACCACGGTCGCGCCGAGCAGCTTCATGCGGTAGACGTTGGGGCTCTGGCGCTTGACATCCTCGGCGCCCATGTAGACCACGCATTCGAGGCCGTAGCGGGCGCAGATGGTGGCGGTCGCGACGCCGTGCTGGCCGGCGCCGGTCTCGGCGATGATGCGCGGCTTGCCCATGCGCCTGGCCAGCATGGCCTGGCCGATCACGTTGTTGATCTTGTGCGCGCCGGTGTGATTCAGGTCCTCGCGCTTGAGGAAGATCTGCGCGCCGCCCATCTCGCGGCTGGTGCGCGCGGCGTGGTAGATCGGGCTCGGGCGGCCGACGAAGTGCTTGAGTTCGTAGTGGAACTCGGCCAGGAAGGCCGGATCGTGCTGGTACTTGGCGTAGGCCTCGCGCAGCTCGTTGATCGCGTGCGTCAGCGTCTCGCTGATGAAGCTGCCGCCGTAGGGGCCGAAATGGCCACGGGCGTCGGGTTGGTGGTATTCGTACATGGCGGGTTCCGTCGATGGGGGCGGCGCTTGCGGCGCGCGCCCGGAAGGCTGCTGCGGTGCTCGCCGCGCCAGAGGGCCGGCGCTGGCCCGTGAATCAGGCGGTGTCGGCCTGGCGCACGGCGGCGATGAAGCGGTCGATCAGCTCGGGGCTCTTGATGCCCTTGGCGGACTCCACGCCCGAGCTGACGTCAATCGCCCAGGGGCGAACGAGCCGGATGCCATCGGTCACATTTGCAGGTGTGAGTCCACCAGACAAAACGAGGCGAGCGCTGGCGTTTAGTTGCGGGTGTGACCAATTGAAGGCAGTCCAGTCGAATGAGATGCCACCGCCGCCATAGCCCTGCACATGGGCATCAAGCAACACGGCCTGGGCATCCGCGTAGTCCTGCGCGTATTCTAGGAGATCGAAGCGGGCCGCGCCATGTCCCACCGGCACCCGCGCGGCGCGCAGGAACGGGCGGCCCGCCGCGCGGCACTGCGCCGGGGTCTCGTCGCCGTGGAACTGCAGCAGCGCGTTGGGCACCGCCTGCAGGCCGGCGGCGATTTCCTCGGCGCTGGCGTTGACGAACAGCAGCACCGGGGTCACGAACGGCGGCAGCAGCCGCGCCAGTTCGCCGGCGCGCTGCGGCGTGACCGCGCGCGGGCTCGGCGGGTAGAGCACGAAGCCGATCGCGTCGGCGCCGGCCCGGACCGCGTGCAGGACGTCCTGCTCGCGCGTCAGGCCGCAGATCTTGATTCGGGTGCGTTTCATGGTCGGGGCAGCCAGTCGAGGCCGGCGACATGGGCGGGAAGGCCCCAGTGCGCGTCGTACACCGGGCCGAGGAAATAAAGCCCGTCGGGCGCGAAGGTCGGGGCCGCGACCTCGCGGCTGCGCGCGTCGCGCACCTCGGCCATCCATTCGGGCGGCCGCAGGCCCTGGCCGACCGCGAGCAGGCAGCCCATCAGGTTGCGGATCATGTGGTGCAGGAAGGCGTTGGCCTCGAACTCGAAGCGCCAGTAGGCGCCGTGGCGGCTGATCTCGATGCGGCGCAGCTCCTTGACCGGCGACAGCGCCTGGCACATCGCGGCGCGAAAGCTGCTGAAGTCGTGCTCGCCGAGCAGGTGCTGCTTGGCGGCCTCCATCGCGGCCTGGTCGAGCGGGCGGAACACCCAGCCGACGCGGCCGCTGTCGAGGCTCGGGCGCACCGGCGATTCGAGCAGCACGTAAGCGTAGCGGCGCGCGGTCGCGCTGGCGCGGCAGTGGAAGGCGGCGGGCACCACGCGCGCCCATTGCACCGCGATGTCGTGCGGCAGGTAGCGGTTGGTGCCGCGGACCCAGGAGTTCTCGACCCGCTCGACCTCGGTGTCGAAGTGCACGACCTGGTTCAGGCCGTGCACGCCGGCATCGGTGCGGCCGGCGCACAGGGTCGATATCTTGCGGTCCGCGAACTGCGACAGCGCGCCTTCGAGTTGGTCCTGCACGGTCTGGCCGCTGGGCTGGCTCTGCCAGCCCTGGTAGGGGCTGCCGAGATAGGAAATGCCGAGTGCTATCCTCAAAACTTCGTGTTCTCTCTATCGGGCGCTTCAGCCCGGTTGGGTCAACTGGCCGGCCACCGGGTCATCGCTGTGGCTGATGCCGGCCCGCCCGCTGTCCGGCAGATCCGGTCCGGCCGGGAGCGTCGGGTGGAAGTCTAGCGGGACTTCCCCGGTCAGGCCGGAACTGGCCAGATTTTGTTCATGCGGGTCCGTGTGTGGAAGGGGGTGGCCGGCCTCCTGTTCGAGCGCCGTCAGGTCGATGTCCAGCTCGCCGGTTAGGGGCGGCGTGTCTTTCGCTGCCGCCGAGGTGGCGAGGGCGGCGGCCAGCACGGCCCCGAACGGATCGGCCCCGGATATCGGTTCAGCGGGTGTGGCTGCAGGCTCGATCGGCTCGGCAGCGCTGGCCTGTCGGCGCCGGCGGACCCAGGCCAGCAGGCCGAGCAGCGCGACAGTTCCGGCAGCAGTCGCCAGCCACGGCGGCTGCAACAGCACGTCGTGCCAGTTCGACGTAGACGGAGAGGGCGGGGCTTCAGGCCGCTTGGTGGTGGGAGATGCCGGGGGCGGTGGAGCCGTGGAGGCAGGTTGCGGGACAGCGGCAGGAGTGGCTGCCGGTGGCTCGACGGCCTGCGTGGTCACGGGCCCGGGTTCGGCCGCGAGCACGGGAGCCAGCCGGGCCGGCTGCCGTGGCGTGGGGCTGGCGTCGGTGACCGGGGCGGCACTCGTGACGGCCTGGCGCATGGGGACGCCGCTGGCGGGCCGGACATCCTGGCCTGCTGTGGGTCTGCCTGCCAGTTCCGGGGCTGCCGGCGCAGGCTGTGCGTTCGGGTCAAGCAGCAGCGTGTAGTTGCGCGTCACCACGCCTTCGTTCGAGCTGATCCGCAGCAGCAGCTGCAGATAGGGCATGCTGGCGGCGTGGCTGCCGCTCAGGTGCACGCGCACGCTGCCGTTGGCGCGGCGGTCGAGCATGATGCGCAGGTCGCTCAGCAGGGGATGGTATTCGAGCCGAGCCTCCTGGTAGGCCTCGGGCGGGGCGATCTCGGCCCGCAGCGTGGCGGCTTCCTCGGCGCCGAGACCGGACAGTTCCACTTCGGCGCGCAAGGGAGCGCCCAGGGCCGACCAGACATGGACGCGACCCAGGGCGACGGCGTGGGCGTTGACCGACAGCAGCAGCGCCGTCAGCAGACTTCCGGCGCCTATCCTGTTGCGCCAGCCTCCGGCTCCACGATGGAGTCGATGCAGCAGATTGACAGGAGTGTGTGGGCGGGAGCTGGGCTGCACATATACCTCGACGCGGATGTCCTGGAAATCACCATAGCAGCAAGCATGGGGGGTGACAAGGACGACGCAGGCGCCCAAATTTTCGGGGCGACCTCGGGGGCCGCCCCTGCCTGAAACAATCAGGCCGCGAGCAGGATGCGCAGCATGCGGCGCAGCGGCTCGGCCGCGCCCCACAGCAGCTGGTCACCGATCACGAAGGCCGACAGGTACTCGGGGCCCATGTTGAGCTTGCGCACGCGACCGACGCCGACCTGCAGGCCGCCGGTGATGGAAGCCGGGGTCAGTTCCTTGACGGTGACGGCGCGGTCGTTCTCAACGAACTTGACCCAGGGATTGCCGCCCTGGATGATGGACTCGATTTCTGCCAACGGAAGATCCTGCTTCAGCTTCAGGGTCAGCGCCAGGCTGTGGCAGCGCATCGCGCCGATGCGCACGCACAGGCCGTCCACGGGAATGGTCTGCTCGGTGCCGAGGATCTTGTTGACCTCGGCCTGGCCCTTCCACTCTTCCTTGGACTGGCCGTTGGGCAGCTGGACGTCGATCCAGGGGATCAGGCCGCCGGCCAGCGGGGCGCCGAAGAACTCGGTCGGCACGTCCTCGCGGATGGTCTTGGCGACCTTGCGGTCGATGTCGAGGATGGCCGAGGCCGGGGTCGCCAGCTCGTCGGCCACGGCCGCGTGCACCACGCCCATGCCCTTGAGCAGCTCGCGCATGTGGTTGGCGCCGCCGCCCGAGGCCGCCTGGTAGGTCATCGAGCTGACCCACTCGACCAGGCCGGCCTTGAACAGGCCGCCCAGGCCCATCAGCAGGATCGAGTTGGTGCAGTTGCCGCCGATCCAGTTCTTGCCGCCAGCGGCCAGCGCCTTGTGGATCACGTCGTCGTTGACCGGATCGAGCACGATCACGGCGTCGGACTCCATGCGCAGCGACGAGGCGGCGTCGATCCAGTGACCCTGCCAGCCCGAGGCGCGCAGCTTCGGGAACACTTCCTTGGTGTAGTCGCCGCCCTGGCAGGTGATGATGACGTCGCACTGGGCCAGCGCCGCGATGTCGTTGGCGTCCTGCAGCGTGGCGTGCGCCTTGGCCTGGGCCGGGGCCTTGCCGCCGGCGTTGGAGGTCGAGAAGAAGATCGGCTCGATGTGGTCGAAGTCGCCTTCGGCCACCATGCGGTCCATCAGGACCGAGCCCACCATGCCACGCCAGCCCACGAGGCCGACCAGATTGCCCACTTTGCTCATCGCAAACCCTTTCAAGTATCAGAAGATGGGGCTTGCAGCCCCGCTTGGTTTCCCGGCTCGTCTGGCCGGGAGGGGGCGCGACGAACCGGAGCTGGATCAGCCCTTAATGGTGATGATCTTGGTGAAGCTTGCGCGCGCGACCGTGCCTGCCAGCTTGGCGGGTGCAAGGTTCGGGATGGACGGGCGGACGGCAAACATGGGAAAACATTGTAGCGGATGGCGGCTTGACCCAGACTTACGCGGGTCGTGGCGCGAATTCCGGGCTGGAAAGCAAAAAGGCAGTCCGCGCGGACTGCCTTTGTGTGGGGAGCGCAGTGGCCGATCAGCCCAGCAGTGCCTTGACCACTGCATCGCCCATTTCGGCGGTACCGACCTTGGTCGTGCCTTCGGACCAGATATCGACCGTGCGGTAGCCCTGTTCCAGCACCGTCTTGACCGCGGCCTCGATGCGGTCGGCGGCCTCGGCCTGGTTCAGGCTGAAGCGCAGCATCATCGCGGCGCTCAGGATCGTTGCCAGCGGGTTCGCGATCCCCTGGCCCGCGATGTCAGGCGCGCTGCCGTGGCTGGGCTCGTACAGGCCCTGGCCCTTCGCGTTCAGGCTGGCCGAGGGCAGCATGCCGATCGAGCCGGTCAGCATCGAGGCCTCGTCGCTCAGGATGTCGCCGAACATGTTGCCGGTGAACAGCACGTCGAAAGCCTTGGGCTTCTTGACCAGCTGCATCGCGGCGTTATCGACATACATGTGTTCGAGCGCCACGTCGGGGTATTCCTTGTGGACCTCGGTCACGACATCCTTCCAGAACTGGAAGGTTTCGAGCACGTTGGCCTTGTCCACGCTGGTGACCTTCTTGCCGCGCTTGCGTGCGGCCTGGAACGCGACATGGGCGATGCGCTCGATCTCGGGGCGCGAGTAGCGCATGGTGTCGAAGGCTTCCTCGGCACCGGGGAAGTGGCCGTCGGTCGCGATGCGGCGTCCGCGCGGCTGGCCGAAGTAGATGTCGCCGGTCAGCTCGCGGATGATCAGGATGTCGAGGCCCGCGATCAGCTCGGGCTTGAGGCTGGAGGCGCCCACGAGCTGCTCGTAGCAGATCGCGGGGCGGAAGTTGGCGAACAGGCCCAGGTGCTTGCGCAGGCCGAGGATGGCCTGCTCGGGGCGCAGCGGACGGTCGAGCTTGTCGTACTTCCAGTCGCCGACGGCGCCGAACAGGATGGCGTCGGAGGACTTGGCGAGTTCGAGCGTGGACTCGGGCAGCGGGTGGCCGTGCACCTCGTAGGCGGCGCCGCCGACCAGGGCGTGCTCCAGCTGGAGGTCGAGGTTCAGGGCGTTGAGGACCTTGACCGCTTCGGCGACGATCTCGGTGCCGATGCCGTCGCCGGGGAGGACTGCGATTTTCATTCTTGTCTGCTGTGTGTCAGGGCGGCCGCCTCGGGGCGGCTGCGGGTCGGGATCGGGGGGCGTTTCAGCCCTGCATCGTGTGGGCCAGCCAGGGCTTGGCCGCCAGGCGCTTGGCCTCGTAGGACTGGATCAGGTCGGCGTGGCGCAGCGTCAGGCCGATGTCGTCGAAGCCGTTGAGCAGGCAGTACTTGCGGAAGGGCTGGACGTCGAAGGCGATCTCGCTGCCGTCGGGCTTGACGATGGCCTGGCGCTCCAGATCGATCGTCAGCTCGTAGCCAGGGGTGGCGGCAACCTCGTCGAACAGCTGCGCGACCGTGGCCTCGGGCAGCTGGATCGGCAGCAGGCCGTTCTTGAAGCAGTTGTTGAAGAAGATGTCGGCGAAGCTCGGTGCAATGATGGCGCGCAGGCCGTACTGGTCGATGGCCCAGGGCGCATGCTCGCGCGAGGAACCGCAGCCGAAGTTCTTGCGTGCCAGCAGGATGCTGCTGCCCGCGTAGCGCGGCTGGTTCAGCACGAAGTCCGGGTTCGGCTGGCGGCTGGCCGGGTCCTGGCCCGGATAGCCTGCGTCCAGGTAGCGCCATTCGTCGAACAGGTTCGGACCGAAGCCGGTCTTGCGGATCGACTTCAGGAACTGCTTGGGGATGATCGCGTCGGTATCGACGTTCTCGCGGTCCATGGGGGCGACGACGCCCTTGAGGAGGGTGAATTTCTTCATGGTCGGACTCCTGCGCGAGGTCAGGCGAATTGACGGATATCGACGAAGTGGCCTTCGATCGCAGCGGCAGCGGCCATCGCGGGGCTGACCAGATGGGTGCGGCCACCCGCGCCTTGCCGGCCCTCGAAGTTGCGGTTGCTGGTCGAGGCGCAGCGCTCGCCCGGCTCCAGCCGGTCGGCGTTCATCGCCAGGCACATCGAGCAGCCCGGCTCGCGCCACTCGAATCCGGCGTCCTTGAACACGCGGTCCAGACCTTCGGCCTCGGCCTGCGCCTTGACCAGGCCCGAGCCCGGCACCACCAGCGCCTGCTTGACGTTGGCGGCGACCTGGCGCCCGAGCTTGCGCACCACGGCGGCGGCCTCGCGCATGTCCTCGATCCGGCTGTTGGTGCACGAGCCGATGAAAACCTTGTCAACCGGGATCTGGCTCAGTGGCGTGCCGGCTTGCAGGCCCATGTAGGCCAGCGCGCGTTCGATGGCGCCGCGCTTGTTCGGGTTCTGTTCATCGGCCGGATTCGGCACCGTGGCGGTGACGGGCAGCACCATCTCGGGCGAGGTGCCCCAGGTCACCTGCGGCTGGATCTGGCTGGCGTCGAGTTCGACCACGGCGTCGAACACCGCGTCGTCGTCCGAGTGCAGCGTGTTCCAGTAGGCGACCGCGGCATCCCATTCAGCGCCGGTCGGCGCCAGTGGACGGCCCTTGACGTAGGCTATCGTCTTGTCATCGACGCCGACCAGACCGGCGCGCGCACCGGCCTCGATCGCCATGTTGCAGACCGTCATGCGGCCTTCCATCGACAGTGCGCGGATCGCGCTGCCGCCGAACTCGATCGTGTAGCCGGTGCCGCCGGCGGTGCCGATCCGGCCGATGATGGCCAGCACGATATCCTTGGCGCCGCAGCCGGCCGGCAGCTCGCCCTCGACCTTGACCAGCAGGTTCCTGGCCTTCTTGGCCAGCAGGGTCTGGGTCGCCATCACGTGCTCGACCTCGGAGGTGCCGATGCCGTGCGCCAGCGCGCCGAAGGCACCGTGGGTCGAGGTGTGGCTGTCGCCGCAAACCACGGTCATGCCGGGCAGGGTGGCGCCGTTCTCGGGGCCGACCACGTGCACGATGCCCTGGCGCTTGGACAGGAAGGGAAAGAAGGCTGCCGCGCCGAATTCCGCGATGTTGGCGTCGAGCGTGGTGATCTGCTCCTTGCTGATCGGGTCCGCGATGCCGTCATAGCCCTGGTCCCAGTCGGTGGTCGGGGTGTTGTGGTCGGCGGTGGCGACGATCGAACTCACGCGCCAGACCTTGCGGCCGGCCTCGCGCAGGCCCTCGAAGGCCTGCGGACTGGTGACTTCGTGCACCAGGTGGCGGTCGATGTACAGCACTGCGGTGCCGTCTTCCTCGACGTGGACGACGTGTTCGTCCCAGATCTTGTCGTAAAGGGTGCGTCCCATGCGTGAATCTCTCGTGGCGGTCAAACCAAATATTCTATGCCCAGCGCCCGCATCGTTGCGCCGGTACAGGTGCAAAGGCTTGCGCCCGGAGGGAAAACCGGGAGGACCGCAGCGGCGTGGCGCCGGTCCTCAGTCCAGCCTGCTCTGGATCGAGTTGAGCAGTGCTTCGGGGATGGTTTCGGGGCTGGCATCGATGGTCTGGCTGCCGTCCGGGCCCCTGAGGGTGATGCGGTAGTAGAAATTGGTCTTTTCCGGCGCGGGGTGCGAGAACAGGGCTCGCACCCGGGCCTGGTCCCGCGCTGTCAGCGCGGCAAGCGGCAGCCGGCCTTCGCTGTGGAAGCGGCTGCCCGGTACGCCTTCGCCGACGAAGCCGCCGACGGCTTCGATGATCAGTTCGCTGCTGGCAGCCATTGGGGGGACGGGATCAACGGGCCTGCAGGCATCACAGGCCGACAGCAAGCCAAGCAGTATGGACAGCGTTCTGAAGGCTCGCATCGGTCGGGAACATCTTGCGGGACAGGGTGCGCGTGCGGTTGGCGAACTGGCTCATCAGCATCTGCGGGCTGGGGGCGAAGCCCGTCAGCGCCTTGTACCAGATCTGGCCGATCCTGTCCCAGCTGTGACCACCGGCCGCCTTGGCGGCCTGGCAGAAGGCCAGGTTGGGGATGCCGCTGCTGGAATGCGGGTCCATGCCGGCGTGGTACTGGCTGAAGTGGGTCGGTTGTGGTGCGAGGCAGTGCGCGGCGGCCGGGTTCGCCATGTCGCGCAGGCAGGTGTAGCCGCGCGCCGTGGCGACCGGGCCCATGATGTCGTGGCCGATCAGCCAGTCGGCGCTGTTGACATCCTGGCCGGCCTGCCACTGGCGGAACATCGAGCCGAAGACATCGGACATGCTCTCGTTGAGCCCGCCGGCCTCGTTGGCATAGGCGAAGCCGGCCGAGTTCTGGGTCACGCCATGCGTCAGCTCATGCCCGATCACATCGTTGCCCAGGGTGAAGTCGATGAAGATCTGGCCATCGCCGTCGCCATAGGTCATGTGCGTGCCGTCCCAGAACGCATTGTTGAACCGGTTCATGTAATGGACCGAGGACACCAGGGTCATGTGATGGCCGTCGATGGAGTCGCGGCGGAAGATCTCCCAGTAGAACCTGGCCACGGCCGTGGCTTCGGCGCTAGCACGCTTGATGGTGGCATCGGCCGAGCTGGCGGGATTGGCGACCGGCACGCCCGGCTGCGAGCTGCCATGCTGGCAGTCATAGACCAGGGATGGCGGCAGATGGTGGGCCTTGGTCAGTGCGGCCTGAGCGGGAAGGGGTATCAGGCCGACGGTGGCGGCCAGGGCCGAATGCTCGGCGCGTAGCGCGCGGATATGCTGGCTGATGGCGTGGGTATGGAGGAAGCTGTCGCGCACCTCCTGCTCCAGTTCGGGATCGGACGCGAACTTCTTGAGCACATCCAGCGGGACGATGAAGCAGTGGCAAGTCATGTGGAACCTCCATGGGGATGGACCGCGCTCCGGTCTCGGCCAGGGAAGTCAAGACCGGCGGGTCTGCGAGTTGTACGCTGATTTCCCCGCCGCTAGAACGGAGAATCCTCCCGTTTTTCGACGGAGGTTTCCGGGAGTCTCGGGATGAAAAAAAGCCCGCGCGGGGCGGGCTTTCTTGTCGCGGGGCTGGGATCAGCGCTGTGCCAGCGGCGGCACGTCGCGTTTGACCGAGCCGGTGAAGAGCTGGCGCGGACGGCCGATCTTGTACTCGGGGTCGCTGATCATCTCGTTGAGCTGGGCGATCCAGCCGACGGTGCGGGCCAGCGCGAAGATGCCGGTGAACAGGTTGACCGGGATGCCGATCGCGCGCTGCACGATGCCGGAGTAGAAATCGACGTTCGGATACAGCTTGCGGCTGACGAAGTATTCGTCTTCCAGGGCGATCCGCTCGAGTTCCTTGGCCAGCTTGAACAGCGGGTCGTTTTCCAGGCCCAGTTCGGCCAGCACTTCGTTGCAGGTTTCCTGCATCAGCTTGGCGCGCGGGTCGTAGTTCTTGTAGACGCGGTGACCGAAGCCCATCAGCTTGACGCCGGAGTTCTTGTCCTTGACCTTCTCCATGAACTCGCCGACCTTGGACACGCCGCCGCTGGCCTGGATCTCTTCGAGCATGTTCAGGCAGGCTTCGTTGGCGCCGCCGTGGGCCGGACCCCACAGGCAGGCCACGCCGGCCGCGATCGCGGCGAACGGGTTGGTGCCCGACGAGCCGCACAGGCGCACGGTCGAGGTGGAGGCGTTCTGCTCGTGGTCGGCATGCAGCGTGAAGATGCGGTCCACGGCGCGTTCGATCACCGGGTTGACCACGTAGTCTTCGCACGGGTTGGCGAACATCATGCGCAGGAAGTTACCGGCGTAGGACAGGTCGTTGCGCGGATAGACGAAGGGTTGGCCGATGCCGTACTTGTACGCCATCGCGACCAGGGTCGGCATCTTGGCGATCAGACGGATGGCGGCGACCTTGCGATGCTCCGGGTTGTTGATGTCGGTGCTGTCGTGGTAGAAGGCCGACATTGCGCCGACCAGGCCGGTCAGGACGGCCATCGGGTGTGCATCGCGGCGGAAGCCCTTCAGGAAGCTCTGCATCTGCTCGTGGACCATGGTGTGGTTGCTCACGAGCTGGTGGAAGCCGCTGCGTTCGGCTTCATTGGGCAGCTCGCCATTGAGCAGCAGGTAGCAGGTGTCGAGGTAGTCGCAGTTGGTCGCGAGCTGCTCGATCGGGTAGCCGCGATACAGCAGCTCGCCCTTGTCGCCGTCGATGTAGGTGATGGCCGACTGGCACGACGCCGTGGACAGGAAGCCAGGGTCGTAGGTGAACATGCCGGTCTGGCCGTACAGCTTGCGGATGTCGATCACGTCCGGGCCGATGTTGCCGGCGTAGACCGGCAGGTCAACGCTGGGGGCGCCGTTGCTGAACGACAGGGTGGCTTTGTTGTCAACGAGTTTCATGGCTTCTCCTAGGGGGCTGAACTGGCTGGTTATGAGGCTCGGGGGGCTTGTTGCCGGGTGCGCAGGACACCCAGCAGTTCGACGACTTCGGCGCAGGCGAGATCGCCCTTGGGCTCGGTCCGCCTGAGCAGCAGATCAAGCAAGTCGTTGTCGGACAGGTCCATCAGGGCATTCATCGCACGCTCCTGGCGCACCGTGATGCAAGAACCGTGCTCGTCGAAAAAGCGTTCGATGAACAGATCGTTTTCGAGCAGGCCGCGCCGGCAGCGCCAGCGCAGCTTGCTCAGGGCTCGTTCGTCGAGCAGGTCGTGGTCATTCATGGTGCGCTGGCTCGGCACTCAAATGGCGCGACGAACCATCAGTTCCTTGATCTTGCCGATGGCCTTGGTCGGATTCAGGCTCTTGGGGCAGACGTCCACACAGTTCATGATGGTGTGGCAGCGGAACAGACGGTAGGGATCTTCGAGGTTGTTCAGACGCTCGGCAGTGGCGTCATCGCGGCTGTCGGCGATGAAGCGGTAGGCCTGCAGCAGGCCGGCCGGGCCGACGAACTTGTCGGGGTTCCACCAGAAGCTCGGGCAGCTGGTCGAGCAGCTCGCGCACAGGATGCACTCGTACAGGCCATTGAGCTCCTCGCGCTCCTCGGGGCTCTGCAGGCGCTCCTTTTGCGGTGCCGGGACATGGCTGATCAGGTAGGGCTTGATCGAGTGGTACTGCTTGAAGAACAGCGTCATGTCCACGATCAGGTCGCGGATCACCGGCAGGCCCGGCAGGGGCTTCAAGGTGATCACGCCCGGCAGCGTGTTCATGTTGGTCAGGCAGGCCAGGCCGTTCTTGCCGTTGATGTTCATCGCGTCCGAGCCGCACACGCCCTCGCGGCAGCTGCGGCGGAAGGAGATCGAGGGATCAACCTCCTTGAGCTTCATCAGCGCGTCGAGCAGCATGCGCTCGTTGCCCGCCAGCTCGACCTCGATGGTCTGCATGTAGGGCTTGGCGTCCTTCTCGGGGTCGTAGCGGTAGATCTTGAAAGTGCGTTTTGCCATGGTTGTTCTCCGGTTCGCTGCGCTTAGAAGGTGCGGACCTTCGGGGGAACGGATTCCACCGTCAGCGGCTTGAGGTTGACCGGCTTGTAGGTCAGGCTGTTGTTCTGGCTCCACCACAGGGTGTGCTTCATCCATTCCTTGTCGTTGCGGCCGAGCGGGAACTCGGCGTCATCCGCGCCACGCTCGTAGTCGTTGACGGTGTGGGCGCCACGGCACTCGTGACGGGCTGCAGCCGAGGTCATGGTGGCCTGCGCGGCTTCCATCAGGTTGTCAACTTCGAGCGCCTCGATGCGCGCGGTGTTGAAGATCTTGGACTTGTCCTTGAGCGTGATCTTGGCGACGCGGGCGCGCATCGCGTTGATCTTCTTGACGCCCTCATCCATGCTGGCCTGGGTGCGGAACACGCCGGCGTGCTGCTGCATGGTGGAGCGGATGTCGTTGGCGACGGTTTGCGCGTATTCGCCGTCGGTGCTGGCGTCCAGGCGAGCCAGGCGGGCCAGGGTCTTGTCGGCGGCATGGGCCGGCAGCGGCTTGTGCTCGGCCTTGGGGTCGAGGTTGGCGACGATGTGGTTGCCGGCGGCGCGGCCGAATACCAGCAGGTCGAGCAGCGAGTTGGTGCCGAGGCGGTTGGCGCCATGCACCGACACGCAGGCGCATTCGCCGACCGCGTACAGACCATTGACGATCTGCTGGCCGCCGTTGCCGTCAGGGGTGACGACCTGGCCGTTGATGTTGGTCGGGATGCCACCCATCTGGTAGTGGATGGTCGGCACGACCGGAATGTCTTCCTTGGTGATATCGACGTTGGCGAAGTTGACGCCGATCTCGTACACCGAGGGCAGGCGCTTGTGGATGGTCTCGGCGCCCAGGTGGCTGAGCTTGAGCATCACGTAGTCCTTGTTCGGACCGCAGCCGCGACCTTCCTTGATCTCCTGGTCCATGCAGCGCGAGACGAAGTCACGCGGTGCCAGATCCTTTAGCGTCGGTGCGTAGCGCTCCATGAAGCGCTCGCCGTTGCTGTTGAGCAGGATCGCGCCTTCGCCACGGCAGCCTTCGGTCAGCAGCACGCCGGCGCCGGCGACGCCGGTCGGGTGGAACTGCCAGAACTCCATGTCCTGCAGCGGGATGCCGGCGCGTGCGGCCATGCCCAGGCCGTCGCCGGTGTTGATGAAGGCGTTGGTCGAGGCGGCGAAGATGCGGCCGGCGCCGCCGGTGGCCAGCAGCGTGGTCTTGGCTTCGAGGATGTAGGTCTCGCCCGTTTCCATTTCGAGCGCGGTCACGCCCAGCACGTCGCCCGAGGCGTCGCGGATCAGGTCCAGTGCCATCCACTCGACGAAGAAGGTGGTGCGCGCCGAGACGTTCTGCTGGTACAGGGTGTGCAGCATGGCGTGGCCGGTGCGGTCAGCCGCGGCGCAGGCGCGCTGCACCGGCTTTTCGCCGTAGTTGGCGGTGTGACCGCCGAACGGACGCTGGTAGATGGTGCCGTCCGGGTTGCGGTCGAACGGCATGCCGAAATGTTCCAGCTCGTAGACGACCTTGGGCGCTTCGCGGCACATGAACTCGATCGCGTCCTGGTCACCCAGCCAGTCCGAGCCCTTGATGGTGTCGTAGAAGTGATAGTGCCAATTGTCTTCCGACATGTTGCCCAGCGAGGCGGACACGCCACCTTGGGCGGCCACCGTGTGCGAGCGGGTCGGGAATACCTTGGACAGAACGCCGACCTTCAGGCCGGCCAGGGCGAGCTGCAGCGAGGCGCGCATGCCGGAGCCGCCGGCTCCGACGATGACGACGTCGAATTTGCGCTTGGGGAGGTTTGCGGTTGCGGTCATGGCTTATCAGAGCTTCCAGAGTACAGAGTAGGCCCAGCCGGCGCAGCCGACCAGCCAGACGATGGTGAAGACGTGCAGCACGAGGCGCAGGCCGACGGGCTTGACGTAGTCCATCCAGATGTCGCGCACGCCGACCCAGGCGTGCCAGGCCAGCGCCAGGATCACGCCGAAGGTCAGGAACTTCATCCACTGGGCGGCGAAGATGCCGGCCCAGGCTTCGTAGCCGATCGGGCCGCTGCTGAAGATCACCTGTGCCAGCAGCACGACGGTGAACAGGGCCATCAGGCAGCCGGTCACGCGCTGGACCAGCCAGTCGCGCATGCCGTAGCCAGCGCCGGTGACGACGCGCTTGGAACCGTAGTTGACGGACATTTTTCTTGCTCCGGGGGGTTATCAGTACAGGCCGAACAGCTTGGCGCCCAGCACGACGGTCAGGCCCACGCTCAGCGCCAGGGTCAGGACGGCCGAGGACTTGCCGAATTCCTTGGTGACCGAATGGGTCGCATCCATGTAGAGGTGACGCACGCCGGCGATGAAGTGGTGCAGGTAGCCCCAGATCAGGCCCAGGCACGCCAGCTTGACCAGGCCGCCCGGCACGAAGCCGATGCCGGTGTCGAAGGCGGCCGTGAAGCGCTCGAACGAAATCTCCGAGGTCAGCGAGGTGTCAAACAGCCACACGACGAAGGGCAGCAGCAGGAACATCAGCAGACCGCTGACGCGGTGCAGGATCGAGACCACGCCGGCCGGGGGCAGGCGGTAGGTCCGGACGTCGTTGAGGAGGTGGATGTTGCGGAATTCTGGCCGCTGCTTCGTCAGCTCTGTCATGGTCGGACTTTCGTTTGGATTGAGGTGGATCGATAACCGGAAGGTGATTTCCCGGCTACCTGTTTCAGGCAAGCCGAGGGAATTCTATTGCAATGCAATAAGCTTCCCCCAGAGCTTGTCTCGATCGCTCGGGCTGGCGTCGTCTTCTAGCTCAGTTCGTTCTGGTAGTGGTGGCTGTCGGTGCGGTAGAGGCCGCGACGGTACTCCATGGGCATGTCGTTGTAGGTGTAGGCGACACGCTCGACGCTCAGCAGCGGAAAGCCCGGCGCCAGCCCCAAGGTCCGGGCCGCCAGTTCGTCGGCCGCCACCGCCTTGAGTTTTTCCTGGGCACGCACCATGCGCACGCCGAACTGGGTCTCGAACAGCGCGTACATCGGGCCCTGGTGGCTGGCCAGCGCCTCGGCGGTCAGGCCCTTGAAGGCGTTGGCGGGCAGCCAGAGATCCTCCAGGATGGTCGGCTCGCCGTGGAAGGACAGCACGCGCCGGATCTCGAGCACCGGCTCGCCGACGCGAAGGCCCAGCACGCGCGCGACTTCGCCGGGGGCACGCAGACGGCGGAATTCGAGGATCTGGCGCCCGGCTGGTCCCCCGCTGACGCGCTCGCCGACGTCGGGCTGCAGCCGCAGGAAGCGGTACTGCACATGCTGCTCGGTGTGGGTGGCGACGAAGGTGCCCTTGCCCTGGCGGCGCACCAGCAGGTTGTCCGAGGCCAGTTCGTCGATGGCCTTGCGCACCGTGCCCTGGCTGACGCGAAAGCGTGCCGCCAGCTCGGTCTCGCTCGGAATCAGGTCGCCCGGCTTCCACTCGCCGAGCTGCAGCGCCTGCAGGATCAGGCCCTTGATTTGCTGGTACAGCGGGCTGAATGCCGGGGTGGCCGACGCCGGTGGAGTGGCAGCGCCATCGCCTGCGGCGGCCGTGGGGTCGGTGCCGAAAGCGGAAGGTGGATTTGCGGGCGTGGTTGAGGCCATGATCAAGGTCCAATCATATCTTATATAAGACATAAGACAAATTGACGCCGCGCTTTTTTGCAGGGTACACTCAGCAAGATTTCCCTCCCCATCAACTTTGCTTTTTTGGAGTGTTCTCATGAGCAAGAAGCCCGTTCGCGTTGCCGTCACCGGCGCTGCTGGTCAAATCGGTTACGCCCTGCTGTTCCGCATCGCCTCGGGCGAGATGCTGGGCAAGGATCAGCCGGTCATCCTGCAGCTGCTCGAAATCCCCGACGAGAAGGCTCAGAACGCTCTGAAGGGCGTGATCATGGAGCTTGAAGACTGCGCGTTCCCGCTGCTGGCCGGCATCGAAGCCCACAGCGACCCGATGACCGCCTTCAAGG
>Ga0228698_1000172_pt1 | contig 59514 bp, 49 predicted proteins | sample McNCre117_Aug_MG_FD_178015 | JGI IMG/M metagenome (GOLD analysis project Ga0228698, IMG submission 178015) | Freshwater microbial communities from McNutts Creek, Athens, Georgia, United States - 1-17_Aug_MG | ecosystem: Environmental > Aquatic > Freshwater > Creek | place: USA: Georgia...
GAAGAAAGTTGGTCAGCATTCGGTAGTGCAGTAGAACGCCGACCGTGCGAGAGTGCCGATTGCGGTGCCAGAAGTCTTTCAGCATCTCGATTTGCCGTCTGTCCTCGTTGAACATCAACTGGTGCAAGTGGTCCTCACCGTAGACCGGCATGACCTTGTTCTCCGGATTTATCACCTTGCTCAAGTCCAGAGCGATCAATCCCCTCGCGTTGTGACTGTGCAAGTCTTTCAACCTTCGAGTCAACTGCTTGTTCGCTTCACCAATGAGACCTTCGACAGAGTTCGCGGTCATCGGGCGCTTTGCCTCTACAAAGAAGATCGTGCCGTTATGGGTGAAGCACAGGTCAGCTCCAGTTCCGTAGGTGGGACGGAGACCGGCGAACGCGAATAGCGCATTCAAATAAAGCTCAAACCCCAGGTTTCTAGGCCTGTTCGAAACGTTGTGAGATGCTTCGTCGCCAGACCGAAACGGCCCTTTTACGTAGTGCCGCAAGTCAGCCAACGCCGCAGGTTCATCCGCCTGGCCCAAACCTCTGTGTATGGATGTGAGTTCCCTCGCCTCAAGAAGTGTCGTGCACACCTTCTCGCGATGCTTCGGGTCGCACAGATCGCCCCATCCACTGGTCTCATACGTGGCTGACAGTTCCCGAAGTACCTGCCGGTACTCTGCGATTCTTCCCCGATCAACAGGAAAGCCAGCAGTCTGAACCCACGCGACCGCCGCGTCGAAATCCTCCGCGATTTCGCGCAAGGTATGCGGAGTTACTTCGGTGCGCATAGTGCTGTCTAACAATGAGCGTTTATCAGCCCGCCTGCGAGGCACCGGCAAGTGCGGGCGTGGGTCGGCTGATGAACCATGTTGGACTGAACCGTCGCCGTGGCGGTTGAGGGACGTTTGAGATGGGCCAGTTACGGGGATTGGATCGCCCCGTTTGCTGCGTTCACCCCATTATGCGGGTTATGTGCGCATCTGCGCGACATGACAGCGTGGCTAATGATCCCAACCCGTCAGCCCCTGCACGCACCACCCTCGCACTGCAGCTCTTGGTGCCCAAGTTGGCCGTGTCGCGCGCAGCCGTGCCCAGCGCTGCATCGGCGGCGGCGGTTCTATCCTGGTGTGATGACCCCCGACCGCCACCTCACGGCGGCCCCGCGGTGGCCAGACGGTGTGCGCCGTGGGCGTCGCACTGCCCGCCATCGCCCCACACTGCCCTGCCTCGTTGGCCCGCGCAAGCCCCAGTAGGGCGGGCATGGCTGATGCTGGCCTGCCCCAAACCTGCCGGCCACCGGCACCGGCTTGGGGTCGCCAGCAGTCTCTTACCGCCCAGTCGGGAGCGCCCCGGTCAACCCCGGTTTCAAGCCTTGGCCTTACCTCGTGCCCGCCAGGCGCCGAACAGGATCACCAGGCCGGGGATGATCAACATCGCCCAGATGATCTTGCTGAGGTTGGTGGCCACCCAGGGGATGTTGCCGAACAGGTAGCCGGCGGTGACGATGCTGCCCACCCACAGCATGCCGCCGGTGACGTCGTAGAAGGTGAAGCTTTTGCGGCTCATCTGGGCCACGCCGGCCACGAAGGGCGCGAAGGTGCGCACAAAGGGCATGAAGCGGGCCGTCACCAGGGTGATGCCGCCGTAGCGCTCGTAGAAGGCATGGGCCTGCTCGAATGCGCGTTTGTTGAACCACCTCGATTGCTCCCAGCCAAACACGCGCGGGCCCACCAGGCGGCCGATGGCGTAGTTGGTCTGGTTGCCGGCCACGGCGGCCAACATCAGCAGGCCCATCACGCCCAGGTAGTCCATCAGGCCGGCACCGGCCAGGGCACCCACCACGAAAAGCAGCGAATCACCCGGCAAAAAGGGCATCACCACCAGGCCGGTTTCGACAAAGATGATCAGGAACAGCAGGGCATACACCCAGCCGCCATAGGCATCCACAAAGCTGCGCAGGTGGCGATCCACGTGCAGCACAAAGTCCATCAAAGACATCAAGGCATCCATGGTGGGCGATTATCCAGGGCAATGTGACAGCCACCTTGGCCGCAGCCCCCGGATCGGGGCCCGGATAATCACCGCCATGAGCCCACCCGACCGCCGCCCCATCCGTGCCCTGCCCGACGAGCTGATCAGCCAGATCGCCGCCGGAGAGGTGGTGGAGCGCCCGGCCTCGGTGGTGCGCGAGCTGGTGGACAACGCGCTGGATGCCGGCGCCTCGCACATCACCGTGCGCCTGCTGGCTGGTGGTGTGCGCAGCATCGTGGTCGAGGACGACGGCTGCGGCATCCCGCCCGATCAGCTGGTGCTGGCCCTGCAGCGCCATGCCACCAGCAAGATCAGCAGCCTGCCCGAGCTGGAATCGGTGGCCACCATGGGCTTTCGGGGTGAGGCGCTGGCGGCCATTTCGTCGATAGCCGATGTCAGCATCGCCAGCCGCACGCCCGATGCCAGCCATGCCAGCCGGTTGGATGCCCGCAGCGGCGAACTGGTGCCCGCCGCCCGCGCCACCGGCACCAGCGTCGAGGTGCGCGAGCTGTTTTTTGCCACGCCGGCCCGCCGCAAGTTCTTGAAGACCGACGCCACCGAGCTGGCGCACTGCATTGAAAGCGTGCGCCGCCACGCCCTGGCCCGGCCCGACGTGGGTTTTGCCATCTGGCACGAAGGCAAGCTGGTGGAGCAATGGCGCGCAGGCACCGGCGAGCAGCGCCTGCTGGATGTGCTGGGCCAGGCCTTCATCGACAGCAGCCGCCCCCTGGAAGCGCAGATTGGCCCGGTGCGGGTGTTTGGCCGCGCCGGCCTGCCCGATGCCGCCCGTGCCCGCAGTGATCAGCAGTACGCCTACGTCAACGGCCGCTATGTGCGTGACCGGCTGATTGGCCACGGCGCCCGCTCGGCCTACGAAGACGTGCTGCATGGCAACCGCCAACCCAGCTGGGTGCTGTTCATCGAGATCGACCCGACGCGGGTGGATGTGAACGTGCACCCCACCAAGATCGAGGTGCGGTTTCGCGATGGCCGCGAGGTGCACCAGGCCGTGCGGCACGCGGTGGAGGCCGCGCTGGCGCTGTCGCGTGCGCCTGCTGATGCCCACGCGCAGGCCCCCGCCCCCGCCTGGGCCCTGCCCGAGACCGGAGGCTCGGCACTGGATCGCCTGGTGGCCCAGCGTGACGACTTCTCGGGCACCGGGCCGGCGCCGCAAAGGCCCGCCTGGACGCCCCCGCCCATGGGCCATCAGACCAGCCTGGGCCTGCAAGACCTGGCCGTGCTGTATGCGCAAGAGCCGCCGCGGCCCTGGCCCGCGCAGCAAACAGCCAGCCCCGCCAGCGCCCTGGCCCCATCAGGCGGCAGTGCAGCGGTGCTGGATGCCCAGCAAGCCTGGCCCTTGGGCCGGGCCCTGGCCCAATTGGGCGGCGCTTATGTGCTGGCCGAAAACGCCCAGGGCCTGGTGGTGGTGGACATGCACGCCGCCCACGAGCGCATCGTGTATGAGCGCCTGAAGGCCGCCCAGGGCAGCGCCACCATGGCCGCGCAGCCGCTGCTGATCCCGGCCACTTTTGCCGCCACGCCCACCGAGATCGCCACCGCCGAAGCCCAGGCCGATGCGTTGGGCCAGTTGGGCCTGGACGTGGCGCCGTTGTCACCCGGCGTGCTGGCGGTGCGCGCGCGCCCGGCCGCCCTGCCCGATGCCGACCCGGTGGCGCTGGCGCGCGCCGTGCTGGCTGATCTGGCCGACATCGAGGGCTCGACCGTGGTGCAACGTGCCCGCGATGAGCTGCTGGCCACCATGGCCTGCCACGGCGCCGTGCGGGCCAACCGCCAGCTCACCCTGGCCGAGATGAACGCCCTGTTGCGCGACATGGAGCGCACCGAGCGCGCCGACCAGTGCAACCACGGCCGCCCGACCTGGCGGCAAGTGACGATGCGCGAGCTGGATGCCCTGTTCTTGCGCGGCCGCTGAAGGGGCCCGCGCCCCCACGTGATCCAATCCCCCCATGAACGATCAAGCTGCCAACCCGCCCGCTGAAGGCGTGCGCCTGTCCAAGATCCTGGCCGAGCGCGGCCTGGCCTCGCGCCGCGAAGCCGATGAATGGATCGAAGCCGGCTGGGTCAGCGTGAACGGCCAGCCCGCCGTGCTGGGCCAGCGCGTGGCCCCCGATGTGCAAATCGACATCGACCCCCTGGCCCGCAAGCAGCAGGCCCAGCGGGTCACCGTGCTGCTGCACAAGCCCATCGGCTATGTGTCAGGCCAGGCCGAAGACGGCTACCAGCCCGCATCGGTGCTGGTCACCGCCAACAACCGCTGGGCCGAAGACAAGGCCCCGATGAAGTTTCACCACGGTCACCTGCGCAGCCTGGCGCCGGCCGGTCGGCTGGACATCGATTCAACCGGCCTGCTGGTGCTCACCCAGGACGGGCGGATTGCCAAGCAGTTGATCGGCGACGACAGCCAGACCGAAAAAGAGTACCTGGTGCGGGTGCGCCATGTGCGGCCCGGGCCCTTTCCGCCCGAGCAGATGCGCCTGCTGCAGCACGGCCTGATGCTGGACGGCCGCCAGCTGCGCCCGGCCCGTGTCAGCTGGGCCAATGAAGACCAGCTGCGCTTTGTGCTGCGCGAAGGCCGCAAACGCCAGATTCGCCGCATGTGCGAGCTGGTGGGCCTGGAGGTGCTGGGCCTCAAGCGCGTGCGCATCGGGTCGGTGGTGCTGGGCAAGCTGCCGGTGGGCCAATGGCGCTACCTGCGCCCCGACGAGCGCTTCTGATGGCCGCAGCCGCCGCGCCCGCGCCGGCGCGCCTGCTCTCGCATGGCCAGGCCGCCCTGATGCTGGCGCTGTTGCTGGGCCTGCAACCGCTGGCCACCGACCTGATGCTGCCGGCCCTGCCCGCGCTGGCGCTGGATCTGCACGCCACCATGGCCCCGGTGCAGCTGACCATGTCGGCCTTGATGCTGGCCTTTGGCCTGGCGCAAATGGTGTGGGGCCCGCTGGCCGACCGCCTGGGCCGCCGGCCCGTGCTGGTGATGGGCCTGGCCCTGTACCTGCTGGCCAGTGCCGGTGCGGCGCTGGCATCGGATGTGGCCGGCGTGGTGGCCTGGCGGGCCGTGCAGGGCGCCGGCATGTCGGCCGCCGTGGTGTGTGCCCGCGCCATGATCCGCGATCTGTACGAGCCGCATGAAGGCGCCATGGTGATGGCCCGCGCCATCACGGGCATGACGGTGATCATCATCCTCAGCCCGCTGGTGGGCGGTGTGCTGGTGGACCGCTGGGGCTGGCGTGCCGCCATCTGGGCCATGGCGGCCGGGGCGGCGGCGGTGTCGGCCCTGGTGGCCATTCGCCTGCCTGAGACGATTCGCCAAAAGCGGCCCGAAGCCACGCGGCCAGGCCCGCTGCTGCGCCAACTGGGGCGGATGCTGGCCCACCCGGCGTTTCGGGCCTGGGCGCTGCTGGTGGCCTGCAGTTATGGCGGCATCTTCATCTTTCTGGCGGGCACGGGCTTTGTGCTGATCCGCGTGCTGGGCATGGCCCCTGCCGTGGCGGGGGTGGTGATGAGCAGCGTGTCCATCGCCTACATGGCCGGCACGCTGCTGTGCCGCCGCTGGCTGCCGCAGCAAGGCCTGGCCCGTTCGGTGCAACGCGGCGCTTGGCTCACTGCCGCCTCGGTGCTGGCGATGCTGGCCCTGGCGGCCACCGATGCCCGCTCGCCCTGGGCCGTGATGGCGCCGATCTGGCTGTTCACGCTGGGCCATGGTGTGCACATGCCCTGCGGCCAGGCCGGCGCCGTGGGGCCGTTTCCGCAGGCTGCCGGCCTGGCCTCGGCGCTGGCAGGGCTGGCCACGGCCCTCAGCGCCTTTGCCATCGGCCTGGTGATGGGCCGGGTGATGGATGCCCCTTCGGTGCGCCCGTTTGCACTGGGCATGGCCACCTGCGGGGCCCTGACCGCGCTGGTGGCCTTCACCCTGGTGCGCCGGCATGGCGATGCGGTGCAGGCATGAGCATGCCGCCAGCCCTCACCATCGGCCTGGCCGGGCCCACTGCCAGCGGCAAAAGCGCCCTGGCCCTGGCCGCTGCGCAGCGCTGGCCCATCGAGATCATCAGCGTCGATTCGGCCCTGGTGTACCGCGACATGGACATCGGCACGGCCAAGCCAACGGCGCAAGAGCTGGCCGCCGCCCCGCACCACCTGATCAACATCCTGCAGCCCACGCAGGCTTATTCGGCGGCGCAGTTTGTGGCCGATGCCCGGGCGCTGATCGGGCAGATCCACCAGCGCGGCCGCGTGGCGCTGCTGACGGGCGGCACCATGCTGTACTTCAAGGCGCTGCGTGAGGGCCTGTCGGACATGCCGGCCGCCGATGCCGCCGTGCGCGCCGACATCGAAGCCCGCGCCGCCGCACAGGGCTGGCCCGCCCTGCACGCCGAGTTGGCCCGCGTCGACCCAGCCACCGCCGCCCGCCTGCCGCCTCAAGACAGCCAGCGCATCGGCCGCGCCCTGGAGGTGTGGCAGATCAGCGGCCAGCCCCTGTCGAGCTTTCATCAGCAGGCCGCGCGTTCACCGGGCCTGCAGTTTCCGCTGGTGTCACTGGAGCCGGTGTCACGCGCCTGGCTGCACCAGCGCATCGCCCTGCGCTTTGACCAGATGCTGGCTGCGGGCCTGGTCGACGAAGTGCGCCGCTTGCGTGATCGGGGTGATCTGAACCCCGATCTGCCTTCGATGCGCTGCGTGGGTTACCGCCAGGCCTGGGCCGCACTGGACGCCGGCAACCTGGGCCCGCTGCGTGACCAGGGCATCGCCGCCACGCGCCAGCTGGCCAAGCGCCAGGTCACCTGGCTGCGCAGCCTGCCTGACCGGCTGATCGTGCCCTGCGATGCGCCCGATGCGCTGGCGCAAGGCCTGGCCGCGCTGGCGCGGCTGATCGAGACACCCCAACACACACCATGAGCGACGTGCTGCAAGTGCAGGCGCTGGCCCGCGCCTGGGGAGACACCCCGGTGTTCAGCGGCGTCAATCTGCAACTGGCTGCGGGCGAATTCGTGGCCCTGCTGGGTGATTCGGGCGTGGGCAAATCCACCTTGCTCAACTGCATTGCCGGCCTGGATGACGCCGACAGCGGCCACATCCTGCTGCAAGGCCACGACGTAGGCGGCTTGAGCGAACCCGAGCGTGCCCGGCTGCGGCGCGACAGCCTGGGCTTTGTGTTCCAGGCCTTTCATGTGCTGCCGCATCTGTCGGTGCACGAGAACATCGCCCTGCCCCTGATGCTGCTGGGCCGGCCCGATGCGCAGCGCGTGCGCGGCCTGCTGCAGGCGGTGGGCCTGGCCGAGCTGGGTGCTCGCAGCCCGGCGCAGCTGTCGGGCGGCCAACTGCAGCGCGTGGCACTGGCCCGCGCTCTGGTGCACCGGCCCGCGCTGATCCTGGCCGACGAGCCCACGGGCAACCTCGACCCGGCCACGGCCGAGCGCATGATGGACGTGCTGCAGGCCCAGGTGCGGGCCGAAGGCGCCGCCTGCCTGCTGGTCACCCACTCGGCAGCCGCAGCAGCCCGTGCCGACCGCGTGCTGCGCCTGACCGCCCACGGCATCGTCAGCGCCTGACACCCACGCTACAGCCGGGGACAGCGGGCTCTGCTAGCCTGCGCCATCCCTCACGCTGAAAGCACAGCATGTCCACACCCAAGGTCTGCCTGGTGATCGGCGCCGGCGACGCCACCGGCGGCGCCATCGCCCGCCGCTTTGCCCGCGAGGGTTACATCGCCTGCGTCACGCGCCGCCAGGCCGACAAGCTGCAGCCGCTGGTTGGGCGCATCCAGGCCGAAGGCGGCCAGGCCCATGCCTTTGGCACCGATGCCCGCGACGAAGCTGCCACCGTGGCCCTGGTGCAGCAGATCGAGCGCGACATCGGCCCCATCGAGGTGGCGGTGTTCAACATCGGCGCCAATGTGCGCTTTGCCGTCACCGACACCACCGAGCGCGTGTACCGCAAGGTGTGGGAGATGGGCGCACTGGCCGGCTTCCTGATGGGGCGCGAGGCGGCCCGGGTGATGGCCCCGCGTGGCCGGGGCACCATCCTGTTCACCGGGGCCACCGCCAGCCTGCGTGGCGGTGCCGGCTTTGCAGCCTTTGCCGGGGCCAAGCATGCCTTGCGCGCCCTGGCCCAAAGCATGGCCCGCGAACTGGGCCCGCAGGGCGTGCATGTGGCCCATGTGGTGGTCGATGGCGCCATCGACACCGCCTTCATCGCGCAAAACTTCCCCGAGCGTTATGTCCTGAAAGACCGCGACGGCATCCTCAACCCCGATCACATTGCCGAGACCTACTGGCAACTGCACTGCCAACCCCGCAGCGCCTGGACGCACGAGATGGACCTGCGCCCCTGGATGGAAACCTGGTGACCACAGCCCCGAACGGAGACACCCCATGAGCCGCCCCCGCATCGAGTTTCACTTCGACTTTGGCAGCCCGGCCAGCTACCTGGCCTACACGCAGTTGCCGGCCATCGCCCAGCAAGCCGGGGCCGACCTGGTGTACCGCCCCATGCTGCTGGGCGGTGTGTTCAAGGCCACCGGCAATGCCAGCCCGGTGACCGTGCCGGCCAAGGGCCGCTGGATGATGCAAGACCTGGCACGTTGGGCCCGTCGTTATGCTGTGCCGTTCGTGATGAACCCGCACTTTCCCATCAACACGCTGGTGCTGATGCGCGGCGCGGTGGGCTACCAGATGGAACAGCCCGAGCACTTTGTCAGCTATGTCGATGCCGTCTTCAAAGCCATGTGGGCCCAGGCACTCAATCTGGGCGACGAAACCGTGCTGAGCAGCCTGCTGGCCGATAACGGTCTGGATCCCGCGGCCTTTCAGGCCATGGTGGGGCAGGCGCATGTGAAAACCCAACTGTTGGCCTACACGGATGCCGCCGTCGCACGCGGCGTTTTTGGCGCGCCCACCTGCTTTGTGGGTGACGAGATGTTCTTTGGCCAGGATCGGCTGGATTTCGTGCGCGAAGCACTGGCCGGTTCTTGATCTTGATCAGTTTGCGGCGGGCGGCTCGCCCTACAGTCCGCCCATGTCGATCGAGCTTTACCACCACAACGGCCACCGCTGCCTGATGTTCACGGACCTGTGCGATGGCGCAGGTGAAGCGGTGCAATCCAACCAGTTCCTGATCGTCGATGACAAGACTGGCGCTGTCATCGACCCCGGGGGCAACCTGGCCTACAGCGAGCTGTACCTGGCCATGACACGGCACTTTCCGCCCAATGCGCTGTCAGCCCTGATCGCCTCGCACGCCGATCCGGACATCATCGCGTCCCTTGATCGCTGGACCACCGCCACCCAGGCCAACATCTACATCTCCACCGTGTGGGAGCGCTTCATTCCGCACTTCTGCAAACCCGGCAAGACCACCGGGCGGGTGGTGGGCATCCCCGATCCGGGCATGCGCATCCGCGTGGGCCGCCATGATCTGATCGCCCTGCCCGCGCACTTTCTGCACGCCGAGGGCAACTTCCAGTTCTACGACCCGGTCTCGCGCATCCTGTTCTCGGGCGACCTGGGTGTGTCCCTGGTGTCGGGCCAGCGCGCCAGCCAGCCCGTCACCTCGCTGGCGCCGCTGCTGCCGCACATGGAGGCCTTTCACCGCCGCTACATGGTCAGCAACAAGGTATTGCGCCTGTGGGCCGACATGGTGTCGACGCTCAAGATCGACATGATCGCGCCCCAGCACGGCGCCCCGCTGATGGGCCCGGCCGTGGGCGAATTCATCCAGTGGGCCCGCACCCTGGCCTGCGGCATCGACCTGATGGGCCCGGCCCACTACACCATACCGGGCTGATGCCCCTGCGGGCCTGCCCGGCCCGCCCCAGCCCGTACCATCGCGCCCATGTGGCGCCACCGGTTTGCCTTGTCTCTGGCCGAATGGCGCCACCACCCCTGGCGCCATGCCACGGCCTTGCTGGCGGTGGCGCTGGGCGTGGCGCTGGCCAGCTCGGTGCAGACCATCAATGAATCGGCGCTGGCTGAGTTTTCGCAGGCGGTGCGATCGGTCAACGGCCAGCCCGACGCGGTGCTGGCCGCCCTGGACGCCCAGGGTGTGCACGACAGCCTGCATGCACTGCTGGCCACCGACGAGCAAGTGGCCCTGGTCAGCCCGGTGCTGGATGTGGACACCCGGGCGCGGCTGGCCGCCGAGCCCGGCGCCTCGGCCCCCCACCCGCCGGTGGGCCTGCGCCTGCGCGGGCAGGACGCCCTGGTGGCCGGGCAGTTGGCACCCGACATGCTGCCGCAGCCCGCAGCCGGCCACGCGGGCAGCCGCTGGGCCCTGCTGGATCCCGACCGCGTGTTTCTGAACCCCGCCGCCCAGGCGCTGCTCGGCGCCCAGGCGGGCCAGGTGCTGCAACTGCAATCGGCCCAGGGCTGGCACGCGGTGACGGTGGCTGGCACCGTGGCCGCAGGCGGGGCCCCGCTGGCCGTGATGGACATCGCCGGCGTGCAGCACCGTTTTGGGCGCGAAGGCCGCGTCAGCCGGTTCGACATCCGCTTGTGGCCGGGCACCGACCACCTGGCTTGGCAGGCACGCATCACGCCGCACTTGCCCGCCGGCCTGCGTTGGGCCCAGGCCGATGAGGCCAGCCAGCGCCTGGGCAACCTGTCGCGGGCCTACCGGGTGAACCTGGGTGTGCTGGCCCTGGTGGCGCTGCTGGTGGGCGGGTTTCTGGTGTATTCGGTGGTGTCGCTGTCGGTGGCGCAGCGCACGCCCTCACTGGCCCTGCTGGGTGTGCTGGGCATGAGCGCCGCCGAACGCCGCAACCTGGTGCTGGCCGAGGCCGCGGTGGTCGGTGTGATCGGCTCGGTGCTGGGCCTGATGGCCGGCGCGGGCCTGGCGGCACTGGCCCTGCAGGTGCTGGGCGGTGATCTGGGCGGTGGCTATTTTTCGGGCACCGCCCCGCGCCTGGCCTGGCCGGTGCCTGCCTTGCTGGTGTGTGCGGTGTTGGGCCTGCTGGCGGCCGTGGTGGGCGCCTGGTGGCCCGCGCGGCAGGCGCAGGCCTTGTCGCCGGCCCTGGCGCTCAAGGGCCTGGGCGGCCACAACCAGTCGCAGGTGCCGGCCCGGCCAGCAGGGGCGCTGCTGGCGGCAGGCGGGCTGCTGGCGCTGATGCCGCCGGTGGGTGATCTGCCACTGGCCGCCTACGCCTCGGTGGCGGCCTGGCTGGCGGGCGGCGTGGTGGGCGTGCCGGTGCTGGTGCAGGCCCTGCTGGCCCGCCAGCCCAGCCCCCGCCAGGCTCTGGCCCTGCTGGCCCTGCGACGTGCCCACTTTGCCCGCAGCACCGCCAGCGCCACCGTGGCCGGTGTGGTGGCCAGCCTGGCGCTGTCGGTGGCCATCACGGTGATGGTGGCCAGCTTCCGCGAAGCGGTCAGCCAGTGGCTGGACACCGCCCTGCCCGCCGATCTGTATGTGCGCTCGGCCGGCAGTGCCAGTGCGCCTGATCAGGTGCTGCTGCCGCCGGGCCTGATCGACGCGGCGCGGCAGGTGCCGGGCGTGCAGCGCGTGACAGCCTCGCGGCAGGTGCCCCTGCTCATGGCACCCCAGCGCCCGGCCCTGATGCTGATCGCCCGGCCGCTGGGCCCACGCCCCGAACAATCGCTGCCCCTGCTGGACGCCCCCTCGCCCGGCCCGTCCAGCCAGCCCGGCCGCCAGGCGCTGACCACCGTGTACGTGAGCGAACCTGCTGCCGCGCTGTACGGCTGGCAGGTCGGGCAGACCATCACCCTGCCCTGGCCAGCCGGCCGGCAGACCGCCGTGCAGGTGGGCGGTGTGTGGCGCGATTACGCGCGGCAGTTTGGCGCGCTGGTGATCGATGTCGCCGATTACCAGCGCCTGACCGGTGACACCCGGGTGAACGACCTGGCCGTGTGGCTGCAGCCTGGCACGCCGGCCTCGGCCGTTGAAGCCGCCTTGACGGCCGCGGCCGGCGCCGATCACCCGCTGGAGATGGCCCAGACGGCCGCCCTGCGCAGCCTCAGCCTGAAGATCTTTGACCGCAGCTTTGCGGTCACCGTGTACCTGCAGGCCGTGGCCATCGCCGTGGGCCTGGTGGGCGTGACAGCCAGCCTGTCGGCCCAGGTGCTGGCCCGCCGCAAGGAGTTTGGCCTGTTGGCCCATCTGGGCCTGACGCGCCGCCAGGTGATGGTGCTGGTGGCCCTGGAAACCGGCACCTGGATGGCCGCCGGCGTGGCCATCGGCCTGCTGCTGGGCCTGGCCATGGCCACCGTGCTGGTGAAGGTGGTCAACCCGCAAAGCTTTCACTGGAGCATGCCGCTGTGGCTGCCCACTGGGCGCCTGGCTGCGCTGGCCGCCGCCGTGTGGCTGGCAGGGGTGGCCACGGCCTGCATCAGTGCACGGCGGGCCGCCAACCAATCGGCCGTGATGGCCGTGAAGGAGGATTGGTGATGGCCCCCAGCCTGCCCAGGCGTGCCTGGCTGGCCCAGGCCCTGGCCGCCTGCGCTGCGTCGTCACAGGCGGGGCCCGCAACCGGTGATGACGACATCAGCCCGCAGCGCCGCTTGCAGTTTCCGCGTGACCACGGCGCCCACCCGGGCACCGCCATCGAGTGGTGGTACGCCACCGGCTGGCTGGATGCCGGCGCAGGCCGCTTGTTGGGGTTTCAGGTGACCTTTTTTCGCAGCGCCACCGGCCTGGCGGCCCACTTGCCCGGGCGTTACGCCCCACGCCAGATCCTGATGGCCCATGCCGCCATCACCGACGTGGCATCGGGCCGGCACCTGCATGCCCAGCGCCTGGGCCGCTGGTCGCAATCCGACAACACGCCCGAAGCCCTGGCCAGCCTGAGCGACACCCGGCTGGCGCTGGGCAGCTGGCAGTTGCAACGAAGGGCCGACGGCTACCAGGCCAGCTGGCAGGCCCCCGAGGCCGGCATGTCGGTCAGGCTTGAGCTGCAAACCACGCAGCCGGTGCTGTTGCAGGGCCATGAAGGCTTTTCGCAAAAAGGGCCGCTGGCGCAACAGGCCAGCCACTACTACACGGAGCCGCAAATGCTGGCGCGCGCCCGGCTGGTGCTGGCCGGCCAGCCGGTGCAAGCCAGCGGCCGGGCCTGGCTGGATCATGAGTGGAGCCAATCGCTGATGGCCCCTGGCGTGGTGGGCTGGGACTGGCTGGGCGTCAACCTGGCCGATGGCGGCGCCCTCACCGCCTTTGTGCTGCGGCGCGCCGATGGCTCGGTGGTGTGGGCGGGCGGCAGCCACCGGCCGGCCACCGGGCCCCTGCGCGCATTCGGCCCCGACGACGTGGCGTGGCAGCCTGTTCGGCAATGGCTCAGCCCGCAAACCGGCGGTCGTTACCCCGTGCACTGGCGCATCACCTGCCCGGCCGGGCAGTTTGAATTGCGCGCCCTGCTTGACGCGCAGGAGCTGGACAGCCGCGCCAGCACCGGCACGGTGTATTGGGAAGGCTTGTCAGAGCTGCTGGCCCCAAGCGGCCAGCGCCTGGGCCTGGGCTATCTGGAGATGACCGGACGCGCCCAGCCCTTGCGGCTGTAGGCCCGTTCAGTTGGCCGAGCGGGCCTTGGGTTCGTCGTTGTGACGCGGCGGGATGGGCGCCGAGCGCACGCAGTTGCGGCCAGCCGACTTGGCCTCACGCAGCGCGTTGCCGGCATCGGCGATCACGCCATCGAGCGCCTGGTGGCTCAGGCCCACGCCCGACACGCCCACGCTGACCGTGGCCTTGACGCTCTTGCCTTCCCAGGCCAGGCGCAGGCCGGCCACGCGTTCGCGGATGCGTTCGGCCACGTCCAGCGCGCCCAGCGGATCGGTATGGGGCAGGTACACCACCAGCACACCGCCGCCAAAACGCGCCAGCAGGTCATAGGGGCGCAGGGTGGACGACGCCTGACGGGTGATCTCGACCAGCATGGCATCGCCACAAGCCGTGCCGAACTCGTCGTTCAGACGCTTGAAATGGTCCACATCCACCATCAGCAGCGCGGCGTCTTCGCCGTGGCGGCGGTTGCGCGACCACTCGCGGTCGGCAGCGGCCACAAAGTGCTGCTGGGTGTAGGCGCCGGTCAGCGCATCACGCGCCGGTGCCTGGGCGTTGGCTTGTGGCGCGCTGCCACTGGGGGCCGTGGCCGTCGAGGCATAGGGCGCCGTGGGCACCACGCGGGGTGTGGGGGCAACCGCCGGGCGCAGGCGGGTGACGGTGGCCGATTCGGTGCGCGCCGACAGCGTGGGCTGCACCAGGCGGATGGCCGCCCAGCCCGACAAGGGCACCAGCAAGGCGGCCACAAAGCCACCGATGGCCGCACCCAGGCCGGCAGTCCAGCCGGCGGGCCACGAACGCAGCAGCGATTGGGCGATGCCATGGCCCAGCATCGCACCCAGGGCCACGGCACCCACCACGGCAGCCACGAGCGCCCAGCGCCGCTGGCGCACCAGATCGCCCGAGGCAGAAGGCGTGGCGTTGGAAGTCGGGCGTGAATCGGGCTTCATGGCAGGGCTGAATGGGCGACGGCTGATTCCAACACAAAGGGCCTGTGGCGTGGGCGCCTCAAAGGGCAGGCAACACCCCGCATTTGTGCGTTTTGCGGCACCACAAGCCCCCTCATGTCGGCGGGGGGGGGTGGCTTGCCCGGGCTCAAGGCGCATGCACCCAAGAAGTGCCAGACTGGGGTTCTTGCCCATCCGGAGGATCCTCATGTCCCACGCCAACGCAGCCTCCAGCCTGCCCACACCGCGCCTGATCCCGTCGATCGAAGCCGCTGTCGATGCCGTGCTGGCCGCCATCGACGGCGACATCGTGCTGGGCATCCCGCTGGCCATTGGCAAGCCCAACCCGCTGGTCAATGCGCTGTACCGCCGCGTCAAGGGCCTGCCGCAGCGCCGCCTGGTCATCGTCACGGCCCTGTCGCTTGAAAAACCGGTGGGCAAGAGTCACCTGGAACGGCATTTTCTGGAGCCCCTGGTCGAGCGCGTGTTTGGCGACTACCCCGACCTGGACTACGTGAAAGACCTGCGCGGCAGCGGCCTGCCGCCCAATATCGAGGTGCGCGAGTTTTTCCTGAAAACCGGCGATTACCTGCGCAATGCGGTGGCCCAGCAGGCCTACATCTCGACCAACTACACCTTTGTAGCGCGCGACATGCTGCTGCAGGGCATGAACGTGATCGCCCAGGCCGTGGCCCAGCAGGGCAGCGGCGACGACTGGGCGCTGTCGGTGGGCAGCAATCCGGACGTGGTGTTCGAGGTGGTGGAGCGCCTGGCCCTGGCCGGCCAGCCGCTGCTGAAGGTGGCCGTGGTCAACGATCAGATGCCCTTCATGCCCAATGGCGCCCAGGTGGCACCGGGCTTTTTCGACATCGTGGTCACCGATCCGGCCGGCACCCACGCGCTGTTTGCGCCGCCCAATGGCAAGGTGAGCACGGCCGATTACGCCATCGGCCTGCACGCCAGCAGCCTGGTGGCCGACGGCGGCACACTGCAGATCGGCATTGGCTCATTGGGTGATGCGATTGCCCAGGCCTTGATCGTGCGCGAGCGGCACAACGCGTCGTACCAGGCCATCTTGCGCAGCCTGACGCCCGATGGCCTGGCTGGCCGCGAAACCGGCCGCTTTGAGCAAGGCGTGTACGGCTGCTCGGAGATGTTCGTCAACGGCTTTCTCAAGCTGATCGAGGCCGGCATCGTGCGGCGCGAGGTGTACGCCGATGTGGCCTTGCAGCAGGCGCTCAACCTCGGTGCGATCCCGGCTGAAACCGTCACCCCCCAGACGCTGCAAGCCTTGTTGCAGGCCGGTCGAATCGGCCCGGTGCTGAGCCCGGCCGACCTCCGGTTTCTGATTCACTTCGGCATCTTCAAGCCGGGTGTGCAGATTGAAGGCCCGCATCTGCTGTGCGATGGCCTGCGGGCGCCCAACCGGCTGGACGACGACCAGACGCTGGCTGCCGTGTGCACCACCTGCCTGGGCACCCGTTTGCAACACGGCATCGTGATGACAGGCGGCTTCTTTCTGGGCCCCAACGATTTTTACCAGCGCCTGCGCAGCATGCCGCCGCAAGAGCTGGCCCGCATTGACATGACACGCATCGACGTGATCAACCAGCTGTATGGCGAGCATGCCGGTGACGCGCAGCTGCGACGGGCGCAGCGGGTGAAGGCGCGCTTCATGAACACCACGATGAAGGTGACGCTGCTGGGGGCGGCCGCCAGTGATGCGCTGGAAGACGGTGCCGTGGTGTCAGGCGTGGGCGGCCAGTACAACTTCGTGGCCATGGCCCATGCGCTGCGTGATGCGCGCTCGGTGCTGATGCTGCGTGCCACCCACGACAACGCCGACGGCCTGCACAGCTCCATCGTCTGGAACTACGGCCACGTCACCATCCCCCGGCACCTGCGTGACATCGTGATCACCGAGTACGGCGTGGCCGACCTGCGCGGCCAAGTGGACAGCGAGGTGGTGCAGCGCCTGATTGCCATCGCCGATTCACGCTTTCAGCCCGAGCTGATCCGCCAGGCCCAGGCCCACGGCAAGCTGGCCGCCAACTACCAGCTGCCCGAGCGCTACCGGCACAACCTGCCGCAGGCGCTGGACGACAAGCTGCACCCCTGGAGCCAGGCCGGCGTGCTGCCTGCGTTCCCGTTTGGCACCGATCTGACGGCCGATGAGCTGCACATCGTCACGGCGCTCAAGCGCATGAAGCGCGCCACCGAGCACCCGGTCGAGCTGGTGCAGATGGTGGTGCGCAGCCTGTGGGCGGGCCGCGAGGCGCCGCAGGCCTACCTGGAGCGCCTGGGCCTGGACGAGGCCACCAGCTTCAAGAGCCAGTTCATCCGGCGCCTGTTTGCCGGCAACCTGTGATCAGTGCGCACCGCCGGCATCCACCGGCGCGGCGGTGGGCAGCCGGGGCGGACGCCGCGTTTGCCACACCAGGCCGATCATCAGCAGGAAGATGCCGGCTGATGCCAGAAAGATGTCGTCGGCCGCCCGTGTGAAGGCCTGCTGGTCGATCAGGCGGTTGACCTGCGCCAGCGCGGCCGCGTCGCTCAGGCCGGCGCGTGTGAGCTGGGTCATCACCTCGGTGAGCATCGGATCACCCTGCTGCAGCCGCTCGACCATGTGCGCGTGGTGCAGCGAGGCCCGGCTTTCCCACAGCGTGGTGGAGATCGACGTGCCCATGGCCCCGGCGCTGATGCGCACAAAGTTGCTGAGGCCGGCTGCAGCCGGCAGGCGCATGGGATCCAGGCCCGACAGGGCGATGGTGGTCAGCGGGATGAAAAACAGCGCCATGGCCGCGCCCTGGATCAGGGTGGGCACCATGACGTGCGCGAAGTCGGTTTGCGTGGTGAAGTTCGAGCGCATCCACAGCACCAGCGCAAACAGCACAAAGGCCACCGAAGCCATGCGCCGGGGGTCCCAGACCGCCACCTTCTTGCCCACCAGCGGTGTGAACAGGATCGCCAGGATGCCCACCGGCGCCAGGGCCATGCCCGCATTGGTGGCCGTGTAGCCCATCCACTGCTGCAGCCACAGCGGCAGCAGCACCACATTGCCAAAGAACAAGCCGTAGCCCACCGACACGGTGGCCACCCCAAACAGGAAATTGCGGCGTTGGAACAGGCGCAAGTCCACCACCGGGTGGGCGTCGGTCAGCTCCCAGGCCACAAACACCGCCAGGCCCACCACCGCCAGCACGGCCAGCACGATGATCTCGTTGGATTGGAACCAATCCAGCTCCTTGCCCTTGTCCAGCATCAGCTGCAGTGAGCCCACCCACAGCACCAGCAAGGCCAGGCCGATGCGGTCGATCGGCAGCTTGCGGATGGGGGTTTCGCGGTGCCGATAGAGGTTCCAGGTGACGAAGGCTGCGCCCAGGCCCACCGGGATGTTGATGTAGAAGATCCAGGGCCAGCTCATGTTGTCGGTGATCCAGCCGCCCAGCAGCGGCCCCACCACGGGCGCCACCAGCGTGGTCACGCCCCAGAAGGCCAGCGCCCTGCCCGCCTGGCTGCGCGGGTAGCTGGCCATCAGCAGGGTTTGCGACAGCGGGATCATCGGCCCGGCCACCAGGCCCTGCAGCACCCGCGCGGCCACCAGCATTTCCAGTGAGCTGGCCAGGCCACACAACCACGAGCTCAGCACAAACAGCAGCACGCTCATCGTGAACAGCCGCACCGCGCCAAAGCGCTGCGTCAACCAGCCCGTCAGCGGCACCGAGATGGCATTGGCCACCCCAAAGCTGGTGATCACCCAGGTGCCCTGGCCCGGGCTCACGCCCAGATCACCCGCGATGGCCGGGATCGACACGTTGGCAATCGACGAGTCGAGCACGTTCATGAAAGTGGCCAGTGACAAGGCCACCGTGCCCAGCACCCGGGCGCCACCGGTCAGCGGCGGCAGCTCGGCGGGCGCCCCTGCTCTGGGTGCCGACATCAGCCGGCCTTGCCCGCGCGCCGGGCAGTCGGCCTGGCGGCCTCGCCCAGATTGGCCTTGACGATGCGGGCCACCTCGGCATCGGCGGCCTGCGACAGCACATCAAACACGGCCGTCTGGGCCAGCGGCTGCTGGCGCTGGGCATCGGCCAGGGTCTTGCCATCGGTGTTGGACACATCCACCTTCACTTCGGTCGACAAGCCCAGGCGCAGGGGGTGAGCGGCCAGTTCCTTGGGATCGAGGCTGATGCGCACGGGCACCCGCTGCACCACCTTGATCCAGTTGCCGGTGGCGTTTTGGGCCGGCAACAGCGAAAACGCCGAGCCCGTGCCCGCGCCCAGGCCGCTGATCTGGCCATGAAAGGTGACCTGCTTGCCATACACATCGGCCGTCAGCGTGGCCGGCTGGCCGATGCGCAGGTTCTTCAGCTGCGCTTCCTTGAAGTTGGCCTCCACCCACAGCTTGTCCAGCGCCACCACCGTCATCAGCGGGGCACCGGCCTGCACACGCTGGCCGATCTGCACGCTGCGCCGCGCCACCACACCATCCAGCGGTGCGGGCAACTCGGCCCGGCGCAGCGCCAGGTACACCTCGCGCACCTTGGAGGCCGCGCGCTGCACGTTGGGGTGCTGGGCCACGCTGGTGCCGTCGGTCAGGCTCTTGTTGGCCAACAGCGCCTCGCGCGCAGCCGCCAGCGCCTGCTGGGCCGTGGCCTGCGCGCTGCGCGCGGCGGCCAACTGGTTGTTGGCGTGGGCAAATTCTTCCTGGCCCACGGCGCCGCTGGCCATCAGGGGTGCACGCCGGGCCACGTCGTCCTGGGCGCGTTGCACGTCGGTCAAGACGCGGGCCACCTCGGCCTCACGCACCGCCACCTGGGCGGCCAGGGTGCTGTTGTTGGCGTACAGGGTGCGCACTTCGCGCACGGTCTGGGCCAGTTGGGCCTCGGCCTGCTGCAGGGCCACCTGGCTGTCGGCCATGTCCAGCTTGAGCAAGGCCTGGCCGGCCTTCACCACATCGTTGTCGTCGGCCAGGATGGCCACCACAGTGCCAGGCACCTGCGGGGTGATCTGCACCACGTTGCCCTGCACGTAGGCGTTGTCGGTTTCTTCAAAGTGGTTCAGCACCAGGGCCCAATAGGCGCCATAACCCAGGCCGGCCAGCAGCACCACCGATGCGATGGCGGTGAGGGCCTTGCGGCGGGTTTGCGGTGCAGCGGCTGGCTCGGCAGTCGCAGGGGTGTTGTTGTCAGCCATGTCGGGTTCTCTTGAATTCATCGAAGGGGGTGGGCTGCATCACGATGCGGCAGCAGGCGTGGTGGCCATGGCCGGTGCAACGGCTTCACCAGCCCAGCCACCACCCAGGGCCCGCACCAGGGCCAGGTGGGCATCCAGCGCGCGGGCAAACAGATCCACATTGGCCTGGCGTTGCGCCAGCACGGCCGATTCGGCGGCCAGCACTTGCAGACGCGTGCCCAGCCCCGCTTCAAAACGCTGTTCGGCCAGGCGCCAGGCCTGCACGGCGGCGGCCTGGGCAGCGCCCTGCTGCACCTGCTGTTGGCGCAGCGATAACAGCAAGGCCACGGCGTCGGCCGCTTCGCGCACGGCATCCAGCACCAGCGCGTTGTAGCTGGCCACCGCCGCATCGGCATCGGCGGCCTTGCCGCGCAGGTTGGCACGCAGGCGGCCACCATCAAACAAGGGCAAGCGCAGCGCCGGGCCCGCACCAAAATTGCGGGCGTTGAGGTTGAGCAAGTTGTCCAAGCCCAGGGCGTTCAGGCCCACAAAGCCCACCAGGTTGATGTCGGGGTAGAACTGGGTGCGGGCCAGGGCCACATCCTGCATGCTGGCCTCCACGCGCCAGCGCGCGGCCACCACATCGGCGCGCCGGCCCAGCAAGTCGGCGCCCAGTTGGCCGGGCAGGGCCGGCTGCGGGTTGGCTGCCAGCCGGGGTGACCAATCGGCCAGGGCCTGCGGCGCCTGCCCGCTGAGCACGGCCAACTGGTGCCGCGCCGTGGCCATTTGCCCATCCAGTGCCGCCAGCTGGCCTTGTGCGTCGTGCACCGTGCCATCGGTTTGCCGTTGATCGATCTGGGTGTCCAGGCCCGCCTTCACGCGCTGGCTGATCAGCCCCTGCAGCGCCAGGCGTTGATCCAGCGTGCGCTGGGCCACCTCACGCAGGGCCACCAGCCGGCCCAGCGCCACCCAGCTGCGTGCCACCTGGGTGGCCAGCAGCACCCGCGCGGCCTGCTGATCGGCTTGGGCGGCGCGGGCCTGGCCCAGCGCTGCGGCCAGGGCTGCCTGGTGCTTGCCAAAAAAATCCAACTCGATCGATCCCGAAGCCTGCACGCTGCCGTTGGTGTAGACATGCCCGGCCACCGGCGGCGGCACCAGGCCCTTGGCGGTGTAGTGCTGGCGCGTGGCATCGGCGCCCAGGCCGGCCTGCGGGCCCTGGGCGGCCTGCAGGGCATCCACACCCTGCTGCGCGCGGGCCAGGCGTGCCGATGCCAGCGCCAGCGTCGGCGAGTTGGCCAAGGCCTGGTCCATCAGGTTGTTCAACCGGGCATCGCCCAGCGCCTGCCACCAGGCCTGTTGTGGCCAGGGCGTGGTGGTGGCCGAAGCCTGCAGGCCTGCCGAAGCGGCCGTGGCCAAGGCCAGCGGCTGGGGTGCGCTGCCCGGCGTGGCGCAGCCGGCCAGGCCCAATGCCAGCGGCACGGCCCAGGCGGCCTGGCGAGCCCGTTGGGGCCATGGATGCGCGCTCATGCAGCGTCCTTCTCGGCATCGTGCATCGCCTGGCCGTTGGCCAGCAGGCGTTGCAGCAGGTGAATCAGTTGCAGCCACTCGGCTTCGGTGAAGCCCGCCAGGTGACCATTGAGCACATGGGCCAGCACCGGGGGCACCAGTTGGGCAGCGGCATGGCCGGCATCGGTGAGCACCAGCTTGATCACCCGGCGATCCTGCTGCGAGCGCTCGCGGCGCAGCAGGCCCTTGGCTTCCAGCCGGTCCAGGGCGCGGGTCATGGCCCCGGGGTCCAGCGACGACTCACGGGCCAGCGCGGCCATGGTGTCGCACTCGCCCTTGGACAAGCGGTACAAGGGCAACCACTGGGCATGGGTGAGGTCGTGCTCATGCAGGCGGCGGTCGATCTGCTGCAGCATCGACTGCATCACGCGCTTGATCAGCAGGCCGATGCTTTGGTCGGGCTGCAGGCTGTCTGCGCAGTAGAAATCGGCGGGTGCGCCGGGTGGCAAGGTAGACATGCCCGAATATTACTTGCCTATGCAATGATTGTGCAGGCAGTATTTGAATAGGCCAGTACTTTGCAGGGGTTTCCCGTAGCCCCGCCTACACTGGCGGCATGTCCAAGCCCACTGACCGCCCCGCCTCCACCACGCCACGCTCACTGTCGGGCCTGCTGCCTTTTCTGCGGCCCTACAAGCTGCAGATCGGCCTGGCCCTGCTGTTTCTGGTGATGGCAGCCGTGAGCACCCTGCTGTTCCCCATCGCCCTCAAATCGCTGATCGACCAGGGTGTGGTGGCCGCCGACCCGGCCCAGCGCGTGATGGCGCTGCGCGGGCACTTCCTGGCGCTGTTTGGCGTGGGTGCCGCATTGGGCCTGTTTTCGGCCTGCCGGTTTTACGCCGTGACCTGGCTGGGCGAGCGCGTCACAGCCGACCTGCGCAATGCCGTGTACGCCCATGTGGTGCGGCAAAGCCCCGAGTTTTTTGAAACCACCGCCTCGGGCGAGGTGCTCAGCCGCCTGACCACCGACACCACGCTGGTGCAAACGGTGGTGGGCTCGTCCCTCAGCATGGGCCTGCGCAACACGGTGATGGGGGCCGGTGCGCTGATCATGCTGGTGGTGACCAACCCCTATGTGATGGTGCAGGTGCTGGGCATTCTGGTGCTGGTGGTGCTGCCCAGCCTGTACTTTGGCCGCCGCGTGCGCAAGCTCAGCCGCGCCAGCCAGGACCGCGTGGCCGACTCCAGCGCCATCGCCGCCGAAGTGCTCAACGCCATCCCGGTGGTGCAAAGTTATGTGCAAGAGGGCCGCGAGGCCCAGCGCTTTGATGCCGCCACCGAAAGCGCCTTTGACACCGCCCGCAAGCGCACCCGGGTTCGGGCCATGCTGGTGGGCTTCATCATCACCGCCACCTTTGGTGCGCTGCTGTGGGGCCTGTACCAGGGCACGCAAGCCGTGGCCGAAGGCCGCATCACCGCTGGCCACCTGGGCCAGACGGTGGTGTTCGTGATCATCCTGGTCAGCAGCGTGGCCGTGCTCTCGGAGGTGTACGGCGATGTGCTGCGCGCCGCCGGCGCCACCGAGCGCCTGATGGAGTTGCTGGCCGCCACCTCGCCCGTGGCCGATGCCGCGCACCCTCGGGCCCTGCCGCCCACCGCCGCCGGATCGGCCGTGGCCTTGCAGCAGGTGTCGTTCAATTACCCGTCGCGCCCCCACCAGGCCGCCCTGCGTGACTTCACCCTGGCCGTGGCCCCCGGCGAAACCGTGGCCATCGTGGGCCCCAGCGGCGCCGGCAAGAGCACGGTCTTCCAGCTGCTGCTGCGCTTTTACGATGTGGGCAGCGGCCAGGTGCTGGTTGACGGCGTGGAAGTGCGCCACGCCGCGCTGGCCGACCTGCGCCAGCGCGTGGGCATCGTGCCGCAAGACAGCACCATTTTCTCGACCAGCGCGCTGGAAAACATCCGCTACGGCAAGCCCACGGCCACCGACGACGAGGTGATGGCCGCCGCCAAGGCCGCCTTTGCCCACGAGTTCATCACCGCCCTGCCCGAGGGCTACAACACCTTTCTGGGCGAGCGTGGCGTTCGTCTGTCGGGCGGCCAGCGCCAGCGCATCAGCATCGCCCGCGCCATGCTGAAGAACCCGCCCCTGCTGCTGCTGGACGAAGCCACCAGCGCGCTGGATGCCGAGAGCGAACACATGGTGCAAGCCGCTTTGGAATCCGCCATGAGCGGCCGCACCACCCTGGTCATCGCCCACCGACTGGCCACCGTCAAGAAGGCTGATCGCATCGTGGTGATGGAGGCCGGCCGCATCGTCGACATCGGCTCGCACGACGAACTGGTGGCGCGCGGCGGCCTGTATGCCAAGTTGGCGGCGATGCAGTTTGGGATGGGCGCCGAGGTTTGATTGGTTGCGTGATCTCGCGCCCTGCTGACGTGTGAGTTGGTTTGGGCGTGATGGCCTGCTGGTGGACGATGCGCTCGTCCGCCGTGTGCGGTGCGCAGATGGCCCGGGGGGCGTTCTCCGGGACCACGCTCCCGGGGCACCGCCGCTGTGGCGACGAGGCCTGACTATCCTCACCGGCGGTGCCACCACCAGGCAAGAGGTCACCGGGAATGGGCCCTGCGCCCGCCCCCCGAACCACCTGCGCGTTGGGCTCGGCTGCGCCTTTGCAGCCCGCTTCGAAAAGAGTCCCTTGGCCGGAACGCCGCGAAGCCCTTTCATGCGGCGGCATCTCCACGATGGCGTTCAACGCCGAGAAGTCAACGTGCGGTGATGCGTGGTGGGGGGTGGCCGGTGGGGGCGATTTGTGGGGTGCCGAAGCGCGCAGGGCCCAGGGCGGCACGCGAAGCGTGCTTCGTCATCATGCTCACGGCGGATGTTCGAACGCAGCTTGCGCAGCAAGCGTAGTGAGTTCTGCCGTGCGCCCTGGGACCGAGCACTGCAGGGGAGTCGGTGCGAAGCGCCGACCACCCCAGTATGAGCCCCCACCGGCCACCCCCCACCGCGCCGCTCCGAAGCCAAAGCACAACAACAGGTCGAATGACTCCAAAGCCATAATTCACCCCCATGAACCGCCCCATCCGATCGCAGTACGAAGACTTCATGCGCCATGTGTTTGAGCATGGTGTGGCCAAGGGTGACCGCACGGGTACCGGCACGCGCAGTGTGTTCGGGCATCAGATGCGGTTTGACCTGAACGAAGGGTTTCCGCTGGTTACCACCAAAAAGGTGTTCCTGAAGGCGGTGATCGTGGAGTTGCTGTGGTTTTTGCGCGGCGACAGCAATGTGAAATGGCTGCAGGACAACGGTTGCACCATCTGGGACGAATGGGCGCGGGCCGATGGTGACCTGGGGCCGGTGTATGGCGTGCAGTGGCGCAACTGGCCCAAGCCGGGCGGTGGCCACATCGACCAGATCAGCCAGGTGGTGCAGCAGCTCAAGGCCAACCCCGACAGCCGGCGCATCATCGTCAGCGCCTGGAACGTGGCCGATCTGGACCAGATGGCCCTGATGCCCTGCCATGCCTTCTTCCAGTTTTACGTGGCACCGGCCACCACACCGGGTGGGCGGGGCAAGCTGTCGTGCCAGCTGTACCAGCGCAGTGCCGACATCTTCCTGGGTGTGCCCTTCAACATCGCCAGTTATGCCCTGCTGACCCACATGCTGGCCCAGCAATGTGATCTGGACGTGGGCGAGTTCATCTGGACAGGCGGTGATTGCCACATCTACGACAACCACATTGAGCAGGTGCAAACCCAGCTGGCCCGCCAGCCCTTTGCCTACCCCACGCTGCACATCCGCCGCAAGCCTGATTCGATCTTCGACTACGTGTACGAAGACTTTGAGGTGCAAGGCTACGAGCACCACCCGGCCATCAAGGCGCCGGTGGCCGTATGAGCCGCATTTCGCTGATTGCCGCGGTGGCCCGCAACGGCGCGGTGGGCCGCGACAACCAGCTGCTGTGGCGCCTGCCTGAAGACATGCGCTATTTTCGCGAGCAGACCATGGGCTGCCCCGTGGTGATGGGCCGCAAGACCTGGGATTCGATCCCCGAGAAGTTTCGGCCGCTGCCAGGGCGGCACAACATCGTGGTCACCCGGCAGACAGGCTGGCAGGCGCCCGGCGCCACGGTGGCGCACAGCTTCGAGGCCGCGCTGGCCGTGGCGCCCGATGCGCCGCGCACCTGGGTGATTGGCGGCGGGCAATTGTGGGCTGCCGCCCTGCCGCTGGCGCAAGACATGCTGATCACCGAGATCGACCGCGATTACGACGGTGACACGCACTTTCCGGATTGGCCGCGCGCCGAGTTTGATGAAGTCTCGCGGCAGGTGCACCAGGCCACTGCGCCCAATGACTTCAAGTTTGCATTCGTGACCTACCGCCGCCGCCAGGCTGCAGTGTGATGGTGCCGGGCCGCAGCGCCCGTCAAACGGGAGTTGCCGTGTTGTCCTTGCCCACCCCGACCCAACAGCGCCCGCCGCGGCCTGGCCTTGCACGCTTGAACCCATTGTTGGGCCTGGCCACCCTGTTGGGCGGCCTGTTGACCACCTCGGCCTGGGGCCAGGCCCCTGCATCGGCCGATGCCCCGGCCGCCGCCAGCCCGGCGCCTGAGCGCCCCAAGACCTGCCTGGTGCTGTCGGGCGGCGGTGCCCGTGGCTTCACCCACGTGGGCGTGCTCAAGGCGCTTGAAAAGCTGCGCGTGCCCATTGATTGCGTGGTGGGCACCAGCATGGGCGCCATCGTGGGTGGCCTGTATGCCTCGGGCCTGTCACCCACCGAGATCGAAAAGGCCTTTCTGGCCACCGATTGGTCAGACCTGGGCAACGACAAACCCAGCCGCACCCAATTGAGCCTGACGCGCCGCAGTGACGACTACACCTACCCGCTGGGTGTCGAGGTGGGCATCAAGTCGGACGGGGCCCTGCTGCCCAGCGGCGTGGTCAGCGGTGGGCGTTTTGAGCTGCTGCTGCAGCGCCTGACCGCCCATGTGCCCGAGTCGATCTCGTTTGACCGCCTGCCCCTGCCCTTCCGCTCGGTGGCCACCGACCTGGAAAGCGGCGACCAGGTGGTGCTGGATCACGGCAACCTGTACGAGGCCATCCGCGCCAGCATGTCGGTGCCCGGCCTGTTTGCCCCGATCGAGCTGGAAGGCAAGCTGCTGGCCGATGGCGGGCTGGTCAAGAACCTGCCGATTGATGTGGCCCGTGCCATGGGTGCGCAGCGCATCATCGCCGTCAACATCGGCACGCCCCTCACGCCCCGCGATCAGTTGCGCAGCCTGGTGGCCGTGTCGCAGCAGATGATCAACATCCTGACCGAGCAGAACGTGACGGCGCAAAAGGCGCTGCTGGGCCCGCAGGACCTGATCATCTCGCCCGATCTGGGCAAGCTCAGCTTCCTCGATTTCAGCCGCGCGGCCGAGGCCATCTCGCTGGGCGTGAAGGCCACCACCCCGCACCAGGCCGAGCTGCGCGCCATGGGCCTGAGCGAAACCGCCTGGGCCGTGCACCTGTCGGTCAGGCCGCCCGTCGCCCGCGAAACCGTGCCCGTGCAGTTTGTCGACATCCTGCCCACACAGCATGTGCCCACTCAGGCCATCCGCGAAGCCGCCAGGCTGGCACCCGGCCAAACCGCCGATGCCCAAACGCTGCGCGACGCCGTGGCCCGCGTGCAAGAGACTGGCGACTTTGAGCGCGTGAGCCTGCGCGCCGTGGAGCGTGATGGCCAGTACGGCCTGCTGGTGGATGCCCGCGAAAAGCACTGGGGCCCCGACTACCTGCGCTTTGGCATGGATGCCTCGCTCGATCTGGGCGGAGAAGGCAACTTCACGCTGCGTGTGGGCCATCTGCGCACCTGGCTCAACAGTGCCGGCGCCGAGTGGCGCAACGACCTCAGCGTGGGCAGCACCAACCAGATCCGCACCGAACTGTTCCAGCCGCTGTGGCTGGGCTCACGCCTGTTTGCCACGGCTGCGGCCAGTGTCTCCACCAGCCAGCACCCCTTCTTCAACAACGGCATCAAGCTGTCGAATGCTGGCGTGCGCGAATCCGAAGTACGGGCTGAACTGGGCAGCAGCATCGGCCGCCAGGGTGAGTTGCGCCTGGGCCTCGTGCGGCACCTCACCGCCGCCCACCTGGCCTACCTGCAAGTGGACAGCCGCACCCAAAACGCCACGCCCGAGCAGCTCAACGTGCACCTGGTGCGCACCAGCCTCACCAGCCGACTGCTGTGGGACAGCCTGGACAATGTCTACCTGCCTCGCTCGGGCCAGCGCCTGGAGGTGAACACCCTGGTCAACCTGCTGGGTGACGACGGCCGCTACGAGCGGGCCGAGGTGAACTGGAGCGGCGCCCTCACGCTGGGTGACCACACCTTCTGGCCCGCCCTGCGCCTGGGCACCACCCACAGCCCCAATGGCACCACCGTGCCGTCGTTCGAGATGGGCGGCTTCCTGTCGCTGTCGGGCACCACGCCCAGCGAGATATCGGGCAACCGCATGGGCCTGATGCGCCTGGCCTACACCAACCGCCTGCTCAACATCGACCTGTTTGGCCGGCGCCTGGTGGCCGGTGGCTCGCTGGAATGGGGCAATGCCTGGGACAGCCGCCCCGCGGCCGGCTACACGCGTGATCTGCTGCAGGCCGCATCGCTGTTTGCCGCAGCAGAAACCCCGCTGGGCCCCTTGTACCTGGCCCTGGGTCACACCTGGGGCAAGGGCACGGCGCTGTACCTGTTCCTGGGCCGCCCATGATCGGGAACACCCGCCACGCGGCGGTCACCGCCATCCACTACGATGCCGGTTCATGCAGCGGGCAGCAAGGGCCCGCCGCATTGGCACACTGACTTTTTCCATCGGAGAGACAACGCATGTCCGGACACGGTTTCCACGTTCATGGCCCCCACGATCACGAGCTGGAGCACGCTGCCCACCACGGCAGCAGCGGCGACGGCTTTGCCGGCACCATTGCCGTGACCACCGCCATCCTGGCCACGGTGGGCGCGCTGTTCTCGTACATGGGTGGCGCCACCCAGGCCAATGCAGGCCTGTACAAGAACGACGCGGCCATCAAGAAGACCGAAGCCAGCAACCAATGGAACTACTACCAGTCCAAGAGCAGCAAGCAAAACCTGGCCGAGCTGGCCATCGCGCTGGTCGCCGAAGACAAGAAGGCCCAGTACCAACAAGAGGTTGAGCGCTACAAGAAGGAAAAGGCCGACATCAAGGCCGCCGCCGAAAAGCTCGAAGCCGAATCGGCCGAGTGGGACCACAAATCCGAGCAACAGTTGCACCAGCACCACCGGTGGGCCCAGGCCACCACCGCGCTGCAAGTGTCCATCGCCTTGGCCGCCATCGCCTTGCTCACGCGGCGCAAATGGCTTGAATACGGCCTGTTCGGCGTGGCCGGCATCGGCCTGGTGCTGGGCGGCATGGCCTTCGCCCACATCTGATTGCACCGGGGCGCTGCACCATGCACCAGCCGGCCAGCACGCCCCGCCAATCCATCTACTACCGCTACCAGGTCTTTGACAGCCCGCCACCGCCGGCCACACCCGGCCTGGTGCCGGCGCTGGTGGTGGGTGCCGGCCCCATCGGCCTGGTCACCGCGCTGGGCCTGGCCCAGCAAGGCGTGCGCTGCGTGCTGATCGAGGCCGAAAGGCAGGTCAGCGAAGGCAGCCGCGCCATCGTCTTCACCCGCCGCTCGATGGAGATCCTGCAGCAGGTGGGCGTGGCCGACGCCGTGCTGGCCATGGGCCTGCCCTGGCGCTGCGGCAACTCGTTTTACCGGGGCCAGCGCGTGTTTCGCATGGAGGCCCCGCAAAGCGATGACGACCGCTTTGCCCCCATGACCAACCTGCAGCAGCAATACCTCGAAGAGATGCTGCTGGCGCAAGTGGCCAGGCAACCGTTGATCGAGCTGCGCTGGGGCCACAAGGTCATCGGCCTGCCCCACAACCAGGGTGACCACGCCGTGCTCGACATCGACACCCCGCACGGCCCCTACCAGCAGGCGGCCAGTTGGGTGGTGGCCGCCGACGGCGCCCGCTCAGCCTTGCGCCAGCTGTGCGACGTGAAGCTGGAAGGCAATGCCTACGAAGGCCGCTTTGTCATCGCCGACATCCGCATCGATCTGCCCCTGCCCACCGAGCGCCTGGCCTTTTTTGACCCGGTCTGGAACCCCGGCAACACCGTGCTGATGCACCGCGAGCCGCATGGCATCTGGCGCATCGATTACCAGCTGCCGCCCGACGAAACGCCCGAGCAGGCCCTGGCCCCCGCATCACTGGCCGCCCGCATCAATGCCCAATTGGCCATGATCGGCCTTGCCAACACCCCGTGGGAGCTGGACTGGAGCTCGGTGTACTCGGCCCGCGCCCTCACCCTGCCCAACTATGTGCACGAGCGGGTGGCCTTTGTGGGCGACGCCGCCCACCTGCTGCCCATTTTTGGCGTGCGCGGTGCCAACACGGGTTTCCAGGATGCGCAAAACCTGGCCTGGAAGCTGGGCCAGGTGCTGCGCGGCAACGCCCCGCCCGCGCTGCTGGGCAGCTACAGCCACGAGCGCGTGGCGGCCGCCCGCGAGATCATCGACGAAGCCGGCAAGAGCACCCGCTTCATGACCCCGCCCTCGCACGGCTTCAGGCTGCTGCGTGACGCGGTGCTGTCGCTGTCGCTCTCCCAGGCCTTTGTGCGCCCGCTGTACCACTGGCGCACCTCGCGGCCGCACGATTACCTGCAGTCGCCGCTGAACGCGGCCGATGACGACAACGGCAGCCTGCCCGACGGCCCCGCCAACGGCTGCCCGGTGCCCAACCTGCAACTGGCCCGCGGCCACCACCTGCTGGATGCCCTGTGTGGCGAGGGTGCCGGGCCCTTCACGCTGCTGCTGGCCCAGGGCCAGCCCGATGCCGCCCTGCTGGCGGCCGTGCAAGCGTGCCAGTCCGAAGGCCTGCCCCTGCGTCTGGTGGCCGCCACCGCTCAACCACCGGCCCCACGGCCACCCGGCCTGGCCGCCTGGCTGCACGATGCCGACGGGCGCCTGCCCGCCCACCTGGGCCTGCCGCCCACCGGCGCCGTGCTCATCCGCCCCGACCAGCACCTGTGCGCCCGCTGGCAGGCGCCCCCCAGCGCCAGCCAGCTCACGCGCGCCCTGCATCGCGCGCTGGCCCGCACCTGACCGCGCCATGAGCACACCGCACGCCCCCAGCCCCAACGGCCTGTCACTGCCCGATCTGGAAGCCGTCTACGACAGCCTGGCCATGGCCATCGACGCCACGCCGCCCGCCCAGCGCGAGCTGCTGCTGGTGAAACTGGCCCTGCTGCAAGCCCAGGCCCTGGGCACGCACCAGGCCTTTGCAGCGCTGCTGGCGCAGGCGCAGGCGGATCTGTGAGGCCCTGGACAGGGCGCAACGGGCAACAAAAAACCCGGTAAGCCAAAAGACTTACCGGGTTCTTGATTCCTACCGTATTTGGTAGGCGCGATTGGACTCGAACCAACGACCCCCACCATGTCAAGGTGGTGCTCTAACCAGCTGAGCTACGCGCCTGAAGAGCCTAAGACTATAGCATCATTTTGGCGCTTGCCAAGCGCAAGTCGATTTCAGCGGCGTCGGGCGTGACGTACGCCCGCAACCTGAGCCACCAGTCGCAGCACGGCGGCCAACTTGTGGGCGTCGGTCACCTCCACCGTGAAGGTCATGTAGGCGGTGCTGCCGGCAGGGCCGCGCACCGATTGGGTGTGCACGCCGATGACGTTGATCTTGTCCTTGGTGAACACCTCGCTGATGTCGCGCAGCAGGCCGTTGCGGTCGGTGGCGTCCACCAGCACATCCACCGGGTAGGCGGCGTCCTTGCCTGCCGGCGCAGCGCCCCATTCCACGGCAATCACCCGGCCGGGCTGCTGGCTGGCCATGTGCTTGAAGTTGGTGCAGCTGGATCGGTGGATGGCCACGCCCTTGCCCCGGGTGACATAGCCGGCGATGGCATCGGGTGGTGCCGGGCGGCAGCAGCGCGACAACTGGGTGAGCAGCGATTCGACGCCCACCACCAGCACACCGCCCTCGGTGGCGCGTGATCGCTTGAGGACGATGCCTTCGTCTTCGGGCTCGGCCGGCGCCGCTGGCCGCAGCAGCAGCTCGATGTTGCGCAGCGAGTACTCGTCCTTGCCCACCACCTCAAACAGCGCCTCGGCCCCCTTGAAGCCCAGTTGCGTGGCCAGGTCGTCCAGCGCCAGGGCGGTGCGGCCTTCACGCTGCAGCAGCTTTTCAACCAGCTCGCGGCCACGGGCGATGGTGCTGGCCATGGCCTGGGCATTGAACCAGGCGCGCACCTTGGCCTTCGAGCGCGGGCTCTTGATGTAGCCCAGCTCGGCGTTCAGCCAGTCCAGCGACGGGCCGCCTTCCTTGGCCGCCACCACCTCCACCGTCTGGCCGTTGGCCAAAGGCGTGTTCAGCGGCACCATGGCGCCGTCCACCTTGGCGCCCCGGCAGCGGTGGCCCAGGTCGGTGTGCAGGGCGTAGGCAAAGTCAACCGGCGTGGCACCGGCGGTCAGCTCGATCACCGTGGCCTGCGGCGTGAAAACGTAGATGCGGTCTTCAAACGAGGGGCCCTGACCGGCCGGGGCCGCGCCTTCTTGCTCAACGTAGTCGCGCTCCCAGGCCAGCAACTGCCGCAGCACGGCCTTGCGGGCTTCGGCCACGCGTTCTTCAAACTCGCCTGCAGCCGTCACGCCGGCATAGCCCTTGGCGCCGGCCTCCTTGTAGGCCCAATGCGCGGCCACGCCATGCTCGGCATGCTCGTGCATGGCAGCGGTGCGGATCTGCACCTCCACGGGCTGGTCGTCGTCGGCCAGCACCACGGTGTGCAGGCTTTGGTAGCCATTGGGCTTGGGCCTGGCGATGTAGTCGTCGTACTCGCCGGCCACCGGCCGGTACACCTCGTGCACCCGCGACAAGGCCGCATAGCAGGCCGGCACATCGGCCACCACCACGCGCAGCGCCCGGATGTCGAACACGCGATCCAGCGGCAGGCGCTTGCCCTGCATCTTCTTCCAGATGCTGTACAGGTGCTTGGGGCGGCCCTGCACCTGTGCGCGCACGCCCGCCTGTGCCAGCGCATCGTGCAGCTGCTGGCGCACGCGCTCAACGCCGGCTTCGCGCTGCACGCGCTTTTCGGCCAGGCTGCGGGCCAGTTGCTTGTAGGCATCGGGCTGCAGAAATCGGAAGGCCAGGTCTTCCATTTCCCACTTGATCTGCCAGATGCCCAGGCGGTTGGCCAGCGGCGCAAACACCTGCGCCGACTCTTGCGCCAGCTCATGCGGACAAGGCTGTTTGCTGGCCGCGTACCAACGCAGGGTTTGCAGGCGCGAGGCCAGGCGCAGCAGCACCACACGCAAATCGCGCGAGAAGGCCAACAGCATCTTGCGCACACGCTCGGTTTGCTGGGCCCGCTGTTCGTCGTGCACCTGGGCCTGGCGCGCAGCCCGCTGGATCTGCACCAGCTTGCGCGTGTGCATCACCAGGCTGGCGTAGCTGTCGCCAAAGGCCTTGGCCACCACGTCTTCGGGGCGCTGCAGGTAATCGGCGGCATACACCAGGTAGGCGGCCGCGCGCATGGCCGGGCCGGCACCAATGGCCTGCAGCACCGCGGCCACGCCGTCGGCATGGCCCAGCGCGTCTTCGCCGGTGTCCAGCAGCTGGCCGGTCAGCAGGGGCTCGGCAAAGGCCCGCGCACGGGCCAGCGCCTGCTCGGCCTGCCAATCTGCCGCCTCACGCGCCTGCGCGCCGCCAGCGGCCGCGCGCGGGCCGTCGGGCGCGCCGGCCGATGTGTCTTCACTGAGCAGAACAATGGGTGCCGCGCCCTGGCGCAACACCACCGGGTCGGTCTTCATGGCGCGCGCAAGAACTCCTGCACAGCCTGCACCTGATCGGCCTGCACCAGGGTGGGCGCATGGCCCACGCCTTCAAACTGCACCAGGCGGGCCTTCGGGCCGCGTTCGGTCATGGCCTGTGCGGTGGCTGGTGACAGCAGATCCGATTGGGCACCGCGGATCAGCAAGGTGGGGCAGCTCAGGCGGTCATAGCTGGCCCACAGCGCGGCCTCGCCCAGCTTGGCCAGCTCGGGCGTGATCTGCCTGAAGGGCACGGCGATGGCCGGGTCGTAATGCGATTTGAAGCCGTCGCCATCGGGGCGCAATTGCGGCCGTGTCAGGGCCAGCCATTGCTCGCGGGTGTGCGGGCCAAAGCTTTGGCTGATGGCCCACAGTGCGTCGGCGGCGGCATCCAGCGTGGGCCAATGCGCCGGCAGGCCCAGGTAGCTGCCGATGCGCTGCAGCGACGCGTACTCGATCGCCGGGCCCACATCGTTGAGCACCAGGCGGCTGATGGGCGATTGCGGCAGCGCCGCCAGGCCCATGCCGATCAGGCCGCCCATGGACGTGCCCACCCAGTGCACGGTTTGAGCATCCAGCCGTGCCAGCAGTGTGACCATGTCGGCCACGTAGGCGGGGATGGCGTAGCCGGCAGGGTCGGCCAGCCAGTCGCTTTGGCCCCGGCCCACGACATCGGGGCAGACCACGCGGTACTCGTCGCACAGCGCAGCGGCCAGGGTGTCAAAGTCGCGGCCCTGGCGCGACAGGCCGTGTGCGCACACCAGCACCTTGGGGTTGTCGGCGCGGCCCCACTCCCAGTAGGCCATGCGGTGCAGGCCGCTGGCACCCAGGCATTGCACATGGCGCAGGCGGGGTTGGCTGGTGGTGGTGTGAGGTGTGTCAGTCACGTGCGGGTCTCCTTGTCGATAATCATCGCAGTAACTGCCCACGCTATCGAACGGAGATTTTGATGCTCAAAGGAAAAACCGCCCTCGTCACGGGTTCAACCAGTGGTATCGGCCTGGGCCTGGCCCTGGCGCTGGCCAAGAACGGTGCCAATGTGATGCTCAACGGCTTTGGTGACGTTGAAGGTGCCAAGGCCGAAGTGGCCAAGTTTGGCGGCAAGGTGTCGTACCACGGTGCAGACATGAGCAAGCCGGCCGAGATCGAAGCCATGGTGCGCGCCTGCGAGGCCGAGTTTGGCGGTGTCGACATCCTGGTCAACAACGCCGGCATCCAACACGTGGCCAATGTCGAGGATTTCCCGGTCGAGCGCTGGGACGCCATCATCGCCATCAACCTCAGCAGCGCGTTTCACACCACGCGCATGGCCCTGCCCGGCATGAAGGCCCGCAACTGGGGCCGTGTGCTCAACATCGCCTCGGTGCACGGCCTGGTGGCCTCGGCGCAAAAGTCGGCCTATGTGGCGGCCAAGCACGGCATCGTGGGCTTCACCAAGAGCGCGGCCCTCGAATGCGCCACCACCGGCATCACCCACAACGCCATTTGCCCGGGCTGGGTGCTCACCCCGCTGGTGCAAAAGCAGGTGGATGCCCGCGCCGCGCAGGCCAATGTGTCGCAAGAAGAAGCCAAGCGCCAACTGCTGTCTGAAAAGCAGCCTTCGCTGCAGTTCACCACGCCCGAGCAACTGGGCGAGCTGGCGGTGTTTTTGTGCTCGCCGGCGGCCGACAACATCAAGGGCGTGGCCTGGACGGTGGACGGCGGCTGGGTGGCCCAGTAAACCGGGCCTGGCGCCGCGCGGGCCTGATCAGCGCGGCGACAGTTGCACGCTGCCGTTGACGGTCACCGTCACGGTGGCCTTGCCGGCCTCCATGGGCTGGGCTTCGTCGGCCATGGGGGCCGCAGCGCTCATCACGCGCTGGCGCAGCATGGGCACGGCGCCGCCGGCCACTTCGCCGCCGCCCACCGACACCTCACGCAGGCTGTAGCTGCCAAAGCCGAACTGCCGGGCATAAGCCTCGGCCCGCGCCTTGAAGCGCCCGATGGCCTGGGCCGAGATCTCGGCCTCGGCCTTTTCGCGGGCGTCGCGTGACAGGCCGTAGCCCACCCGCGCCACCGTCAGGCCGTTCAGCCGGCCGGCCAGCTGGCTGATGGCGGCGATGTCCTGGCCTTCCAGCGTCAGCTCGGCCCGGCCCTGCCAGCCGGTGATGGCGCCTGTCGACGACGCCTTGCCGTAGCGCGGGTACAGGTTGAAGGCGCCGGTGCGCACATCCAGCTGCCCGGGCCGCACGGCCTTGCGGGCCTCGGTCAGCGCGGCATCCAGCACGGCCCGCAACTGGCTTTGCACCGTGCCCGCCTCGTTGCCGTCCTTTTGCACCGACAGCGTGATGCTCACCAGATCCTGCTGCACCTCCTTGCTGGCTTCGGCACTCAGGTTGATGACGTTTTGCGGCTGGGGCAGGTAGCTGGTCTGGGCGCTGGCCAGCGGCGCCAGGGCCGCCCAGGCCAGGCCGGTGCAGGCCCAGGCGCGCAAATGGGATGGGATCATGGCCATCGGCTCCTTCAGGGTTCCTGGCCGGCAACGGGAATGTGCGCGGCCCATGCCGAATGCTGCCACGAGCGGGCCTGTCTGGCGCATCGACGAGATGGCCGGGCCGCCGTTCGTGCACCGCTTCACACCGCAGGCCGAGCAGATCGAAAGAGTTGTAACAAGGGGTCAGATCCCTTCATGTTGACCGGTTTTCGGCCTGCACAATGCCGTTGTTACAAATTTGGAGCCTCGCATGAACGCGCCAACGCCCGCATCAAGACCGGATCGCATCGCCGTGGTGGATGACGACGCCCGCATCCGTGATCTGCTTCGGCGCTACCTCACGCAAGAGGGCTTCGAAGTGCTGCTGGCCGAAGACAGCAAGGCCCTGAACCGCCTGATGACGCGCGAGCACATTGATCTGATCGTGCTCGATCTGATGATGCCGGGCGAAGACGGCCTGTCGGTCACCCGACGCCTGCGCGCCGCCAGCGACAGCACGCCCATCATCATGCTCACGGCCAAGGTCGAAGACGTCGACCGCATCGTGGGCCTGGAAGTGGGCGCCGACGACTACCTGCCCAAGCCCTTCAACCCGCGTGAATTGCTGGCCCGTATCCACGCGGTGCTGCGGCGCCGGCCTGCACAAGAGGCGCCCGGTGCGCCCAGCAAGGATCCGCAGGTGTCCAACTTCGGGCCGTTTGAATTCGACCTGTCTCAGCGGCGCCTGACCAAGGACGGTGACCCCATCCAGCTGACGACTGGCGAGTTCTCGATGCTCAAGGCGCTGGTGCGCCACCCTCGTCAGCCGCTGTCGCGCGACAAGCTGGCCCAGCTGGCGCGGGGGCGCGATTTTGAGCCTTTTGACCGCAGCCTGGATGTTCAGGTGTCCAGACTGCGTAAACTGATCGAACCTGATCCCTCCCAGCCACGCTACATCCAGACCGTGTGGGGAGTGGGTTATGTGTTCGTACCGGACGATGCCACCTGATCTTCAAGCCCGACGGCGCTTGAGCCCTCCTCGGCCCAGTTGCCACTGGAGCCCTCGATGACGCAAAAGAAGGTGGCGGTCAGCCTCTTCTGGCGCACTTACTTCTTGCTGTTGCTGCTGCTGGTCAGCGCGGTTTGCGCCTGGGTGGCCACTTTCAGGCTCCTGGAAGACACCCGACGCAGCACCGAGCTGCAAGGTGGCCAACTGAGCATGGCCGTCAACCTGGCCAGCGAAGGCTTGCGCCTGGCCGAGCGCAACAGCCGTGGCAACCTGGTCAAGGCCATCGCGGCCAAGGAAGCCCTGCTGATCCTGCCACGCAGCGCGGCCGACACCTGGCTCACGCCCGAATCCGATTCGCCCGCCGGCCAACTGGCCACCGAGGTGCGCCAGCGCCTGGGCGCCGATGCCGTGGTGGCCACCAGCGTCAACGGCAAACCGGGCATCTGGGTGGGCTTTGCGGTCGACCGCGATGGTTGGTGGCTGCTCAACCCCAACCTGAGCGTGCAGCGGCCAGCGGTGGCCGATTGGCACATCTGGCTGGTGGTGTCGCTGGTGCTCACGCTGGCAGGCACCGTGGTGATCGCCCAGCACATCAACCGGCCCATGCGCGACCTGTCGTTCGCGGCCAGCCGCATCCGTGGTGGCGAGTTTGATTCCCGCCTGGATGAAACCACCATCACCAGCGAGATCCGCGAGGTGAACATGGGCTTCAACCGCATGGCCCGCGAGCTGGCCAAGGTCGAGGAAGACCGTGCGGTGATGCTGGCCGGCATCAGCCACGACCTGCGCACGCCGCTCGCGCGCCTGCGCCTGGAGGCCGAGATGAGCGTGGTCGATGACGAGGCCCGCAACAACATGGCTTCCGACATCGACCAGCTCGACGCCATCATCGACAAGTTCATGGATTACGCCCGGCCTGGCGAAACCCACCTCAAGCCCGTGCTGCTGTCGCGCCTGATCGACAAGGAGGCATCCAGCTTCCGCGACCCGAGCGAGATCCGCATCTCGTCGCGTGTGGCCATCGACCTGGAAGTGCTGGCCGACGAAGTCGAACTGGGCCGTGTGTTTGCCAACCTGTTTGAAAACGCCCGGCGTTACGGCCGCACCACCGAAACCGGCATTGCCATGGTGTCGGTCAGCTATGTGCGGGCAGGGGGCTGGGTGATCTGCACAGTGCGCGACACCGGCCCCGGCGTGGCCCCCGAAAAACTCAGCCAGCTCACCACGCCGTTCTTCCGGGGTGACGCGGCGCGCACGGCTGCCACGGGCGCCGGCCTGGGCCTGGCCATTGTTGAAAAGGCCATGCACCGCATGGGTGGGCAGGTCGAGTTTGCCAACGCCCCCGATGTCGGCCTGATGGTGCACCTGCGCCTGCGTCAGGCACGGCCACCACGCGGCTGATCAGGCCGGCTTCGTCAGCAGGCAGACGGCGCGGGTCTCGATGGCCCGTCCCTCGCCCACCGGGCCCATTTTTTCAGCCGTCTTGGCCTTCACGTTCACGCAGTCGGGCGCCAGGCCCAGGATGTCGGCAATGCGCGCCACCATGGCCCCGATGTGCGGTGCCATCTTGGGCGCCTGGGCCACGATGGTGCTGTCCACGTTCACGATCTGCCAGCCCGCCGCCCGCACACGGCGCGCGCATTCGCTCAGCAGCACGGCCGAATCGGCGCCCTTGAACGCTGCGTCGGTGTCCGGAAAGTGCCGGCCGATGTCACCCATGGCCGCCGCGCCAAACAGGGCATCGGTGATGGCATGCAGCAGCGCATCGGCATCCGAATGCCCCAGCAGCCCGTGGCTGTGCGGGATGTGCACGCCCCCCAGCATCAAGGGCCGGCCCTGCACCAATTGGTGCACGTCCCAGCCCTCTCCCACACGCAAAACAGGCCAGGTATTCATGCGGCGGTCTCCCGGGTGCGCAGCAGGCGCTCGGCCAGGGCAAAGTCGCCCGGCCAGGTCACCTTGAAGTTTTCAAAATCGCCTCGCACCAGCAAGGGCGCATGGCCCAGCGCCTCGATGGCACTGGATTCATCGGTGATCTGGGCCGTGGCGCCACGCAAGGCCGGTGCCAGCAAGCCCAGCCTGAACATCTGCGGGGTTTGCGCCGCCCACTTGGCCTCACGGTCCACCGTGGCGGCCACGCGGCCATCGGCCGATTGCTTGAGGGTGTCGGCCACCGGCAGGGCCAGCAGGCCCCCCACCTCGTCGTGCTGGCAGGCGTCAATCAAACGGTCCACCCAGGCCGGCTGCAGCAGGCAACGCGCGGCATCGTGCACCAGCACCCAGTCGTGCGGCTGGGCGCCGCGGGCCTGCAACTCGGCCAGGCCCTGGCTGACGCTTTCGGCCCGGCTGGCACCGCCCACGCGGGCCACCCAGGCGCGCTCACCCGTGAAGGCGGGCGCATGACGCTCGAATTCGGTGTCGTCGGGGGCCAGCACCACCAGCGTGGCCGCCAGGCGCGGCACTTGTGCCAGGGCCACCAGCGTGTGCGCCACCAGGGCTCTGCCAGCAACCGGCTCGTATTGCTTGGGGCGCACGGTGCCCGCGCGGCTGCCGCTGCCGGCGCAAGGCACCAGGGCAAAACAGCGGGGCTCAGCCCCGATCGCATAAGTGGTCATCGCAGCGATTCTAAAATCGCCCACTGTGTCACGCCCCCGAGCAAGCGCTCTGGGGCGTGTTGTCGTTTTCCGCCGCCTTGCCGCACCCGCCATGCAACTGCCCCAGATCCCGCCCGCCAAGCGCTTCACCCTGCCCCGCCCCATCGGCTCGGCAGACGCCTTGCTGCTGGCCCGCATGGCCCGGCAAACGGTGGCCGACAAGCGCCTGATGGCCATCATCACGGCCGAACCCGCCGACGCCCAGCGCCTGGCCGATGAACTGCCCTTTTTTGCGCCGGGCCTGCGCGTGGCCGTGTTCCCCGACTGGGAAACCCTGCCCTACGACACCTTCAGCCCGCACCAGGATCTGATCTCGGAGCGGCTGGCCACGCTGTGGCGCATCCACTGCGGCGAGGTGGACGTGGTGCTGCTGCCAGCCACCACGGCCCTCACCCGCCTGGCGCCACCCAGTTTTCTGGCAGCCACCACGTTTTCGTTCAAGCAAAAGACACGTCTGGATGAGGCCGCGCTGCGGGCCCAACTCACCCTGGCCGGCTACAACCATGTCAGCCAGGTGGTGTCGCCGGGCGAATACGCGGTGCGCGGCGGCCTGATCGACCTGTTTCCGATGGGCTCGCTGGTGCCCTACCGGGTGGACCTGTTCGACAACGAGGTCGATTCCATCCGCACCTTTGACCCCGACTCGCAGCGCAGCCTGTACCCGGTGCCTGAAGTGCGCCTGCTGCCTGGCCGCGAGTTTCCGATGGACGAGGCGGCCCGCACCACCTTCCGCCAACGCTGGCGCGAAAAGCTCGATGGCGACCCCACCAAGAGCCGCATCTACAAGGACATCGCGCAAGGCATCGCCACCGCCGGCATCGAGTACTACCTGCCGCTGTTCTTTGAGCAGACCGGCACCATCTTCAGCTACCTGGGTGAGCAGGCCACTCTGGTGCTGCACGGCGAGGTGGATGCCGCGCTGGCGCACTTCTGGACCGACACCCGCGAACGCCACCGCTTTGTGTCGGCCGACATCGACCGGCCCGTGCTGGCGCCCGAAGACATCTTCCAGCGCAGCGACGAGTTCTTTGCCAACGCCAACCATCACGCCACGCTGGCGCTGCGCGGCCACGAGCCCCTGGACTGGGCCCGCCCGCTGCCCGATGTGGCAGCCGACCGCAGCGCCACCGAGCCCCTGACCAGCCTGTCGCGGCACCTGGCCAGCACGCCGCACCGCGTGCTGATCGTGGCCGAGAGTGATGGCCGCCGCGAAAGCCTGCTGGAGATGCTGCGCGATCACAAGATCGATCCGCCCAGCGTGTCCACCCTGGCCGAGTTTGAAGCCAGCGACGAGAAGTTCGCCATCACCGCAGCGCCCCTGGCCGCCGGCTTCTTCTGGCACGAGCCCGAGGCCGGCACGGCCATCCAGTTCATCACCGAAACCGAGCTGTTTGCCAGCTCACCCCAGGCCCGGCGCCGCCGCAAGCAAGAGCAGACCAGTAGCGTCGATGCGCTGATCAAGGACCTGTCCGAGCTGAAGGTGGGCGACCCGGTGGTGCACGCCAGCCATGGCATCGGGCGTTATGTGGGCCTGATCCACATCGACCTGGGCGAAGGCCCGTCCGAGTTCCTGCACCTTGAATACGCCGACAAGGCCACGCTGTATGTGCCGGTGTCGCAGCTTCACCTGATCAGCCGCTACACCGGCGTCAGCGCCGAAGAAGCCCCGCTGCACAAGCTGGGCTCGGGCCAGTGGGAAAAGGCCAAGCGCAAGGCCGCCGAGCAGGTGCGTGATGCAGCCGCCGAGCTGCTCAACCTGTATGCCCGCCGTGCCGCCCGCGAGGGCCATGCCCACCGCTTCGCGGCCCACGATTATGAAGCCTTTGCGGCCAGCTTCGGCTTTGAGGAAACCCCCGATCAGCGCGCTGCCATCCATGCCGTCATCCAGGACATGATCAGCCCGCAGCCCATGGACCGACTGGTGTGCGGCGACGTGGGCTTTGGCAAGACCGAGGTGGCCCTGCGTGCCGCCTTCGTGGCCGTGATGGGCGGCAAGCAGGTGGCCCTGCTGGCACCCACCACGCTGCTGGCCGAGCAGCACTACCAAACCCTGGTCGACCGCTTCGGCAAGTGGCCGGTGCGCATCGCCGAGATGTCGCGCTTCCGCTCGCCGAAAGAGGTCAAGGCCGCGCTGGAAGGCCTGGCAGCCGGCACGGTGGACATCGTGGTGGGCACCCACAAGCTCATTCAGCCCGACGTGAAATACAAGCGCCTGGGCCTGCTGATCATCGACGAGGAACACCGCTTTGGCGTGCGTCACAAGGAGGCCATCAAGGCCATGCGTGCCGAGGTGGACGTGCTCACGCTCACGGCCACGCCCATCCCCCGTACCCTGGGCATGGCGCTGGAAGGCCTGCGTGATCTGAGCGTCATCGCCACCGCACCGCAGCGCCGCCTGGCCATCAAGACCTTTGTGCGCAGCGAAGGCAACAGCGTGATCCGCGAGGCGGTGCTGCGTGAACTCAAGCGCGGCGGGCAGGTGTACTTCCTGCACAACGAGGTCGACACCATCGCCGCCCGCCGTGATCGCCTGGCCGAGTTGCTGCCTGAGGCCCGCATCGCCATCGCCCACGGCCAGATGCCCGAGCGTGAGCTGGAAAGCGTGATGCGCGATTTCGTGGCCCAGCGCCACAACGTGCTGCTGTGCTCGACCATCATCGAGACCGGCATCGACGTGCCCAGTGCCAACACCATCGTCATCAGTCGCGCCGACAAGTTTGGCCTGGCCCAGTTGCACCAGTTGCGGGGCCGCGTGGGCCGCAGCCACCACCAGGCCTATGCCTACCTGCTGGTGCCCGATACCGAAACCCTCACCAAGCAGGCCCAGCAACGGCTGGATGCCATCCAGAGCATGGAAGAGCTGGGCTCGGGCTTTTACCTGGCCATGCACGACCTGGAGATTCGCGGCGCTGGCGAGGTGCTGGGTGAGAACCAGAGCGGCAACATGATGGAGGTAGGCTTCCAGCTGTACAACGACATGCTGGCCGAAGCCGTGCGGGCCCTCAAGGCCGGGCACGAGCCCGACCTGCTCTCACCCACCGGCATTTTTGGCGGCACCACCGAGATCAACCTGCATGCACCCGCCTTGCTGCCCGACAGCTATTGCGGCGACGTGGCCGTGCGGCTGAACCTGTACAAGCGCCTGGCCACGGCCGACAAGGCCGAGAAGCTCGAAGCCCTGCTCGAAGAAGTGACCGACCGTTTTGGCAAGCTGCCCCCGCAGGGCCAGACGTTGTTTGACACCCACCGCCTGCGCGTGCAGGCCAAGCCCTATGGTGTGCAGAAGATCGACGCCAACCCCAAGGTCATGAGCATCACCTTCCGGCCCAATCCGCCCATTGATGCCATGCGCATCATCGAGCTGGTGCAGAAGAACAAGAACGTGAAACTGGCCGGCAACGACAAGTTGCGCATCGAGCGCGAGTTTGCCGACGCCAAGGACCGCGCCCAGTACATGCGCGACATCCTGCGTGCGCTGGGCACGCCCACGCACGCGGTGCGCTGAAAGCCGATCAGTCGCCGGTGTGTTCGCCGTGGGCCTGGTCAAGCCGCTCCATCGCGAAGGCATACACCCACACGATCAGGCAGTAGACGATCAGCGCGCCCTGGCTGCTCACCCAAAAGCCAAAAGGCCAGCCGAAAAAGGCGAAATCCAGCGTCTTGCCAAACAAACCCACGCCCAGCGTGGTGACGAACCACACCGCCAGCAAGGCCACCGACAGACGCAGGGTCTTGCGCCAGAAGGCACTGCGTTGCGCCTGCTGGCGCGTCGAAGCGGTGGAGGGGGTGTCGTCGAACATCGGCGCGCATGCTAGCCCAAGCCGGCCCGGCCCCATCTCAGGCTCTACCCAGGGGCCAGGGGGTCGAGCCGGGCCCACCCCCCATGAGAGAATCCCGGTTTGTCTGAACGCAACCTGCCTGCCCACATTCCATGGACATCGAACAAGTCAACGCCATCGGCACGCTGCTCGCCGATCTGAGCGCCCGCACCGAGCAGCTCCGGGGGTATCTTTGACTACGATCGCAAAGCCCTGCGATTGAATGAAGTCAATGCCGCGCTGGAGAACCCCAGCGTCTGGAACGAACCCAAGCGCGCCCAAGAGCTGGGCCGCGAGAAAAAATCCCTGGAAGACGTGGTCACCACCATCGACCACCTCACCAGCAACCTGGCCGACAACGGCGAGCTCTACGAGATGTCCAAGGCCGACGAGGCCTTCGACGACCTGCTGGCCATCGAGGCCGACGCGGCCAAGCTGCGTGAGATCGTCGAGAAGCTCGAGTTCCGCCGCATGTTCAACAACCCGGCCGACCCCAGCAACTGCTTCATCGACATCCAGGCCGGCGCCGGTGGCACCGAAGCCTGCGACTGGGCTGGCATGCTGCTGCGCCAGTACCTGAAGTACTGCGAGCGCAAGGGCTTCAAGGCCACCCTTGAAGACGAATCTCCGGGTGATGTGGCCGGCCTCAAGAGCGCCACCATCAAGGTCGAAGGCGACTACGCCTTCGGGCACCTGCGCACCGAAACCGGTGTGCACCGCCTGGTGCGCAAGAGCCCCTTCGATTCGGCCGGTGGCCGCCACACCAGCTTCGCGTCGCTGTTTGTCTACCCCGAGGTCGACGACTCGATCGAGATCGACATCAACCCGGCCGATGTGCGCACCGACACCTTTCGCGCCAGCGGTGCCGGTGGTCAGCACATCAACAAGACCGATTCGGCCGTCCGCCTCACCCACATCCCCACGGGCATCGTGGTGCAGTGCCAGGACGGCCGCAGCCAGCACAGCAACCGCGATGTCGCCTGGAAGCGCCTGCGCTCGCGCCTGTACGACCACGAGATGCGCAAGCGCATGGAAGAGCAACAAAAGCTCGAAGACACCAAGACCGATGTGGGCTGGGGTCATCAGATTCGCAGCTATGTGCTGGACCAAAGCCGCATCAAGGACCTGCGTACCAACGTCGAGATCTCGAACACCCAGAAGGTGCTCGATGGCGACCTGGACGCCTTCATCGAAGCCAGCCTGAAGGCCGGCATCTGACGCTCGTGCCAGCAAGGGGCTGACGCCGATCAGCCCTTCGCTGCGCGCATCGAGTTCACCGACACCCATCCAAGAGGTTCACCCATGCGTGAAGGATCCGCCCAAGTCATCCGCCGCGAGGACTACACCGCCCCCGCGTTCTGGATTCGCACCGTTGACCTGACTTTCGACCTGGACCCGGCCAAGACCATCGTCGCCAGCCGCCTGGGCATCGAACGCAATGCCGACGCTGCACCGGGCCAGCCCCTGCGCCTGCATGGCGAAGACCTCACCCTGCTGCGTTGCCTGGCCGATGGCGAGAGCGTGTCCTTCCGCCACGAAGACGGCATGCTGGTGATCGACAACCCGCCCGACAAACCCAGCTTCACGCTGGAGATCCGCAACACCTGCGCGCCCGAGAAAAACACCCAGTTGTCGGGCCTGTACACCAGCGGTGGCGGCTTCTTCACCCAGTGCGAAGCCGAAGGCTTCCGGCGCATCACCTACTTCCTGGATCGGCCCGATGTGATGGCGGTGTTCACCGTCACCCTGCGCGCCGATGCCACCAAGTACCCGGTGCTGCTGTCCAACGGCAACCTGCTTGATGAAGCCCGCCTGGACAACGGCCGCCACCTGGCCAAGTGGCACGACCCCTTCCCCAAGCCTGCCTACCTGTTTGCCCTGGTGGCCGCCAACCTGGTGTGCCGCGAACAGCGCATCACCTCGCGCGCCGGCAAGCAGCACCTGCTGCAGGTGTGGGTGCGCAAGGGTGACCTCGACAAGACCGAGCACGCGATGAACTCGCTGATTGCCTCGGTGGCCTGGGACGAAGCCCGCTTCGGCCTGCCGCTTGATCTGGAGCGCTTCATGATCGTCGCCGTGGGCGACTTCAACATGGGCGCGATGGAGAACAAGGGCCTGAACATCTTCAACACCAAGTACGTGCTGGCCAGCCCTGCCACCGCCACCGACGCTGACTTCGCCGGCATCGAAAGCGTGGTGGGCCACGAGTACTTCCACAACTGGACCGGCAACCGCATCACCTGCCAGGACTGGTTCCAGTTGTCGCTGAAAGAAGGCCTCACCGTCTACCGCGACCAGGAATTTTCAGCCGACATGGCGGGCAGCGCATCGGCCCGCGCCGTCAAGCGCATCGACGATGTGCGTGGCCTGCGCGCCATGCAATACCCCGAAGACGCCGGCCCCATGGCCCACCCGGTGCGGCCCGACCAATACGTCGAAATCAACAACTTCTACACCGCCACCGTCTACGAAAAGGGCGCTGAAGTCGTACGCATGATGGCCACGCTGGTGGGCCGCGACGGCTTCCGCCGCGGCATGGACCTGTACTTCCAGCGCCACGACGGCCAGGCCGTCACCTGCGATGCCTTCGCCCAGGCCATTGCCGATGCCAACCCGGGCAGCGCCCTGGCCACCCACCTTGAGCAGTTCAAGCGCTGGTACTCACAGGCCGGCACCCCCACGCTGCGTGCCCGCAGCGCCTACAACGCCGACACCCGCGAATTCACGCTCACGCTCAGCCAATCTGCCCAGCCGTCGGCTGGCCAGCCCGACAAGCTGCCCAGCGTGATCCCGGTGGCCATGGGCCTGATCGATGCCAGCACCGGGGCCGCCCTGCCCCTGCAACTGGCCGGCGAAGACCAGGCTGGCGGCGCCGAGCGGGTGCTGGTGCTCACCGAAGCCGAGCAGGTCTTCACCTTTGTCAACGTGGCCGGTGAACCCGTGCCCTCGCTGCTGCGCGGCCTGTCGGCCCCGGTACACCTGGACGACGGCCTGGGCGACGGCGCGCTGCTCACGCTGCTGCAGCACGACACCGACGCCTTCAACCGCTGGGAAGTGAGCCAGCGCCTGGCGCTGGGCCGCCTGCTGGCCGCCCTGCCCGGCACTGGTGACCTGCCCGCCCTGGACGACGCCTTTGTGCAAGCCATGCGCCGCCTGCTGCGCGAGGATGGCCTGGATCCGGCCTTCAAGGAACTGGCCCTCACGCCACCCAGCGAAAGTTATGTGGCCGAGTGCTGCACGGTGGTCGATCCCCAGCGCATCCACCTGCTGCGTGAGCAGATGCGCCTGCAACTGGCGCAGCGCCTGCAAGCCGACTGGACCTGGGCCTTTGATGCCCACCAGGTGCGCGAAGGTTACCGCCCCGACGCCGATCAGGCCGGCCGCCGCGCGCTGGCCAATCTGGCGCTGCAGATGCTGGTGCTGGACGCCGTGCAAACCGGCGACACCGTGTGGCCAGGCCGTGCCTACCAGCGCTTCAAGGATGCGCCGCACATGACCGACCGATTCGGCGCCCTGGTGGCCCTGGTCGAAGGCCGGGCCGAACTGGCCCAGGCAGCGCTCAGCCGTTTCCACGCCCTGTTTGCGGGTGACGACCTGGTGATCGACAAATGGTTCAACCTGCAGGCCCGCGCGCCCGAAACCCTGCGCGGCGACGGCGTGGTGCTGGGCCAGGTCAAGGCCCTGATGCAGCACGCTGACTTCACCATCAAGAACCCCAACCGCGCCCGCAGCCTGCTGGCGGGCTACTGCCGCGAAAACCCCGCAGGCTTCCACCGCAGCGATGCCGCCGGTTATGTCTTCTGGGCTGAGCGTGTGCTCGAGCTCGATGCCGTGAACCCCCAGCTGGCCGCCCGCCTGGCCCGTGCCATGGATCGCTGGAGCGTGCTGGCCGAACCCTGGCGCGCCGCCGCCCGCGAAGCCGTGGCCCGCGTGGCTGCGTCGTCCAAGCTCAGTGATGACGTTCGCGAGATCGTCAACAAGGCCCTTCAATCCAACTGACCTGTCCTGCCACCATGAAACGAATCAGCCTCACCCGCTACCTCGTCGAGCAGCAACGCGAGCATGGCCACATTCCCAGCCAGCTGCGCCTGCTCATCGAGATCGTGGCCCGCGCCTGCAAAAGCATCGCCATCTCGGTCAACAAGGGTGCCCTGGGTGAAGTCCTGGGCTCCAACGACACCGAAAACGTCCAGGGCGAGGTGCAAAAAAAGCTCGACGTGATCTCGAACGAGGTGCTCATCGAGGCCAATGAATGGGGTGGCCACCTGGCCGCCATGGCCAGCGAAGAGATGGACTCCATCCACGTGGTGCCCAACCGTTACCCGCAAGGCGAATACCTGCTGCTGTTTGATCCCCTGGACGGCAGCTCGAACATCGACGTGAACGTGTCCATCGGCACCATCTTCTCGGTGCTGCGCAAGGTGGGCCACCACCGCGGCGTCAGCGAAGAAGATTTTCTGCAGCCCGGCCGCGCCCAGGCTGCGGCCGGCTACTGCGTGTACGGCCCGCAAACCACCCTGGTGCTCACCGTGGGCGAAGGCGTGGCCATGTTCACCCTGGATCGCGAAACCGGCTCGTGGGTGCTGACGTCAGACCAGGTGCAGATCCCGGCCGACACGAAAGAATTCGCCATCAACATGTCGAACATGCGGCACTGGGCCCCCCCGGTGCGCCGCTACATCGACGAATGCCTGGCCGGCAAGGAAGGCCCGCGCGAAAAAGACTTCAACATGCGCTGGGTGGCCAGCATGGTGGCCGATGTGCACCGCATCCTCACCCGGGGCGGCGTCTTCATGTACCCCTGGGACAAGCGTGAACCCGACAAGCCCGGCAAGCTGCGCCTGATGTACGAGGCCAACCCCATGGCCTTCCTGGTTGAGCAGGCCGGCGGCATGGCCACCAATGGCAAGCAGCGCATCCTCGACATCGCGCCCACCAAGCTGCATGAACGCGTCAGCGTGATGTTGGGATCGAAGAATGAAGTCGAGCGCGTGACCGCTTATCACCAGACAGAAAGCAACTGATTTCAGGCTAGAATCCCCGGATTGCTGCCGGTGTAGCTCAGTTGGTAGAGCAGCGCATTCGTAATGCGAAGGTCACCAGTTCGATTCCGGTCACCGGCACCAGCAAAAAAGACAAGGGCTTGGCATCTGCCAGGCCCTTTTTCTTTGCAGCGTGAATCGTGCGCCCCAACGCTCGCGGCAGGCTCATGCTTTGAGCCAGTGATTGTTCAAGATGCCCGAACATCATCACTTCGCGCGATGCGCTGCCCACCATGTCCCGCCTGCTGCCTGCACCCTTGGCCCAGTTGATCCGCAAACTGACGGCACCGGCCTCAGTCTCCCGACCCCGGCCAGCGCCCACCGCTGAAGCCACCAGCCTGCTCACGGTGCATCGCCAGCGCCGCAGGCCTTGCCACCCCTCGGCGCCCGCCTATCGCCACCGCGACCGCAGCGCCGGCGCCTGGCCCTTTCGGGCGCATGAATAGGCGGACGCACCAACAAAAAAACCCCGCAGGGCGGGGTTTTCAGGGGCTTTCGCCAGTTTGCGCTCACAAACTGCAACAAGGCAGCTTGTTGGCGGAGACGGAGGGATTCGAACCCTCGATGGAGTTTTTGACCCCATACTCCCTTAGCAGGGGAGCACCTTCGGCCACTCGGTCACGTCTCCGGGGCAAGACCAACATTCTAGCGCATTCTCAGCAGGCTTTTTTCAGCAGCCCGCCGAGAATTGACACCTCATGCCGATGCAGTTTCGGCGGCGTCCAGGCCAAAGGCCCGGTGCAGGGCGCGAACAGCCAGTTCCATGTACTTCTCGTCAATCACGACCGAGGTCTTGATCTCGCTGGTGGTGATCATCTGGATGTTGATGCCTTCTTCAGCCAGCGTGCGGAACATGGTGCTGGCCACGCCCACATGGCTCTTCATGCCGATGCCCACGATCGAGACCTTGCAGATCTTCTGGTTGGCAATGAACTCGGCCGCGCCAATGGCCGGCAGCACGCTGTTCTTCAGCAGGTCGTTGGTGCGCTGGAAATCGTTGCGGTGCACCGTGAATGAAAAATCGGTGCGGCCATCGTGCGACACGTTCTGCACGATCACATCCACGTCGATGTTGGCCTCGGCCACGGCGCCCAGGATCTTGTAGGCGATGCCGGGGGTGTCGGGCACGCCCACCACGGTGAACTTGGCCTCGTCGCGGTTGAACGCGATGCCGGAGACAACGGCTTGTTCCATTTTTTCGTCTTCCTCAAAGGTGATCAGGGTGCCGGAGCGGGCTTCCTCGTCGATGTTGATGTCCCAGGGCGTGAAGCTTGACAGCACGCGCAGGGGAACCCGGTACTTGCCGGCAAACTCAACCGAGCGAATCTGCAGCACCTTGCTGCCCAGGCTGGCCATCTCCAGCATCTCTTCGAAGCTGATGGTGTGCATGCGACGGGCCTCGGGCACCACGCGCGGATCGGTGGTGTAGACACCATCGACGTCGGTGTAGATCAGGCATTCGTCGGCCTTCATGGCAGCGGCCACGGCCACCGCCGAGGTGTCCGAGCCACCGCGCCCCAGCGTGGTGATGGAACCGGTGTCGTCGATGCCCTGGAAGCCGGTGATGATCACCACCTTGCCCGCAGCCAGGTCGGCGCGCACGCGCTCGTCGTCGATGCTTTCGATGCGGGCCTTGGTGTAGGACGAATCGGTGCGCACCGGCACTTGCCAGCCGGTGTAGCTGACGGCCGGCTGGCCTTCGGATTGCAGGGCCAGGGCCAGCAAGCCCACCGACACCTGCTCGCCGGTGGCGGCGATCATGTCCAGCTCACGCATGGCGGCCGCGTCCAGTTGGGCGGGCTGCACCTCTTTGGCCAGGCCAAGAATGCGGTTGGTTTCGCCGCTCATCGCGGAAGGAACGACCACCATCTGGTGGCCGGCACGGGCCCATTTGGCCACGCGCTTGGCCACACTGCGGATGCGCTCGGGTGAGCCCATCGACGTGCCGCCATACTTGTGTACGATCAATGCCATGGTTGCTGGAAGTGTGGGGCTCCATCGGTACCCAAGGGATTGGGGTGTGGCGCGGCCCCGGTAGCGCAACCCGCTATTTTAGCCTGGGCGCTGGCCCGGGCCTGACAGCCCCGCATCAGGCTGCCAAACCAGTTGCAACTGGGGCTCACCCTCATCGGCCAGCGCGCGCGCATCCACGCCCAGGCCGGCCACCCACAGCAGTTGTTCACCCTGCCACACCAGGGGGCCATCACGCCCGCTGGCGGGCACTGCCCGGGCCTGAAACTGCTTCTTGAGACTGCGGGGGACTGACCGCCTGGCGAACTGGAACTGCTCACCACCCTCGCGCACGCGCAGGCTGGCCTGCGCCAGGCGCGATGCCGGCAAGCCACCCGATGACACCGGCTGCACCTCAAAGGCTCCGCCCCAGGCCGGCACAGGCCATCGGCCTGGTCGCGACAGATCGATGGTCAGCGCGGGCGCGCAGGCAGGCGCCGGTTGCAGCGCCACGGCGCGCAGGCGCCCGCGGTAGCGCTCGCAAGCCCATTGCGCACTCACGGGCCACCGCGCAACCGTGGCCGAAGAGGCTTCGTGGGCCAGCACACGGTCCACAAAGGCCTGCGGCGGGCCCATGCCGGTCTGCCCACGCCACCAGGCGCGCAGGGCATTGGTGCGGCGTGGCGCTGACAGCGCACGCCAGGCCCCCCAGGCCAGCCTGCCCTGCGCGTCCACCAGGCCCGCCAGATCCATCTGCGCCAACTCGGCCAGCGCCGCTGCGGCCTCCTGGGCGCGCCGGGCCACCTGGCTCAAGCTGGTTTCGGCATCGGGAAAGCTGTGCAGCAAGGCCGGCATGAGCTGCGCACGCAGCCGATTGCGCGCAAATCGCGTGGCGGCATTGGATGGGTCTTCGATGGGTCGCAGGCGGTGCTGCAACACATAGGCGTCGATGACTTCACGCGGGCAATCCAGCCACGGGCGCGCCCACACCAGGCCATCACGTTCGATCAGCCTGGGCATGCCCGACAGGCCCGCCGGCCCGGCGCCTCGCAAGGCTTGCAGCAGGACGGTTTCGGCCTGGTCACGTCGGTGCTGGCCCAGCAGGATCAGGCCAGCGCCGGCCTGGCGAGCCATGTCGGCCAAGGCCTGATAACGCCCTGCCCGCGCCCAGGCCTCCACACTGTCGCCCTGGGCGGGCGCACCGGTCAGGCGCGCCCATTGGAAACGCAGTGGCCAGCCCTGACGGCGCCACGACTGACACCGCCGCTGGCAACGCTGCACCCAGTCATCAGCCTCGGGCATCAAGCCATGGTGCACATGCAGGGCCAGCACCTGCAGGCCGAGATCGGCCGCCTGGCGGCAGGTGGCATGGAGCAACGCCAATGAATCGCGTCCGCCGCTGAAAGCAACGGCCACGGTGGCGGTTGGAGCAGACGCGGGGGCCACAGCGTGATGCCGGGCTGGCCGGCCTCAATCAGCGGTCTTTGGAATCGGCAAAACGGCCGTAGGACTGCAGACGCTCGTAACGGCGTTGCAGCAAATCCTTGGGCTTGAGATCCGAAACCTGACGCAGGGCATCAACCAGCGCGCGCTTGAGCTGCGAGGCCATCTGCTTGGTGTCGCGGTGGGCGCCGCCCACGGGCTCGCTGACGACCTTGTCGATCATGCCCAGGGCTTTGAGGCGGTGAGCGGTGATGCCCAGGGCCTCGGCGGCATCGCTGGCCCGCTCGGAGGTCTTCCAGAGGATGGAAGCGCAGCCTTCGGGCGAGATGACCGAGTACACCGAAAACTGCAGCATCAGCACCTGGTCGCCCACGCTGATGGCCAATGCGCCACCCGAGCCGCCTTCACCGATGATGGTGGCGATGATGGGCACTTCGAGCTGGGCCATCTCGAAGATGTTGCGGCCGATGGCTTCGGACTGGCCGCGCTCTTCGGCACCGATGCCGGGGTAGGCGCCCGGCGTGTCGACAAAGGTGAACACCGGCAGGCCGAATTTTTCGGCCAGCTTCATCAGGCGCAAGGCCTTGCGGTAACCCTCGGGGCGCGACATGCCGAAATTGCGCAGGCCGCGCTCCTTGGTGTCACGGCCCTTCTGGTGGCCGATGACCATGCAGGGCTGGCCGTTGAAGCGTGCCAGGCCACCCACGATGCTGGCGTCGTCGGCAAAGGCGCGGTCACCGTGCAGCTCTTGCCAGTCGGTGAAGATCTCGTTGACGTAGTCGAGCGTGTAGGGGCGCTGCGGGTGGCGGGCAATCTGCGTGACCTGCCAGGGCGACAGGTTGGAATAGATGTCCTTGGCCAGCTGCTGGCTCTTCTTGTCGAGCCGGCCAATCTCTTCAGAGATGTCGACAGCCGATTCGCTTTGCACGAAGCGCAGCTCTTCAATCTTGGATTCGAGTTCGGCAATGGGTTGCTCGAAGTCGAGGAAGTGTCTTTTGCTCATCCGCCGGATCGGGTTGGGTAAATCGGGGCCGGTGCAGGCGTGAACTGTGCGCTCTGAATGGGGCGCATCTGACGCAGGTCAGTAGTCCACAGGCAGCGGGTCGAGGCTGCGCCAAATGTACCATGTGGCCACCGAGCGGAAAGGCGCCCAGGCCTCCCCCACTTCGCGGGCCTCGGCGCGCGAAACAGGCTCGCCACTGAAATAACTCTGGCTGATGCCCTTGATCAGGCCCAAGTCGTCCAGCGGCAGCACATTGGGCCGCATCAGGTGGAAGATCAGGAACATCTCGGCCGTCCAGCGGCCAATGCCCCGGATGGCCACCAGCTCGTCGATGATGGCCTCGTCGTCCATCTGCTGCCACAGCGGCACATGCACCGCCCCCGACTCAAAGTGCCTGGCCAGGTCGGTGAGGTATTCGGCCTTGCGGGCTGACAGGCCGGCCGTGCGCAGCGTGGGCGTATCCAGGCCCAGCACGGCGGCAGGCGCCAGGCGGTTGGAGGGGCCGTCGATCAGCGCCACGAAGCGATCCCACACCGATTGCGCTGCCTTCACTGAAATCTGCTGCCCGACAATGGACCGCGCCAGCGTCGTGAAGGCATCTCCCCGGCTTTGCAGCCGGGCCTCGCCAAACTTCGGGATCAGCTTCTTCATCACCCGGTCGCGCTTGGCCAGGTGGCGGCAGGCCTCGTCCCAGTAGGCGGGTGTGAAGCCAGCGTCCGGCGCGGGCTCGGGCACGGCTGCGGACTGATCAACGGGCTTGATGACAGCTTGCACGTCAGGCCTTTACCCAGGTGGTGCCTTGGGCCGAATCCTTGAGCTCGATGCCCTGCTCGGCCAGGTCGCGGCGGATGCGATCGGCTTCGGCGAAGTTGCGCTCGCGCTTGGCCGTGGCCCGTGCCTCGATCAGGCCCAGGATGGTGGCCTCATCCAGCTGGCTACCGGCCTGCAAGAAATCACGCGGCGATTGCTGCAACACACCCAGCACGGCGCCCAGCGCCCGCAACAGGCCCGCAGCCTCGGGCGAGCGGGTGCGGTTGCACTCGTTGGCCAACTCGAACAGCACGGCCAGCGCGCCCGGCGTGTTGAAGTCGTCGTCCATCGCCGCCTTGAAAGCCGCCGGCTGCGGCGCGGCCCAGTCGATCACGACCTCGGCGGCCTGCTCAACGCTGTCCAGGGCTGTGTACAGGCGGCGCAATGCCGTGCGGGCGTCATCCAGCAACTGGTCGCTGAAATTGAACGGGCTGCGGTAATGCGTGCGCAGCATGAAGAAGCGCAGGGTTTCACCATCAAAGCGCTGCAGCACATCACGGATGGTGAAGAAGTTGCCCAGGCTCTTGGACATCTTCTCGTTGTCAACGTTCAGGAAGCCGTTGTGCAGCCAGTAGTTGACAAAGGGGTGGCCCAACGCCCCTTCGCTTTGCGCGATCTCGTTCTCGTGGTGGGGAAACTGCAGATCCATGCCACCACCGTGGATGTCAAAGCGTTCACCCAGCAAGGCGCAGCTCATGGCCGAGCATTCGATGTGCCAGCCGGGACGGCCCGGCCCGTAAGGCCCATCAAACTTGGCATCGTCGGGCTCTTCAGGCTTGGCAGATTTCCAGAGCACGAAATCCAGGGGGTCGTCCTTGCCATCGGCCACGGCCACGCGCTCGCCAGCGCGCAACTCGTCGATGCTCTTGCCCGACAGCTTGCCGTAGCCTTCGAACTTGCGCACCGCGTAGTTCACATCACCATCGGCCGACTGGTAGGCCAGGCCCTTGTCCTGCAGGGTGCCGATGATGGACAGCATCTGCGGCACGTACTCGGTGGCGCGCGGCTCGTGCGTGGGCGACACCGTGCCGATGGCGGCCAGGTCCTGGCGCATGGCGGCAATCATCTCGTCGGTCAGTTGCCGAATGGTGATGCCACGCTCGACGGCCCGCTTGATGATCTTGTCTTCGATGTCGGTGATGTTGCGCACATAGGTGACCTGGTAGCCACTGGCGCTGAGCCAACGGTACACCACGTCAAACGCCATCATCATGCGGGCATGACCCATGTGGCACAGGTCATAGATGGTCATGCCGCACACATACATCCGCACCTTGCCCGGCTCGATCGGGGTGAAGGCTTCGAGACGACGATTCAGGGTGTTGTAGACGCGCAGAGACATCAGACGGCAAACTCGGTGAGGCCAGGACGATATGGCCGGGACAAGACAGGGAGGGAGGGACGCCGCCCGATGGACCACGCGGCACCGCGCCGGAAACAACCCTGGCAGCGGCCCCTGGGGTGGGGGGTCGATACAATCGAATCAGTATAGCGGCGGCAACTTGCGGCGGTTCACGCCCTTTGTCCCCTGCACCCCCCCATCCAACCCCGGATCACCCTTTTGCCCAAGCCCCACTTCCAAGCCCTGATCGACCTGTCCGGCGGGCTGCGGCTGGTCACGCTGCTGGCCCTGGTGCTGTGCCAGGCCAGCTTTGCTGCGGGCAGCCCCGAGGCCCCGGCGCGTGACATCGAGCTGCTTTGGCGCCAGGGTGACGGCGCACTGGCCCAGCAAAAACTGCTGGCAGCCCTGGCGCAGGCGCCCAATGATGCCAGCCTGCAGTTTCTGCAGGCGGTGATGTGGGCCGAATCGGGCAAGACGGCCGAGGCGCAGGTTGCGCTCGTGCGCATGACGGAGTCCTTCCCAGAGCTTCCCGAGCCCTACAACAACCTGGCAGCCCTGCACGCAGCAGCCGGGCGCCTGGACGAAGCCCGTGCACTGCTCGAAACTGCGCTGCGCCTGGACCCCAGCTACAAGACTGCCCATGAGAACCTGGGCGATGTGTACGTGCGGCTGGCTGCCAGGGCCTACGAATCGGCCACGGGCCCCAGGACCGAGCCTGCCCTGCAGGCCAAGTTGCGCCTGGCCCGCGCCCTGATCACCACCCGTTGAACGGCCTGCGTCGGCCGCTACCCTCACCATGAAACTCAAGACCTGGCTTTGCAGCGTGCTCGTTGGATGCGCGCTGGCTGTTCCCGCGCTGGCCCAGAAGGTCAAGCTGGTCACCAGCATGGGCGACATCGTCATCCAGCTGGATGCCGAGAAGGCGCCCAAGACCGTGGCCAACTTTGTGCAGTACACCAAGGCCGGTCACTACAGCGGCACCGTGTTCCATCGCGTGATCGACGGCTTCATGATCCAGGGCGGCGGCATGACCGCCGACATGACTGAAAAACCCGTGCGCCCGCCGATCCCGCTGGAGTCGCGCAATGGCCTGTCCAATGTGCGCGGCAGCGTGGCCATGGCCCGCACCATGATCCCCGATTCGGCCACGTCGCAGTTTTTCATCAACGTCAACGACAACCTGCGCCTGGATGCCGCCAATTCGGGCGACGGCAATGGCTACGCCGTGTTCGGCAAGGTCATCGAAGGCATGGACGTCGTTGATCGCATCAAGGCCGTCGAGGTGGGCAACAAGGGCTACCACCAGAACGTTCCCGTCAAGCCCATCGTGATCAAGCAAGCCACCCTCATTCAGGAGAAATGACATGACCAAGACCGTTGAAATGACCACCAGCGCCGGCACGATCCGCATTGAGCTGGACGACGCCAAGGCCCCCATCTCGGTGGCCAATTTCCTCAGCTACGTGAACAGCGGCCACTACGACGGCACGGTGTTCCACCGCGTGATCAAGGGCTTCATGATCCAGGGCGGCGGTTTTGAAGTGGGCATGAAGCAAAAGCCCACCGGCGCCGAGATCCAGAACGAAGCCAACAACGGCCTGAAGAACGACAAGTACACGCTGGCCATGGCGCGCACCAATGCGCCCCATTCGGCCACGGCGCAGTTCTTCATCAACGCCACCAACAACGACTTCCTGAACTTCCGCAGCGAATCCGCGCAAGGCTGGGGTTATGCCGTGTTTGGCAAGGTGGTGGCAGGCACCGAAGTGGTCGACGCCATCGAGCGCGTGGCCACCGGCCGCAAGGGCTTCCACGACGACGTGCCCAACGAAGACGTGGTGATCATCAAGGCCGTCGAGATCGCCTGATCTGCGGCGATGACAGGTCAGCCGGCAATGGGTTTGACCTGGCAGGCGCCGGCCGGCTGCACGCGCATTGACCTGTTGTCGGATGTGCATCTGCACCCGCAGATGCCGCGCACCTTTGAGGCCTGGCGCGGGCACATGCTCAGCACACCTGCGCAGGCCATCCTGATCCTGGGCGACTTGTTCGAGGTGTGGGTGGGCGACGACGCCTGCCAGCAGCCCTTTGAGGCCGCCTGCCTCGATGTCTTGCGCCAGGCCGGCCAGTCGCGCATGCTGGCCTTCGTGCCCGGCAACCGCGACTTCCTGCTGGGCGCGCCCCTGCTGGCCTCGGTTGGCACGGTGGCATGGGCCGACCCCTCACCCATCGAGGCCTTTGGCCAGCGCATCCTGCTCAGCCACGGCGATGCCCTGTGCGTGGCCGACCTGCCCTATCAGCAGTTCAGAGCACAGGTGCGCAGCGCGGCCTGGCAGGCGGGCTTTCTGGCCCAGCCGCTGGGCCTGCGCCAGGATCAGGCCCGCGCCATGCGTGATGCCAGCATGCAGCACCAGGCCCAACTGGGCCCGGAGAACTGGTCGGATGTGGACGATGGGGCCGCCTGCCAGGCCCTCGACGCCGCCCGGTGCCGCACGCTGATCCACGGCCATACGCACCGCCCTGGCATGCATGAGCTGGGCACAGGCCGCTCACGCTGGGTATTGGGTGATTGGGACCTGGACCACGGCGGCACGCCCCGATCCAGTTGCCTGGCGCTTACCGCATCAGGCCTGCAGCGCTTTGACGCGCAGCCATGAGGCGCCTGCTGGAAGCCTGGCGTGCGAGACAACAGGCCAGGGCCTTGCAAAGGCGTGCCATCCCGGAATCACTGTGGCAGCTGACACTGGCGCGGTTTCCGTTTCTGGCCTGGCGCAGCGCCGATGACCTGGCGCGCCTGCGCACGCTGACCGCCCTGTTCCTCGATCAAAAGGAATTCACCGGTGCCCAGGGCCTGCAGGTGGACGACAGCATGGCCGTGGCCATCGCGGCGCAAGCGGTGTTGCCGGTGCTGAATCGTCCCGAAGGCCTGCAGCTGTACAGCGCCTTCGTTGGCATCGTGGTGCACCCGGACGAGGTGGTGGCCCAGCGTGAGGTGATGGACGACGATGGCGTGGTGCACCGCTACACCGAGCCGCTGTCGGGCGAGGCCATGCTGGGCGGGCCCGTGATGCTGTCGTGGCCGGATGTGAGCGATGCGGCCGAATCGGCCGAATGGGGCTACAACGTGGTCATCCACGAGTTTGCGCATGTGATCGACATGGTGGATGGCGAGGCCGACGGCGTGCCGCCGATGGCCGACGTGCCCGCCCTGCAGGCCTGGGTCGACACCATCGTGCCGCTGTTCGAGCAGTTTTGCGCGGCCGTGGATGCGGGTGAAGACACCCTGCTGGACCCGTACGGCGCCAGCAGCCTCGACGAGTTCTTTGCGGTGGCTGCCGAGGCGTTTTTTGTGGCCCCCAAAGCATTACGCGCCGAACAACCCGATCTGTACGGGCTGCTGGCGCGCTACTTTCTTCAAGACCCCGCACTGCACGGGGCTTGAAGTGATCAGGCCGGGGTCGGCTCGGTCTTGGGCTTGTCGCTTTTCTTGGGCGGCTGGATATCGAGCAGCACCTCACCGGTCTCACTGACGTCCACCGTCAGGCGACCACCGTCGACCAGGCGACCGAACAGCAGTTCGTCAGCCAGGGCGCGACGGATGGTGTCCTGGATGAGCCGCTGCATCGGGCGTGCGCCCATCAGCGGATCAAAGCCCTTCTTGGCCAGGTGCTTGCGCAGTGCATCGGTGAAGGTGACTTCGACCTTCTTCTCGCCCAGCTGCGTTTCAAGCTGCAGCAGGAATTTGTCGACCACACGCAAGATGATGGATTCATCGAGCGCGCGGAAGCTGACCGTGGCATCCAGGCGGTTGCGGAACTCGGGTGTGAACAGGCGCTTGAGGTCGGCCATCTCGTCGCCCTGCTCGCGCGCCGTGGTGAAGCCGATGGTGGCCTTGTTCATGGTCTCGGCACCCGCATTGGTGGTCATGATGATGATCACGTTGCGGAAATCGGCCTTGCGCCCGTTGTTGTCGGTCAATGAACCGTGGTCCATCACCTGCAGCAGCACGTTGTACACATCGGGGTGTGCCTTCTCGATTTCGTCGAGCAGCAGCACGCAATGCGGCTTCTTGGTGACGGCCTCGGTCATCAGGCCGCCCTGGTCAAAGCCGACATAACCCGGAGGCGCGCCGATCAGGCGGCTGACCGCATGGCGCTCCATGTACTCGCTCATGTCGAAGCGGATCAGCTCGATGCCCAGGATGTAGGCCAGTTGCTTGGCCACCTCGGTCTTGCCAACGCCGGTCGGGCCCGAGAACAGGAAGGAGCCGATGGGCTTGTCGGGCTTGCCCAGGCCGCTGCGCGCCATCTTGATGGCTGCGGCCAGGGCGTCGATGGCCGGGTCTTGCCCGAACACCACGCTCTTGAGGTCACGCTCCAGGCTCTTGAGCTTGCCGCGATCATCATTGGACACCGACGCCGGCGGGATGCGGGCGATCTTGGCCACGATCTCTTCGACCTCGTTGCGGGTGATGGTCTTTTTCTGCTTGCTCTTTGGCAGGATGCGCTGCGCGGCGCCGCACTCGTCGATGACATCGATGGCCTTGTCGGGCAGATGGCGATCGTTGATGTACTTGGCCGACAACTCGGCGGCAGCCTGCAAGGCCCCCAGCGCGTATTTGACGTTGTGGTGGTCTTCAAAGCGCGACTTCAGACCCTTGAGGATCTCGACCGTCTGCTCGACCGACGGCTCGACCACATCGACCTTCTGGAAGCGACGGGACAGCGCAGCGTCTTTCTCGAAGATGCCGCGGTATTCGGTGAAGGTGGTGGCGCCCAGGCACTTCATGGTGCCGTTGGACAGCGCCGGCTTGAGCAAGTTGGAGGCGTCCAGCGTGCCGCCCGATGCCGCACCCGCACCAATGAGGGTGTGGATCTCGTCGATGAACAGCACCGCGTTGGGCTGATCCTTGAGCTGCTTGAGCACACCCTTGAGG